>Ga0169931_10001465_pt1 | contig 38987 bp, 63 predicted proteins | sample Kivu_15m_20L_FD_129675 | JGI IMG/M metagenome (GOLD analysis project Ga0169931, IMG submission 129675) | Freshwater microbial communities from Lake Kivu, Western Province, Rwanda to study Microbial Dark Matter (Phase II) - Kivu_15m_20L... | ecosystem: Environmental > Aquatic > Freshwater > Lake... | reverse complement strand
GTATCGCTTTCGTTCAACACTTTCCCGGTCGGTTACGTTGGTGAGGAAGAAAGTCTCACCGCTTTGCATTTGGAGAATTGATATGGCGCACTTTGCAGAGATTGATTCAAACAGCGTGGTGCAGCGCGTGATCGTTGTAGCCAACAAGGATACGGCAGACGCGAGCGGCAACGAGGTGGAGGCCATTGGTGTCGCCTTCTGCCAGCGATTGCTCGGCGGTAACTGGAAACAGACTTCCTACAACGGCAACATCCGCAAGCACTACGCCGGGATCGGTTACACCTACGACGAGGGCCGCGATGCCTTTATCCCGCCGCAGCCGTACCCGTCGTGGTCGCTGGATAGCGATTGCAACTGGCAAGCCCCGGTGCCGATGCCGACGGACGGCAAGATGTACTCGTGGGATGAAGCCGCTCAGGCTTGGGTTGCTGCGGAGGCCGCATGAACTGGAAAATAACAAACCTCCAGGTTTACCCGCAGGCTGATGGGCACACCGATGTGGTAGTTCGCGTAAACTATCAAGTCGGCGTCCTTAAAGACGTTGTAGAGTTGGCCCCGCCAAGCGGCAGTTTTACCCCGTTCGCTGATCTGACCGAAGACAAGGTTTTGGGTTGGGTGTGGGCGGCGGTAGATAAATCTGCTGTCGAAGGCCGCGCTGCCCGCGAAGCTATCGAACTTGAGCGCAAACTCGCCATCCTTGAAAAAGACGGCAAAAAGCCAAGCGCAGTGCCAATGGGCACACCTTGGGGTTGATGTTTCTTTTGCGCCACAGTAAAGTTTTACCGTACTGGCCCGGTTGACCAGGGTTCCAAAAGGAACACAAATGGCTGACGAAAATCAGTTGGTTGAGCAAGTAGCGGAAGTACCCGCGCCGGAAGCGGAGGTCACGGCGACCCCGCAACCCGAAGTTGCTGCCCAAGAGGCGGCACCGCCGGAGGAAAAGCCTGCCAAGACGTTCACTCAAGAAGAGTTGGACGCGATGGTCGGCAAGAGGCTTGCGAGGGAACGTCGCAAGTGGGAACGAGAGCAAGCGCTGAAGGCACCGACTGAAAGGTCGGCATCGGAAGCCCTGCCGGATAAGGAAGTAGACCCTGACGCTTATGCGGAAGCCCTAGCAATCCGTAAAGCCGAAGAACTCCTTGCCAAGCGGGAAGCCGAGCGCCAGCAGCACGAACTCTTGAGCGCCTATCACGAACGCGAAGAGGCGGCACGGGATCGGTACGATGACTTCGAGCAAGTCGCGTACAACCAAAGCCTGCCGATTACGACCGTGATGGCGCAGACGATTCAGGCATCGGATATTGGGCCAGACGTAGCGTACTACTTAGGCTCTAACCCCCGAGAGGCTGACCGTATTTCCCGCCTGTCGCCCTACCTTCAGGCTAAAGAGATCGGCAAGATTGAGGCCAAATTGGCCGACAATCCGCCGGTCAAAAAGACAACCAGCGCACCGCCCCCGCTGAAGCCGGTCACGGCTAGAGGCACGGCGAACGGCTCTTACGAGACGACAGACCCACGGTCGGTAACGGCCATGAGTACGTCGGAATGGATAGAAGCCGAACGTCGTCGCCAGATTAAGCAGTGGGAAGCGATGCAAAGACGTTAACCATTTACTAGGAGTAATTCCGTGGCTAATACACTTCTTACTATCGACATGATCACGAGGAAGGCTCTCGAAATCCTTGAGAACAACCTTGTAATCACCCGTAATGTCAACCGCCAGTACGACAACAGCTACGCTGTGGAAGGCGCCAAGATCGGCACCACCCTGCGTATCCGTCTGCCGGATCGCGCCCTTGTGACTGACGGTGCCGCCCTGCAAGTGCAGGACGACAACGAGCAGTTCACCACGCTGACCGTTGCTTCGCAGAAGCACATCGGCGTGAACTTTACGACTGCTGAAATGACGATGCAGTTGGACGACTTCGCTGAGCGTGTTCTCAAGCCGCGTATCTCGCAGCTTGCGGCGTCCATCGACGCTGACGTGGCGAACAGTTTCAACGGCATCTTCCAGTCGGTCGGCACCCCCGGCACGACCCCGAGCAGCACCGCCGTTCTGCTTGCTGCCCAGCAGAAGCTGAACGAGGCCGCTGCCGTGATGTCGCCCCGCTATGTCACCGTGAACCCGGCTGCGAACGCCGCGCTCATCGAGGGCATGAAGGGTCTTTTCAACCCCGTCAGCACCATCTCGGCGCAGTTCAAGAACGGTATGTTCGGCGAAGGCATCCTTGGGTTCAACGAACTCAATATGTCGCAGTCGATCAAGCAGTTCACGACCGGCAGCCGTGCGGCAACCACTACGGTGAGTGCCACGGTGTCCACGCAGGGCGCCTCGCAGATCACGCTTGTGGGTGTGGACGGACAGACCTTGAAGAAGGGCGACGTGTTTACCGTGGCGAACGTGTTTGCGGTCAACCCGCAGACCCGCGAGTCCACCGGCTCGTTGCAGCAGTTTGTGGTGACCGAGGACATTACTGCGGCCAGCAGCTTGTACACGAACGTGAAGATCTCTCCGGCGATCTACACCTCGACGCACGCTCTGGCGACCGTCAACTCGTTCCCGCAGGCCGCTGCTGCGGTGACGTTCTTGGGTGGCGTTTCCACGCAGTACCCGCAGAACCTCGTGTACCATCGTGACGCGATTGCGTTTGCGACGGCAGACCTCCTCATGCCGCAGGGCGTGGACATGGCGAGCCGCCAGGTACATAACGGTATCTCCATGCGCGTTGTCCGTCAGTACGACATCAACAACGACCGTATGCCGTGCCGTATCGACGTGCTGTATGGCTACTCGGTGATCCGTCCGCAGATGGCCGTGCGCCTCTGGGGCTAACCCTTAAATTGCAGGAGTAACTCAACATGGCACTTCCTAACGGTACTAGTGGGTATCAGCTTGGCGCAGGTAATGCTGCGGAGCCAAACCTGTTCCCGCAAGCGGCTCCGGTTGCTTACACGGGCACGACGGTCACGCTGACGGCAGCCGACCTCATCAACGGCCTCATTACCTCCACCAACTCTTCGGCGGTCGCGTTCACGCTGCCGACCGGCGCGTTGATGGATGCGGCGGTCGCTAGCGCAAACAACGACATGGCGTTTGAGTTTGTCATCATCAACCTCGGGTCTTCCTCGGGTGTTGTGACGCTCAACGCGGGAACGACGTTTACCATCGTGGGTCTTGCCACGACGGCAATCAGTACGTCTTCTCGGTGGCGCGTGCGTAAGACGGCGGACAACACGTTTGTCTGCTATCGCGTCGGTTCGTAATGGCAACGCCCTCGGCGGGGCAACCCGCCGGGGGCACTACCTAAAGGGGTATTTTTATGCCTAATACACAGGCGATTGGTGTTGCCTACGCTGACCCAGAGTTCCAAAGCGTTACCGTTTCGGGCGCGGTGACGGCGGGAAGCGTTTCGGCAACGACGGTTACGGCGAGCGGCAGTCTTGTTCTCAACTCAGCGACGGTTGCGGCGACCGGATCGGCTCAAGGTGATGCAGCAGCAGTTACGGCGGGCTTTACGCTTGTTTCTGCGGCTGACGGCACCAAGGGCGTGATTCTTCCGGCGGCTTCGGCGGGCGTAGTGGTTATCATCAAAAACGGCGCTGCGGCGATTTTGAAGATTTACCCCGCGTCAGCGGATGCCATCAACGCGCTGTCGGCGAACGCGTCGTACAACATCGCCAGCAACACCTCGACGTTGTTGGTGGCTTACGACAGCACCACTTGGTATAGCGTTCCGCTAGTGGCCTCGTAACAATGCCAAATATCTACTTGCAGCACCCCAAGCATGGCGCCAAAGTCGCTATTTCTTGGGTCGAAGCACAAGAAGATATGCAGCACGGGTGGGAGGAATTTGACCCCTCTGACCCGGATGATTCAGAATCTCCGGCGTCGGTTGAAGAACCGGCGTCGGAGACTTCTGGCAACGAATTGCGGGCGCGTCGCCGCCGCAGGGAGTAAATAATGGCTACTACCGCCGGGGACCAGATCAACGGTGCGCTGCGTTTGATCGGGATGCTGGCGGAAGGCGAGGTGCCTTCAGCAGCAACTTCGCAGGACGCCCTTACAGCGCTTAACCAGATGATTGAATCGTGGAGTACCGAGCGTCTGTCGGTGTTCTGCACCATCGACCAAGTGTTCAACTGGCCGCCCTCAACCGTCAGTCGCACACTCGGGCCTACCGGCGATTTCGTCGGTCAGCGCCCGATTGAACTTGACGACTCCACCTATTTCCGCGATGCCTCGACCAACGTGTCGTATGGCATTAAGATGATTAACCAAGAGCAGTACAACAACATTGCGGTCAAGACCGTAACGTCCACGTACCCGCAAACCCTCTGGTACAACGCCACGCACCCGAACATTGAGATTTATCTCTACCCGGTGCCTTCGCGTGTCTTGGAGTTTCACTTTGTCTCGGTGTCCCCGCTGACGCAGCCCGCTGCGCTTGATACCGTGTTGGCTTTCCCGCCAGGTTACCTGCGAGCGTTCCGCTACAATCTTGCGTGCGAATTGGCACCGGAGTTTGGCGTGGAGCCGTCGCAGCAAGTGCGCCGCATTGCGATGTACAGCAAGCGCAATCTCAAGCGCATCAACTTCCCTGGCGATGTGATGGCGATGCCGTCAGCGCTGATGGTCAACAGACCGCGCTTTAATATTTTTACTGGCAACTTTTAATTACTAAATAGTGCAGGCAGCATGATACCTACGCTTTGCCTCAAGATAGACCTGATGCGCTTCTTCAGGCGTAGCGTAGTCTCCAAGAAATTTAGTCTTGCCCTTGTAAGACATTGTGGCGCGCCATTTGTTTTGAAAAAAAATGACGCCCATAAACCCCGACTTGTTTCGTCGGTTGGGTTTATGAACATTTTGAGAGTTGCCGTCGGCCAAAACTACCCGCAAATTAGCGATTCTGTTATCAGCTTTTTGCCCGTTGATATGATCAATCAAGGCCGTAGGCCATTCGCCATAAACATACAACCAAGCAAGGCGGTGGGCTTTGTAGATCTTGCCTTCGATGCCAATAGTGTTGTACCCGATGAGTTTATCAACGTGACCCGCTATAGTGCCCGCTTTAACGGCTTTGCTTGGGCGAATAAGCCAAGTAAACACGCCAGTTTCTGGATCGTAAGAAAGCATCTGTTTCAATCTATCTGCCGTAAGGTTTTCGGTCGCCATAAACACCTCTCAGTAATTGCTATGAATACTAATCTGCAAATTACTGCGGTGCAAGCGTGAAGAGTCCCATCCTCGGTAGCAGCTACGTCATCCGTAGCGTCAACGCTGCCGACAATCGGCTTGTAAATCTGTACCCCGAGGTCATTCCCGAGGGCGGCAAGGAACCGGCGTATCTGCAACGCTGCCCCGGTTTAACTCGCGTGGTAACGGTCGGCACCGGCCCGATCCGTGGCCTATATACCCTTGGGAACTTTCTGTACGTTGTTTCGGGCGACCAACTCTACAAACTCAACTCAAACTACGCCCTGCAAGGAACGAACGACCTGTTGATGGAAACGGGGTCGTTTTTGTTGTTAGAGAACGGCAGCCGAATCCTTTTGCAAGATCAAAACAACCCGTCGCTGGGCATCATATCGGGCACCGGCCCCGTGTCGATGGCCGACAACGGCACGCAGCTTTTCATTGCTGCAAACCCCGACGGTTATATCTACAACACCGTCACCGACTCGTTTGCACAAATTACCGACCCCGACTTTCCGGGCGCGGTTACGGTTGGCTATCTTGACGGCTATTTTGTTTTTAACGAACCCGACAGCCAGCGCGTGTGGGTTACGGAATTACTTGATGGCCTCTCCATTGACCCGCTTGACTTTGCCTCCGCCGAAGGCTCCCCCGATGGGCTTGTGTCGCTCATCATCGACCACCGCGAAGCGTGGTTGTTTGGCACTGATAGCGTTGAGGTCTGGTACAACAGCGGTGATGCCGATTTCCCGTTGTCGCGCATCCAAGGCGCGTACAACGAAATCGGCTGCATTGCGCCGTACTCCGTTGCCAAGATGGACAACAGCGTCTTTTGGCTTGGCGCCGACGCTCGCGGTCAAGGCATTGTTTATCGAGCGCAAGGCTATCAAGGCGTGCGCGTATCGACCCACGCGGTTGAGTTTGCCATCCAGCAATACGACGATTTGGCTGACGCGGTGGGGTACACCTACCAACAGGATGGTCACACGTTTTACGTGTTGAACTTTACGAACGCCGATACAACGTGGGTGTACGACGCCGCGACCGGCGCATGGCACGAACGCGCAGGATTCCGTAACGGCGATTTCAAACGACATCGCGGCAACAGCCACGCTCGCTTTAACGGCGACCCGCATATCGGCGATTACGAAAACGGCAAGGTGTACGTGTTTAGCCTTGACGTGTACGCTGACGATGGCGCGGTACAAAAATGGCTGCGCTCATGGCGAGCGTTGCCGACAGGGCAGAACAACCTCAAGCGCACGGCGCACCACTCGTTGCAGATCGACCTTGAGACGGGCGTAGGCTTACCTGGCGTTGACCCGTTTGACCCGCCAACCGAAATCAGCACCGAAACATCAATTCCAATCAATACGGAAACCGGCAACCCGCAGTTGGTGGGCAACCTCGGCTCCGAAGTGCCCGAAGACATCAATACGGAAAACGACCTTTACACGTTGGGCGTTACCGAAGATGACGGGTTGACGTTAGTAATTGACCAAGCGCCGGGAACCATAGTGGTAGGCGCCAATCCGCAGTTGATGTTGCGTTGGTCTGATGATGGCGGCCATACGTGGAACGGCGAGCGCACGACCTCAATGGGCCGCACCGGACAATACGGCACCCGCGCCATCTATCGGCGCCTCGGCATGACGACGAAGTTGCGCGACCGAGTGTACGAAATTAGCGGCACCGATCCGGTCAAAGTCGCCATCATGGGCGCTGAACTTGAACTGAGCGGGACGAATGCGTAATGGCAAACATTACCAACATTCCCGCCCCTCGCGTGCCGTTCATCGACGAGCGGACGGGGCTTATTTCGCGTGAGTGGTTTCGGTTCCTTAACAACCAATTCACGCTGACAGGCAGCGGCACGACCGCAACTAGCATCGCTGACCTTGAAGTCGGCCTTGGATTGTCTCCCGATAGCGATGACGTATCAGCGGTATTGCAGTCGGAGATTCAAGCGCTGCAAGCGGCGCCGCCGATTACACCTTTGACGCCGGTCAGTTTCGGGTCGTTTTACTCGACGCAAACGCAAGCCGCGACAACCATCAATACGGCCAAGGCCATTACATACAACAATGCGGATACGGCTTACGGCATTTACCGCGACCCGGCTGACAACAGCAAAATTAAAGTTAGCCGCCCTGCGATCTACAACATACAATTTTCAATCCAAATAGATAAGACGTCGGGCGGCACCGGATTGTTTTACATTTGGCCCGCAATCAACGGAACTGCGGTGCCAAACTCTGCGTCGTTAATCCAAATTCAAGGCAACAACGCAGAAATCTTTTCGGCGGCTAACTTTTTCTTGCCCTTGTCCAATGGCGATTACTTCCAACTTTACTTTTCTGTTGACGACTTGAGCGTGCAGTTACAGCAGTTTGCCGCTTCGGCGCCAGTTCCTGCGATCCCTTCCATCATTTTGACCGTTATGCAGGTGTACGTATGACCGTTTACCTTTCAGCGTTTGCGGGTGCAGGCGCACAGTTTTTTGACGACAACGGCAACATTCTGTCGGGCGGAAAAATCTATACGTATGGCGCGGGAACTACGACACCGCAAGCGACCTATACGTCTTCGACGGGTAGCACGCTTAACGCCAATCCCATCATTTTAGATTCTTCTGGCCGACTGCCCGAGGATATGTGGGTTGCCGAAGGGTTGGCCTATCGGTTTGTTCTTGAAGACGCCAACAACATCCAGTTAGGCGAATACGACGACATTCCGGGCATTAATGATGGATCATTAATTTCGGTGCCGTTTTCATCGATTACTGCCAAACCTACGACGCTTGCAGGCTACGGCATTACCGATGGCATTACTTCGGCAACCGCTGCAGCGACCTATGCGCCGATTGCTTCGCCGACGTTTACGGGCACGCCGCAGATTCCCGACAACGCCACAGCCAGCGTTAATCACGCTGTCGGCTATCGAGACGCCCCGCAGAACTCCCACACGGACAGTTACACGCTGGCGTTGTCGGATCGCGGCAAGTCGATTCTGATGAACGGCACCAGCAAGACGCTGACCATTCCAGCTAACGGCACGGTCGCGTTTCCCGTCGGCACGGTATTCATCATCGTCAACATCAACGTTTCGGCGCTCTCGATTGCCATTACGACCGACACGCTGACGCTTGCCAATAGCACGACGACCGGCACCCGCACGCTCGCGCAGAACGGCATTGCGACCTGCGTCAAGATCGCCCCGACTTCGTGGCTAATTTCTGGGGCGGGGTTGACCTAATGGGTGGCGCTACGCTCGCAGCCGCGATTGCAGGCACGACCGGAGGCACCGGAGCGGGCGTCTACGACTATTCGCAAGGGTCGGGCACGCTGGTGTTCCCTGACATTTCCGCTTTAAGCTTTACCACGCTGACCATCGAGGCGTGGGGTGGCGGCGGTGGTGGTGGCTGGGGCATCGAAAGCATCATCTTTTTGGACGGCGGCAGCATTGAAACGCAGTCCAACCCCGGCGGTGGCGGTGGTTCGGGCGCGTATACCAAAACCGTAGTCGCTGTGGTCGGCGGTGACACCGACAAGACCTTGGTCTGGGAAGTCGGCGCAGCGGGCGCTAATGGCGTGGCAGGCAATGCCACAGGCTATGCGGGCGGAACATCGACGGTTTCCTCTGGGACGTTTACTATTGCCGCAATGATCAGTACCGGCGGCGACGGGGGCGGCGGTGCGTTTGGCATCAACGGTGGTAACCAAGGCGCGGGCGGTATCGCTTCGGGCGGCGCTACGACCAATACCAACGGTAACGGTGGCGCGGTGCAGGAGCAGGCCGGCGCGGCAAGTGTCCTCGGTGTCGCAAACTTGACGGCGGGCGGCGGCGGTAACGGCGGCGATCCGATATTCGGCGGCAACGACGGTCAGCCGGGACTCGCCGGTCGCGTCAGATTCGTATTCAGTTGAGGTCACTATGGCAGTTCAAGTCAAAGTCCTAGTCCCATCCAAGATTGCGGAAGCGACCCAAACGACGCAGTACACGGCGACCAACGTGACGACCATTATCGACAAGTTCACGGCGACGAACTACGACACGTCGGCACGGACGATCTCGGTCAACCTCGTGACCGCCTTGGACACCGCCGGTAACCAGAACCTTGTTATCAAGACCAAGACCTTGCTGCCCTCGGAGACGTATACGTTCCCCGAAATCGTGGGGCAGGTGCTGGCGCCTGGGGGCTTTATCTCAACCATCGCCTCGGCGGCGACGGCAATTAACATTCGCTCATCGGGCCGGGAAATTTCGTGACCGACGCAGAGGGCTGGTTGCTGAAGAACTTTGAGGCGCTAGACCTTCCGGCGCACGCAACCGCGTGGCTGCTTGATGTGTGGCACCTCACGCAGTTTTTCGACGATGTAGTCGATGGCGACCTTGTGCGCCCGCAAGCCGCGCACGATGCCATCTGGAAATCCTTTGTGACCGCTCCCGCTAATCCTTTTTTTATTGCCAACGCCCAAGTGCTGCAATCGGCCTTGGCGACCGCCGTGTTGAAGTGGGAAGCGTCCCACACTGCCGAGCGGTCTAACATGGCCGATGAACGCTCGTTCATGTGGCGGGCAGCGTATTACGACCTTGTGTTACTCGTGGTTCTATTGTGCCAAGGCTACGAGTCTGCTATGGCAAAAGCCCCGACCGTAATGGCACTATACGGCGAGAAATTCTCGGACTACCGAGCGGAGTTCCCCAATGGCTAATCCCGTAGCCGCAGTCGCAACCGTTGCCAGCAGCGCGTTGGCCTCCCGGTCGGCAAGCAAAGCGACTAAGGCTCAAGTTCAAGCGGCGCAACAACAGCAAGCGCTTGAGCGCGAGATGTTTGACCGGCAGGTTGAACTGCAAGAGCCTTTCCGGCAACTGGGCCTGTCCAACCTTAATCGACTCGCTGCGCTGTACGGCGAGGGCGGCGAATACGCCCGCGCACCGTCAATTAACGAATTGCAGATGGACCCTGGTTACGGGTTCCGGCTTGCCGAAGGCCAAAAAGCGCTAGAGCGTCGATTGGCGGCAGGAGGTCGGATGTTCTCGGGCGGCGCCCTCAAGGCTGGCACGCAGTACGGCCAAGAGATGGCTTCGCAGGAATTTGCGAGCGCTTATGAGCGTGCGCGGCAGCAACGCGCAGATGTAACCAATGCGTTGCTCGGCGTCGGCGGGTATGGCCCAACCGCAGCAAGCCAAATTGGCGGCGCAGCGCGATCTTACGCAGCGGGAGCCGGACAAGCTCTTAGCAACATCGGTGCGGCTCGCGCCAGCGGTTATCAAGCACAGGGCAACATTTTGCAAAATGCGCTGAACCTTGGCCTGCAAGGTTACGGTCAATACCGTGAAGGCTTGTTGCAACCTGTCCAAGTTACCGGACGGCGGATGTAGTCATGGCAGAAAACCAACTGATGATGATTAATCCGTTTGAGGCGCTTGAGACAGGCCGCAAGCGGGCGTATGCCGGTTACGAGGCGGGGCAAGCCGCTGCACAGCGCGAGGTGCTAAACGAACTGTACGCGCAAGCCACCGACCCGACGACAGGAAGAATCGACCGCAATCGGTTGATGTCTGGCTTGGCGCAGCGCCGCATGGGTTCCATGATTCCGCAACTAGAAGCCGAAGAAGCCAGACTTGCCGAACAACGTGGCAAGGCCATGCAAGAGCAGGCAAAAGGGTTGGAAGCCCAAATGCAGACGTGGAAGCGGATGATCCCCGCCGATCCGCGTCTTGCTCCAGCGTGGGTTGAAGCTGCATACGCAGACCCAGTGGTGGGCGCTTTGCTGGGCCAACTTGGCAGCAAAGAAGACGTTATTGCGGGCATCCCGCAAGACCCCGAAGGCTATGCCTCATGGGTAGAAGGCGCGTCCATGTTTGCCGATGAGTTGAGCAAGCGGCGCGTGTTGACTGCGGAGCAAGCAACAACTGCTGAAACGACTCGACGCGGACAAGACATCACCGCTCGTGGTCAAGATATTACTGCCGCGACGACTCGACGCGGACAAGACATCACCGCTGCGACAGCGCGTGAAGGGCAGCGGGTCACGATGCGCGGTCAAGACATCAATGCCGCAATTCAGTCGCCCGAGTATCAAGGGTTGATTACGCAAGCGCGTGAACGCGCCAAGTCTGACGTAAGTTTTGCCGATCAATTCAATGCGGCGGATCAAACGGCAAGACGCACCCTGTCGCTGTTGGACAGCATTGTCGGCGATGCGCAAATCGTTGATGGCAAAATTGTTGTCCAAGAAGGCAAGCGCAAGCCGATGAAAGGATTTGAAGGAGCGGTAGGCGCGGGCTTTGGGCAACGGTTTATTCCGGGCACTGCGGCACGCGATTTCAACGCCGCTCACGATCAAGCGGTGGGCGCTGCGTTTATGCAAGCGTTTGCTACCCTGAAGGGCGGCGGTCAAATCACGGAAAAGGAAGGCGAAAAGGCCACCGCTGCATTGACGCGCATGAACCTTGCGCAGAGCGAAGTGGAGTACATCCGCGCAGCGCGAGAGTTCCAAAGAGAAGTTAAAAACGTGCTGAACTTGGCAGAGACGCGATACCGAAAACTGAATCCTTCGTTTACCGCAGCGCCAACGCCTGGTGCTGGAGCGCCGTCTGTCGAAGATCTTTTAGAGAAGTACAAGTAGAGGCCGCACATGGCGTCGATGGCACAACTTGAGGCGGCACTGATCAAGGCGGACGCTGCGGGTAACGCGGACGATGCGCGAATACTTGCTGCTGAAATTCGCAAGATGCGTGCCGCGCCGCAAGAAGCGCCCGCAGGCCGTGACATTTTGCGTCAACGCTTGTTAGGCGGTGAAGTCTCTGAAATACCGCGCAGAGAAGCCGCTGCGATTACCGCAGGGTTAACGCCAGAACAAGTGTCGGAATCTGCAAGGACTGGCGCCGGAGGGGCGGCAGGCATCATCGCTGGGCCTGTACTAGGCACCGGAATGCGTGTGCTTGGCGCTGCGGTTCCCGTCTTTTCTCGAGTAACCACGCCGCTCGCTACAGCGTTTGAAACGGGCGGTATTCAGACAGGACTTACCCCGACTACTCCGGCTGCGGCTCGATTAGCGACCCGCGCAGTAGGCGGCGCAGTACCGGGCGCAATCACAGGTGCTGCCGTGTCACCCGAAGAAGCAGGGGTCGGCGCGGTAGCTGGTACGGGCGTTGCGTTGCTTGCGCCTCCCGTCGCACGGATCGTCGCCAAAGGTGGCGGCGCCGTCGTTGACGCCTTGGCAGGCCGCACCGCTGATGCGCGTGCCAACCAACTGATCCGCCTTGCGGCTAATGATGAAGTCAATGCGCTGCGCGCTGCGATGGCTGCGCAGCCGGACATTCCGGCAAGCCGTGCCGCCGCAGACCTTGATATGCCGGTGCTGCAAGCGTTGCTCGCCGAAGCCGAAAAGAAAGACCCGCGTGGCGTCGTCAATGCATTCCGGCAACGTGAGTCACAAAACACGCTGAACGAGTTGACCCGTATTGCCGGTGGCCCAACCGCTGAGACGGCGCGTGCCGCCCGCGAATCCGCAAAGGGCACGCTTACTGCCGTAACCGCGCCGATGCGCGAAGAAGCCTTTGGGGCTGCTCGCAAAACGGGCGAAATCATGCCGCGCCTTCAAGCCATTGCGGGCGAATCCCGAGCCGCAGCCAAAGAGGCTACCGATACCGTTCGTCGAGTCAGCAACGCCGTCAACAAAGCAGATGATTGGGCAAGTTCTTGGTTTGCAGGCAGAGGCATCGGAGAGCCTGGTGTTCGCTTGCCGGGGCGCGTCGAGGCAACGACTACATTTCCCGGTCAACTCGCAGCGTCTGGCCGCGCTCGCACGATAGGCGGCCCGTTTGAACGTCAAGTCATTGAGGAAGGCGGCGCCGTGGCTCGCGGTATTAGTCGCGCTGCTGAAGAATCACAGCGTGCGGGTGCCCGTGCTAGAGCCGCAGAATCAACGCTGCAAAGCATGAAAGACCGTGGGCTGAAGCCGATCACGGCGGCAGACTTAACCGGCCCCATCAGTCGTCAGTTGCGTAATCCCGACATCGCCACGAACCGCGAAGCCTCTGCGGCATTGACGCGCATCAATCAAATGCTCGGTGATTGGGAGAATGAGTTTGGCGTAGTGACACCCGAGGCGCTATATGCCATCCGCAAAAACGGGGTGGTAGGCGTTATTCGCGAATTAAATCCCGGCATGGATGCTAAGTCGCAAGACAAACTTGCGGCAAGCGTGTTGACCAAGGTCAAGCCGCTGTTTGACGACGCCATCGAAAAAGCCGGCGGCAAAGAGTTTAAGAATTACCTTACGACGTTTGAACGCGGGATGTCCGACATTCGTGGCATGGAACTCGCCGACCAGATTCGCAAGATGTACAAGGAAGGTCAAAAGCAGCAGATCGTTGATCTCATCGCAGGCGAATCACCAGACGTTATTGAAGACCTGTTTGGCTCGGGGCGCTACAAGATCAGCGAGGAAATGGCGAAGGATATGCCGCTGTTGCGGCGCATCGCTGACACCGTTGGCGCTGATCTCAAGGCCGTTCAGCAGGCCGCCGCAGGCCGCGCCGCGCTGACCGAAGCGCAGCGAAAGACCAGCGCTCGCGTTCGCTTTCCGTTCTTTACTCGCGCATCAACAGCGGTCAACGAGGTCGTTGCCGGCCTTGAGCAGAAGATGAAGGCGGAAACGCTTGATGTATTGATTCGCGCTGCACAGTCGGGCCGCGACTTCAATCGCGTACTTGACGCGCTGCCGACCAAAGAGCGCAGCGCTTTCCTTAACCAATTCAAGAACGCCGAATCATGGAGTCGCTTCAGTACGCAGGTGGCAAACGCCGCCCGTACTTATGCGGTAACTGAGACGGCAGAACCGACCAACGCACTAGCTCCGAGGTAGTTATGCTCAAAGGCGCACTCAAATCCAAAACCGTTTGGTTCAATATCTTTCTGGCGTTGCTCGGCAGCCTCGAACTGATGGGCGCCCACTTGACCACGCTTTTCGGCGCACAGGTCGCAGCGTCCATCATGCTGGCGGGCGCGGTGGCTAACCTCGTGCTGCGCACGGTCACCACGCAATCATTGGAGGCGAAGGGCGGTGGATAACGGGCAGGTACTGTTCAATATCATCATCGGTATTGCTGGCGTTTTCGGAGGATGGATTTTGAACAACATCAGTCGCTCCATCGAAAAGCTGGATCACGATGTCCGCGATATGCCACTCACCTACGTCACGCAGGACTCGTACAACCGTGACCAGAACCGTTACCAGCGCGACATCGACGAGATCAAGTCCATGCTGCGCCTCATCTTCGACCGGCTTGAGAACAAGGCCGACAAATGATCCCGCTGTGGGCGTGGCGTGTTGCGCCATACGTTCTCGGTGTTGTGGTGATTGTGGTCGCGGCGTTAGGCGCATTGCGTAACGCCAAGGAGGAAGGCCGTGCCGAACTCAAACCGCAGATTGAACGACTGGAGGCCGCGCTCGCCACTGAGCGTGCTGATCGAGCGCGTGCTGAAGCGGCTGCAAATTCGTACCGATCCGAGGTGGACGCTATTCGCAGTCGTCCTGTTCCTCGTGTGCCTGTCCGGTTGTGCGTCGAGCGGCCCGTTAACGTGCCCGCCACCGTCCCGTCCGCCAGCAGTACTGTTGGAACCACCACCACCTCCTGGGGCTACAACGGACAAACTGAATCAGATTTTGCAACAGGGCCGGACATTGCCGCCGACCTCTACGACCTCGCCGGACGCTGTGACGCCGAAATAGCAAAGCTCCGCGCTTTGCAAGGGTGGGTCAATGACGTTCGATGAGGCGTTCGACGCGCTCCTCAAGCACGAAGGCGGCTACAGCGACCACGCTGCCGATCCCGGCGGCAAGACGCGCTTTGGCGTCACCGAGGCCGTAGCGCGACGTCGTGGCTACCAAGGCCACATGAAAGATTACCCGCTCACCGAGGCCAAAAAAGTCTACCGTGAGTCCTACTGGGATACACTCCGCCTTGACGCTGTGCGCCCCGAACTGCGCTTTGATTTGTTTGACGCTGCCGTCAATAGCGGTGTCGCACAGACCGTGCGATGGATGCAGCGTATCTTGGGCGTCACGGTCGATGGCGCCCTCGGGCCACAAACTTTGAGCGCTCTTGCCACCGCCGACGCAGCAAAATTTCTTGCAAAATTCAATGGTCAGCGTCTATTCTTTATGACAAGTCTGAACACATGGCCGTCCTTTGGCCGTGGTTGGGCGAGGCGAATCGCAGAAAACTTGATGCGATAGGAGAACCGGATGCGCTCTGACGGCATCCCTCGCCGGTTCCAACTGGCAGGGCACACCATCATTGTCAGAGTAATTCCGCCGAGCAAATGGCGACATGGCAAAGATTGCGTCGGGATTTGGTTACCCGAGTTATACCGCATCGACATTCTGTCCACCGCCAAGGGCAGCAACCGGCAGCAGATTTGGGCGCATGAAGCAGTCCACGCCATGCTCGATATCGCCGGTCACGACGACCTGTCTCGTGATGAAGCGCTGGTGGATCGCCTCGGCCATCTCCTGCAACAAATGCTGACTACGATGGAGTGACCTGTGCGAGCCAAAGCCACCGACGATGAGATATTGGAGGCGCTACAAGAGGCGAACGGCATTCGTGCCGCAGCCGCCGAAAAGTTCGGAATGAACGAACGCACGCTGATGATGCGCATTAAAAAGATGAAGGCCAAGGGATACACCATCCCTGCCTCAACTTATCAGCCTGGTCGCCCGATTGAGGCAAGGCCCGCGTTTGAGTTCACCCCGCTGCCCGATGACGACATTCCCATTGAGCAACTGATCGAACACCGCAAGCGCCAGTTCCAGCATAAGCAGGCGCACGAAGAAGCCGCCAAGTTAATTCCGGTCAAGGTCAAGATACCTGGGCCGGTGGGCATCCTGCACTTTGGCGACCCGCACGTCGATGACGACGGCACGGACCTTGATGCCTTGGAGCGCCACACGCAGCTTGTGAACGACACCGAAGGGCTGTTCGCCGTCAACGTCGGCGACACTACAAACAACTGGTGCGGACGTTTGGCAAGGCTTTACGCCGACCAGAGTACGTCAGCGGCGCAGGCGTGGAAGTTAGCCGAATGGTTCATCAACCGCTGCCGGTGGCTCTACATCATCGCCGGTAACCACGACCTGTGGAGCGGCAACGGTGACCCCTTGCGGTGGATCGCCAAGCAACAAGGAGCGCTCTACAAAGCCTCAGAGGCCCGTATCGCGCTACAGTTCCCGAACGGCGCGTCAATTCGTATCAATGCCCGCCACGACCATAGCGGCTCGTCCATCTGGAACCCGGCACACGGCCCGATGAAGGCCGCGATGCTCGGCACCCGCGACCATATCTACGTCGCCGGCCACAAACACGAGAGCGCCTATAGCGTCCTTAAAGACCCGATCAACGGCATAGCCATGCACGCCATCAAGGTGGCGTCCTACAAGGTCTACGACCGTTATGCGAAGGATAAGGGCTTTAGGGACAACGCCCTGTCACCCTGCGTGCTGACGACTATAAATCCGGCATTGCCGGAACATCACCCGGATATGGTGAAGGTGTGGTGGGAGCCGGAGGAGGGCGCAGAGTATCTGCGATATCTGCGCAGAGGGCTTTAAGCGCTACCCGCTCACGGGCGGCTCGAAGGGCGCACTGACGCTGGTGTAGCCGCCGCACAATCGTCCACCGTCGCTTTCCCGACACCTCGGCGAGAAGCGCCGCCTCAACGTCGGCCTCAGACATCGAGGCGATGGATTCGTTCAATTCTTTCCACGTTGCAATCATGTCTAGTCCCTGCTCAGTGATGCCGCGAGGTACATGACCTGGAGCGTCGAGGCCGCATCCGCAGCGTCCCGCGCCTCGTACCACTCGCCCCTCGGCTGAAATATGCTCTGAAACCGCTTCTGGCCGTCTCTGAGCCGTCCGCCCTTCGCCTTGACCTCTACCCAACAGGCCCATGCGAGGCCGTCTCTGAGAGGCTTTACGGCAAGAAGGTCGGGTATGTCGAAACCGGCACTGCCGAAGTCGATGACCTCAAACCCTGCTTTGCGCAGGGCGTCGGCTACTTCGGCGTGGTTGTTGTCCCGTCGTTTGGCGTAGCGCATTGTTTTACTCTATCACGAAGTCGCATCACACCGCGCTCGCCGAACAACTCTCGAACTAGGCCGATGAGTCCGGGGTCGCCCAAGATCGCCGCAGGGTCAGCCTCGCGCACCAGCGGCCCGACACGGGTCTTCAGCCACTCGCGCTTTTCCTGCCGCTGCTCCCAATCCCCGACGTTGATACGGGCTAGGTAAGCATCGGCAAGGTGTAACCGACCGATGACAGTTTTGATGCGCTCATCCCATAGCCTCATGCCGGACTGCACGGCCCAAGTGATGTCGCTACTTGTAGTGATAGGTTGATTCATAGTTCGCTCACCTTTTGTATGCGCTGCCCAATCCAGTTCATTACAGGCACGGCCATGCTATTACCTAGCGCCTTGTAACGTGGCCCGTCCGGGCTTTCGTCTTTCTTGCGCCACGGGATGTTGGTGTAACCGTCTGGAAAGCCTTGCAGCCGCTCGCACTCAACGGGCGTAAGGCGGCGCACTTGCATGGTTACGCTGTGAATGGCGCCGACCTGCTGCGTCACCTCGCTAGACTGCGGGCTGCGGCTTGGGTCGTTAGATGCCGTTAATGACGGCGCCACCGGCTGCGCAACTCTCGCGCCTTCATACCCGCCCGACTGATGCGAGCGCAAAGTTCCCATAAGTTCTTTATGGCAGTTTTGCTCGCCGTCGATGCCATAAGATACAACGGCCACATCGGTGCCCGTGTCGCTGCGATCTCGCGGCCAATGCGTCACGGTCGGAGCCGCATCCACAGGCGACCAACCTTCGGGGTCAGTCTCAGACATCGGCTTATGGGTCTTGGCAAATGCAACGGCCATCGGATTTTTGGCCTGTAACGTCTGCACCATATCAACGTCTACCTGCGGATTTGACATTTGCGCTCCAAAAGTCATTGGTCTACCCCCCCCCCCTCTGTCACGGGAATCAATGTCTCACTTGATGCGTCTTGTCTGCCCATTGCGCCTGCGTTAAGACACATCGCTATTTCTGGCGGGGACAAAGAGCTGCCCCCCCCTAGCGCGTGCTGATCCTCTAGTCCTTGCTTGCAACCAAATGCGGCGTTTAGCGTTGACGCAACTTCCGCAGGCCACGCTAACTCTTCGTGGTTGTTACGACTGATTCCAAAGCGAGCCGCAATGGTTCCGGCAACGCCTTCCCGTGCCTCTCTGCTCGGCGCAGGATTCCCGCACAGGCTTTCGCGCTCAAAAAGAACCGCTGCGGCACGTTGCCAACTTCTAGCGTTTGCGACAACGAACACACGGCGGCGTCTTTGGGCCACTCCGAAGTATTGAGCGTCAAGAATTCGGTAGGCGAACCCATACCCGAGCTCGCCCAACCCTGCGAGGAAGGTTCCAAAATCCCGTCCTCCGTTAGACGACAAGACGCCGGGGACGTTTTCCCAAACCAACCACTCGGGCCGATATCGGTCAGCAATCGCAAGGTAGGTAAGCATGAGGTTGCCACGCGGGTCAGCCAGTCCTGCTCTAAGTCCCGCGACACTAAAACTTTGGCATGGGGTTCCTCCCACGAGAACGTCGATTGATTCATTCGGCCACTCCGCAAATTTAGTCATGTCGCCGTAGTTAGGCACGGCAGGGTAATGGTGTTTCAACACCGCGCAAGGGAAAGGTTCTATTTCACTAAAAAATACAGGAGTCCATCCGAGCGAATCCCATGCGACGGTTGCGGCTTCAATGCCGCTACAGACGCTGCCGTACCTCACAGAACTTTCCGCATCAGTTCCCGAGCCTGGTACACCCGCAGCGGCGGCAGTTCACCTGCGGCCATCCACTTGGCGACCGCCTGTCTGGAGACGCCGAACGCCCGCGCCAACGCCGAAGCGCTGCCGAATTTCTTGAGCAATTTATTGATATCCATGCTGCGGACAATATCGTATGCAACCGTAGTTGACAAGCCTTAGCAGAGGCGTATGATTGCTCGCGGGGATTGGCCCCACCGGAGACAAACATGGAACAAGAAGACGACCGTCAGTATGGCCGTGACCTTCAAGAAACGGCTGAAGCGTTCCTCAATGCGCAAGAGCGAGCCGAATCGGCTGCGTGGAACTGCTACGACTCTCTGCAAGAGCTGAACCGCATTGAGCGCGAACACTCGATGAACCTCTCCCTCACCATCCGCGACCTCATCGACGCCATCGACAAGGCGCGGGCTTCCCTTCGGAGCGTACAATGAAAGTCTATCAATGCATCGCTGCGGTGACCGCCGAACTTTCCAAGATCGGCATTAGCAAGAGCAGCAAGAACCAACAGCAGAACTATGCCTTCCGTGGCATCGACCAGGTTTATGGCGCGTTGTCGCCATTACTGTCGAAGTACGGTCTTGTCATCCTGCCCCGCGTGACGCACCGCGAGGTGATCGAACGGCAGAACCGTAGCGGCACGGCGCTGTTCTACGTGACGCTGATGGTCGAGTTCGACTTCGTAGCCGCTGAAGACGGCAGCAAGCACACGGTTACGACCGTCGGCGAGGCGATGGACAGCGGCGACAAGGCCAGTAACAAAGCGATGTCAGCCGCCTACAAGTACGCGGCCTTCCAAGCGTTCTGCATACCCACGGAGGGCGATAACGACGCCGATGCGACGACGCACGAAGTCGCTGCGCAACCGGCCATTGATCCGGCCATCTTGACTGCGATTGACCTTGCAGCAAACGAGAAGGAACTGAACGCGCTTTATCACCAGTTGAGCGAGGCCGAGCGTAAGCCGCTCATTCCGCACTTTGCGGCACGTAAGAAGTTGCTGCGGGAGGCGCAGCCATGAGCAGCCGAATAAAAATGTGGGAAGCACTGAAAGCATTTCAACCGTACGCTAACAAACACGCTTTTGGAGAAGCGTGGGAACGCATGACGATTGATCGCACTGAAAAATCCGCAAAAGACGTACAACGCGTTATGTGGCAGGTTACTAAACTTGAGCCGTTATCTGTTCATTATGCGCGAGAGGCCGCTGATTGCGCTGTAGAGGCCATTACACAAAAAAACAGAAAGGTTGCGTTTTGGGCGCGAATGTCAATTTGGCACGTTAAAAACGCAATTGAATTTGAGGCGCAGCCATGAGCCTTGCTTACTACATGGAAATGACTGACGGCGAGATTGTGGGTCACGTTCTTGCGATTGGCGACGATGCGACCGAACTCTCGCAAGCGTTGGCAGGACGGCTACGGGTGCAAACCAAACTGCGAACCGATGCGGAGTTGCGCTTGCAGTTGGCGCAGGAGCGCATCTATCGCCTCGAACGCGAGGTGCATGAACTCAAAATGCTTGAGGAGAAAATGTAATGGAACAACGAAGTAGCGAATGGTTTGCCGCCCGCTGCGGCAAGGTCACGGCCTCACGAGTCGCCGATGTCGTCGCTAAGACGCGCACCGGCTATGCGGCAAGCCGTGCGAATTACATGGCGGAGTTAGTCTGCGAGCGTCTTACCGGCAAGCCGACCGAGGGCTTTACCAACGCAGCAATGCAGTGGGGTACGGATCAAGAGCCTTTTGCCCGTGACGCCTACTCCGCCCGCACAGGCGAACTTGTGACCGAGGTGGGTTTCATTGCCCACCCGCGCATACCGATGTCGGGCGCGTCACCGGATGGCATCGTCGGCACAGGCTGCGTCGAAATCAAGTGCCCGCAGACGGCGGCACATATTGAGTACCTACTGAGCCGCGATCCGCCGCAGAAATACTTTTATCAGATGCAATGGCAGATGGCTTGCACCGGCTCCGATTGGTGCGACTGGGTGTCCTACGACCCCCGTATGCCGCCGAACTTGCAACTGATGATTGTGCGTATTCCGAAAGACGACGATGCCGTGCGGATGCTCGAAACCGAGGTGGAATCGTTTCTCGTTGAACTGGATGACAAGGTAACCAAGCTGAAGGAGTTAACAGTATGAAGTATCAACACAAACCCGAAAGCGGCACGTTGTTTGCGATTGCAGAAGCAGACAAGCGCCCGCCCCGGCAACAAGTAGCGAGCGACGGTTCAACGTATATGCTGACCGATCCCGACTTCTCGGGCAGCGCATTGATTGACGGCGCAGAATACTTTATGGACGCTCGTAAACGGCAGGGCCAGAAAGGCGAATATTGGGCGGTGAAGTTTAAGCGCAAGGGAATGCGCCCTGCGCCGAAACCCGCTGCCAAGCCGGTGAGCGAGTTCACCGATGACGATTTGTCCGAGGTGCCGTTTTGAAGCGCATCCTGTCGCTTGGCGCTGGCGTGCAGTCATCGACGATGGCGTTGATGATTGCGCACGGCGAAATTGAGCCGGTCGATGCGGCCATCTTTGCGGATACTGGGTGGGAGCCGCCCAAGGTGTATACGTGGCTCGATTGGCTAGAGAAGCAGTTGCCGTTCCCCGTGTATCGGGTTCAGCGAGGGAACCTGCGGCAGGATGCGATTAATCGCAGCAAACACACCTCCGGTCGTGTTGCTGCGATCCCGTGGCATATGGTGATGCCGAACGGTGACCGAGCGATGGGGCGTAGGCAATGCACGAAGGAATACAAACTTGAACCCATCACGAAGAAAACACGCGAGTTGGTGGGCCTTGTGCCACGACAGCGTGCGAAGACGATTCTTTGCGAAATGCTGATCGGCATCAGCACCGACGAGGCGCTGCGGATGAAACCCGCCCATGAGAACTGGAAGCGTCACCGTTGGCCTCTTATTGAAAAGGGCATGAGCCGGTGGGATTGCCTTCGATGGATGGAGCGTAACGGATATGCCGAGCCGCCGAAGTCAAGTTGCATCGGTTGCCCGTACCACTCTGACCACGAATGGCGGGTCATCAAGGCTGACCCTACGCTATGGGCAGATGCGCTCGAAGTCGATGCCGCGATCCGCTCGCAGCCGAAGATTCGTGGTCAACAGTTTATGCACCGCTCATGCGTCCCGCTCGCCGAGGCCGACCTCTCCACCGCTGCGGATCACGGGCAGGTCGATATGTTCAACAATGAATGTGAGGGGATGTGCGGCGTATGATTAGCGACGAACGGGCAGAAAAGGCGCTGCGTTACCTTGTCGATACCGACGAGGCCGCAGCCGCCGCCAAAGCAGAAATGGAACGTGCGGAGTTTGCGTACAAGCGCACCCGTGAGGCCGTGTTCACGCACGCGCAGGGTACGGTCGCCGAGCGCCAGGCTGCCGCAATGCAGCACGCGACGACGTTGGAGTCGCACGAGCGTTACGTGATGTCGATATCGCTCTACAACAAAGTCAACAATAAGCGCGACACCGAACGGATCGTCCTTGATATGTTTCGCACGTTAAGCGCAAACAAGCGCATGGGCGCATAACGTATCAATCCACGATACTTTCAGCGAATGCGAAGGTTACATGAAACCCGATATCTACAAGCTGCTAGAACAATGCGTCGAGAACGGCGTCAAAAGCGGTTTACACCGCGCCTATAAACACGACGACGAACCTTCGACCGAGGCGATTGTTGACAAAATAACGCAAACCGTGATGGCCGAGGTTTGCGAATGGTTCCACTTCGACGAAATACACTAAGAGGTGTTTATGCGACAAGTAGACGAAATCAGACAAGCGTTACTGAGCGGCAAGTCCATCACGCCGCTCGATGCGCTCAGAGACTATGGTTGCTTTCGGTTAGCGGCGCGGATTGACGATCTGCGCAGACAAGGCTATTGCATTACCACCGAGTTCGCGACGCGCAATGGCAAGAAATATGCCAGCTACCGATTAATTGCGCGGGGCAGTACGCCCGACCTCATCGCATAAAAAAAGCCCCGGACAGAGGGGGTTACTTCTGCCGGGGCAAGATGAGTCGATCTCTCAAGGGTGAACTATGCCAAACAAGGGTACGATAAACCGATGACCGACACAACCGATATTTCGACGCTGCCGGCGCCCGACTGGTTCAAGCGCTTCGTGTACGTCGCCGAGGGCGATTATTACTTCGATGTCATCGAGCGCCAAGAATACTCGCGGCAAGCGTTCAATGCGATTTACCGTGGCACTCAGTGTCATAGTGTCCACAACAAATCGCGCAGGGTTGAGGCCGCGACTTTTTTCGATGAGAACCGTGCCGCGCTTGGTAGCCGGTTATTGACGGGCCTAACGTATGCGGCAGGCGAGTCGGTGTTGGTCGCCAAAGGCAATACCGCGCACGCTAACAAATGGCGCGACCACCGCCCGCAGGGCGTTCCCGGCGATATCACCCCTTGGCTACGGCACGCCGAGCGGATGCTGCCAAACCCACTTGAGCGCGAACACGTTTTCAACGTACTCGCTTATAAGCGCCAGAACCCGAAGCGCAAAATCAATCACGCTATCCTGCACGCCGGAGTCCCAGGCAGCGGTAAAGACACACTCTACGCGCCCTTTCTCTACGCCATCGGCGGGGTGACCTTGGAGAACGTGGCGTCCGCCCGTGCCGAGGAAGTCGCCGGAGCGTGGGGGTACACGTATGAGTCCGAAGTCATCGTGCTGAATGAACTACGGCAGGGCGTAGCACAGGATCGCCGAGCGCTCGAAAATGCGCTGAAGCCTATCATTGCCGCACCACCCGAAAACCTACTGGTAAACAAAAAGCAGGAACACCCGTACTACGTCGCTAACCGGATTTTTGTGTTGGCGTTTAGCAATGAGCGTGCGGCGATTGTGATACCACCCAATGACCGGCGGTGGTTTGTGGTGTGGTCGGATGCCGGTATCATGCCCTCGACCGATGCCGAGAGCCTTTGGAACTGGTACAATGCGGGCGGCTTCGACCACGTTGCCGCGTGGTTGCAAGCCCGCGACGTGTCGGCGTTCAATCCAGGCGCGACGCCGATGATGACCGACGCCAAGCTCGCAATGGTCGATCTCGGGCTAACCGGCGGCGAAGCCGCGATAGCAGACCTAGCCCGCAACCGCGAGGGGCCGTTTGTGCGAGGCGTTGTGGGGTCACCGTGGGCAGGGGTGATCAATGACCTATGCCGAGGCACAGCGCGTCCCATAAGCCGCGAGGCGCTGTTTGCCGCGATGGCCGCAGCAGGGTGGCGCGACGTAGGTCGGTTGCATAGCAGCGAACACCAGACACCAAGGCACACTTGGGCAGCGCCCGATATGGTAGATAAACCTAAATCGGTACTGCGTGCGTTACTTGAGGGGCCGCCAAGTTTGCACGCCGTAAAATAAAAACCCCCGCACGAAGCGGGGGCAAGGTCAATCGTCGGTCAGCAGTTCGAGAATAATGGTTATGACGACTGCGACCGCAATCGCAATCAATCGCCACCCCGCAGCGCGTCCCGTGCGCGTTGGCGTAACTCAAAGTTACGGATGTCCGGCGTAGCGTCCGCGATCTGCCGCAGCGCTTCGCGGTAGTGGTTGACCCACCATTCCGGCGGCTTCCAAGCCTTCGCCGCAGGGCCAGCGTCGATGTAGTCGATGTCCTCGGTCACCATATATCCACCCCTCCGCGCTTGCACGCCCAATTTGGGGGCGGTACGTGCCGCCACGCCTCATCCCGTGCGCGAGGCGGGAAACCCCGCGACGGAAACATCAGCCACATGAACCACCTCACGGCGCACCCCCGACTTTCGTTCGGTCTACGATGTCCTGCGCACATTGCAGCCCGAAGTCGAGGCCGAATTGGAATAACTGGTCAGTAAACCGCTCAAACGCGTCCGCATCGAAAATAATTTCCGGCCCGTCCGTTTCGTCCGCGATTACAAGCGCACCGTGCCGTTCGGCAATGTGCATCAGCGTAGTTAAATCAAGCGGGCGGACAATCATACGCTCGCCCCCCTGTCCAAACTGACGACATGGGCGTGCAGGTTCGCCAGTTCCGATTCGGTCAAGGTCGCCAGGTTCACTTCGGCGGCTTTAGCGAATCGCACCATGTCGGCCTCAATACACACCCCGCCAAGCTCGCACCCGATAACTTGCCAACCGTCCTCCATATCCCATTCGGCAGTTATGCGGGCTTCCCAATCGGTCCCGTAAAGCATGACGACCGAATCAAACTGTTCTATCACGCGGCTCATGGTTGCACCCCCGTTGCTTTGGCAATAGCGGCGCGAACCTCTTCCAATGTCTCCCACGCGGGATGCTCGCGTTCGGGATCGTATTCCGGCAAGATTCCCTCTAAATCGGCAAGAGCGCAGCGTAATGCGTCAAGCATCGCAGGAGCGGCAGACAATAGGTTGCCCGTGTACTTGCCCGTGCGCGGGCCTATAACTTCAATTTGCATAAGTCACCCTTTCAGTTAGGCGGCACAATCGCCACCCCGTGCCGCACCCCGTGGGCAGGTGCGGCAAAGGGTAACGACTCAATAGACCTGCACGGGCACGTTATGGACGGCGGCGCGAGCGTCTGCCCACGCTAGAGCAGCCTCAAGTGTCGGGAAGTCGCATTCCTCCCCGCCATCCCACTCACTCCCATCCGCCCATATCTCATAGGCACAAAACCCGTCGGGTCGCCGTGCTTCCATGTCTACATATTCGCTTAACGTATCGCCGTCACCCGCGTCGGTTAATACGAACCCATGCACATAGATTGCTTCGATTTTCATGCGTTGTCCCCTGTGGCTAAAGCAATGGCGGCGCGGATCGCGGCAAGGTCGGCAGACTCGCCGCCGGAATACGCGTCAAGGGCAGATTCGGCGAGCCGCAAAGCGGCGAGAAGGTTAGGCGCGGCGACAAGTAGGTCGCCGTTCCAATGGTCTTTTCGGTACGTCACCATGCAGATTGCTTTGCCGTCTGCGTCTACAACTTTCGTAGTCGCACCGTTCGAGCCAAGCGACCAAGGCGCGGGAGTGTGCAGCATAGTCATACGGCCTCCTCGCGGTAAGCGTCGACCAAGTGTTCAGCGATTTCGTACCAATTAACGTCAGCAAGAAAGGCGCGAGCGTAACCTGCCGCCAGTCCCTCAACCGTTGCGTCCTCAAATAACACCTCATCCGCGTAATCCTGCAAGTCTTTAGATAGGCCATAAATATCATCGGGGTTGCAATCGCTGAAGTAATCAAACGGGTTAAACCCATCGAACACCTCAAGACTCACGCGCCAAGTGGCGTAATTTGTCCATCCGTTGTGGCGGCGGGTATCAGTTTGCATAGGTCACCTGTAGATAGTTATTCGACGCGATAGCGCGTCCCATAGCGCACCCGTAAGAATGCGCTACAGGCTGCACTATCAATCAACGAATAGCCTTGGGCTGCATATGCCCATTTTCGTGCCATATCATGTAGTGCGTACCGTCCCGATATCCCATTCGCATAATGCGATTGCGGATTGCCCGCGCATATGCGTTTGCACGCTTATGCTCTTCTTTAGTCATTAAACGAGATGGACTAGTGGCATGGTTCCAAGCAGCACACAATCCATAGATGGTTTTTCCTGCGTGCCAGAGCTTGCCGTTGGGCTTGTATTGAGCGTAAGGATGCATAAGTCACCTATTGGTTTTTGATGGTTGTGGGATTGCAGTTCGGTGCGTTGTCGCACGGGTCAACGAATGCCGCTAGCAAGTAGAGTGCGGCAAGTAAAGCGAATAGGATTGTGGGGCGCTTCATACTTGCACCCCGAATGCGGCAAGCGCTGCGTCAACGGTGGCGTAATCGCGGGAAGGGTTAATCGTGGGATTCCCTGCGTAGTTTTCTACTTCTACAAGGGATCGGCTACCGTCGCGCAGGATGTAGGCAAGTTGTGTGCCCTCTTCCTCAAGTCCTACGATGTAGTCGTCATTAGTTATATTGGTCGCGATACCGCCGGAGTCCGTTACGATGACGTAACGGTTGCCGTCTACGGGTTTGTAATAAGCATAACAGCCTCCCCCCGTTGATATGCGCTCAAACCCTGTGGCGATCAGTTTGTTTTCGATAATTGTCGTCATAGGTCACCTGTAGTTATTTAGTGAATCGACAATGCATTGGAACATAGATGCAAACTAAAGTTTAGCGTATCGCATGGCATGACCATGTAGCGGATACAGAATTTTGACCATAGCGTAAGTGTATGAAAGGAAAAGGAAAAAACAGGTTTATGGTAAAAAATAGGGAAAAGTGAGAAGTGTGGAAGGAATCGTAGGTAGATTATGTAAAGTATGTATATAGATGGTATATGCACTTTTTCTCAAAATCTCACCATAACAGCCAAATTCCCTAGCAGAATCATGCACTTAACCTATGGTAACGTTTTCAAGCACTTTTACCATGTGACCACGTATCCACCCCTCGGTCACCCTTTGGCACGATCTTTGCCAGGCTTTCTGTTGCTTACACGCAACACTTTGTCCCATGCAAACATCATGCCAACGCATGACCGCGTAGTGGTTGCACTAGGTTGTTGCGTCTACGCTACACGTTATGTTATGACGTTGCTTGTTGTGGGAAACGCTACTTGTTGCGCTGACGCGACAGGGGTGGGGGGGGGTGGGGGTACAGGGCCAGAGCCACCCCCTGTACTGTTACGGTTAGACCCGCAAACAATTTTTTATTTTTTATATTTACGCTACACTTTCGTCAGCGTCTGACGTGATGCGCACGTAGCGACCGAGAGGAAGCTGAAGGTGAATAAGGGTTATGTCTCCGGCTAGCATTCACCGTATACATAAGGCAATACCGTCCTTACGGACGCTCCGCCTCGGCACACAGGCTCCACGGTTGTTGGAGATCGCGGCCTCCCGGTGGGCAGACCCCACACGCTGACCCTATGGAAGAACCCCTTAACCCTGCCTTAAAGTTATGCCGTGACTGTTTTTGGTCGGCAGACGTGACTCGCTTGACCAACAACATCTGGTGTGCGCATAAGGTTTGGCATGGCTGGCTTACCGAACAACCTTCGTGTGACGGTGAGGGTTACGAGAAAGAGACACGAGTGAGGAGTGCGCTTGGAAGCCTTTAGATCGATTCCATTTGAGCCTCGGGAGTTGAAGGCAACGCCGGAGATACTCGAGCGTATCTACGAAGCCTCGAAGTTAGGCATCAAGGGTGATGCCCTGGCGTTTGCTGCGGGCTTACTACCGATTGAGTTACGTCGGCTCTTGGCGCTTGACCATGCGGCCTCTATCGCGGAGGCTAAGGGTCGTGCAGACAGTGAAGTTGAAGCGGCTGCCGTCGTGCGAGATGCGGCTATGGCTGGCGATAGCAAGGCAGCTATGGCGCTGCTCACCCATTTGCACGAGTGGATGCCAAAACAGCAGATCAGCATTGATATCAAGTCACAGATCAGTATCACCGCTGCACTGCAAGAGGCGGAGTCTCGCGTTATCGAGGGCCGCATACTGCAGGGCGAGAGGCTTGCACTAGGGCATAACGTTGTGGAAACCGTAGCCTTGGAAGAGCAACGTGCAGACGCCCATCTATAGTCCCGAAGACGAAATGGCCTTGATGACCCGTATCTGGGCCAAGGACGTTGCTAACGATCCCGAAGCGTTTGTGCGGTTTGTGTTTCCGTGGGGCCAGAAAGGCACGCCGCTGGAACACCATAAAGGGCCGCGCAAATGGCAGCGCGACATCTTGCGGCTGATCAAGCAACACATTGCCGACAATCAAGGCCGCGTGGACTACAAAGTGTTTCGTATGGCCGTAGCTTCGGGCCGTGGTATCGGCAAATCTGCGTTGGTGTCTTGGATTACGCTTTGGATGCTCTCTACGCGCATCGGCGGGTCGGTCATCGTATCGGCTAACTCGGAGGCGCAGCTTCGCTCAATCACTTGGGCGGAAATTACCAAGTGGCTCGCCATGTCAATTAACAATCATTGGTTTGAGATTTCGGCTACGCGCCTCTCGCCCGCCAAGTGGATTGCGGAGTTGGTTGAGCGCGACCTTAAAAAAGGTACCCGATATTGGGCGGTTGAGGGACGATTGTGGTCGGAAGAAAACCCCGATGCGTATGCGGGTCTGCACAACGCGGATGGCGTTATGCTGATTTTCGACGAAAGCTCGGGTATACCAGACAAAATATGGGACGTTGCTCAAGGCTTCTTTACTGAAAACACGCCCAACCGTTTTTGGTGTGCGTTCAGTAACCCTAGGCGTAACGAAGGCTACTTCTTCGAGGCATTCCATGCGAAAAGAAACTTCTGGCAGACGCAGAACATCGACGCCCGCGAAGTCGAAGACACGGACAAAGCGGTCTACGAGCAAATCATTGCGGAATACGGCGCAGACTCCTCGCAAGCCAAAATCGAAGTCTACGGACAGTTCCCCTCCGACGGAGACGACCAATTTATCCCTCCGTCATTGGTCGACAGTGCCAGTGTCCGAGGGCGTTATAAGGATGAGACCGCACCAAAAGTTGTCGGCGTGGACCCCGCCCGCTCCGGTGCCGACTCCACCGTCATCGTGGTCCGACAAGGCCGCGACCTGGTGGCAATCCGTCGTTACCAAGGCGAAGACACGATGGCAACAGTGGGTCGCGTTATTGACGCCATCGAAGAGTTCCAACCGGCGCTGGTGGTCCTAGACGAAGGTGGCCTTGGCTACGGCATCCTTGACCGTCTAAAAGAGCAACGGTATAAGGTCGTTCGGGGCGTGAATTTTAGTTGGAAGTCGAAGACCCCGGCGATGTACGCCAACAAACGCGCTGAACTCTGGGGTTCGATGCGCGAGTGGCTGCAAACGGCGTCGATTCCGCAAGACCGACAACTGAAAGCCGACCTCACAGGGCCACATCAGAAACCGAATTCCTCGGGGTCGATCCAGTTGGAAGCCAAGAAAGACATGAAAGCGCGTGGCCTCGCCTCCCCGGACGCCGCTGATGCCTTGGCCTGTACGTTTGCGTACCCTGTGGCGAGCCGCGAATACCGCGAAAAACCCCGCCGCGTGACGGCGTATGAGGGCAGCGCGATGCACAACTCGTGGCTGGGGGCGTAATGCCGAGCGTCAGCGAGGTTTTTGGATAATGGGGCGTAAATCGGTCAGTTTATCGGTCGGTCGCGGCGAGAAGCAGTCCGTCAAAGCGGGTGCGGGCCTCACCGCCAAGGGTCGTGCGAAGTACAACCGTGCGACGGGCAGTAACCTCAAGGCTCCGGCGCCCAGCCCCAAGACCAAAGCGGAGGCAGGACGCAAGAAATCGTTCTGCGCTCGCATGAAAGGCGTGGTTCGTAACGCTAAAGGCCCAGCCGAACGGGCCAAAGCCTCACTAAAACGGTGGAAATGCTAATGAGCAGTCATAAACCCGGTTTGTACGCCAATATCGCGGCGAAAAGACGTAGAATCGCCGCAGGCAGTGGCGAAAAGATGCGAACGGCTGGCGCGAAAGGCGCTCCGACGGCCAAAGCGTTCCGTGACTCGGCCAAAACGGCTAAAAAGAGGAAGTAATCATGGCAAAGTTTGAATATGCAGGCGTGATGCCGGGGTCAGTCACCGTGGGCGACATGATCCAGAACACCCGTGCGCTGCAAAAGCCCTCGCGGATGCAACGGCCCGCCATGATGGCGCGTAAGCGGCCTATGCAGAGCGATGCGATCCGCACGACCGTGGACTTTCGCCCGACGCGAATGAAGACGCGGGGAATGCGCTAATGCCGCTTGTCAAGTCCGCGTCCAAAGGCGCATTCCGCAAGAACATCAAGGCGGAAGTCAAGGCAGGCAAGCCCGTCAAGCAAGCCCTCGCCATTGCGTATTCGGTCAAGCGTAAGGCCCAAGGCAAAAAGCGCAAATAACATGGCCCAAGACCCGACAGGCATCAAAGGGGCGGCGCAAGTCGCCAACTCCCCGCAGTCGCGTAAAACCCGCGATGCGGCAGACGTATTGGCGCGGATGCGCGACCGTCTGCAACAGTCCCTGTCGGCCTATAGCGAGTCCCGCGACAGCGAACTCGATGACCTGCGCTTTATGGCAGGCTCGCCAGACAACCGTTGGCAATGGCCGCAAGAGGTTTTGGCGACCCGTGGCGCGGTGCAAGGGCAGACGATTAACGCTCGCCCCTGCCTCACCATCAACAAACTCCCGCAGCACGTTCGTCAGGTGACGAACGATCAGCGCCAGAACCGTCCTGCGGGTAAGGTCATTCCCGTCGATGACAAGGCCGACATCGAAGTCGCGCAAGTGTTCGACGGCATGGTGCGCCATATCGAGTACATCTCGGACGCCGATGTCGCTTACGACACCGCCTGCGATAACCAGGTCACCTTCGGCGAAGGGTACGTCCGTATCCTCACCGAATACTGCGACGACGATACGTTCGACCAAGACCTCCGTATCTGCCGCATCCGCAACAGTTTCAGCGTCTACATGGACCCGCACATCCAAGACCCGTGCGGCTCGGACGCCGAATACTGCTTTATCACCGAAGATATGCCGAAGGACGAGTTTGAGCGGCTGTTTCCGAACGCCGAACCGATCTCCTCCATCAGCACTCGCGGCGTCGGTGACGAACAACTCTCACAGTGGATACGCGAAGATTCGGTGCGGATTGCTGAGTATTTTTACGCCTACTACGACAGCGTAAAGCTGCACCTCTATCCCGGTAACGTCACGGCCTACGGTGGTTCGCCCGAAGCCAAGCAGATGGAGATGATGGGCCTCAAGCCCATTCGCTCGCGTGATGTCGAAGTCCGCCGCATCAAGTGGATGAAGACCAACGGCTACGAAATCCTCGAAGAGCAGGAGTGGCCGGGTAAGTGGATTCCGGTCGTGCGCGTGGTCGGTAACGAGTTCGAGGTTGATGGACGGTTGTATATCTCTGGCTTGGTGCGTAACGCCAAGGACGCCCAGCGGATGTACAACTACTGGGTGAGCCAAGAAGCCGAAATGCTCGCGCTCGCCCCCAAAGCCCCGTTCATCGGCTACGGCGGTCAGTTTGAAGGCTACGAACACCAGTGGAAAACCGCCAATACGAGCAACTGGCCGTATTTGGAGGTCAATCCAGACGTGACCGACGCGCAGGGTGGCGTATTGCCGCTCCCGCAGCGTGCAGCCCCGCCCCTGCCCCAGACGGGCCTTATACAGGCCAAAATGGGCGCATCGGACGATATCAAAGCAACAACGGGTCAATATGACTCTAGCCTCGGCGCCACGTCTAACGAGCGCTCGGGTCGGGCTATCTTGGCGCGTGAACGGCAAGGCGACACAGGCACCTACCATTACGTCGATAACCTGGCTCGCGCCATTCGCTATGTCACGCGTCAACTCGTTGACTTGATCCCGAAGATTTACGACACGCAGCGGATTGCTCGCATCATCGGCATGGACGGGGAAACCGACACCGTGCGGATCGACCCGACGCAGCCCGAACCCGTGCGTAAGATCATGGACGAATCGGGCATCGTCATCGAGAAAATCTACAACCCGTCGGTGGGTAAGTACGATGTCGCGGTTACGACCGGCCCCTCGTACTACACCAAGCGGCAGGAAGCGATGGTGGCGATGGGCGAGATTTTGCAAGCCAACCCGCAGTTGTGGGCGGTGGCCGGCGACCTCTTCGTCAAGAACATGGACTGGCCGGGGGCGCAGGAGATTGCCGAGCGGCTCGCCAAGACGATTGATCCGAAGTTGCTCGAAGCCTCCGACGAATCACCCGCACTCCAAGCCGCGCAGCAGCAGATTCAAGCGATGGGCGCGGAGATGGAGCAGATGTTCAATATGCTTCAGAACGTCCAGCAGTCGATGGAAGCGCGTGAGGTTGAGGTCAAGGAGTTCGAGGCGCAGGTCAAGGCGTATCAAGCCGAAACCGACCGCATCAAGGCCGTGGAGACGGGCCTCAACGAGCAACAAGTTCAAGATATCATTGCAGGCACACTTGCAGGTATGATGTCAACAGGGGACTTGGTAGCGCCCTCGGTTTCACGTGAAACTCCCATGATGGGAGGAGAGATGCAATGAAGGCGTCGGACTTCGTAGGGCACTTGTTCTTGGCGCGGGATGTCGCCCACAGCGTACATCTCAATACAAGATCGTATGCCAAGCACAAGGCGCTGAAGTCGTTTTACGATGGCGTTGTGGACTTGGCCGATGACTTTGCCGAAGCCTACCAAGGGCGACACGGTCTGATTGGCCCAATTACCCTGCAATCGGCGAAGAAACAGGGCAATATCATTGAGTTTCTGACCGACTCGCTCGCGGACATTGAGGCTAACCGCTACAAGGTTTGCGACGAAAAAGATTCTGCGATACAGAACATCATTGACGAGGTGGTGGCGCTGTATCTTTCGACCCTTTACAAGTTGAAATTCCTCGCGTGAGGTATAGATAATGCAATTACTTAACCCACTTGATGACAGTCTGTTTCCGGCCAAGACTGCCTCCTACACGGGTACTGCCGGGTCTACGGGGACGTGGGATGCGGGCGTAGAAGCCCTGTTGGTGTGGACTACGACTGCCGCGTATATTGCGATTGGTAATGGCGTTACGGCGACCACCAGCAGCACCCCGATCCCGGCAAACGTCCCTGTGCCGTTTGCTGTGCCGAAGGGTACTGGCGGCCCGTGGCGCGTATCGGCTATCCAGGTTGCCTCAAGTGGCAACGTCTACGCCAAGCCAATTAGCGGCACCTAATGACAGTTTTTTACGGCATATCCCCTGCAAACGGCTTAAGCCTTGGGCTTGGGTCGATTATTGCGTTGGGGGCGCCGCCACCGGCTGTTGCGCCAACGGCATCGTATTTATTGCTTGAAGACGACTCGTTTGTGCTGTTAGAAGACGACAGCAAAATAGAACTGGAGTAAACGCGTGGCTACCACTATCAAGATTTCTCAGTTGCCCGATGCAACCTCGCCGGTATCGCCAGCGGATGTTGTGCCTGTCGTCCAAGGTGGCATTACCAAAAAGGCTTCGCTGAACGAATTGGGCTTCGCTCCGGCAGGGTCGGGGACTACTCGCACGATCCAGAGCAAGCTGCGCGATATCGTCAGCGCCTTGGATTACGGCGCGGATAACACGGGCATTGCGGACTCCACCGCCGCGATTCAGCTTGCGCTGAACGAAAACAACATTGTCTTTCTTCCGGCAGGTCGTTATCGGATCAACGGAACGCTCGACATTCCGCTTGGCGGCGTCATGCACGGCGAAACCAACACGGGCGATTACTTTCCGGGGCATCCTGGCAAGGACGGCACGCTGCTTTTCAAAGACTCAGCAAGTTCTAACGGCCCAATCGTTCGGTTGAAGGAATGCTCTGGCATTCATCACTTGCAGTTTGACCATCAAAAAGTTGGCGGCGGCACCGACGGCATTATTGGCATGGACCCGGTTGCCACGACGACGTATGCGTCGATGGACAATATTTACATTATGGGGCACCGCACGACCGATACCACGGGCGCGACCTCATGCTTTGGCATTAAGTTTGATGGGTCGGCCACCACCGCTCGCGTGCAGTTTGCCAACCGAGTCAGCAATTACCACATCACAAACTGTGATATCGGCGTGTTTTTGGGCGGTCTTGCCAACGTCAACGTGTTTACCAACGGTATCACCCGCGAGTGCCACGTTCACTACGAACTGAAGGGCAACGCAACCCACGGCTGCATTGAAAACGTGTTTAGCGGATTGACTTGCTACACGATTGTTACGATGTCGCCGCTGGCGATCTGCTTCAAATTGACGCAGTACGCGGCGTACAACGTGTTTGTTGGTTACACGACCGAAGCCTATGGATTTGAGTTTTCTGAAGGCGTAACCGGGCTGTCTAACAATTTGTTTTTGGGCCAATCCAACGAAAACGCTTCGTGGACCTCGCAGGCCAACCTGCGATATATGCAGCCCGAAAACGTTAGCAATTTTGCTAAGTATTTTTTGACGAGCAAAACGACCAACGACCGCAACGTCGTGGGAACTGGCGCAACGTACTTCGAGCAGTTTTTCATCGACGGCACGATGCCGGAGGCGAACAATGATGCTGGCACCTTCCAAGCGGCAGACCCCGACAGTAAAGTCATCTTTCGCTTTAACAGCACCTTTACGTTCCTAAACTTCAAAAGTTTTGGCGCTCGGCTAAAGGTGTACGTCTATGGCAACAGCGGCTCGGGTATGCACGTTGCGGATGTCACGTTTAAATATCTGGTGGCTGACAGCGCAACATCCCCCTACGCGGCCAAGTTGTGCGTAGACCAAGTGTTTAACAATCCCTCGGGTGGCCAGATCACGGGTCTGTATTTCATTACCGGCAAAACCGACAACGTGCCGATGGGCATTGGTCTTGTTTGCGGTAACTTTGGCGCTTTCCAAGTAGTTAACATTCGCTGCGTACTGGAGTACGAAGTGTTTGACTTTGCCACCGACTCTGATTTCTTCACTAACTACGTCGGTCTTTCAAGCAAAACGACCGCCGCCGCTACGGCGAATGACGTAACTGACTCCATTGATTTGCTCACCGTTGCGGAAACGCTGATTTAATTTAATCGAGGTTTATCATGGCCGACACAAAAATCAGTGCATTGAGTTCTGGCGCCCCGGCACAAGCGGGCGACGAATATGTCATTGCACGCTCGGGAGCCAACTTCAAACTCACCGGCACGAACCTGCTTGGCCTGGTAACCGGCACGGCAAATACGTTCACCGCCGCGCAGACGTTCCGTGCGGCGAATGCGATTCGCTCTGAGGCGGCCTCAACGCAAGATGCGGTGGTGGTTGCAGGCCGCGCAGGTGGCACTAGTTCGTATGCCGTCACGCTGACCCCGGCTACGTTGTCGTCCAGCACGACGCTAACCTTGCCGAACGTGACTAGTACGGTTGCGGTACTTGGCACCGCGCAGACGTTTACTGCCGCTCAGACCTTTGCGTCGGGCGATGTCAAGATGAACGGCTCTTCGTCCGGCACCATCACCTTTGCAGTCCCTGCCGCAGCGGGCACCAATACGGTGACGTTCCCAGCAGAGACGATGACGGTCGGTTTCCGCAACGTCCCGCAGTCGGGATCGGCCAAGACCGCAAACTACGACCTTGTGGTAGGCGATGTCGGCAAGTTCATTGAGCTGGGCGCATCGGGTGCGATTACGATTCCCGACGCCACATTTGCCGCTGGCGATGTGCTGTCCATCTTCAACAACACCTCAAGCGGCGCGACCATCACCTGCACGATCACGACCGCGTATATCGCGGGTACGGATGTGGACAAGGCCAGCGTGACTTTGGCAACACGAGGTGTGGCGACGATACTGTTTCTCTCTGGTACGGTCTGCGTTATCTCCGGCAACGTGAGCTAAAGCCATGAGCGGCATTATGAACTTGCTGCTGGCGGCCAAAGGAGCAGCAGCGCCATACACCGTCATCTCCACCTTCCTCGCTACCGGCACATGGACTGCCCCTGCGGGTGTCACCGAGGTTGAGTACCTTGTGGTGGCGGGAGGTGGAGGCAGCGCAAACGCTGGCGGCGGCGGTGGCGGTGCAGGGGGTTTCCGTACAGGAACTGGCCTTTCTGTGACGGCTGGAACCGATTACACAGTCACAATCGGCGCTGGTGGCGCTGCCGGAAATACCGGCACACAAGGCGGTAATTCTGTATTCAGCACGATTACCTCAACCGGCGGTGGCTACGGTGCTGGAAACAATACCGCAAACCCCAAAACTGGAGGTTCTGGAGGTTCTGGAGGCGGCGGCGGCTCGTGGGATAATCAATCTTTAGGAGGCGCTGGTAACACGCCATCTGTAAGTCCGTCACAAGGAAACGCTGGTGGCGGTAACGATTACTATGGCCCAGACCCATCTGGCGGCGGCGGTGGTGGCGCTTCTGCGGCAGGCGAAACCCCTGCTTACAACAGCGGCGGAGTTGGAGGCGATGGAGGCAATGGCACCGCTTCTAGTATTTCTGGCGGCAGCGTCACCTATGCCGGTGGCGGAGGCGGTGCGTCTTACTTTGCACCCGGCCCCGGTGGTACAGGCGGTACAGGAGGCGGCGGCGCTGGTAGTGGGAGTGGAAGCGGCACAGCGGGAACCGCGAATACAGGCGGTGGAGGTGGCGGCGGCATTTTTGGGGGTAACGGCGGCGCTGGCGGCTCCGGCATCGTGCTGCTCAAGTACAACATCCCAGCCACAACCTCAATCTTCACCTTCAAGTCCACGCAGAAGTGGACTGCACCTGCTGGCGCGGTGAGCGTTGACGTTCTTGTGGTTGCAGGTGGTGGCGGCGCTGGAGCATATGTATCTGGCGGTGGCGGCGCTGGCGGCGTTGTGTACGCAACCGGAAAGTCCGTGACAGCAGGAACCGAGTACACGATTGCAGTTGGCGCTGGTGGCGCAGGCATAGCCGGAGCGAGTGGTTCAACATCAAATGACGGTAACGACTCATCGGCTTTCGGGCTGACGGCTAACAAAGGCGGTGGCGGCGGAAACCATCAAAACAGCGCAACAGGACAAGTTGGAAGAAACGGCGGCAGCGGTGGCGGCGGTGGCCCCGGCAATTCCGGCCCAACAATTTCTGGCGGCACCGCAACTCAAACATCACCATCTGGCGCAACCGGATACGGAAATAATGGCGGCGCGAGTAGTGCCGGAAGTTCTCCCCTTTATGCTGGCGGCGGAGGTGGTGGCGCTGGCGCTGCTGGAGGAGCCGCAACGTCTCCAAATAACGGTGGAAACGGCGGGGACGGCCAAGCGTTCTCTATATCCGGCAGCAGCCTTTACTATGGCGGCGGTGGCGGTGGTGCGGTATGGGATAACGGCACTACAGCGGGGAATGGCGGTCTTGGCGGTGGCGGTGGCGGTGGCACAAACAAAACCACCGCAGGGACTGGCGGCGGCTCTGCATTAAACTCCGGTGCCAACGGCTCTTTAGGGCCGTCGTATGCTGGCGGAAATGGCGGCGCTAACACGGGCGGTGGTGGCGGTGGCGGCGCGCTAACTCCCGGCCCCGGCGGCTCCGGCGGCTCTGGCATCGTGATTCTTAAGGTCAACTTCACATGAAGACATATCAACTCATGGGCATAGATACCGCGATGCACTTGCTGCGTCCCGGTGCCAAGTGGGAAATCAGCAACCGCGAAATCACGCGCTGGGAAGACCCAAGGCCGAAACCCAGTTGGGACGAAATCATGTTCACGATTGAAAAGATCAAAGAGTTAGAAGACGCGGTGCCGACGATCTTGCTGCCAGAGCAGCAGAAGGTGTTTGACGATTACGTTGCCCAGATAGAACAGGCGGTCGCGTGAATCTCTACAGCATATTCCCGACGGCGGTCGCCAAGTTTGAACTCGGTCGTGAGTACACCGCCGAGGAGACTGCCTTTGTGGACTCGCAAGAGACGCACAAGAACCAAGGCAACACCACAAGCAACGACCGCTATGTGCTGCGTCACGACACGATGGCCAACCTCAAGGCGTTTGTGGAAGCGAGCGTGGGCGAGTATCTACGCAGTATCTACGCGCCGAAAAACGAGGTGGGCTTACGCGTGACTCAATCGTGGCTCAACTACTGCAAGCCCGGCGAGTGGCACCACAAGCACGCGCATCCCAACAGTTTCATCAGCGGCGTTCTCTACATGAAGGCCGCACGCGAGCGCGACAAGATTTACTTCTACCGCGACGGCTACCAACAGATCAAAATCCCGACGAACAACTGGAACCTGCACAACTCAGAATCGTGGTGGTTTGAGGTCGGCGCAGGCGATCTGATGCTGTTCCCGTCTAGCCTTACACACATGGTGGAATCCGTGCAGCAGGAGCGGGTATCGCTTTCGTTCAACACTTTCCCGGTCGGTTACGTTGGTGAGGAAGAAAGTCTCACCGCTTTGCATTTGGAGAATTGATATGGCTCATTTCGCAGAAATTGATT
>Ga0169931_10001464_pt1 | contig 38993 bp, 63 predicted proteins | sample Kivu_15m_20L_FD_129675 | JGI IMG/M metagenome (GOLD analysis project Ga0169931, IMG submission 129675) | Freshwater microbial communities from Lake Kivu, Western Province, Rwanda to study Microbial Dark Matter (Phase II) - Kivu_15m_20L... | ecosystem: Environmental > Aquatic > Freshwater > Lake... | reverse complement strand
TCAAGCACCATAAAAAAATAATTCAATATGAACGAGAAATATTTACAAGACCTATACGGGTGGATTAAAAGTAATGATGCTTCTTACGAGGGCAGATATAGTTATGACCAATTCAAGCAGAAAATGCAAGACAAAGACTATGCTACTAAAATGCACTCTTGGATTTCATCAAAAGACGCAACTTTTAGCGAAAGAAGACCTTTAGATGCTTTTATTCAGCAAGTAGGTGGTGGAACTGTAGCACAGGAACCTGAAGTAAAAAAGGCTGTTCCTTCAAAAAAAAAATTCGCTTTGGACTCGTTTTCGGAAGTTGGTTCATCGGAGCCGCAAGAATCTCCTAAACCACAGAAACCTGCTTTTTCTATGCCAAAAATGACAGAGGAAGAGTTTAAGAAAACTGTTTCTGAGGGATTAAAAAATGCTCCTAAAAACGATAGAGAAAGATTTTTTAGACAACAGCAAAAGGAACTTAAAGAGTCTTTGGCTGTAATAAAAGAAACTAAAGCTCGTCAGATTGAAGAAAAAAAGCAAGAACTTGAACAGCAAAAAGAAATCGAAAAAGCTAATCTTGGATTAAGAACAAGAAAAGATTTCTCTACAACTTTAAATTCTGTAGTAAATTCAAACTTTACTGCAAAGGAAGAAGAAGATGTAATAGGCGACTTAACTAAAAATTTTGAAAAATATGGGTTTACTTTTGAAGAGTATATGCCCGGTAAAGATGCTGTCCTTGTTAGAACCAAAGATGGAAAAAAGTCAACTATAATATATTTTAATAATAGAAACCAATCTGAAAATTTAGATGCTTCAAATAAATTAAAAGATTTCATCAGCAAAAATGCGTCTGAAGTAAAACGTGCTCAATCAGGAGACCTATTATCTAATTCTTTGAAAGCTCAAAAACTTAGAAAAGTTGGAAGATTAAATCCTGATGGAAGTACATCTACTGTTAAGTTTACTTCTTTTGAAGAAGACGGTAAATTCAAAGTAATACCAACTTTATTTCCTAAAGACCCAAATAGCTATTCTACGAATCCAAACTCGTGGACTGAACTTCCATTTAAAGAAGCTCTTAAATTAGCAAGAGAAAGAGGAGAGGTATTTGAGTTTAAGACCGATAAAGAAGCAAAACAATTCGCTAAAGGAGCGTGGAAAGATGTTAGCCCTGTAGATATAGAGGCTGATAAATTCTATAAGCAAAGAGGTCTTGACTATATGGCTAATAAAAAAGCATACGAAGAGTATGTGAAAGTTAGAGATATGGTTGATTTTATTGAAGAAAGAAGAAACGATAGAACCATAGGAAGTGATGAGCGTGCTCAAAAATATGCTCAATTACTTGTAAATGGAAGATTTCGCTCAGATATTGATAAACTTTTAGAAAAATATAAAGCTCAAGAAGAACAATTAAGAGGTCAAGTATTTGATGCCGGATTTATTTCTGAAGGAAAAATTCAAAAAACAAGAGAAGAGTTTGATGAATATTTAGATAAAAAACAAAACGTAGTAGCTAAAGAGGCTGCTCAGTTAAACGCAAAAGCCAAAGTTCAAGCTCAAGACGCTGAAGTTAAGTCTGTGGATATGTTCGGATTATCTGTTAAGGATTTGATGAAGTATAAACCAAAAAATGAACAAGAGGCTATCAACAAAAACAACGTCATAAAGCTGTATGAAGATGCTAAATTAACTCAAAGTTTTGCGGCTAAAAAATATGAGAATGCAAAAACATATTTTGATGCTAAAGTAAACAAGCAAATTAAAGGAGAGTACGAGGACAATTGGTCTGCATTCTCAAACTCAGTTAGTGATGCTTATAAAAACGGTAAAGCTGCTGAGCAGATATTGGCATTTACATTAGGATTGAAAGATGTAAACAGCAAAACAGACAAGGCTGAAGCTGCCCGAATAATAGTTGAGAACTTAACAAATCAATCTCCTAACTCAAGTAGAGCTATGGCTCGTTGGCAACAGGCATCAGGCTTTGCTGAAGGATTAGACGCTTTCTTAGATAATCCTTTTGAGCTTATGACCACTATGGCTGCTACAAGTTTGAGTCAAATATTACCATACGGAATGAAAATAGTTCCTGCTACAACAGCAGCAGGAGCGGGAACAGGAGCTGTAACAGGATTGTTGGGAGGTCCATTTGCAGAAATAACAGTTCCCGGTGGGGCTTTAACAGGAGGTATTCAAGGTTTCAGAACAGGTATGGCTGCTACGAGTTTAGCTATGGAATATACAAACTCTGTACTTGATGTTATGAAAGAGAAAGGGTATGACATTACAGACCCTAATCAAGTAGAGCAAGCATTAAGCCAAGAAGAGATTTGGGCAGAAGGAGGAGAAAGAGGTTTGAAAAGAGGTATTCCGATTGCAGTTGTTGATTACTTATCAGCAGGACTTGCGGGTAAAGTATTTAAACCAACAAGTGCTTTAACAAGTACAGGAAGAAAAGTTGCTTTACAAACAACTGAACGTGCTGTATTTGACCCTTTAGCTGAAGCCACAGGAGAACTTGCAGCTCAGGTTACAGCAGGTCAAGAAATTGATTGGAAAGAAATATCGGCAGAAGCTATGGGTGGTTTAGGGAACAATAGTTCTAATATGGCTATTAATACCTATAGAACTATTAAAAACAACACAGATATAAATATTGCTAACAATCTGACAGATGTTAACTTTGTAGGTACTGAGTCTGCTTCTGATGAAAGAATATCGACTTGGGCTAACAATATGCAACAGCTTGGGAAAATTGATGCTGATGTTAATCAACGCATACAAGAGAATGTAGGTCTAAGAAGAGAAGCAAGAGAAGCATTATCTGTAGGTACAAATGAAAATACAATTAAGCCAAGTGTTTTGGCAAGAACTATGGAGCTTATGTCTGCCAAAGAAGAGTTATCATCTTCAACAAACAGAAAGGAGCTGTATGCCGATAAGATAAAAGCTATTAACGAGGAATTAAAAGTTATTGCTGATACTAAAGAGTTAGCTCCTGAAGAGCAATCAATTGATTTAAGTAAAACTTTAGGAACTACTAAGCAAGGAGTTTCTCAATATATGATTGATGGTATAAGATATACCAAGGAACAGTTTTTAGAAAAAACACGTAGTATGAGTGCAAGACGTATGCTTCGCTCAGCAATAAGTGTTAAGAATGATGAAGAGATTGGAAATGAACTAAAACAAATAGTTGATGAAAAACTCAAAGCTGAATTAACAACAGAAGAATTAACTAACCTTTTAAACGAAGAAGAAGATGCCATTCAAATCGAAAGCACAACAGAAGTTCCTGTTCAGTCAGAAACCGGAATTAGCGAAACGGTGGAGGAAAGAGTATCCGAACCAAAACCTGAAGTCTTTACCGAACAAGGTACGCAAGAAGAAATAGTTCAACCATTAAGAGATGTAGAGAGTACAGCCAAGGCATTGGAAAGTTTGCCTGTAGAAGAAAGAAATATACCTCTTTCTCCTATTGACCTTAACAATGAAGGGATAATAACTTGGAATCGAAACGACCCTCAATCCGTAGCAGAGGCTTATCATAGAGCTAAGGAAGAAGGTAGTAATGCTGAATTAGTGCAGGCTGTTGAAAATTCATTAGCACCAACAGTTGAGGTAACTCAACCGCAAACTATCATCGAAGAACAAGTGTCTTCAAAGACACAACCTGAAATACCTACTAAGACTGCTGAAGAATTTATAGCAGAAATAGATGATAAAGCCAATTCTGATGAAAATAAAGTCGGCTATCCTTTACAAGTTGCAGAAAATGTATTTATATCTAAAATAGGAGACACATATACTGTAACATATCCTGATGCAAGAATTTCTGATTCAGGATTTGATGCAGAAGCAAAACAAGGTAAAGGCTCTACAGTTTCAGTTCAAAGAAAAGGAAATCTCACTAAAGAACAAGCTATAAAAATACTAAAAAGAGAAATCAAGAAAATGTCTTCAAAGACACAACCTAACGATGTAGAAACTGTAGAAACAAAAACAGAAGGTCCGGTTCAAGAAGTAACTCAATCAGGAAGGACTGCATTCAATGAGGGTGTTGAATCTGTTCAACAAGTCGCTCAAGAATATAGAGATAAAATTACTGAGGAAAGAAGAAAAGAACAAAAAAGCTATCAACCTGAAAGAGTAAATCCACCGCAGCCTAAACTTTTTGAAAGAGTATCGAAAATGATTGCTGACGCTTATCAAGCTATCAAGAATGAACCAACACAACAAGAAGTAAAAAATGCCTATGATGCCCTTGTCTATGAAACGAAAAAACAATATGAATTTATAGTAGGCAAAGGACTGAAAGTGATAAAGCACGATGGAGTAGGAGAGCCTTATGCCAACTCACAAGAAATGCTGAAAGACATAAGAGAAAACAATACTCTTAAATTCTTGCCTAACGATGTTGCTTTTGGTCAAGGAAATACTGACGTGTCTGATAACATAGGTTTACAACCAAGTGGTATAAAATTAGAAGATGGATATGAATTAACAAATTCAGAAGTGTTTAGAATTGTTCACGATTATTTCGGACACGGAATATTGGGTAATCAGTTTGGGGCTATAGGAGAAGAAAATGCTACATTACAACACCTTGACTTATATAGTGATGAAGCTGCTCCTGCTGTTATTTTTCAAACAAGAGGACAGAACTCTTGGGTTAATTTCAGTGGAGTAAATAAAGAAGCTAATGATTTAAGAAAACAAGCGAGAGAGCTTATAAAACAAGGGAAAACAAAAGAAGCAGAAGAATTGTTTAAAAAGGCAGATAAATTGTTTAAATTTGCAGAACCTAAAATAGGGATATTCCCAACAAAATTTAACTTTAAGAGGTATGAAACAGCAAGAAGAATCAGTGAACAAGAAGAAATTGACTCAAGACCAAATCGAAGAGCTGATGACTTATCCGGATTATTGGAGACCTATTCTAAGAAGAGCAGCGGAACGAGGGGAGTCAATAAAAGAAGCCTACAAGAGGTTAGAAAAATTGGAGTATTTGACTTAAATGTAATAGCAGAGTACACTTTAGACGACTTAATAGACGAAGGTATAAAAAAAGCATTTCCTAAATTTAAAGGAGTGCAAAAAATATACGAAGTAACTAATGGAGATGTTTATAGAAAAATGATGGAAGAATCCTTAAAGGACAATCCATACGCTGCATCAGTTACTGTTCATTCCGCAGAAGATTTCAACGGAATGAGAATGTTTGTAACAGAAGACGGTTCTACAGGAATTACAATTACAAAAGAAGGATTTTTAGGAGGTGCTTTTTCTGACCCAAATGCAAAAAGACCTCAAAATTTAGCTCAATTAATGGTAATTGGCATTAAAGAAGGAGCTACTACTGCTGAGGCTTTTGATACGATTCTTCCTGATTACTATTCAAAATTTGGATTCAAAGCAGTATCAAGAACAGCTTTCAACGATGCGTATAAACCAATGATTGCTAATGGCAATGCAGTAAAAGATTGGGATTACGAAACTTACCGAGATTTTAACGATGGAAGACCCGATGTAGTATTCTTTATTTATGATGGTGGAGATAGAAATACTATAGAAAATAGATTAGGTTTATTCGATTTGTATCAAAATTATGAAAAAGCAAATACGGAGTCTTTCGACAAAGACGGTTACGAAAAAGCAGAAGAAGTGATGAAGCAACAAGCTGTAAAAAGGCTTGAGTTTGAATTAGATATTGACTCAGAAAATGAAGTTTCTGAGCAGAGTCCTGAAACACAGGAATCTACCCAACCAATAAGTCAGGAACTTAACGAACAAGACTTACCCGGATATGACAGAATGATGGGAGAGGTTGAAGGTATCGTACAGAAATCTAAAAGAAGAGGCGTAAGCGAGGCTAAGACAGCTGATAATGTTTTGAGCTATGTTATGGGCTCAAAAGTTTATGAAGATGCCACAGATGTACAGCGTGAGGCTTTAGTGCGTGATATACGAAAGAGATTTGGTTTAAGAGAGAAAGCGGCTCCGTCAGTTGCAAAATTATTTGGCAAGATTAAAGATGTCAAAAAAATTACAATGAACGAAAAGGTAGCTCTTAAAAAACAGATTAGAGATTTGGCAAGAGGTGCGAGAGATGCTGTTAGAGCTTTCAGATTAGCAAGTCAACAACTTAGTAAAGATGTCAAAGAGCTAAAGCAATCAGGAAAAATTACCGCTGACCAAGCGGCTAATATTATTCGTGCTTTCAGTAAAGTAAATGTATTCAGTGCTAAGTCTGTAGATAGGTTTACTAACTATATGGCTAAAGTATTTGAGAATGCAGACTATGCCGCTAAGATAAAAGAAGCTAAAGGTCTTAGAAGTAACTTGAAGAAATTATCTAAAAACAAAGATAAAAATGCTAACCTAAGAGTTGCAGCCGCTCAATTTGTGAATATTGACCCTGCATTAGTAGAGGATATTGAGACTTATAACGAAGTAGCCGCTAAACTAAAAGAAGCTGTAACAGGCTCTTCTATTAGAGGTCAAAAAGTTAAGTTTGCTGAAACCACAAACATAAAGGAGGCTACAGACTATATTTCAAAAACATTAAAAGAGCAAGAGCAAAAAATTCGTGAAGAAAGAATTGCTGAATTGCAAGAGTTAATGGGTGTAGATGCGTCTGAATTTAGTGCAGAAGAGATGTTAGCTTTATTGGAGCCTGAGGCTAAGACTAACAAATACAACGAGGGAATTGTAAGAGCTACTATTAAAAGAGCTTTCGATGTTTACTCAGCTGTCATTAAAGAGTCTATAAGCACCGGAAAAGATATATTTACAGATGAAGATGTTGAATATACTAAAGCTCAGAAAGAATTAATTAAGAAGTTTATGAATATGGATACCGACAAAATGAGTGTAAAAGATTCGTTGGCTGCGGTTGATTCATTGATGAACTTTTTGACTAACCAATCTACAGCTAAAATGGAAGCTGTTGTTCGTAAATATACAGGACAACAAAATGCAGCCAAGATTAGAAGAGATGGTATAACAGCTGTTCCTTTAAGAAAACTATGGTCAACAAGATTTGGTAGATTCTTGGGAGAACAAACCACTAACTTAAACATTCTTTTTGAAAAAATGTTTGTTGGTTTTAATCGCTCAGGTAAAGTAAGAGATGCTATGGGTCTTACCGATTTGATTAATGGAAAATCAAATGCTCAAAGACAAACAAATAATATTGTATCTAATTATGTTGCTGAGTTTTATAACAAGAAAGCAAACAATCAAAAGTTTAATACATTATTCAATAATGTTGAAAGAGGTATGACTGCTTTTGTTAGTAGAAGTATTATAGGAACAGAAGCTGAAATGCAAGCTGAGTTTGATAGAAGAAAAAAACTTATTGAAGAGTCAATAGAGGTTCTTTCGGAAGGTAATGAACAAGAAAGAAAAAAGGCGTTGGCTTATCAACAAGTGTATGACAAGATTCTTGACGGTTCTACAAATGTAAGTGATGTTCAATCTAAGGTTGACCCAACCAATTTAGAAGCAGTTGACTTTTGGGTAAGAGAGTGGGACAGTAAATTTGATGAGCTTTCTGATACCGCTGTAAACATTTACAATAAAGTATTAGATAAAGACTTAAACTATATTCCTGATAGATTTACAAGAATGAGCTATGATGGAGGAAGTGTTGATTTAGCAAATACAGCGTCTGCTTTTATAACAAATACAAATGGAAATCTTTATAAGAAAGAGACAGGCGTATTAATGGAAGCCACTCGTCCTGAGGAGTTGCCTAAAAATAAAGACAGCAAAGAGGCAGAGTCATATATTGATTTATCTTTTGATAAAAACAATTCAAACTCTATGTATGATGCTCTTGTTGATATTAATACAGCAGGACCAATTAGACAAGTTGAGGCATTTATGAATACAGCTGACTTTAGAAAGATATTTGGAGTAGATGCTGATTTAATAAAAGGAACAAAATCAAACATAGGAAGAGTTCAGCAATACATTCAAAACATTAGAAACAAGAATCCTTATTCTAATGACGAATTTGCTAAGGCTATGAGAGGTCTAAACAAGATTGCTACACTTGGAGTTAGTCAGGCTTTAGCCGGTCCAACTCAACCTTTAAAACAGGTTGTGCCTGTGGTTTTCAACACGCTTATTAATGCTAAAGGAAACATAGATTTTTCAGCTATGTCCAACAAGGATTTTATGACTTGGCTTAATGAATCGGGATATGCTATAGCAAACAGAGGTGTTGAGTCTTTAGCTGATATTGACTCTATAAACCAATTAATAGAACAGGCTGCTGAATCAAAAGGTGCGAAGTTTGTAAAACTTATTGAAGATGCAAACAAAAAATGGTTAAAATTATTCTTAACAAAGCCTGATGCTTGGGTTGCAATATCTTCTTGGAAGTCTTTCTATGAACAAGGTTTAAGAGACCAAGGTATAGATACTAAAGGTATTGACTATTCTAATCACGAAATAAATCAAAAAGCTGCTGACTACGCTCAAAAACAGGTAGATAGACAACAAAACGTTTCTGATACAGATATGGCAGGTGCATTTTTCTCTGACAGAAATCCTAAGTCTCAATTATTGATGAAGATATTTATGCCTTTTGCGAGTTTTAGAATGAACCAAGGGTCAAGATTAGGTTCTGATTTAAGGGTTCTTTCAAATTGGGACGTATCTACAGCTGAGGATAAAAAGATTGCTGCCCGTTCATTAGCAGGATACGCTGTTGAGATGGCTGTATTTAGAACAATATCTGCCGGAATAGCTATAAGTCTTGCGAGCCTTGCAGCATCTTTGATGGGTAAAGGAGATGATGAAGAAGAAAAGAAAAAAAGAAGAGAAGCCATTGTTAAGGGTGCTGTAACATCGACTGTTACTGATATATTCTCTCCACTTCCTGTTCTTGATAAATTTGTTCAGGACAATGGTGCGTTTATTTTTGAATCAATACAAAAAGGTTTTGGTATTGACGATAAAGACATAAAGAATATTTACACTTCTAAAAAAGTAGATTTTGTTAGTTCATTAGGGACACTTGGTATAGCAGCAAACAGAATTGATGAGATTTGGAATTTAATATCTTTATCTGCAACAGGAGAGTATAAAGATGATTTTGGTAAAACAAAACAAATATCTGAAGAAAACAGACAAGCGTTGACTCAAATGATTGCACCTGTATTAGTTGCAAACGTTACAGGTTTAGCGAGTCCTGAAGTAGCTACTGTCGGAAGAAATGTTGTTAGAATAGCCAAGAAAAAAGGGGCTACTACTGAAGAGATTAGAGAGATGAGAGAGCAAGTTGAGTTGATACAGAAAATGGTTGACGAAGCTACAAGTCCTGAAGAAGTAGAATCTGCTGAAGCTATGTTAGACAGGGTTAAAAATCCTGAAAAATATCAAGAAGAAAAAGATGAGCTTGAAGATATGAAGAAAAGACTTCTTGTAGATGAAGAAACAGGAACTGTATATGAAAATCTTACAGATTTAGAAAGATATAATCCTGAATTATACGAGAAGAATTTTGGAGAAGGTTCTGAGTACTATGAGTTATCTAAACCTGAAAAAGAATTAGATAAAATATTCAAAGAAAAGAAAAGAGAAGATAAAGACAAAGAATTTGGATACGTTCCTAAAAAGAAAAGAAAAAAGAACTCTGATGGAACATACAAGAAATATTCTTCAAGCAAGAAATATTCTTCAAGCTCAAAAAGTTCTTCAGATTCAGGCTCACAGTCAAGTTATAATAGTAAGTACGAATACTATGATTCAGACGGTGTAAAAACTACAGTTACAAGAAGCAGTGAAAGAAAATCAAAGTACGATTAGGCATATCTAACGTACTTTAGTTCTTTCTGTTTTTCATAATAAACCAAAAGTTCTTGGTCATTAAAGGAGTTATCTCGTTGGGTTCTTCCTCCCCACTTGATTTCTCCTTTTAATTTATCTACCTTTCCATATATTATCCCATCTTCACAAGCCCATATAACCACAGGAGCTAATCTTTTATCTACCAACTTAACCAATTTTCTTGCAGCAACAGGAAGTGGATATGCGTTGTATATGGTTTTAATTCTTCCTTTAACCTCTGCGTAGGCTATTAGGTTTCCGTCTTTGTCAAATACTTTGTAATCAATATCGTATGGGTCAAGTTTCTTAAATGAGCCTCCAAACATATTTACGAAAGTTTGTATTGCTTTTTTTTCTCTGATTAAATCTTGTTCGGTTTCAAAAGTCATCTTCTTCTATTGATTTTAAAATACAACGTAATTCCATAATTAAAAACTGAATATCTTTTTGAGCAGATTTTAGTTCACGGTCAACTAACTTTTCGTAAATGTCCGTCAATACTATGTGGTACTCTTCTATTCTTCGAGCTATTCGCTCTGCTCTTTTTTCTTCTTCCATTAGTTTGATTTTTTTAAGAATCAAATAAAGGAAATACTACTTTTTTGCAATAATCAATACATTCATTTTTACCGTTTTCTTTTTCATAGTCTTCTAAGGTTTTTATTATTTCTTTTGCCTTAGACTTAATTTCATTTAACTTAATTTCTAATTCGATTGCAATTGCGTAAATGTCCTCCTTTGAGTTCAACATTAAGTGTGTGTTCTCTTTTAGAAAATTTTTCTTAGCCACTATAAATTTTTTCTCAAATACCGAATCATATTTTAATAATACATCTACTGATTTTACATAATGAATAATAGTTGCGTGGTCTTTGTTTAGGCTACTTCCAATATGTTCATAGGAGAATCCTACATCTTTAAGGATTTTAGCATAAGCACGTCTTGCATCTACTACTCTTCTTTTCCGTGTAGAATCTTCTATATCTACAAAAAATACTAAGTTTATTATTTTCTTGAGTGAATCCATTTGATTAAAGTGGTTTATAAATTTCTGTTTTTATTCCGTGTTTTTCTAACTCTTCCATTCTCCAATCTTGAAGAGGAGATATAGAACCCTTCGGTCCTTTTACTTCAATAAAAAGAACGTCTGAGTTTTTAGGTATAGCTATCAGGTCAGGGATACCGTTCTTATTTGTCTTAATTAATTTGATAACGTAATATCCCTGAGCCTCAAGCTCTTTAATTTTTTTCGATTGTATGACGCTCTCTTTCATCTACTGTAGTTACTTTCATCAGTTCATTTAATGAGAACGTAATCTTATTACATTCTTTAATAAAATCAATTAATTTGTCAATGTCTTCGTGTCTGAAAGCAAATCTACTTGCAAGAAACCAAGAGTATGGGCTACAACTTTCATCAAGCTCAATCTCTTTTAATTGAAACGCTAACTTCTTTTGAGGGTGTACAGTCATAGTGAAGTCTAAAGTATATTCTTTACCCTTCTCTATCCATTTAGTCTCAGGAACTCTGCTCGGTCTGTTATCATTATCTATGCAAATACACTTAATCATTTCTTAGAGCTTTTAGAATTTTGACCGTTTCTTCCTCTGTTCGTTTTGGCTTTTTCCTTAACCAATCTTCCTGACTTCGTATGGCTCATATCTAACCCATCTCCGTTACCATAGGTTCCGGCTTCACGATTAGCTTTGTTTAGCTCTACTCTGTAGTTCTTTCTTTTCTCAGTAGCCTGATACTTTTTATCGTATGCTAACTTTTTCTTCTTTCTTTCCTCTGACATTCCTAACTTGTCATAGGAGGGGTGTTTCCCTGCTAACTTGTTTCTCATAATCCTTTTTCTTTTTTAAAGATTTCTAATAGTTTTTTTATTGACTTACTTTTGTCCCAAGTATTATAAACAAAATAATTTATATCAACCCACTCTGCAAAACCAATAGCATACTCATCTGCTGATTCCATTATCTTATCAACTGCTTCATACGCATACAAAGTTTCATCTTTCACAAAACTAACAAGCTCTTCTACCCTGCTTTCTATATTTTTCATAAGTAAAAATCTTTTTTGAAGTGGGCTAACGTGTAGTCCTTCTTCTTGGTTACTGCTTTATAAATCTCGTGCTCAATACCTCCTTTAGAGAATATCCAAAACACTTCGTTCTCGGGTCTGTCTTTAGTTGTCATTCTATCTCTTGATTGCCAATAACTTGTTGCACTAAAATCAATGTTGTAGTACACAAGATACTCTGCTTTCTTTAAAGATATTCCCTCACGTCCTGAAACAATCTGTAATGCTATATTTTTGTGTGTGTCTTCAAAGACACTAAGTTCTGTTGTGAGCTCATCTCCAAAAACCCGCTTCAATGCCTCAAGCTCCTCTTTGAACTTATAGAAAATAGCTATCTGACAACCTTCCCAAGTTTCTTTTATATACTCTGCTTTTGATGTATCCAATACCATCGAATTACCACTCTCAAACTTAATGGTTCCTGAGTATAACTGATGCAGCTTCATCATTAACTTAACAGGAGTATCTCCTAAGATAGTCTCTTCCTTTCCTTGTACAACCAAATCTCTTGTGAGCTTCTTAATCAACTTATAGGTTGATTCTTTTAGTTCTACCTCAAGAACTTCTTCAGTTATTTTAGAAATAAACCCTGCTTCTTCTTGAGTGTAATTGATTGTAAAAGGTTCCATCTCTTGAATGATTGTATCTAAACCTTTAGAATAGTCATTCATTGATAACCCGTTAATAATTTTAGACGTAACTTTTACAAAGTTATCACAAAATCTGTAAAAATTTTTAAACTCACGAAATGGATTGTTAGGTATCCCATAAACCTGATGATACATCTGAGAATAAGACTCAGGAGTTGGTGTTCCTGACAAAAGAATAACCTTCGCTTTTGTAGATTGAATAATGTCTTTAACTTGAGTTGCTCTTTTATTTGGCTTAGGGAAAGCTCCCATAGAGTGAGCCTCATCACAAATTATTAAATCCCATAAATGAAAATCTATCTTATGTAAACTCTCGTAATTGATAATTGTTAAATGATAACAAGGGTCGAGCATATCGTAGTCCCTTTGAATACTACTAATGGCTTTCTTTTTTGTTAAAAACAAAACATTGTTAGACTTAATCTTTTCTGCAATTCCAAGACTTGTTAAGGTCTTTCCGGTACGAACTTCCATAGCAAGATAAAGGAAGCCAAACTTATTTAAAATCTCTGTTCCGCTTCTGATAATATCTTTTTGGTAATCTCTAAATTTAATTTGATTGTTTCTCTCCATATCTTTTTCGTGTAACTGTTTATAGTATTCACAACTTCTTACTATTCTGTCTATGACTTCTTTGTCGGTGTTATGTTTATATCTTGTTACAATTCTAACATTCCTGCCACGACCTTCTTTTGTCTCTACCGTCTGTGTTACTATTTTTTTAAGTAATTCACATCGTTGCCACATTTCGTAATTATTATATCCGAAGTATCTTTCTAAAATCTCTTTATTATCAAACCACATACTGAGCATTTTGGATTTGGTTTATAGACTTTAATATCGGGATACTCACAGCTACATAAATCTATCTTGAATCTTCCGTCTTCATCAAAAGTTTCCTCAATGTATTTTTGCAACTCAGCACACTTCTCGTACATTTCAATATCTTGAAAGTACTTAATCATAAACTCAATGCTAATTTTAGCATCTTGTTCATCTTGAGAGTGAGAGAATACACCTATACCTGATATTACAATCTGTTGTATGTCCGCCTTGTTTACTAATACGTTGTATGAATTTATCATACCGATATGAATTGCTTGACTTTGTGTCATACTTATACACTTTTAAAAATTATCCATCTACCAATATGGTCTCTATCCTCATCTGCCTCTATGCCATCTTTGAAGTTGGCGTATGCAGTAAGCCATCTATAGAATTTAGTTCTACTAATACTCATTCTACCTCTCGCACTGTAGTCAGGATATTCCTCAACAAAATTATTGTATAGTTCGTTTTTGTAAAGCCTAACGTTAGTAGGTATAATACTGCTTCTATCCACATTATCAACCAATCCAACCCATTCTATAAACTCGTGAGAGGTCTCCTGAGACAGGTGTCTAATTTTTAAGTTCACAAACTTAGACTTAACCAATCCTGTTACTAAATAGTTTTGAAGACATTGAATCATATAGTTGTCAAACTGAAACCAATCGTCATCATTCCAATCTCCAAACATCAATTTACCAAACTCGTCTTGAGGTGTAAAGTTTTTATTGTAATACTGATGAAGCTCTAATTCCCATTTTCTGCGGGCAAATGAATTACCTGAACCCTTAATCGCATAGTTTGTTGTTATAGCAATCTTAGGAGACTTCGCAAATGGTATCTTAATAGCATCTTTGTTTTTCTTTTCAAGGGTCAATCCTTCTGTAACCACAGAGAACAATCTCTCGAAGTCAAAATGTTTCTTAACATCATCAAATACAAGTATCTGAGTGTCGGCTGATACTAATTGGTAAGCAAAACTACGCTCAAACGTAAATGACTTACCGTCAATAGTAACAACCTTTTTCATTTTGCTCAATGCGTTCATAAGCAAACCCTTACCTGTACCACCCTCGGGGTTATCGCTAATTACCTCATCATTCAGAATCACAGCAGGACAGAACGATAAGTTTTTATATCCGTGCATCAAAAATCCTAATGTACTTTCCATAGAGTTAATTCTATGTTCGTCAGAACCATTTATGTTCGATATAAACTTTTTGAAATTACAATCATCTGTTACTCTTCCAATATTGAATACTCTGTCAATCACGTGGTCTTTCCAAACGTATCCACCTAAATCTAAGTAGTCAATGGTTGTTACAGCATCTTTAGTTATCTTAACCGCACAGTTTTTATAGTACAGGTAAGAAGAATCTTTTGAGTCTGCAATAAAGTAAATATCTATTGTTGACAACAATGATAAAAATTCCTCCTTGAAGAATCTTGTGTTGTCTGCAAAGTAGTTGTAAATCGAAACATCATCTAAGTCAAGAAGATAATTGAGAACAAAATCTTTAATCTCTTTCTCAGAAGTATGGTCAATAAGATTATTAGTTACTTTTACAAACACATAGTTCTTGCCACCCTCAGGACAGAATTTATAGAATCCATTGTCTTCTAAAAACTGTTTGAACAGTACGTGAATTATTTTTATAATCCCCTTGTCATTCTTAGTCCAAAAAGTCATTTTAGCATTCTCTTCTTCGATACGTGCTAATACAGAATCAATAACATCTTCGTCTAAACTTGACTCTTGAAGTTGGTATCTGATTTCTTTCTTTGAAGCACCTCTTCTTAGTTTTGCCTTAATGTTGTTGATACGTTCTTCATCTTCGTAGTACTTAGTACCAAAGTTAGTTGTGTTGCGGTAAGCTGAATCAATAGTAGTTGCTATTTCTGCCAATGTAAAGCTACTTGATGCGAATTGATTAAGAACGTATGCGGCAAGACTTTTGTTGATACCAAAGTCATTGAACGCCATAGCAAGAACGTATGCGTTTTGATTTCTCTGTCCTTCTTGCATAGGGTATTTTTTCTCCCACCACTTAACTAAGATTTCTACTATCTTATTTTCGTCTGTAATTGGAATTGTGGCTTTATCTCGTGTTCGGTTAACCTCGACATACTCCGGCTCCTCAATCGTGTCCCAAATCGAAGAATTTGCGTTAATATGGATAAGTGGGTCATAACTCTCGTAACACACTCTGCTAATATTTTTACTTGTCTTATCAAAATAAGGCGAATTAAAATACTTTTCTAAACTATTAAAATAGTTTTTGTGGTTATCGGGGTCAGCAGGAATCTTGATAAGAACTTTTAATCCATTTCCTGATGGAGATATAAATACAGAATAAACATATTTGTTTTTAGATAAAGTCTCTTTATCCTGTAGTAAGTCTTTTTGTTTTTGGTATCCGTCAAAGTCCAAACAAATAAGACCTGAGTGTTCAGCTAAAGCCGAATCTTCTCTTTTAGTGAATTTACCACTAAAGCATATTGCAGGTAATTGTTTTTTAATTTCATTACGCTCAGACTTATCCTTCTCTTGTCTGATACGTTTAACAATCTCTTTTGTAGCACCCGCTCCGTCTTTAATCCTTTCAAGAATAACGTTAACATCTCTAAAGAAAGGTGTATCTGTATCACGTATATTTTGAAAGATTGTAACTGTGTATGACATAGCTTGTTGATTTTATGTTGTTTTTATGTTGATTATTTTTCTCTAACTATCTGATTACTAATACTTCTGTTAATTCTGTTAATTTTAAATTTATATTATAATAAATAAAAAAAGAAGAAGAATAGAAATTATATATATATAATAGGGAAAATATTTTTCGTCAGAATCGTAAGCTAAAAAAAGGGGAACGTTAATTCCCCTTTGTTTATTAGGCTTAGAACGGTAAATCGCTATCTTCTTCATCGTAAGATTGCTGAGCCTCATTAAACTCATTAGCCATATCTCCATTCATTCGTGGAACTGATTGTGGTGCAGCGGAAGGTGTTGATTGTTTTGACGCATTGTATTTGTCAACCGCACTTTCATTCTTTGATTCAAATGTATCTAACTCCATATAGTGATTACCACTACGAGCTTCTTTAATGTCCACGTTTACCCAACCATTCTTTTCGTGGGTCTTCAAGAAAGCAATAGCTTCCTCTACTTTCATTGATACTCTACCAACTACAAACGTTGGTGCTTTCGGGTTTCTTTTGAAGATGAATCCATCTGCAAAAATCTTTTCTTGGTCTTGTGCCATTTTGATATATTTTAAATTGTGCCTAAGTCTATTTGAACCGAACATAACCCTCTTAGGCTAAAGTTATTGCTCGGTATATTTTGTGTCTTCAAAGACACTTTAAAACAAATATTCATCAATATAGTAATTCTCAATGTCGTCAGTTGGATTGTCTCCGAAGTACTTATTAAATACCTCAATAGCTCTTCCTACTTTCTCTTCTCCTGATTTGATAAACTCCTCAGTTGGTCTGAATATACCGAGAACTCCTGTTGTTTTGTCAATAGCATAGAACACTAAAGGTTTCCCGAATAACATCTGATAGATATAACATTGAGAATCGTAGTTGTACTTCTTAGCATTCCATTTGAACTTATCAATGTCTGAGGTGGTCTTTAGGTCGATGATTGCGTTGTCTGTTACAATATCTGCCTTTCCTTTCCACATCATTCCTTGAATCTCTCCAACAGCAGGCACCTCATATTGATTTCCTGCTTTGTATAACTCTTCAAAGAAAGCAATGTTTCCATTGATAATGCCTACAAGTTTCTGAATATCTTCAACTTCTTTCTGTAGTAAACAGAACGGCAAGTTATGGTCTTCACAGAAGTCTTTGTAGATTTTAGTTGTGCGTGTACTCGCATCAACGTACAGAATACCTTTAGTTTTCTCAGGCTCAAGAATCAACTGATGAAAGTATCTACCCTCCATAAAAGCCTTGTTGTCTTCTCTTTCCTTTCCAAACTCTTTTGGATTGTTAAGTAGGGTTCCAATGTCTGAATTAGATAAGTAATTCTTTCCAACTCCTCCGTAATATTCTTGGTCATTTTTTAATAACTCAAGTATTTGTGGGTTAACTTCTGCCATTACTCTGCTGATATTAAGTTAGCAATTTCTTTCTTGATAGCAGGTGTCATTTTGTATCTTCTGTTAAGCTGTTTGCCTATCTTCTCAATACCTAATGATTTGTTGGCTGTAACATAGTCAACTACCTTTTTCCAATCATCTGTACCTTTTTTAAGCTCCGCTAATTCAGGTGCAGGTGCAGGTTGTTGGGGTTGTGCTTGAGCCTCTGCTCTTGTAGGGGCTTGAACAGGTGTTGCGGGTGTAGTGTCCCCCTCAGGTAAATCTTCTCCCGCATAAATGTAAAGTCCTAATCCAAACATTGCTAAGTTCTTAGTCAAACATCTCATCAATGTTTTATTAATGTCAAACATAGTGGCAGCCTCAACGGTCTTGTCAACCTCTACTTTTTTACCATTAACCCAAGCATTACCTTTGTAGGTATATGGCTTAGCCATCATAGCCTTATTGGCTCCGTCCATAACAGGAAGCCACATCTCTAAAGTTTTTCCTTCGATAGTTACCTCTGTCATTACCATATAGCCAAGATTTTCATCATAGAAATAAGGCTTTTGTGTAGTGGGGTCTCCTTTGATTTGATAAGAAGCGTCAGGACACGCTTTCTTTACTTCTGCCCAAGCCCAAGCCCAAGACAAGTAAGTTAAGTTACTCTTTTTTTCTACCTTGTCGTTCACATTGATAGCCGACAATAACTCGAAAGTTGATTTCTTTTTTTCCATTTGATTAAATTAAATTTGATTATTGATTAAATATGAACTGCTCTTTCAATGTCGTTGACAATAGTTTTATAGTCTTTATCAACATCGACTTTTTTATTCATTACATTAATTCCGTGAATAATAACTGAGTGGCACACATCGTACCCGTTATCTTTCATATACTTTTGAATATATGTTATTTGAATAGGTCTCTTTGAGCATAAGTAGTAAAGCAACTGCCTTGCGTCAACTAAGTTTCTTTTCTTAGTCTTAGCGAACAGGTCTTCTTTTGTAATGTTGAACAAGTATGTTACTCTTTCAACATATTGGTTGAACACATCTTCTTTCATTTGATTTGATTTTAAAAAACAAAGATATAAATAAATGTTCATATCTTGTTCATTTTATTTATAAACTTATTAACAATTTTCGCACCATAGTTTTTCTGCTATAGTATTCCACATTTTGTCCTCGACTTCGTCAAGGTTTTTACTTTTAGTGTCTTCAAAGACAAAATATCCTGTGTGTAAAACTTCAATGATGCTGTCTCCAACATACTCGATGACTTCTTTGCAATCTTTTTTAAGTTTGGCACCAACGTTTCTACTTAGATATTCCTCTGCGGGTGTGAATCTTCCTGTCATTCTCCATTCTTCAAGGGTCAATGTACCTCGTTTTAAGATTTTAGTTAATTCATCAATTCTTAATTGATTTGGTTTAGTCTTTGTTTTCTCGAACTCTAAATGATTTTTAATTGTTTTCATAATGTTGTTATTATTGTTACTGATAATATTAATGTGGCTATTATAATAAGCCAAAAAAAAATTCTTATAATTCTGTATCTCATATTCCTGTCAAGTCTGTGTATTTAACATAAACAAAACCCTCGTGTGTTATCTTGTCTGCCTTATTCCAAGACTCTTTAGCAATAACAATTCCATTTGGATTTTGGTCTAACTCATTCTTCAGTTTCTGAATATACAATGTTGCGTCCATTAGCTCTTCTTGTAAGTGGCTAAGCCAATCTAATAGACTTAGGTCTCCTCGCTCTAACGTGGTACCATACTTAGTTATGCCTGTCTCTGAGCGTTCATCAAACTTTTCTTTTACTTGCTCTACGATTTGGTCTTTCATATCTATTTGGTTTTAAATTTCTCAACTGCTTTTTGTATCTCGTGATAATTAGTATTAATACGCCCCGCATTTATGTTTACAAGAACTGAACGGGGTATTGCAATCAAATTATCTAAGTGGTCATTGTATCGGTCTCCGTCCAAGTGGTACAATATCCAACCTTTTGGCACCTCTCCATAAGCGTCCTCATAAACTTTTTTGGGTCTGCGAACTCTTTGGTTTGTACCTGAGTATAAATATATGCAATCGCTTTTAAACATTTGCTGTCCACCTTTCCAACTCGGGTGTTTGTCGCCTGTTGTCTCGCCCTCCTTGAACTCAGTAGCGGGGCTTAGCCTGATGCCTTTAAGCCCCGCATTCCAAGGGGTGTGTCCTTTCTTGAAACAACCTTTACGCATAAGTGTACTCTCCCATTGTTAAGAACTGAAAAACAACATCGCTTGTCTCTCCGTCTCCGTTACCTGACAACTCTGCCTCAAGGCACCACTTCAATCCTTTGTCTTTAGATAGTGTGTTTAGCCTCTTCTGTATTGTTTCATTGCTGAGGTGTCCAACTACTTCTAATTCATCTTCTGCGTCATTGATAGGAACTATTACGTTGTGGTCTAATACCGCCTTCAACATAGCTATTGCTAAGTATGGTTCTTGTTCTTTTGGAACTGCTTTCCTGATTAGTTTCACTGCTGAATTTGATAGGTAATACCAATAGTTGCTTCCGCCCTCAATAGCTGTTACAAAAACATTTTCTAATACACTACGAGGTACTTCTTGCCTAATAGTTATTTTGTCTTTTGTAACTAACTCTATGCTGTCAATTTTAGCGAAAGGGTTTCTGTCTTTGAATAAAGTTAAGGCTGTTTCAATGTTTGGTGCCTCTACTGTTCTTTCGTGCCAATCGCAATCATCTCCTGTTTCTTTCCAATAAAAGATTAAATACTTTCTCATTCCTCTATGCGTTTTAAGTTTCTGAATCCTCCTTCAAAGTGAATAGCAAGCCATATTTGTTCCATAGTTGCATCGTTCTGTAGTGAATCACTTAGAACTTCCTGAGCCTGTTCGTCTGTGCATTCATAGTTTTCTTTTACGTCTGATACGTGCCAAAGATTATCAACGAAGTAGCCTTCTTTTTTAAGAACTTGCTTAGCTTCGTAAATTCTCATCTGACGTTGGTCTTCTGTTGAGGGGCTTAATTCTATAAAGCCCTTAACCTCAATGTCATTTGTGTTTGTCATTTTGTACAATTTATAAATTAATATTCCAATAAGTGCCGCTATGGTACCCGATTAAATTATTCGGGTACCTCTTGCGTAAAGCCTCCAATAACATTTCGTTATCGTACTCGTCTTCTCCGTCTCTCTCTGCCATAACCATAGGGTGTACTACTTCTGTTATGTCCTGTTCGGATAAATCTGTTAGCAAGAAGAAGTCCTCTTCTTCGTATGCTGTGGTGTTCACTTTATATAATTTCATCGCTGTCTAACATATCTCTTAATAATCTTTTTACTTCGTTCTGTTCAATCTGCTGAGTGGCGAACTTAGTAGCCATATACAGAATAGCTGAGTAGTCTATCTCATTGTGTATTAACTCCGCTAAATGGCTTCGGTGGTCGTACTTATCATTTTCCATAAATTTATGGATAATGTTGTTAAGTTGGTTATTAATTTCATCTACTGAAAATGGGCAATCCAATGCCTCTAAAGTGTGGTCTGCCTCGTGGTTAAATTTTAAATGTATTTTCATCTTGATTAAGGTTTGTGAGAGTGTCTTTGAAGACACTCCCGATTAGTATCTGTAACTTTTTAGTGTATCGCTCTCTGTGTGCCAAGTATTACATTGGTCGCAATAGTAATGGCTGAATCCGTCAAACTTTAAATCGTTGTAACAGGCTATACACATAGGCGTTTCATTCTCTACATCGAACTCATCTTCTACCTCAGGCACATCTTTGAAGTCGTCAAAGTAGGGCTGAGGTTTTATGTCGAACAATGTCTGATTGATTTTTGTAGTAGGCACTTGCCACTTGTAAGGAGAGGTTTTAAACCAACTCTTAGACGCTTGAATGTATGTCTTATGGTGTACCTGTCCTATGTCTGTCTCACGCAAGTTAAAGTAAATCCAACACAATACTTTTCTGCCTTTCACATCAATATAAATCTGCTCTCTTCGGTACCACTTAGGGTGTCCTTCTAACGCATCTAAGTCTTTAAGAACTCTGTCGGTAACTCTGAATACATCTACATCTACGTTATGACCTATGCCTCTCTTGTTGATTAGATAAGGCAAGCCTTTGATGATAAGCGGATACTTGTCCTGTGTCTGTCCACTACCTACAAGCGTTGAGCCTGTTAGGTAATTCCAATAATTGCTGTAGTACTTTTTTAGGGTACCATACACAGCCACATAGTTGGTCTCAAGTACATTGTCTTTGCTGTACCAAATTCCGTCCTTGAAATGCCAATCCTCTCGGTTGTACATCTGATAAGATTTGTTACGTGTGTTTAGTGTAACGAATCTACAATCGTAACGCTCTAATTCTTTTTTCCACAGGTGTCGTGGTACTTCTCCAAGAGACTGAGCCAATACCTTGCTGTCGCTGTCTTTGTGGTTTCCAAGCCCTTTAATTGTACCATTCATCATAAGCAACTCGTTGGTGTTTGAGCCACATACAAACGGGTGTGTGTTTGATTTGTTTACAGCCCCAACGGTAGCATACCTAAAGTGAGCAATGAAAGGTCTGTCGGTGTTAAGAACGTTGTACTCTGCTGATTTGTGATAGCTAACTTTGTAGTCGTCAAGCCATACAATACCCAATCCGTGAGGGTTGATTTTTGCTGATGATTTTAATACATCTGTTGGAACTTTTAGTCCTTGTTTTTTTACGATAATTACGCACATAGTTTTGATTTGATTTGTGAGCAGTGTCTTTGAAGACACAGAACTCTGATTAATTAATTAAATTTAGACAAAGGTAAGACAAAAATTAGACACTACCAAATTTATTTTATTTTTTTTGCATTAAAAAGTTTTCTGACTAAGTTTGGAAATTGTTCTACGTTTCTGTTATATACTTTATCGATAGCCTCGAAGTCTGTTCGGGCTGTAATGTAGCAAACAAAATGTTTGCCATAGGCAATTCTGAATCTGTAGCTATCTTCCATTAGGTCTAAGGTTATAAGGTTGAGCGTCCAAGCCATAGTCAAAGGTGTACCCGTTCTCTTCTAACTGCCTTAGCATAGCCTTGCAATCGTCATAACTGAACTCTGATACGTCTGTGTATGTCTCAATAATGTAGCGAATCTTCTTAGGTATTCTGCTGTAGTGGTCGAATAGGTCTATGTCATCGCTGATAAATCCAACGCCTACGCCTATGTCTAAGCCATTTTCTAAGGCTTCTGATAGCTGAGTGAATCCCTCTACCAAAGTCTCGCTGTCGTCATCATACAGCACGTACAATTCAAACAGCCCTGATAGATATATTTCCTTAGCTTTTTCCGTAACCAATAGCCAAACGTATTGGTCTTCCTTTGTGATTTTAATTGTTTTCATTCTTGTACCATTTTATAAAGTCTGTTACTGCAATATGCGTTTGTGTAATGTTTGGTATGCTGTCTGTGATGTTGTAGTACATTTCCATTGTATCTAAGTTTAAAGATATGTCAAGTATCTTTTCAATTACAGGTATTAACCAATTCCAATCGGTGTCGTACTTTAGGTCGTCTATCGAAACAATATCATTCCCGTTTTCTGTGCTGAATATAAGAACGTTTGAATCGTTGTGATGGCAAGTCATTCCTGTAAACTCGGCAATCAATCTGTTGTTATCTGCTGTTTTCATCTAATCTGTCGTTTAAAAAGTTAGTAATTTCTTCTAAGTCAAAGTCGTCTGCCCAATTTGACAGGATAATGTTTAGTAAATCCGTGTCTTCAAATTTTGCTGAAACTTTGTTGAACTCTGCAACTATTTTTGCATTGTGTCCGTTGGTGGTGTTGAGTGTTATCATCTTAATAAATCTTTGATTATAGTTAGTATTTGGTCTTCGTGAAACTCATCGTTAAGGTCATCTGAAAGGTTGACAAGGACAACGTCCTCGTCTTCCCACATAGCCAACTTTAATGTAGCTAAGCTACCATATCTCTGCATTACTGCTACTCTGACTCTGTCTGTGTTTCTTTCCATAGTATAAAGTTTTTTGTGTTTTGTTCATAGTCTAATAAGTTTTGATAATACTCTTCAAAATCAAGCAACTCAAATTCTGAGTAGTCCGAATTGTTTAACATATTGTTTACCCAATCCTCAAAGTACCAAATGTCTTCCATAATATTGATTTGATTTGTGAGGGAGGGTTACAACCCCCTCGGGTTTGTAATTCTGTTTCGTTCTTTTGAACTCATCAGCCTGAGCACACACTCAGGGACAGAAGGGGGAGTACTCCCCCAACTCATTAGTAAACTAAGCGAACCACCTCCGGAAACATTTTGATGGTATTTTTAGGAAAGCGTTTCTGCAACGCCTCCACCAAAGTCTCATTGTCATACTCTTCGTAGCCGTCTCGCTCAGCCATTACCAAAGGATTGATTACCTCTGTGATTTGGTCTTCAGTTAGGTCTGTGAGGAGGGTAAAGTCCTCCTCTTTGTACGCTGTTGTGTTGATTTGATAGATTTCCATAATATTGATTTTTAATTGTTTGACAAAGACCTATGCGAACTCACATAGGTTTCGACTATTGAAGTCTCATCAGTTTGCCTACCAACGTGTCTCTCTCGGACAAGTCTTTGCTAACTCTTCTAAGAATCTAAGTATTGCTCTCATCTGCTTTTTTTTTATCGTGAATAATTCCTTCCTCAAGTAAAGCCTTCGCTGTGCGTCCATACCAACCCTGTAGGCTGTAGGCAAGTCCTGTGTCGTGTAAATACTGCCACGCCTCAATCTGTTGCTCTCTTGTTGCGTTTTCTCCCTCACAGAATCCCTCTGCGATAGCCGAAGCTAAGTAAGGTGTCATTAGTTTTTTTGTTGCCCCCATAGTTTTAATATTTGTGTGTCTTCAAAGACACTGATTAGTTATTGATTAAAGTTTTTGCTCTGTTAAACTCTGTTACAGGCACCACGATAAAATGGTTAGGCTTGTATCTGCCCTCTGTGTCTGAATACATTCTGCGTGTAGGTATCCCTAAGTAATTCAACCTTTGCTCAAGGTCTTGTAAGTCCGCCTCTACGTGTGTATGAAACACTGCGTATTTCGGTTTGCTGTAGGTCTCTACCCACTCCATTGTGGTATCGAACTCAGGCTCGTTTGCCTGTGCCTCAAGCAAGGTCAAGTCATTCAAGCAAATCCACTCTCCGTCCCAACGATGCCCGTTTAGGTACCACTCGCCTTTCTTTTGCGTAACGTGTACGCCTGTAATCCCGTTTAGTCTTTCTTTCGTTGTTGGGCTTTTCCACCCCGCATTAGTAATCCATATTCCACCCTCGCTATGTTCTGCAATTTTGTTGCCGAATAGCCAAAGGCTTATTCCGTCTGTCTCTGTGTTGCCTACTTTTTTTGATTGCCCTCTATTGAAAGCACCGACAACCTGTTCTGTAATCTGTCTCATAGTGTTTGATTTTTAAGGTTAATGAACTAATTTTCGACAAATATAAGACGATAATTAGACACGTACCAAATTTAAAGTGTTAATAATTTGTTAAAGTTTGTTAACCCCTGTGTTTACAGGCTGTTTGGCTTTATACATCTGCTCTACATTGTTGCGAATAATGTTGTAAGCCCTGTCCATTCTTTCGGTGTCTGCTTGATAAATGTTGCTAACTCTTTCCATAAGATTGCAAAATTTTGTCCATTGTTCCTGTGTCTTTAAAGACACTAATTCTGAATTTGTCATAGTAAATTAAATTAAAGTTTCCCGTTTCGACCTCTTGGTCTCATCAGCACAAGCACTCACTTGTGTACGGGAGGAGGTTTGCCCTCCTCGACCTTTACGTTACCGCACTATCATCGCTTTATCTTGATTGAAACGCCTAAGCATAGAAGCCCAAACGTACCGCTTAGCAAAGCCATAAAGATTTCGCTGTCAACTGAATTAAACTTAACGAACTGCTGTAAATAACCTGAGGTTAAACCTAAGGCAATAGCCAAATAAATAACTGCTACACTAAACGATTTTAAACAAATTTCTGCTTTCATAAGATTGATTTTAAATGTTCCCGTTTCGTCCTTTCGGACTCATCAGCCTAAGCACTCACTTAGGGACGGGCAAAGCCCTTAGGTGTTACCCTAAGAACTCTGCAATGTCTTGGCTTATCGCCCCTGTGTTGATGAACTTTTGGAAACTCTTCGCCAACTCCATAACGCTCTCCGCTTTCTGCTTGTCTCCGTTGTACATCGAAACAATGATTGGCTCGATAGTTTTCAAAAACCCCGCAAACGTTCCGTTTGGCTTGTTTACGCTGTAGTTTACCAACTCATAAAACAACTCGTATCGTCTCATCATTTGCTTCACGCTCTCAAATTTAGACACTAAGCGAAACTCAAGGCACGAGCCTTTTACAAGGGCTGTTTGATATTTCCAATGATTACCTGTTCTGTAGTAGTCATTGCATTGGCTGTAGCTGTTAAACGTGTCATCGTTGTTGCTTTGCATTCTACGATTAGCCCCGCAATATTTGTTGTTTAAACGCTTTCTGAACAAGGCTAAAACAATACCTGAATTTTTGCGTACCGCTTCACGAATCTCGTCCCCGCTTAGCCCGTCAACCCCGATTGTTACGTGACCTCCGCATCTTCTGTCGCTTGGGCTGTATTGGTCATCGATGATTTTGTCCGCTTTGTACATCATATCGTAAACCTTTGTACGCCACTGACCCGCAGGCAATAGCGGTAAAATATGGGTCACTGCTTCGTACCCGCAACTGTTGTCTGTCTCAAACCCGCAGAACAATTCGTACTCTCTCACAGCCCCTCGAGATAGGCTGTTTTTCTCCACCTCGAAGCCTATTGTAAATTTGCTCTCGTACTCTCTCCCGTCAAACCTGATAGCTGTTCTTTGGTCGATTGGCTTCAACCCCGCTACATCTACCCTGTGGGCTGACTTGTTTAAAAATAACGGGCTTGGTTTGTAGTGGTATCCCTGTACTCTCCCTCTGCTTCCGTTTCCTGTTGTTGTGTACACTACTCCTGTGTTTGCTGTTGCTCTCATAGTATTGAAAATTTTTGTGTCTTCAAAGACACTATTAAATTAAATTAGTTAAAAACTCGATTGCTGCTAAAATTTCGCTTCGGCTGTTGGTCGTTGCGACCTCGTTGTTTTCGTTTACTCGAATTGAAACGTTTTTTTCGCCACCTTTGTAGGTCATCGTGAAAATTGTAGGTATTCTAACCTCGATTGCTCTTTCAGTGGTCTCTTCGGTCTCTTCCCCGTCTTCTCCTGTTCCACCCGCTTCGGCTGTGGTATTTCCACCGCTTCGAGTGAATTTTAAAAGCCCCTCAAGGCTTCGGTTTGGCTCTTCCCCGTTGGCTTCGGCTTCATCGCAAAGGCTGTTGAACTCTTCAACTATTGAATCGTCCAATTTACCCGCTTTCAAAACTTTGTAATAGTACGATTTTTGCCACCCGAAAACCTTTAAGCCTATGGTTTCGTTGTTCCAATAGATACCCGCTTCGGCTGTTACCTGTTTGCCCTCTTCTGAGGTAAACCAATTCGCCACCGCTACCACTTTTTTCGATAACTCTAATGTTTGGGCAAACTTCTTCTTTTGCCCGTTTGACAATGTTCTCTGTAGGTTCCGGATTGCTCTAAGGTCTAAAGCCTGTTCCACCTGTGAATTTCGTAAAAATTCCACCTCGATTGCTAATAATGTACTCATAATACTTGAATTTTAAAGTTAATTAATTGATTTTCAATAAGTTACGTGAATTTGGGGCTGTTTCCCCGTTCAATTCTTGTGTAAATATAGTGTAATTTCTCTAATATACAAGCATAAATTGATTTTTTTTTCATTTTTTTTCATTTTCTCAATGTTTACGGGGCTTCGCAAAGGTCTAATTTTGTAATTTATACAAGTTCTATTTTTTAACAGGGACGCAAAGCCCTGTGTTTATGCGGGTTCACGTGATTTTTTTGTGTACTCAAAGACACAAATTGCGGGGCTGTTGGCTGTTGGCTGTAGCTGTTGGCTGATGTTTTTTCTCTTTGATTTTCAGAAAGTTAGAAAATAATTTGAAATTTTTTTGAAAAAAGTTTGCAGTTTTAAAAAAAGGTTGTATATTTATATCAACAAAATAGCAAAACAATGACAACAACAATCAACAATTTTGGTGAAAAGGTTACAAAGTGGGAAAGCACTAAGCACCCTACTAACCCTAATTTTATGCAACGTGTTTATTGGACAATATGGGAAAAGCCTGATGGCAGAATTAGTATTGGTTACAAATTGGATGGCAATGGCAAAACTTGGTTTTTATACAACCTAAGTAAAGATGAAGCAATTCAAAGATATAGATAAGCAAGGCGGTAAACGAAAAGGGGCTGTGGCTGTGGGGCTATTTTGCTGTGGCTGTAGCGGGGACGGGTAAACGTATAACGGGTGGCTGTAGCTATTGGCTGTGGGGCTGTTGCTGTGGGGCTGTAGGCTGTAGCAAAAAGCCAAAAAAACGGGAGGCAATTTTTCAAAACGCACCCCCACCCCCTCAAAAAATTTTCATTTCCGTGGCGGGCACCGGCTCGCAAAATCGCTATAATACCCAAACACTACTTGTAACTAAAAATGATTATCTTTGTGTGTACAATTTTTAAATTCACGTGAAATGAAAAGAGGTAAATTAAACATTAGCAACAGTGTATATTCGAGTTCTGAGTTCAGTGGCTTGACTGTTCGTAATGGTAGATTGATTAACAATCGTCCTGACGGTCAAACGGGTATTGCACAAGCGGCTGACCTTAGGAGGTCTATGAAGCAGGCTGAGAAGATTATGGTTGTGGCTAAGGGTACAGCTATGGGCGAGACGATGTCTGAAATGGGAGAGTGTTCTTCTTGTGATTAGTCGTTTTATTGTTGTAGAAATTAGGGAGATTATATAAATCTCCTTTTTTTATGTTGAATATTGACATAGTTCTGTTATTTTATCTGTTATTTTATTTTTTATAACTTATTGATTATTAGTATATTATTTCTTTTATGTCGATTATGTCGAAAAAAAAAGTAAACTATAATAGAAAAAATTATATATAAAGGAGGAAATATATATATATATATAGGAAAGTAAAACTTTGACATTCCGTCATAAGACTACGCAGTAGTTTTATCCACGACTATAATTTTCTTTACATTTGGTATAGGTATTAATAATTTTATGTACTATATTTGCACATATCAATTTAAAATTTAATCAAATGACACAAAATCAAGGTTATTCTCCTAAAGATTTACATTTTGAGGAGTTAGGAAGAAAAAAATTAGCAAATGGTGTAGCCAAAATGGCTAAGTCAGTGAAGAGTACATTGGGTCCGGGAGGGAACACTGTGCTTATTGAGAGTCCGAATCACACACACGGGATTACTGTAACTAAAGACGGTGTAACTGTAGCTAAGAGTATTGACTTAATAGACCCGGTTGAGAACCTTGCGGTTAAGATGATGAAAGAAGCCGCAGAGCGTACTGCTACTTCGGCAGGAGACGGGACTACTACAGCTATTGTTTTGACTGAGGCTTTGGTATTGGGAGGGTTGAGTAGAATTAAATACAATCACAATCGTACTGAGGTGTTGAGACATTTGGTGGACTTGAGCGACAAAGTGGTGGACAATTTAAAACGTAAGAGCAAGAGGCTATCGACTTCAATGCTTATTGATGTGGCGAGTATTTCTGCTAACAACGATAGAGAGATTGGTCGTATTATCTCTGAGGTGTATAAAGATGTTGGTAAGACGGGGATAGTAACTGTTGAGAGAAGTCAAAACGATGAGACTTATGCTGAGACCACTAAAGGGTTGAAGTTTGATAGAGGATATTTGAGTCCGATGTTTATCAACGATACCAAAAAGGACGAGTGTGTGTTTGATGATGTTATGGTTTTGGTGGCTGATATGGAGATTGCAAACATTTTGCAGATTGAGCAGGTATTGAAACCAATTATTACAGAGGGTAAAAAGTTATTGATTATCTCTCCGTGTAATGCGAATGTGATAAACACTTTGGCAGCTAACTCAATTAAAGGAAATTTGAAAGTATGTGCAGTTCCTCCTCCGAGTTTCGGATACAAACAGCACGAATTAATGCAAGATATTGCAATTAGTGTTGGTGCAACGTACTTCAGTGAGAAAACAGGAGACGATTTGAGTATTATCAACTTCGGAGACTTAGGGCACGCAGCAAAAGTGATTGTCAGCAAGGATAAAACTGTGATTATTAAGTCAGGTGCTCGTTCAGATGAAGATGCTATTGCAGAAAGAGTGGAGCAATTGTGGGAATCACACAGAAACGCTACCAAAAAAGCCGATAAAGACTTCTTATTAGAGCGTATAGCTTCACTTACAGGAGGAATTGGCGTAATTTACGTTGGTGGTCAGACTGATTTAGAGCAAAAAGAGCTTTATGACAGGGTTGATGACGCTGTTTGTGCGGTTCGTTCAGCTCTTGAAGAGGGAATTTTACCCGGTGCCGGGAAAGCATTACTTGAAGAAAGTGCTGTTATTGGGACCACTGCTGAGCAATCAGAAGAGAGAGAAATTGCGAGTTTGATTTTGAAAGATGCACTGATGGCTCCGTTCTTACAGATACTTACCAACGCAGGATTGAAGGCACAAGACATCTATCCCGATGGTATAGAGGAGGGTCAAGGGTACAATCTGAAGAATGGTAAGATGGGAGACTTAATTAAGATGGGGGTTATTGACCCGTTGAAGGTAACTCGAAGTGCATTGCAAAATGCAGTAAGTGTGGCTGTAACAATCTTGAGTACAAATGCAATTATAACAATGGCTCGTAGTTATGAGCAAACTGAAGAGGTTCTTTAGATTCACAATAGTTTGGATAGCGTGCAACCTATCAATTCCATTTTGGGTGGTAGGGCACGTTCATCTAAGCGTTAATGTGTATCACGATTTAGTTGAGATAGCAACTTCATTTGGTATGAACATAATAGTAGCTGTTGGATTTTGGTTTAATTGGCAAGACGAATCTAAAAATTATGATAAGGGGGATTGATTATGTTACGATAGAAATCTATGGACTTATGCAAAGCTATAATGCGACCATAGAAGAGTGTCAAGCATTAGTTGATAAAGTAAGTAGTTTGAAGCATTATGAAGTCAAAGTACTAAACCACCAACAAGACACAGGGTACATTGACGTTGCTTTGTATCCAAAAGACGGAGATAAAAGAAAATTTATTAAACAATTGAAGCAAGATGGATATATTGAATAAAATATTAGAGAATTACCCTGACGAAGGGTTCTTAAAGGCAGACGGATTTGATGATGCCATAATTGGAGTTAGCACCGATTACAGGCTTGTGTATTCCATTGAGAAAGTTATCGAGATTTTAGTATCGAGAAACAATTGGACTCACGAAGACGCTGCTGATTATTTCTTCTTTAACATTGACGGGTCATACTTTGGAGAGCAAACACCAATATTTATAAACTTAGTAAACGATTAATTATGAAACCAATAGGAAAAAACATTGTAGTTAAAGACATTGACGAAGAGGTAAAAACCGATTCGGGCTTGATATTATCAGGCGAAGATATGAAAGGAATGCGTTATAGAAAGGCTATCGTAATAGCGGCAGGAACAGAGGTTGGCTATATTAAAACAGATGATGTTATCCATTACGACAAGTCTCACGGATTTACGATGCTAATAGAGGATAAACCTTTTACCATTATTCAGGAGCGTGATGTCGTTGTTGTTTTATAATAGCATTCATTTCTTTAATCATAGCTCGGTACCTTTTGTCCGTGTATGATACATTTCTTGCAAACATTTTGTTTTGCGATTGACTAACGGGGATTTCTTCCCCGTTTAGTTTTTTATAGACAGACTTAACCATAGCAATTGCCTTTGATGACAATTTGTATATGGCTCTCCTTCCTCCCTGCGTCATTGGGTTTCTGAACACTTCTATCCAACCGGAGTGTATTAATCTGTGAAACCTATTTTTATCCCACCCAAGTAAGTTATCAAACTCGATAAATTTATCTCTATCAAAGTAAACTTCAGAGTAAAGAAAAAATATCATATCGAGGTCTGCTTGAGTTAGACCATATTTTATTTTTGTGAATTGGCGAATTACTCTCCAATATTTTAGGTAGTCTTCTTGATTTGATTTCATTTAATTTTTTTTTATTACATTTGCTACAAAGTTAATAATTAAAATATTAAGTTATGGCAATTAAAAGACCCGATACTCCGTTGGCAGAAAGTCCTAAACCGGATTACAGAAATATCAATAAACCAACTCGAATTAGAAGTCTAAGAAAAGATTATGTTCCTACAGCTAAAGATTCAATTGCTTACGAAAAAGGATTCAATGACGCTGTGCAAGGAAAAAATAAATATTTTCCAAGCAGAGCAAGAGTTCAAGGATATAGAGAGGCAAAAGAAAGAGGTTTAGCTTTTAAAAAATAATAGTATGGATAAGAAGGAAGAAACCAAAACTCTTGCCGATGTAAGACAAGCTCTTAAAGATATAAACACGAGAGCTATTGAGCGTAAAGCTGAAAGAGATGCAGCTCGTGCTGCTGCTAATGAATTGAGAAGAAAAAAGATGGATAGTAAAAAAACATCAAAAGGTTCTGCGGTTCAAGGTCTTCAGGGATTAAAAGGTGGATTTGGAGGAAAAATAGTTTAACAAATAAAATAAATAAAGATGAAAAAAGTAAGTGCAAAAACTGCTTATGACATTAAGCAAGCAAGTAATCCAAAGTTAAAAGCAAGTGCAAGAAACAACTACGCTAAAAATGCACAGGCTGCAATGAAAAACCAAAAAAAGAAATAATTATGAAAAACACTCCTAACTTACCTATGTCATCAAGATTGGTGGCTCCAAAAGGTGCTAAGAAAACTGTTGCTAAAGCAGCGGTAAAAGGTGCAGTAAAAGGTGCTGCAAAAGGCGTTGCTAAAGCAATTGTTAAATCAGCTGCTAAAAAGAAGTACTAATGAAGTCAACTCCTAACTTACCGGGTTCATCTCGTATGCAGATGCCGAGTACAAGCGGGAACTCTGTTCCAAAAATCAAAGGTGCTTCAGGACCTGTTTCAAAAAGATTAGTCAGTGGGGCTAAAGGAAAAGGGGCTAAAGGAAGTAATCCTTATTGTGATTAATTTTTAAAACCAAAGCAATGGCAAGAAAAACTAAAGTACAGCAACCTGTAGTTGAGAATGGCTTAAAAGAAGAAGCTGTTGAAACTAAGCCTAAAGCACAAGAAGTTGCAGCTGAAGCAGTTGCTTCTGAGGAGATTGTGCCTGAAGTTCAATGTGCGGGACATTCAACAAGAGCGTTTCGTGAATAATTAAAAAACATTATGGCTGATAAATCCAAAATGAAATGTAATCGACCTGTGCCTTCTGATAGACCCGGGAAGAAAAAAATGGTTAAAGCCTGCTCCAATGGGGAAGAAAAACTTCTCCATTTTGGGGCAAAAGGCTATGGTCATAATTACTCAGCTGCGGCTCGTAAGAGTTTTAAAGCAAGACACGGTTGCGATAACGCAAATGATAAGTTAACCCCAAGATATTGGGCGTGTAAAAATTTATGGGCAGGACCCGGTGGGTCAACTGCTTCGAGTCCAAAAAATCGAAGAGGAAAGTACTAATGAAAAAGATAGTAAAAAAAGCCGCTAAGTACGAGTCTAAGAAGTCTCTGAATGGACCTATGAAGTTCTTGAAGGGTAATGTAAAGACTCCTGTAAAAAAGAAACAAGATGCCAAAAGATGCCTGTTATAAAAAAGTAAAAGCACAGTACGATGTTTTTCCATCAGCGAGAGCCTCTCAGGCTATTGCTAAATGTAGAAAGGCATCAGGTAATGTGAGAAAAACTTCTGAAGGAACATCTTTAAAGAGATGGGAGAAAGAGAAGTGGACGGACACTCGTACAGGCAAGGCGTGTGGTGCCGGTGGTAAGAATGAATACTGCCGACCAAAAGTAAAAGTGTCTTCAAAGACACCAAAGACTATTTCTGAAATAAGCAAGTCAAAGTTGGCTGCTAAGAAAGCAGAGAAGTCGAGAGTTGGTATGGGTAATCGTGTAAGTAGAGTTTAAAATGGCAACTCAAAAGTTTATGGGCAGAGGTAAGTTGTTAGAAAGACTTACAGCTCAGGTTGGAGATAGAAAGTTAGCAATAGGAATATTGCAGAAGAGAGGTCATTTAACTTCAGACGGAAAAGCATATACTGAAGAGGGTATGAAGAGAAACTTGATGACTGCTGAAGAAAGAGCTAAGGATAGAGCGTCAAAATATACAGGTCGTTCTCCTAAAAGTTTCAAGTATAACCCTATAACAAATTCAGTAAAAAATTTTTAATATCTTTACGCAATGAAAAGCAAAGGATTAGGAGATACAATTGAAAAGTTCACTACAAAAACAGGAATCAAAAAAGCTGTTAAGGTTATTACTGAAGCAGTTGGTATTGAGGACTGTGGGTGTAATGGAAGAAAAGAAAAGTTGAATAGTCCAAATCTAATAATAAACAGAACATTTTATAAAATATAAAGCTATGGCAAATTTAAAATTACAAGCATCAAGAGCGTTATTGGTAATACCATCAGATAATTGCTTGATTCCATCTGCAAACTTGTTGGCATCAGGAACATTGGGTTCTGTTGGTGCTTCAACAATAGTTGACCCAAGTGCAGAATTTGTAACTACTGATGCTTCAGGAAATACAATATACACAGTTAATCCCGGAGATGTTGTTTACATCTATGGTACAGGAGAGGCTGCTACTGTTTTACAGGTATTAAATGCTACTACTCTTGCACTAAACGCTCCTATTGGAGTTGTTGGTCAAGACTATAAGGTATATTTACAAGGTCCAATGTCAGGATATGGAAACAATGACGGTTGCGTATTGTATATCGGAGTTGCAGGGAATATTACTGTTGATACTTTGGCAGGAGACAATGTTACTTTCCAAGGTGTTATAGGTGGAACATTTTTCCCTGTAAACTTAGGAAAATTATATGCTACAGGAACAGATGCTGAGAATATAATTGCTCTTTGGTAAAAAATAAGTTATGAACGGATTGCAAATAGCTATAACAAATGTAATTGGTCAATCCAACTTAGTGGGGATTGTCCCTCCTCCTCCTGATAAGACAAAATTCATTATATCAGAGCAAGGAGAACATTTGATTACCGAAACCGGTAATTTAAAGATGATTCCTGAGAATGAAGTCATTTATATTTTTACTGAATCAGGACAAAGGATAATTACAGAAAAAAACAAAAAAATAATAACAGAAATTTAAAAATAAGAAACAATGGCAAACATTAAATTTTCACAATTTACCACAGCAACTAATGCGTCAGACATTGACTACTTAGTTGGTTACAAAGGAACGGATAACGTTAAAATTGATAAGACTGCTGTAGGTTTAGTTCCTGCTACTTATATGATGGCAGGAGTATTTACAAATATGTTTGGTGGAGACCCGGGAGGTAATAATAGAGATGTTTTAGAGTGGGCAGGAGCTGCTACTCCTGCTTCAAATCATTCATCTGTTCTTCCAATTTTACAAGATTGTAAAATTATTGAGGCAGGTTTCAAATGGATTAGTTCAACATTGCCGGTTATTAATGCAGGTCAGTCTTGGACTATTAATGTTTACAAGCTAAATAACCCTTTAACAGACAGTGTAACTATTGATGCTAATTATACTCTTGTTGGTGCTTTAAATATTACATTAACAGATGCAGATAGTGGAACTTATGTTGGTAAATTTTCAAGTGGACTGAATATTGTTTTGAATGCCGGGGATATGATTAGAATTGCAGGAGATGAAACAGGAACTATCGGAACAACAACTGATGAGGCTCAATTATCTGTTTTATTTGAAGTAATCAATTAATTGTTATGGCAAAGCAAAGTAATGTAACTGCTTTCAAAGCATCTCCAAAAATTAAAAGAAAAGGAGTTCACGCAAAGACTAAGATGAGTGCATCTAAGTCAAGCAAGAATTATGTAAAACCATATAAAGGTCAAGGGAAATAATGAAATACTTAAACTATATATTTTCGTCTCTACTTTTGCTTTTTGTTCCTGTTTATGGAATACTAATTGCTGTTGGTACAGCAATTATTCTTGATACTTTCACGGGAGTTTTTAAGAGTGTTAAATTAAATGGTTGGAAAAGTATTAGAAGTAAAAAGTTGTCTCAGATTGTGTCGAAAATTTTATTGTATGAAGTATGCGTGCTTCTGTTATTTATAATGGATAAATTCATATTAAATGAGTTTATTTTAAAATGGTTAGGTATTGAATATATGTTTACTAAAATATCTGCTATTTTATTAATCTTTATAGAGTTGGTTTCTATAAAAGAAAACATAGAAGAGGCGTATAATATCAAGATTTGGGATTTGCTTAAAAAAGCATTTCTTAGGGCGAAGGAAGTCAAAGATAACGTTGATGATTTAATAGACTAATGGATAAAATAACTCTTGACAGAATAGCTACGCTACACCCTAAAATAAGACAAAAAGTATTAGACGCTTATACTTATGCAAATAACAAACTCCTTGGAAAGGGAGTTCGTTTGCGTTTTGCTTACACCACAAGGACTATTGAGGAGCAGAATGAGTTGTATGCTCAAGGAAGAACAAAACTTTATGATTCAGCCGGAAAAAGGCTTGGGAAGGTAACTCAAGCAAAAGGCGGACAAAGTATTCATAATTATCACTTGGCTTTTGATATTGTCTTATTGCTTGATAAAAACAACGATGGAGTGTTTGAGTCTGCAAGTTGGGATACTTCTTTAGATTTTGATAAAGACGGTGTAGCAGATTGGATTGAAGTGGCTCAGTACTTTAAATCATTAGGTTTTGTATGGGGAGGAGATTGGAAATTTAAAGATTCTCCTCATTTTGAAATGACTTTTGGTCATACTTGGAGAACATTGCAAAAAGAATTTAATGCCGGAAAAACTTTTACTGAAGTAATTAACGGAAAAACATACACTTATGTTCAGATATAGTTTCATATTTTTATTCTTATTACTTGCATCTTGTGGTGCGAGAAAAGTTGATGTGCAAAAAACAGACACAATAGTAAAAGTTGATAGCACCTCAACAACAAAAAGAGAAGAAGTTGTTGTTACTCAAAATAATATCAGTGTAAATACCGATACAGATGAAATGGAAATTACTCCAATAGATTCGACTAAGCCTGTTGTTATTGGAGAAAAGAAATACTTTAATGCTAAGATAAGATACAAAAAAACCAAGGTAGCATTAGTCGATACCACTAAAAAAGAGGAGGTTAAGAAAGAATCTCAAGAAGTAAAAGTGGTAAAGGATAAAAAAGAAAAAGTATTCAAAAAGCATATAGACAAAAAGGAAAGCTACACAGTTTTTTGGTGGTGGCTTTTAATCATTTTGTTGGTTTTATTGTTTTTTTATACATATAAAAAGTTAAATAAAAAATTACTTTAATGAAAAGACCCGACACTCCGTTAGCAGCTACACCTGAGCCTATAAGTGGAACAGCAAAAAACAAATTTACATCTAATGAAAAACAAAGAGATGGTAAATATTCTGCGTCTCACACTTCGCATTCAAGTTTTACTAAATCAAATGGTTCTTCTATGAATACTTTTGCTAAGCAAAAAGAAAAGGAAAGCGGCAAGATTAAGTATAAATCTTATGATATGGCTACTGATGAGAAAGGAAAGCCAACCGCTTTGCAGATAACTCGTCAAACAAATACAGGAAATAGTAGAACGAGAGTTATAACAAACCCAAAAAAGATAGAGCGTAAAACGGAACGAGTGCTCAAAAGAAATCAATAATAATTTTTATATCTTTGTAACATAACAATTAAATCAAATCAAAATGAAAAACACAAACAAATTTACGCAAGACAAAGTTCAAACAGTAACGCAAGAAGAGCTTGCAAAAATTAATGAGTTAAACTCAGAATTTAATAAAGCAAAATTGGCTATTGGAGATGTTGAATTGCAGAAGCAAAATATCTTACGTCATATCGAATTATTAAAAGCAGAGTTTTCTGCACACGAAAAGGCTTTAATTGACAAATACGGTGCTGATTCTGTTATTAATATTCAAACAGGAGAAATAACGCAAAAAAAAGAATAAAATGGCAAAAATAAGCACGTATGCTAATGTGGGTAGTCCACAATTAGCAGATAAATTAATAGGAACCAAGGTAGGAGGAAGTCCTGTCGATGGAACGTATAACTTTACCCTTCAAAGTTTATTAAGTTTATTTGCTCAGAATATTACATTACAAAATGTACTTGATGCAGGAAATACAGCTACTGAAGATATAAACTTAACGGGAGATATTTATGTTACATTGATAAAGCCTAATGACATTGAAGATGAAACATCATCAACAGGTGCAGCAGGACAGTTTTTGAAAAAAACTTCAACAGGTATTTTATGGGACGCAGCTCCAATACCACCTACTCCTACTTTAGATGACGTGCTTAATGCCGGAAATGTGTCTTTATTAGACGCTTCAATTGGAACTATATTTTTATACAATCCTAATGTGGGTTCAGGTAATGGATATGTTTCTATTACAGGAGATAAAAATAGATTCAATTTTTATAATAATGTAGGAGCTTATTATGGAAATATAGCTCAAGACACTTTAACTTTGATTGATTCAGTTGCTCCTACCCGTCAGTTTTTAATTAAGAAACCTGCAACTATTGGAGCAAACAGAACCGCAACTTTTCAAGATGCTGATGGTACAATTGCTTATCTTTCTGATATACCGGTAGTATCTACTCCTGACTTACAAACTGTTCTTAGTACGGGTAACACTGCTATTGAAGACATAAACCTTACAGGTAAAATAACTACTACTGATTTTGATGCAGAGAATGATATTTATGTTGGAGTTGGAACAGGAGATAAAATTAGAGTAGGTAGAGGTCCGGGAAGCAATGGAAAAAGCACTACGCTTGGTCATTTAGCACTTGGTTCTGCTACAAATGGAGATGTTAATACTGCTGTTGGTTATTATGCCTTAAAATCTACAACTTCAGGAGGTGGTAATACTGCTATAGGAGCTCAGTCTTTAGAAGTAAATACTATCGGTGTTGAAAATACTGCTGTTGGGGTAGTTGCTTTACAAAACAATACAGCAAATAATAATACTGCTGTAGGTTTTTCTGCTCTTAGAGAGACTACAGGTAGCAATAATACTGCTGTAGGTCATCAGTCATTACTATTAAATACATCGGGAGCAAATAATGTTGCTGTTGGTAAAGATTCTTTAAGAGCTAATACATCAGGATTAAACAATGTTGCTGTAGGTCTTCAGGCTTTAAATAATAATCTTGTTGGGTCAGATAATGTTGCTATTGGTAAAGAAGCATTAAAACTTGCTACAGTTACCGGTCAAACAGCTGTTGGGTCTTTAGCGTTGTCATCTGCTACATCAGGAGTTAGAAATACAGCTATTGGGTAT
>Ga0169931_10001463_pt1 | contig 39012 bp, 31 predicted proteins | sample Kivu_15m_20L_FD_129675 | JGI IMG/M metagenome (GOLD analysis project Ga0169931, IMG submission 129675) | Freshwater microbial communities from Lake Kivu, Western Province, Rwanda to study Microbial Dark Matter (Phase II) - Kivu_15m_20L... | ecosystem: Environmental > Aquatic > Freshwater > Lake... | reverse complement strand
ATGTCCATCGGGCATAATCTTAGAAAATTAGCCAAAAAAGCCTCATAAAAGGATTCATTTTCATTTATTTGTCACCACAAAAGCCTAATAAGGCTGTCCATCCTGAAAAATCATAAAGATTTACTCAAATTTAAATATTGGGAAAATTCTAATATCAAAATTTAAAGGTTCGTATAAAGAAAAGAGGCTACCTTTTTAGACAGCCTCCTACAATCAAGGCATACTATCATCCGTGAAATCCTGTAATCCTAAAATCCGTGATTCAAAATCATGGGACCTATCTTCCTTTTCGGTTTTTTATTCCTATTTTTGATTCTGACCAACCCAATGCAAATTAAAAAGCTGAAATGGAACGCATTTTTTTAACAAAAGACTATTCTATATCCAACATAATCAAAGGTGGATGGCATTTGTCCGGTGGTCATGGGCCTGTCAATGAAGCGGAGGCTATTCAAGACATGCGTTCCTTTGTAGAAGCGGGAATCACTACGTTTGATTGCGCCGATATTTATACTGGTGTAGAACAACTGATTGGCAAATTTTTACACACCGAACGCGATGCTTTTGCCTCCGGAAATTTAGCTCCTGTGCAAATTCACACCAAATATGTGCCGGATTATGACGTATTAGGCACCATAAAAAAATCAGATACGGAAGCAATTATAGATAGGTCTTTAAAAAGATTAGGGGTCGAACAACTGGATTTAGTGCAATTTGCGTGGTGGGATTATCAGTTTCCCCGTTATATTGAGACCGCCATTCATTTACATGAATTACAGTCAGCTGGAAAAATAAGACATATTGGCGTGACTAATTTTGATGCATCTCATTTAAAAGAAATTATAGATGCTGGTGTACCTGTTATCTCTAACCAAGTGCAATACTCGGTTTTGGATCACAGACCGGAAAGAGATATGAATCAACTTGCTATAGAAGCCGGTTTTTCTTATCTGTGTTATGGCGTTATTGCAGGTGGATTTCTGAGTGACCGATATCTGAACACCTCTTCGCCTTCCGAACCTTTAGAAAACCGATCCCTCACAAAATATAGACTGATTATAGAGGAATATGGTGGTTATGACCTTTTTCAATCCTTACTGTCAAAATTGCATATCATAGCAAGGAAGCATAAGGCAGGTATTGCTGAAGTTGCAGCCAGATATATGCTCCAGAAACCTCTGGTGGGTGGCATCATCATTGGTGCCCGTAACCGGAATCATCTGGATAAACTGAGCAAAATCCAATCTTTTACCCTCGATCAGGATGATCTTTCTGTCATCGAAGAAATGACAAAAAAGTCAAATGGCCCTGCTGGTCCAGTTTATGACCTGGAGCGGGATAAAAATGGGCCTCATGGTGTTATTATGCGGTATAATTTAAATGGTCAAAATACGAAGTAGTAATGAATGTAAACGAAACGTTGGAAAAGGAAAATTTATCGTTTTACGGAGGAACGCTGGGTGCCATTTTACCCTTTGTATTATTTGCCACTGGCGTTATATTTCTGGCACTTTCGGGCGCTCCCGATGAACGAGGATTTTGGCCCATATTGATTGCTGCGCTTACTTTAGGCATATTAATGGCCAAAAATCGAAAAATGTATAGTGAAACAGTTATTCATGGTATGGCTCAACCCATTGTCATGATTATGTTAACAGCCTGGATGCTGGCTTCTACTATTGGTTTATTGATGGCTGAAACCGGATTTGTCAATGCCCTGCTTTGGGTAGCCAGTCAGTTACATTTATCTGCCGCAGGATTTACAGCTACCACTTTTATTATTTGTTGTTTAATTTCCCTCTCTACCGGATCCAGTTTTGCTACTATCCTCATCGGCGGACCTTTACTTTATCCGGCTGGAGGACTTTTAGGCGCCGATTTACCCCTGCTTGCTGGTGCAATCCTGGCGGGGGCAACCTTCGGCGATTTTTTTGCCCCTATCTCAGATACAACCATTGCCAGTGCTTTAAGTCAGGAAGCGCCCATCGGTCTAACTGTCAAAAGCAGGCTTCGTTTTATTCTGCCGCTGGCCATCATTGTATTACCTGTTTATTATTTTTTAAGCAGTGCTTATTCGGGAAATATTTCCAACAAAGAACAATTAACGGGTGACCCTTCCGGACTACCTATGTTCTTAATTCCCACCTTAATCATTTTCATGTTCCTTAAAGGTAAACATCTGCTTCATGGATTATTATTTGGGCTTCTAACAGGCGTAATACTGGGATGGATCCTGGGTTTATTGCCTGCAACAAAAATCATTTCCCTGGATCTTGAAAATTTTCGTGCACAAAGCTTTATCATCGAAGGAATTAACCGAGCTACTGGCATTAGTTTTTTCACCATCCTGCTGATGGGACTTGTGGAAACCCTAAAAAGAAGTGGATTAATCGACCGACTGGTTAAATGGGCTGCCAGACATAGTCATAGCCCAAGGCAGGCCGAGAGCTGGATTGCCGCGGCTGGAAGTATGGCTGTCCTTCTGACCACACATAGTATAGTAGCTATACTTATGGTTACAGATTTCACCCGACAAACTGGCGAAAAACAAGGCATCGATCCAATCAGAAGAGCAAATATCCTTAGTTTGGTAGTATGTGTTTTTCCTTTTCTGCTTCCCTATTTCATACCAGTCATTTTAATGGCCAATACAACAAATAGTGGGAAACCATTTGATATTGGTGCCGTTTCTCCTTTACAGGCTGGTCTGCATAACTTTATTTCCTGGGGTCTCGGATTTATCACCATTGGCTCCCTGATGTGGAAAAAGAATAAACAAATATAAAATGAGTGAAAGTAATCTTTTGAGATCTGATCAGTTCGAACTTTATGATTTACGTATCGTTGTGGAGCAAATTAACGGGCACTGTACCTGCAATATGAATATCGGTGACTGTTTTTACCTGCGGGGAGGTAAATTATCTATGCCTGCCAGGGCTGATTTTTGCCTGTATGCCCTTCAGTCTGCTATTCCACTGTTACCCGCAAAACAAAGAAAAAATCATCCGGCAGACTGGATGGAAACGGATGCTCGTGTCACTTGTCCTGATCCTGCCTGTGGTCTCATTTTAAGGATAGACCGGGAAGAAATACGAGTGCTAAATCATGATGATGTAAGCCCTATCCCCTGGGAATAGAAATAATTTACTTGTAAGAAAGTTTAAACTTTATCTATCATTTGTTATTATTAGATGACATTTCTTATGGACAAATGTCATGAAAGCGATAAAAAAAAGGGATTTACCTGAAAAAATATGTCTGACCTGCAACAGACCTTTTTCCTGGCGCAAGAAATGGGAGAAAAATTGGCTGGAAGTCAAATATTGTAGTCAAAAATGTAGCCTTAATAAAAACAAAAATGCCTGAAACCGGAATTATTTTTCCCCACCAGCTATTTGAATATAGTGAAATTATACATCACTGTCAGACTGTATTTCTTATTGAAGAATGGCTTTTTTTTCGGCAATATCGTTTCCACAAGAAGAAAATTACCTTCCACAGAGCGAGTATGAAATTTTATCAATCTTACCTGGAAGATCAGCATAAGAATGTCATTTATATCGATTCTTTTAATGGACTAAGTGACATTCGGCAGTTAATGGCGCATTTACCTTCTTTAAATATAAAGGAACTTGCCTTTATTGACCCTACAGACCATTGGTTAGAACGCAGAATAAAAGTATCGGCAGAGAAAAATAACATTGCCCTTACCTCTTTTTCCTCTCCTCTTTTTTTGAATACATCAGCGGAAAATAAGGCGTACTTTTCAGATAAAAAGCGGTTTTTTCAAACAGATTTCTACGTTCATCAGCGAAAGAAAAGAAGAATCCTGGTGGATGAATTTTCAAAACCTGTTGGGGGTAAATGGTCTTTTGACGATGAAAACAGATTAAAATATCCTAAAGATAAAATCCCTCCCCCAATATCTTTTGAACCCTTAAATCCTTTTTACGAGGAAGCGATTCATTACACAAATACCTATTTTTCAGAAAATTATGGAGAAATAGATATTAAAAATCTCTTTCCCATTACCTTTCAGGGAAGCAAAAAATGGTTGCAACATTTCCTTGAGACGAGACTTAAGGAATTTGGACATTATGAAGACGCTATTGTCAGCCATGAACATTGGTTACATCATAGTCTGTTGACACCCATGTTAAATATTGGGTTATTAAGTCCTGCTTATATTATTGATAAAACCTTACAATATGCTGCTGAAAATCAGATTCCTCAAAATTCCCTGGAGGGTTTTATCCGTCAAATAATAGGCTGGCGGGAATTTATCAGGTCGGTATATGAACTAAAAGGGCCTGAAGAGCGAACTAAAAACTTTTGGGGATTTAAGAGAAAAATGCCTGAAAGTTTCTGGAAGGGAAACACGGGCATTATACCTGTTGACCTGACTATTAAGAAAGTATTGGCAACAGGTTATTGTCATCATATCGAAAGGTTAATGGTTTTAGGTAATTTTATGTTACTTTGCGAGTTTGATCCGGAGGAAGTTTATCGCTGGTTTATGGAACTTTTCGTTGACTCCTTTGACTGGGTAATGGTTCCGAATGTCTATGGTATGAGTCAGTTTGCCGACGGTGGCATTATGTCCACAAAACCTTACATCAGCGGAAGTAATTATGTATTGAAAATGAGTGACTTTCCTAAAGGAGATTGGCAAACGGTCTGGGACAGCCTGTTTTGGCATTTTATGGATAAACAAAGGGAATTTTTTCTTGGAAATCCCCGATTAGGGATGCTCGTTAGAACCTTTGATAAAATGTCGGATGACAAAAAACAAGAATATTTAACAAAAGCTAATTTTTATTTACAACGTTTATGAAGATTATCATATTTGATAAATCGAAGATAATCGTATTTTACCCCTTATTTTTGATTAACCTGTCTAACACGCATTTGTAAGCAAAAACTTAGTATATGGATTTAAAAAATATTCAAACAGAGATTGATGCCAGTTATTTGTATAAACAACTGAGTTTAGTAGAAAAGGATATCAATGTTGCTCAGGTTTTTGCTCAGATGAGTGACATTGAACTAAGTCATGCCGTTGCCTTTGCCAAAAAATTTAATTTAAGTGTTGATCAGCTTCCAAAACCTTCCGGAAGGGCTAAAATTCTGAACAAAATTGGAGAGATTATTGGTTATGATTATGTTTTAGGGGTATTACTTGACACGGAAAAAAGCATATCATCAGCGGTACAACATGCCAGAAAAAGTACTGCATCATCTTCTTCTATATCAGATACAGCACATGTAACCATTTTGAAAAATATTTTAAACAACCATAAACATATATCCAGTGATAACCTGGTAAGATTTGAGAAAAAGCACCGTTCTGTGGGAGGAAATGCCTTAAGAGCTGCCGTTTTAGGTGGAAATGACGGGCTGGTTTCCAATTTCAGTCTGGTCATGGGTATTGCAGGCGCTACCAGTGGACAATCGGAAGTTTTACTCGCTGGCTTGGCTGGTTTATTGGCGGGGGCCTTATCTATGGCCCTTGGCGAATGGATATCGGTAAAAAGCTCCCAGGAGCTATATGAAAATCAGATGGATTTAGAAATGGAGGAATTGGAAACAAATCCGGAGGGAGAAGAAAAAGAATTGGCGCTCATTTATATGACCAAAGGAATTCCGGAGACCCAGGCTATTCAAATGGCCAAAGAAATCATGTTAGACAAAGGTCAGGCACACGAAATTTTAGTGAGGGAAGAATTAGGTATTAACGTCGATGAGATGAAAGGTTCTGCTATGGAAGCTGCTGTCACATCCTTTATATTATTTGCAATAGGTGCTATTTTACCTGTTATACCCTTCTTTTTTATTGGTGGTATGATGGCCATCTTTTTAAGTGCCACTTTAAGTGCTATCGGTTTATTTATAATTGGGGCAGCCATTACCTTATTTACAGGTAAAAATGTCTTTTTTTCGGGCTTAAGACAAGTTGCCTTCGGATTATTCGCTGCCGCTATCACTTTTGGTATAGGTCATTTCATTGGGGTTTCCATTGCAGGTTAAAACTCAATTAATGCGAGAATTCAACGAACTCCCAACCGCAAAATCAAAGAATATAGGTCAAATTGCCCTTGAAGTTTTTAAAGAACCTATGTTTGTCCTGTTATTGGTTTGTAGCATCATTTACCTCTTATTGGGTGATTATACTGAAGGCATAATGCTGTCCGCCTCCATCCTGATTATTATATTCATCACTTTTTACCAATATCAGAAAACAGAGAGAGCCATTGAATCTCTCAGACAATTATCATCACCAAAAGCCACTGTAATCAGAAACGGACAAACAGTTAAAATTCCAGGAAGAGAGATTGTTATTGGTGATATTGTGCTTATTCATGAAGGAGACCGCATCCCTGCCGATGGGATATTAATGGAGGGAACAAATCTTGCCGTAGATGAGTCTATGTTAACAGGAGAGTCCATTCCCGTATTAAAAGATGCAATGGCAACCGAAGGTAATGCAAAGCTTTTTAGTGGCACACTGGTTGTACAAGGAAGTGGTAAAATGGAGGTAAATGCCATAGGTATTCACACAGAATTCGGAAAAATTGGCAAATCCTTACAACAAATTGTCCAGGATCCAACCCGTTTACAAAAAGAAATGAAGGTTCTTATTAGAAATTTATTTCTCATTGGAGGATTTTTAAGTGTTTTAGTTGTCTTTGCCTTTTACCTAACCAGAGGTGACTTCATCGCTTCTCTTTTATCAGGTCTGGCATCTGCCATGGCTATTCTTCCTGAAGAATTTCCAGTCGTTCTAACTATTTTTCTGGCTATTGGTGCATGGAGATTATCCCAGCAAAATGTATTGACCAGGAAACCATCCGCCATTGAGACACTTGGCGCAGCAACCGTTTTATGCAGTGATAAAACAGGTACGATAACCCAAAATAACATGATTTTATCTACCTTAATCAATAAGGAATTTATCATTGAAAAAAATGAATTTGAAGAAAATATCGAAAATATTCAGGAACTTATTTCTACAGCTACCCTGGCCAGTTCCTCAGAAAGTATGGACCCCATGGAAAAGGCCATCTATCATGTTAATAAAAAAATTCCCTACGGTCAGCCCCTCTATGTTACGTTACTGAAAGAATATCCCCTGAGCAATGATTTATTTGCTATGACCAGAATTTCAGAGGATCAGCATGGCCAGTTATACATAGCATCAAAAGGAGCACCAGAAGCAATATTAGCATTATGTCCTATTTCCGAATCAGAAAAAATTCGGTTACTATCAAAGGTAAAAATGCTCGCAGAAAGGGGACAGCGGATTTTGGGCGTTGCCAGGGGAAAGATAGAAAACAGGTTATTCCCAATATCTCAAAAAGATTTTTCCTTTGAATTTATGGGCTTCCTTGGCTTCGAAGATCCTATCAGACCAGAGGTTCCTGAAGCAATCAAACAATGTTATTCTGCTGGTATAAAGGTAATTATGATAACAGGAGATTATCCGGAAACAGCAAAAAATATTGGTAAACAAGCCGGGCTCAATGAGTATAATGAAATTTTAACTGGTCAAGATCTGAAAATTCTTACTGAAAGTGAATTAAAGGAGAAAATCAGGAATATCAATATTTTTGCCCGAATTATTCCTGAGCAGAAACTTCAGATTATTAAAGCGCTTAAAGCTAATGGGGAGGTAGTGGCTATGACTGGTGATGGCGTAAATGATGCTCCCGCCCTAAAAGCTGCTGATATTGGCATTTCCATGGGTGGAAAAGGTACAGATGTGGCAAGGGAATCATCCTCCCTGGTACTATTGGACGATAATTTTAGTTCCATTGTTATGGCTATAAAATCAGGAAGAAGAATATTTGATAATCTTCAAAAGGCCATGGGCTATATCATTGCCATTCATATTCCGATCATCGGACTTGCTCTTTTACCAGCTATTTTTCCAGCTCTGCCCATTTTGCTCATGCCCTTGCATATTGTATTCATGGAATTAATCATTGATCCGGTATGCGCTATAGCTTTCGAATCTGAAAAAGAAGAAATCGGGGTTATGATGAAACCGCCCAGAGATCCAAACATAGCTTTTTTTGGACTCAAACAAATTTTCAAGAGTTCCCTTGTTGGTCTTATATTATTAGCCATGGTTTGGACAGTCTATTATTTTAGTAAGCAGGAAGGTCATTCCGAGGGAGAAATAAGGGCTATCGCCTTTACATCGCTAATTATTGGTAATATTTTTCTTATTCTCACTACCCTATCCAAAACCAGAAATGTAATAGAGGTACTTTTCGAAAATAATATATCGCTTAAAGTTATTCTTTTTATTGCCAGTACGATGATGTTATTACTTATTTCAGTACCTTATTTACGCCAGCTTTTCCGTTTTGAATACCCTGGTTTTCAACACTTTTATCTGGCCATAGGCGGTGGATTCTCCTTATTATTCTTAATGGAGATGTATAAATTTTTGCACTTAAGAATAAAAAAGGGTAGCGATGTTAAAATGAACATTGTGCCACCAGGGGCATAATAATCAAAAGACATGTGACACCAGAGGGACCTGGTGTGTAAAGTGTAAACTTTTTAAGGACTTGGTATAACCCATATTATGAAATGGGTAACCTAACAGTGGAGTGACAAACGGATAAGATAAAGGTCGTTGTGTATAAGTGAAACGATGATATCGGTGCTGATGAGCTCCTGTGTGATCTGGGACGAGACAATACTTAATGAATACATCGATGAATAATCATTATTTTCATAACCATAGAGGTACATGGTAAAATCCGTGAAATCCTCTAATCTGAATATTCATTTATTCAGAACCGGATGTATGTTGTAAATATACATTTAAAACCAATCGGAGAGAAGACGCGAAGCATCGGGTCTTTACGCTAATTTGTGTGAAAAATTTAAAGCCATCAGGTGTAATCTCAGAAAATCATCCAATTATTTATCTTTTGCCTACAAAAAGGCCTATTTGTCCAAAGTAAGTATAATCATAAAAAAGGGAGGCTATCTTTTTAGAAAGCCTCCCTTTTTTGGTTAAATGGAAGAAAGATATTCTACCAGATCTCTAATTTCACGTTTTGTTAAAACAGATCCCATGGCGGGCATCGCGGAAGGGTAATTTTCCCTGTGTTTAATTCTGGAGAGTTGCACTCTTAAAGGTTCTGCAGCAGAGGTCTTTAATAACAGCTCTTCATCATTTTCTCTCATTAGAACCCCGCTAACTTCCTGTCCATCAGTCAATACCAGAGAAACTACACCGTAGCCTGGTGCAATACGGGCACTTGGTTCAATAAGGGACTGAAGAATTTGCTCACGACTCAGTGATTTAGCAATATCCTTTAAGTTTGGACCAACTAAACTTCCACCTTCACCGACGGCGTGACACCTAATACATTGAGCAGCTGAATTATTTAAAAAAATATTCCTCCCCTCCCTTACATTTCCACCGTAAAGTGCTTCATTATATTGATCAGTTTCAGACCCTTTCCCTTTTATTTTATCTAATCTTAACTGTAAATCGGCATCTTTTGTAGCTTCAACAGATTCTATCAGATCTAATTTCACATTTGGTGAAAGTTTGGCATCAGCCATCTTATCTATTAATTCAGTTAATACCACACGTGTATTATCGATTGGCATTTGACTAAACACCTTAAATACCTGCTGCTGCTCCTGGAAACTACCCTTTTCAAAAACAGGATTTATAATTAAAGAAAGTTCATCTTTATTAACATTTAATTTATTTATCAGACCCAAAGAGGTAGTTCTAACGATTCTGTCTTTATCGCTAATTCCCTTTTTCACTAAATCTGCAATGGATAGATATTTAAGACTGGCGAGGGAGGTAAGGATTGCTGCCCGCACCTCAGGACTATCAGAAGAACTGAAGATATTTGCCAGCTTTTCATTGTAGTCTTCAATAATTAACTCTGACAACAATTTAACGGAAGAAATTAAAACGGCTGGATTGTTACTTTGCAGGAAAGCCACCATTTTATTTTTGATTTTTGCATTGACCAAACCTGCATCTCTTTTTAATTCGCCACGAAATCTGCCGTCCACTCTGTCGAGCACAGAGGGATTTGCCCAGGTACCAATAACGGATAGCGCTTCCGCCTTCAAATCCTCTGGAATATTATCTTTTTCAGCATAAGCAATAAGTAAATCCAATTCTTTTTCTCCGCCTACTCTCAAACAAGCATTAATGGCCCGTCTGATTAGGGGTTCATTGGTAAAACGCGATTGTCCCAACATACCAGCCAAAGCGGGTAATGCCGGGATGATGGACAAATCATCATTAATAGCTCTTGCCGCCTCCGTTACGATGTATTCATCCTCGTCATTTAAAAAAGAAGCCATTTCATTATGTCTCCATTTTCTTAGCACTAAAACGGCAAGTAAGCGCAACGATTTATTTGCATTTGATTTCAACTGCACGATAGGTTCGACTTCACCAATTCTGCTAAGTGCTAAAACGGCAGCGTGTCTCAAATAAACATCTTCATCTTTATTTTTTTCCACCATGGTTAAGATTGCCTTAATCGCCTTTTTATCTTTCACACGTCCAGTAGCCTGGGTTGCAAAAAAACGTATGCGGGGATTTGAGTGATTAATAAGCTCAATTATTTTATCATTGGCAGAAGCATAGCGAACATCACCCAATGTTTTAAGTGTTTGTGCAATAATTTCCTGATCTGTATCATGTAACAGGGAGACCAGTGTACTGGCTGTATTTACATCTTTCTGAGCAAGCTGGCCGATACCCCAAATAGCATGAATTCGAGCCAGTTGATTTTTTTTATCAACCATTGTCTGCTTAAATATCTCCATTCCTTTAGCTCCACGGGCGACCAGTTCAAATTGGGCTTTCAGTCTGATTCTGTAATCGTCATAAGCTAATAGATTGGCTAATTGTAATTCATTCAGTTTATTGAAACGTTGCATCATCCATTTTTTAGTTTCCAGCCTTTTGGCGGCGAAACCATCATCTGTTGATTTAACATCAATTTTCCAGATTCGTCCATAATTTTTAGTATCCCAGCCATTCACCCAATCTGCAGCATAAAGCGCTCCATCAATTCCAAAACGGATACCTGTTGGCAAAATACCTGTGGTTAACATTTTTTCTCCATCCAGAACAAATGTTGCCCCCTTAGGCTTAAGGCCAAAAGAATAAATATGTGATCCGGTAGAAGTACCAACGAATTCAACCAGAAAAAATTTATTTAAATAATCCTTTCCCAGAGCGGTACCAGGGTTATAAACCATTCCGGTTGGTCCATTATGAAAATTTTGGATTGGTGGGAGAATATAGGCAGCCTGACCATCCCATCGGGCGGTATAGAGCTTTTCCTTCATCCAGACATTATATCCATTATTTCTTGTATCAGTATATTTTCCATATTGCCAGTTGGAACGCCAGCCAGAATCACCGCCTTCCACCAAATGCACCAGTCTTTCACTTTCCCCTTGATGGTCTCCATCATTATCAGAAGAAATGAGATTTCCATATTCATCGAAAACAAATTCATGATCATTTCTGATGCCATGCGCTACAACTTCAAAATCGGTACCATCCGGATTCGAACGAACCAATACCCCTTCATTTGGATATTCGTGTTTTATCCCTGCCTTATCAATGATATTTGCGCCAATATCACCAATTTGCCAATAAATTTTACCATCGGGCCCTTGAATTACCCCTGACATTCCATGCGCACCAAATCCGATATGAACAGCGTAACCATGGCTAATGGACGCTTTCGATTCATAAAATCCATCTTTATTTTTATCTGTCAAACGCCACATATCAGGACCTGTGCACCAAAATGCATCTTCTTCTCTGATGAGGACACCTCCCGCAACATCTGTTATTTCCTCACTTGGACCGACAAAAACTTTTGTAGATGTTTCAGCGACGCCATCTCCATTTTTATCCTCTATCCTCCAGATTTCATCTTTTTCAACAGTTAAGTCTTTCCAGTCATGACTTCCATCCTCATTTAAATCCTTCAACCATTTATTTTTTTCTGAATTTTCAGGAGCAAATGTTTTCCTTAAAAAAGCGCGCCGATCTTCTACTGTTTGTAAACTGATAGAAGCCGTCATCCAGTCTCTGTGGCCCCGAATATCAAATTCAGAATTTTTCTGTCGAACAGCTCTTGTGATATAAGCCCTCCCAAGATGATCAATATCAAGGGAGACCGGATCGGGAGAAAGGGAATCAGATGCCCATAAATCCATTTTAAGATCATCTGCCAGCTGAATGGAAGATTTATCCAATACCTGCCTGGTTTTTTGACTAATAAAGCCAGAATCAAGTTTAATAATATCCAGTTTTTTAACATTCAGACAGGAAATAAATCCAAGGAGTAAAAGAAAAAAAGCACTTTTGCGAAAAAAATGAGTCATAATAAGAAGGATTTAGGTTTAACAAATACAAGTTAAAAATAAAAACCTAAATCCACCTTATTATTTTTTCATATTGGAAACCTTCCACGCACCTCTGAATTCCCCTATTTTATAATCGAAAGCCCTATCCGAAGGATACAATTCTTTAATTTTAGTTAGCGTAGGAGCGTCTATTTCTTTATTATCTCCATGACATTTCAAACATACAGACATACCAATACGAATCGGAGCATAATAAATGGACGCATTCTTATTTTGATAAAACTTAATATCCCCTTTTGATAGCGTCTTTAACGCGATAAGATCTTGTTTAGATGGTTTATTCTTAGGATTCCTGTATTTCTCTGAAACCCTGGAGATAGAAACGCCATAAATAAGGGAGATACTGTCCAGCAACGGTAGGGCATTTTCATTGCAAAAGGTAATGGCATGGGGTGCTCCAAGCTCCGAAATTTTTTGGGAGACTGTTTTTACCAGGATTTGCTGACTTTTGCCAACTATATTGTCTGCCTGAGAAATAAAGATTTCTTGCTGATTATCTTTTCCATTTTTAAGGGAGGAATTACAGGAAATAAGGGTAATCATAAAAAAGACAGATAACAACACTTTACCACCCTTACCTGAAAAATTTAAACATTGATTCATACTTAACATTTTTATATAAAGATCAAAAAAAGGATAAATATCTAAAGTAATTTGAATCACATAAGGCATTAAAAAAAAATACGCTTATTTAGTGGGTAACTATTCAGAAAATCTATTGTTAACAATAAAAAATTTAAATATGAATACCCGGCATTTTATCCTGTTTATTATTTCCCAAATGGTAAAAAGGGAAAGAAAAATTTGCTCTTTTCAGTAACCTCAGACTGGCAAAAAGACACCGTTCTGCATATTCATGAAATTATCCGTCAAAAAAAGAAATTTTCTGAATAAACACTTAAAATTAAAGTGCTGATTTTTTAATTGGTTAAAATCTGATTTTTATTCACCAGCAACTTTTTTAATTGATTATAGGGCACATCCTGAATAGCACATTTTCCATCAATTGCTAAACAAGCCGCAACCGCCGCTGACTGACCAAGAATCATAAAAACGGGTTCCATACGTATTGATCCGTAGGCAATGTGACTGCTTGAAACACAAACGGGAACGAGCAGATTATTGCATTCCTCCTTTTTAGGAATTATGGAACCATAAGCAATACGGTATGGTCCTGGCGGTTTAACTCCAATATCTCCCTCATTCTGCACATATCCCTCTGCAGTTACATATCGTTGTGTATTATGAGAATCAATATGATAAGAGCCCATACCAATTGATTGGGGTGTTTCAATTCTTTGCATCACATCATGTTCTGTCGTAATATATTCTCCAATCATTCTCCGTGACTCACGAACATAAATTTGATGTGGCCAGTGATTATTATCTACAAACTCATCTTTCGCAAGACCAAAAGTTGCCATTTTTGATTGAATTTCATCAGGAACGCGAGGATCATTGGCAACAAACCATAATAAGCCAGCCTGATAATCATAATGTTGCTTTATGATTTCTGCACGACGCTTATAGTCAGCTTCTGGATAATCATAATTCATACCAATAAAATCTGAACTAAAAGCACCATGATTATTGGTATCTGTTTTCTTATTAGGTAAAAAATCAAACTTACTGAACCAGTCATTTCTTCCTGTTTTAAATTCCCTCAGTAATAGTTCATAATTTGCGGCATTATAATTTTCTGGTTTTGGAAATGGCACTTTATTTTCAAGATGATTAGTCATACACATTCTAAAGCAATAGGCCTGAATTTTATTATCAGCAGCGCCAAATTCACCTGGTGGATCTGATGAAACGTAAGGCAGAAGTCCGCTGGAGGGGTCATTTTCAATGACGTAGGGAGAAATATTTGACTGAAAATGATGCCCATGGTGAAAAACGCCTGTTTGGACCCCATTAAACGTTTCCTTATACGTTGCATTTCCTTCCCTTCCTACATGATAACTAATCCCAGCAGCTGCCATTAGATCTCCTTCATAAGTGGCATCTATAAATATTTTACCTTTACATATTTTCCCTGTGAGTGTTGAAAATGAAATTATTTGCGCTTTATTTTTTAATACTCCCTTTTTTCTATCCAGCCATTCTCCCCGAAGGACACTGATATTATTTTCTTTTATAAATGCTTCAAAAACTTTTTCAGCAACGTGGGGTTCAAACAGCCACATAGTGCGGAATACACCATCCATAGCAACAGTTCCCTGTCCTTTATTACCAAAATCACCTTGATGCTGCCACTTCCAGGCAGAATCATCTTTATAATGCAACCATACTCTGTGATAAAAATCACGGGAAAGCCCTCCAATAACTGCTTTATTTCCAGTATCTGTATAACCCAAACCACCAGCAGAAAGACCTCCCAGATGTTGATCGGGGGAGACAATTAAAACTGTTTTTCCAGACTTTACCACTTCCACTGCGGCAATTACAGCCGCAGAGGTACCACCATAAATAATAACATCGGCTTTGAATTCTTTCTTAGCTGCGGGCTGATCATTTACGATAAACCTATTTGCATAAATAGAAGACCCAAAAGTTAATGCTGCAATAAAAAACGATATCCAATTTTTCATCATTGACATAGGATTTTTAATAACCTTTATAAATATAAGAAAAACAAAGGATCAATTGGTGTAAATGTTGATGTGCATCAACTTATAATTTGAACCAGGATTTACAGACCAAAGAAGCGTTGGTTTATTATTAGGTGAGCAGCAGCTTGGGGTTTGAATCAGGATTTTCAGGATTTCGAGGATTAAGCATAACGTCTCCGGTTTGGGTGGGAAGGTTATCACAAAATGGTGCTTTCATTTCGAAGCCTCTCGCCACTTCGTAATGCAGCGGCGAAAAAGGTGATAAATTGTAAACATCCACAAACCATTCTTACACCCAAACTGAAGAAGACCTCAATATCCTCGAAAAACTGATTCAGGTTAATGGTATTGGTGATACCTTTTAAAGGATAGCCTTCTTTGTTGCATCAAGAATGGTTCTTACCATCTGTTCATTTTCTGCCTGGGCATAAACGCGAAGTACTGGTTCTGTGCCAGATGGTCTGATCATTACCCAGCGATCATTGCCAAGTAAGAATTTAGTTCCATCCATTTGAACTGTTTCCCCTATTTTAAATTCCCCAAACTGGGTATAGGATTTGTTATTACAATGATTAATGACCTCTTGCTTTTGTGCTTCAGTAATATGTAAATCATCCCTGTCGCACCAGAAGGAACCAACCAGGTCATATACCTCCTGAATCAATTGTTTGAGTGATTTTCCCGATTTAGACATGAACTCCAGAATCATCAGGCCTATCCAGATACCGTCTCTTTCGGGTATATGACCTTTGACAGCCAGACCACCCGACTCTTCACCTCCAACCAGTACATCCTTTTGGGTCATTATATCGGCTATATATTTAAATCCAATGGGTGTAATTTCGATTGGTAAATCCAGGATTTGAGCCAGTCTTTTCATTTTATCTGTCACTGAGAAAGTAATGATGACATTTCCCTTCAGCCCTTTATATTTTCCCAGATATAAGAGTAGCAGCAATAAAATATGATGAGAATCGACAAATCTGCCAGATTCATCATAGAGACCAATTCTATCTGCATCTCCGTCAGTTGCAATACCTAACTGTATGTGTTGATTACCCGATATGTAGCTGGATAATGCTAATAAATTTTTGTGAATGGGTTCAGGCGCCTGACCTTTGAAAGATGGATTAAAATCGCAATGTAGTTTAAAGGAATCAGGTAAAATGAGGGGTAAGGCCCGCTGTCCCGCACCATACATAGCATCATAAGCAACACCTACATTTGCCTCCTTAATCCCTTTTAAGTCAAAGGAATTTTTAACATGATCCAGATACATTTCCTCCAAATTAACATATTCAAACAAGCCAGCCTCTTTTAGAGCTTCAATGGAAGGAAAAACAGTTAAACTACAAATGTCCGGAACCAATGCTTCCACTTCACTCACCTGAGCAGGTGAAAGAGGTCCCCCAAAATGAGATTTCAGTTTATATCCATTATATTCAGGGGGATTATGACTGGCAGTTATAACAACACCCAGATGTGAATTAGTTTTGGCAACACCCAGGGAAACCATTGGTGTTGAAGCAAAATCAGGAGACATTAAAACCTTAATACCATAAGCTCCCAGAACAGAAGCCGTTGTATTGGCAAATAAAAGACCTCCAAATCGACAATCATATCCAATCACCACTTGATTACCGCCAGTTTTCTTCAACCAAAGCGCTGTCGCTTCTGAGACACGGCGAACATTATCAACAGTATAATCAGCAGCAATAATTGCTCTCCATCCGTCGGTACCAAATTTAATTGAATTCATATTGACAATTTTGAGTAAAAATAAGTTTAAAATTGGATACTTTTACCTTTTTTGAATAAAGAAATGAGATGCTACTTTTTTTCTTACTTATTTAAAATATAACTTTATAATGCTCCAGACGGATACCTATCGGCATAAAGGCATGCGCCGCCAATTAGTTGAAGAACTCCGAAGCAAGAATTTATTTTCCGAAGAAGTACTGGAAGCTATTCAACGAATTCCGAGGCACTTTTTTTTAGATAAAGCCTTTGAAGAATGGGCTTATCAGGATAAACCATTTCCTATTGGTCATGAGCAAACGATATCTCAACCCTTTACTGTTGCGCTCATGACTCAGCATTTACAAGTAAAGAAAAGAGAGAAAATTTTAGAAATAGGCACTGGATCGGGCTATCAGGCAGCCATTTTAGCTACACTGGGCGCCAGAATATACACTATAGAGAGAGTTCGAGCATTGTATTTGTCTTCAAAAGCTTTGCTTAAAGAGATGAAATTTCCAAATATTCAATTTTTTTACAAAGACGGCTATCTTGGCTTGCCCAGCTTTGCCCCTTATGATAAGATTATTGTAACAGCTGGAGCGCCGGAAATACCTTCTTTATTGCTCCAGCAACTCAGTATAGGAGGGATTATGCTGGTTCCAACGGGTGTAGAAATCCAAAAACTGTTGCGAATAGAGCGAACAGGAGAAAAAAGCTGGGAAACAAAAGACCTGGGAAATGTGAAATTTGTTCCATTTTTAGCAGGTACCAGACCTCATTAACCTCTTTTACGGATAAAAAAATCCTGCAACAATTTTCTGCATGCTGGTTCCATTACGCCATAAGATAATGTTGTCTGCGGATGAAGCATATCCTTTCCAAATTTCATAAAGCCTCTTTTTTCATCTGATGCGCCATATACAATCCGGGATAGTTGAGACCAATATAAGGCACCAGCACACATTGGACAAGGTTCCAGGGTAACAAAAAGGGTACAATCTGTCAAATATTTACTTCCCAAAAAATCAGCTGCTGCTGTAATGGCAATAATTTCAGCATGTGCTGTAATATCCCCCAGTTGTTCCGTTCGATTGGAACCTCTTGCGATAATTCTATTTTCACAAACAATTACGGCTCCAACGGGAACCTCCCCTTTCGACGCTGCAAAGGATGCCTCGCGAAATGCTTCTTTCATAAAATGTTCATCGCTATAAATACTTAACATCTTTTTTTTTGTAAAATTCAACGAAAATATACAATTTCCTTTCGCAATTGATATCATTTGTCTAATTTTGCACATGGAATCACAGAAAATTTTATCAGAAAACAAATTTTTAGGAGAAGCACTCACTTTTGATGATGTACTTCTGGTCCCCGATTACAGTGAAGTACTGCCACGCGAGGTGGATATATCAAGTTACCTTACCAGAGAACTGAAGCTAAATGTTCCTATTGTTTCTGCTGCAATGGATTCTGTTACCGATGCCAGACTTGCCATAGCCATAGCCCGACAGGGAGGAATTGGTATGATTCACAAAAATCTCAGTATTGCGGGTCAGGCGGAACAAGTGCGTATCGTTAAACGATCGGAAAGTGGCATGATTATCGATCCGGTCACTATAAGTCCTGAAGCCACCCTGAAAGAAGCACTTGATTTAATGAATAAATTCAAAATTGGTGGTATTCCTGTCATTGACTCCCAAAAAAAATTGGTAGGTATATTAACAAACAGAGATTTGCGATTTGAAAAAAGGCTGGACAGGCCTGTAAAAGACATTATGACCAGTAAAAATCTGGTTACTGCAGCTGTTGGAACTACCTTTGAGGAAGCCAGAACCATACTGCAACAAAATAAAATTGAAAAATTACCTGTCGTTGATAATCATAAAGTTCTGATTGGACTCATCACTTTCAGAGATATCATGCAGGTTCAAAATTATCCGCTTGCATGTAAAGATGCGCTTGGTCGTTTGGTAGTAGGTGGTGCTGTTGGTGTTACCTCTGATATGCTGGAAAGAGTGGAAGCCCTCGTTTCTGTTGGTGTTGATGTCATTGCAATCGATACAGCACACGGACATTCTGCAGGTGTTTTACATGCAGTAAAAGCTGTTAAGGAAAAATATCCTGATTTGCAAGTCATTGGTGGAAATGTGGCTACGGGTGCCGGAGCTTTGGCCCTGGTTCAGGCTGGTGCTGATGCCGTTAAAGTTGGCGTTGGTCCGGGTAGCATTTGTACAACCCGGATTGTTGCAGGTGTAGGAGTACCTCAATTAACTGCCATTTTCAACGCCTACCAGGCAATAAAACATACCGGTGTTCCCGTTATAGGAGACGGAGGTATCCGATATACCGGTGACATTGTAAAGGCATTGGCAGGTGGAGCAAGTACCATAATGGCAGGAGGTTTATTTGCCGGTGTGGAAGAATCTCCGGGGGAAACAATTATTCTGGAAGGAAGAAAATTTAAGGTTTACAGGGGAATGGGTTCTTTAGGAGCCATGGCTGTAGGGTCAAAAGATCGTTATTTCCAGGATGTTGAAGATGATATTAAAAAGTTAGTACCTGAGGGTATTGAGGGTCAGGTACCTTTTAAAGGATCTTTAGCTGAAGTTATGGTCCAGTATATTGGTGGATTGCGCGCAGGAATGGGATATTGCGGTGCTATGAATGTACCCGCCCTCCAGGAAAAAGCACAGTTTGTAAAAATGACTGCCGCAGGTATTCAAGAGAGCCATCCGCATAATGTGGTTATTACCAGGGAAGCACCAAATTACAGCAGGCGTTAAAATAATTCCTAATTACAACTTTGCTTTATGTTTCGCCTTTTGATCTTCATTTTATGTGTTCCTTCTTTTCTTCTTTCCGGACAGGAATCAGATATCGAGTTTACAGATAAAGTTTATTCTAATACAATTAAATCTGTCTCATTTCATCCTCAAGGAATGGGCATTGCTGCGCCTGTATCCGACGTTGAAGGCAATATTCCATTATTACTAACTTTTGATGAATTGACAAATGATGTAAAACGATTTACATATAAACTGATTCATTGTGATTATGACTGGCATCCATCTGAATTAATGGAAATGGAATATATCAACGGATATCCGGAAGACAATATTCAACAATATGCTTTTTCCTCCAAAACAACCATATCTTATGTTCATTATGAGTTAGTTCTTCCCAACAAAGCTACAAGGTGGACTAAATCAGGAAATTACCTCCTGGTTGTGTATGAAGATGAAGATGAAAAAATACCATTCATAACCAGAAGATTTGTTGTAGTTAATAATCTTGTTCAAATTGAACCCAGGTTGGTTATACCCGCTAATGCCTCCTTATATCGCACTCATCAGGAGCTGGACTTTGTTGTCAATCATCCAAAATTACTGATTCGTCAGCCGGCTCAGGAAATAAGGGCTGCTGTGGTTCAAAACGGTCAATGGAAAAATGCCCTGACGGGAATTGCCCCGTTTAGTTTCAGAAATCAACAAATCATATTTGACTATCAGGGAAAAATTGTTTTTCCGGGTGGTAAAGAATTCCGACCTTTGGATTTGCGCAGCTTATGGCAAAGAACAGGTCAAATGGCGGACTTGATCAGGACCCGAACTGCCACAGAAGTCATCCTCTTCAAAGATAGATTAAGGGGAGAAGATCCTTATTTTCAGGATAGGGACATAAATGGACAATTCTTTATTGAAACACAAGATCAGAACAACCAGCTGGCTGCAGATTATGCACAGGTGCTGTTTAATCTGAAAACCGAAGAACCATTTTTCGATCAGGATGTTTTTTTATTAGGTGCATTTAACGACTGGAATCCCTCACCAGAATTCAGAATGATTTATAGCCCTGAAGAGAAAGGCTATATTTTAAAGAAGCCTTTTAAACAAGGTTTTTACAATTATTCATTCGCAACAAGAGCAAAAAAGGAACAAATACTCAATTTTATGGAAACAGAAGGCAGCTGGTATGAAACGGAAAATGAATATCAGATTTTTATTTATTACAGACCTTTCGGTGCAAGATTTGACGAAGTTATCGGTTATCATGTATTTCATTCAAACCGGTAGCCAACCTTTTTTAACAGTTCATCCATAAAACGGTCCTTTTCATATAAAATTTAAAGCTTCTTGGGAATTGTTTCTCTAAGTTTACACTTAATTATAAATTACACACGAAATGTTATTTCTACGTTTTTCATTTATGCTTTTAAGTCTGGGCAGTTTACACTCTGTTCAGGCTCAACATCGATGGTCTCTTCAGAAATGTGTCAACTATGCCACTGAAAATAGCCTGGCCATTAAACAATCTATCGCGCAGATTCGAAATGCAGAATTAACGCTAAAGCAAAATCAACTGTCAAGATTACCAAATCTGAATGCAGGTGCGAGTGGGGGTTATCAATTTGGCAGAACTATTGACCCAACGACAAATAGTTTTGCTTTAGAGGGTATTGGGTTTAATAGTTATTCACTTAATACCGGCATTCAGGTGTTTGGAGGTGGGGTAATTAAACAAAATATCCTTAGGAGTAAATACGAACTGGAAGCAGGAAAACTGGAAGCAGAAGCCACAGAAAATGATTTAGGACTTCAGGTGGCAGCTGCCTACCTGAATGTACTCTTAGCAGATGAACAACTGGTAATTGCGAAAGCACGATTGCAACAATCTCAAAATCAATTAAATCAAATAATTCGGTTCATTGAAGTCGGAGCCAGGCCAATCAATGAAAGATATGATTTTGAAGCTACATTGGCTCTGGATCAGCAAGCCTTAATTGAAGCAGAAAATTTCTTAACCAGGTCCTACCTTACCCTGAGACAGTTTTTGATGATTCCCGATGGCACTCCATTTGAAATAGAAAAACCTGAAATTAAAGTTCCTGAAGATGCAGATGTAGATGCTATCTCAGCGAATGAATTGTTTATAGGCGCCATAGATATTTTACCTCAGGTTAAAGCCGCTGAAAAACGATTGCAGGCAGCAAATGTGGGCATTCTTCAAGCAAGAGCAAACTTAATGCCAACGCTTTCTTTATTCGCAAGTCTCCGGTCTAATTTTTCGAATCAGGCAAGAGATATTACCGGTTATAATGCGGTTAAGGTAAAACAAAATGTTTTTATAAACAATGTGCCCGTTGCTTTGGAAGTAGAACAGAACGTACCCACTTTCGCGAAAAAAACGTACTTTAACCAGATAACTGATAATTTTGGCCAAAGCATTGGACTTCAATTAAATATACCTATTTATAATAATAAACAGGCGCGTATTAATATTGAAAGAGCTCAATTAGGTGTTATCTCAAATGAAGTTGCAAAAGAACAGGCGCGTCAGCGACTAAGAACAGATATTGAACAAACCCTGACAGCAGTCAAAGCATCGCAAAGAACATTACAGGCTACAAATTTATCTTTGAAAGCAGCCTCTGCAGCTTTTGAAAATGCACAAAAGAGATATGAACTCGGCGCTATAAACTCATTAGAATTAAATACCGCTAGAACCAATATGGAAAGAGCAAAATCAGAAAGGATTCGTGCCAGATTTCAACATTTATTTAACCTGAAACAAGTTGATTTTTATCAGGGAAAAGCGATTACCCTCGATTAATTTATGTCAAAAGAAAAGCAATTCGTTATGATTATTAAGAAAAGAAAAAACCTTTGGATTTATATCGCAGGCGTTGTTGTGTTAGTACTCCTTGCCTTTGCCTATTTTAAGAGTAAAAACCGACAAGAAGGTGATAAAGTAGCCATTGAGGAAGCTCAAATCAGAACCATTGAAGAAAGAGTTTCTGCCAGTGGCCGCATTTTTCCAATTGTTGAAGTTAAAATAAGTTCTGATGTTTCAGGGGAAGTAGTTGAATTATTTGTACAGGAAGGTGATTCTGTCATTCAGGGTCAGGTACTTGCGAAAATAAACCCCGATGCCTATATTTCGCAGGTAGAAAGAGGTGTGGCACTGGTAAACAGCTCAAAAGCCCAGGCAGCGAACAGCCGTTCTCAAATTGAAAATATAAGAGCGCAAAGAGAACAGATTCTAGCCCAGCTCGATAATGCCAGAGAAATTCATAAGAGAAATGAAAAGCTATTCAAGGATGGGGTTATTTCAAATGCAGATTTCCAGGCATCTCAATCTAATTTAAAATCACTGGAAGCTAACCTGCGGGCTTCAGATGCTGGAATAAGGTCTTCACAGGATGCAGCAAAAAGTGCAGATTATTCTGTTGCCAGCGCAGAAGCATCTTTAAAGGAACTAAGGACCAGCCTGAATAGAACCACTATTGTCGCACCTGAAAGTGGTATTATATCCCTGTTGAATATTGAAAAAGGGGAAAGAGTGGTTGGAACTATTCAGATGACTGGAACTGAAATTATGCGTATTGCCAATTTGAATGCCATGGAGGTTCGCGTGGATGTTAGTGAAAATGATATCCCACGGGTGAAATTGAATGATGAAGTTTCTGTTGAGGTAGATGCCTACCTCGGACGTAAATTTTTGGGCAGAGTAAGTCAAATAGCCAATTCTTCAAAAAATTCTGCCTCATTAGGCGGTGCTGCTGCACTGGCAACAGACCAGGTAACGAATTTTGAAGTTAGAATCAAAATCGATCCACAATCTTATGCAGACCTAATTACCCCACAAAGGAAATATCCTTTCCGCCCTGGTATGTCTGCTGCTGTGGAAATAAAAACAACTGTCAAAGAAAATATACTTACCGTTCCGATACAATCAGTTACAACACGCGAAAAGGAAGGAATTGTAAAAAAACAAACAAAAGATGGTGAAGAGGCTGGAAATGACAAAAAAATTGATGAGCTGCGTGAAGTAGTTTTTGTTTACGAAAAAGGGGACACCATTCAAATGAAAGAAGTTAAAACAGGTATTCAGGACGATTCCTACATTGAAATTTTTTCTGGCTTAAATAAAGGTGCAAAAGTTGTCTCTGCTCCTTATTCGTTAATATTTAAAAAACTAAAACAAGGAGATAAAGTTATTGTGGTTAAAGAGGAGGAACTTTTTACTATTGAAAAATAATACATTTCCCTGATATTTGACCAGCATGTCAAAATCAAGTGCCCTCGTTTTATTTGTAAAAAATGCCAGGCTTGGTTATGTGAAGACCCGCCTGGCATCTTTTTTAGGTGAAGAAAAAGCCTTACAAATATATCTGGCTATATGTGAACGCATTAGAAACGTGTGTCTGCAGTTTCCTGGAGACTGTTATATTTATTTTAGTGAATTCATTCCCGAAGGAGATGATAACTGGTCAAATCCTTTTTTTAAAAAAAGAATTCAATCTTCATCTACCGATTTAGGGGAAAGGATGAAAAATGCATTTTATGATTTATGTCCAGGCTACAGCAAGGTAATTCTTATTGGTTCAGATATTCCCCATCTGACAACAGACATATTAGAGGAAGCTATCTATAAATTAAATAAAACGGATGTTGTATTCGGTCCCGCATTAGATGGCGGTTATTATTTAATAGGAATGAAATATTTTTTATCGGTTTTATTTGACAATATGACCTGGAGTAATGATGGCGTTTTATTAAATAGTGTAGAACGCCTGGAAAAAAAGAACATACCATATCAATTATTAAAATCACTCCCTGATATCGATACCGCAGAAGATTGGGAGAAATACGGTTGGTTCTAATCGGATCAGGCCTTATTTTCCTTCTCTTTGACAAGTAGTATTTTACCTATTTTTCTAGCCTTATCAAAATTATTATCAATAATTTCCTGCCAGTATCCTTCAAGATTTTTTGTCCAGATATCCCCTTTAAAACGAAGTTGATACTTTCTAAAAAAAGTATTATCTGTTAATTCAGGTGATTTTATCAAATCTGTTTCCTCGATAATAAAGGAAAGATCCTGAAAAAGATACCCTTTTATATCCATTTCTACCTTTTTTTTATCAGGTGTTACCAAATAACTCCTTCCTGTAATTTTCCTTCCTTCTATGCGAATAAATAATTCACAGGGATAACCAACATCATTATATATACCAAATGTATATTTTCCTTTCCAGGAACCCTGCAAAAAATCCTGGCCATGAAGAGATACTTTTAATAAAAATATCTGGCAAAAAAAAGTAACTATCAAGACGACCAGATATCTAAAAAAAAGATGACACATAAAACGGAAATAAATTTATTTTTGACAATTAAAACCCAAAGTACCAAAGTAATGTTTTTAACCTGAATTGCGCTTAAAAATTTATCACAAAAAAATAAAAACAATGTATCCAGCAGAATTGGTTCGCCCTATGTCAGAGGAATTAACCCGCAATGGTTTTATAGGATTAACAACCCCTGAAGAAGTAAAGGAGCTTCTTGAAAAAACCGAGGGAACTGTTTTATTAGTTGTAAATTCTGTCTGCGGATGTGCGGCAGCCAATGCACGTCCGGGTGCCAGAATGGCTGTTCAAAACGCTAAAAAACCCGATATTTTAGCTACCGTATTTGCAGGGGTCGATGGAAATGCCGTCGCCACTGCCAGAGAATATTTACTTCCATATCCTCCTTCCTCTCCTTCCATCGCTTTGTTTAAAGATGGTAAACTGGTACATTTTTTAGAAAGACATCACATCGAGGGAAGATCAGCTCATATTATTGCAGATAACTTAAAGATGGCCTTCGATCATTTTTGTTAAGGTATTAGCTTGCTTGGATTAGGGAGCTAAACGCTCCTTAATCCAGACATTATTGATTTTTTCAAAGATAATTCTGTCATGAAGCCGGCTTCTCCTTCCCTGCCAGAATTCAATTTTTTCAGGGACAATGACATATCCTCCCCAGGTCAATGGCCTTGGAACCTTGGTTCCTTCCGGAAATTTTAGTTTTAATTCTTCAAAAATATCTTCCAGAAATTTTCGGTTGGGTACTTTCTTTGATTGCGGTGAAGCTATCGCTCCCAGCTGACTTAAATAAGGTCTCTGAGCAAAATAGTTATTATTTGCTTCTTCGCTTAATTTTTCAATTTTACCCTCAATTCTTACCTGCCTTTGTAATGCCAGCCAGTTAAATACAACAGCAACAAAAGCATTTTCCTTCATATCTGCCGCTTTTGCACTATTATAATTGGTGAAAAATTCAAATCCGTCAGTTGATAAGCCTTTTAATAAAACCACTCTGGCCGAAGGCCTTCCAGCTTTATTTACTGTTGCCAGCGTCATTGCATTTGGTTCGGGGACAGAAGCCTTAACTGCTTCTTCAAACCAGATGGCGAATTGTTTTACAGGATTGTCATTAACCTTTGATTCATCAAGCTCATGCGCAGTATAATCTTCTCTTAATGCGGCCAATGTTGAAGAAATCTCTTCCATGTTTATTTTTTTTCAAGGCTTCCAAAAACCTTTTTTAATAATTCTGAAGTTCTGGCGGAAATATCAGTACGAATTTTTTTCTCCTTCACCTGAACCAGGGAAAACATGCCGTCAATTGATTTTTCAGTAACATATTTGTCCAGCTCGGGATTCACTTTCTGAATCAAAGAAATCTTATTATAAGCTGTAACAGCATCCTTCCAATAGGTTCTTGCATTCACCTGGTCGAGCGCCGTTGCTATGATTGGTAAAAATCTGGATGTTAAGGTACTATCCGTTTTAGTTTCCAGGTACCGTGTAGCAGCATCTTCATTTCCCTTTAAAATACCAATAGCATCTTGAAAAGAAAGTTCTTTTATAGCTTGAATAAAAATAGGGCCAGCTTCTTTTGCAGCTAATTCAGCAGCTCTGTTTATTCGAAGAACTAATTCCGATTCTACTTTACTAAAACCTGGAATATTCTTTAGTTTATCAGTTACCTTTTTTGCTTCCTCCGGTAAAAGGATTTTATAAATACTGGCATGATATCCATCGGTAGCAGCCAAGTTTTTGACCGCTTCTCCCACCCCCAATTCCAGTGCTTCCTTTAAAGCGTTTCCAACCTCCTGATTATTCAAAGGTACTGCTGATGTTTTGGTAAGTCCTGACTTTGCTTTCTCCAGGATATTTTTTAAATTTTGACCATATAGCTTTTGTGACTTAACGGTTAAAATAAGCATTAAAAACAAGGCAATGAAGAATGGTTTGATGTTCATGTTTTATTTGTTTTAAGTAATAACGTAAATAACAGGAAAAATGGTTTACTTTACTTTATGTTTTTAACCTGATTCTACTATGATAAAATGGATTGGATTGATTTCCATTTTTTTATCTTTATACCTTAATAAAATGGATGCTCAAAAGTTAAGGCCACGAGAATATGGCATTCCCTTTGGCATTTTACCAACGGGACCAAAAAATGCTATTCAGGACGTAGCTGGCGTTTTAGTGGGTCATGTAACATTAAGCGAAGGCCAGTTTGTTCATACCGGCGTCACCTCTATATTACCTCATGGAAGAAACTTATATAAAGAAAAAGTGCCAGCTGCTGTTTATATCGGAAATGGATATGGCAAATTGGCTGGTTACTCACAGATTAAGGAATTGGGTAATATAGAGACACCAATCATATTAACGAATACCCTTCAGGTTTCCACAGCGACAGAGGCAATAATAACCCACACTTTGAATCAAACCGGCAATGAAAATATTGGATCTGTAAATGCTGTTGTAGGCGAAACTAATGATGGAATTTTAAACGACATAAGAGGGAGGCATCTTAAGGTTTCCCATTTTATGGAGGCTATAGAAAAAGCAGATAATATCACTGTTCAGGAGGGAAATATTGGAGCTGGCACTGGAACCGTTTGCTTTGGATATAAAGGGGGTATTGGCACCTCTTCAAGGAAACTACCTTCGTCGTTAGGTGGATTTACCGTTGGTGTTATTTCCCAAACTAATTTTGGAGGCGTTTTAACTATTTCTGGCGTACCTGTAGGTCAGGAATTGGGTAAGTATTATCTCCAGGAAGCGCTGACAAAAAGTGATGGTTCTTGTATGATTGTTGTAGCAACTGATGCTCCTTTGGATGCAAGAAATCTGGAAAGATTAGCTAAAAGAGCCATTTTTGGATTAGCCAGGACTGGAGGTATTGCTTCAAATGGCTCGGGTGATTATGTTATTGCATTCTCCACCGGAAAAGGGGAATTATTGGAAAATGATGCTATGAGCCCTTTATTCCTCGCTACTATTGAAGCAACTGAAGAATCTATCATAAATTCTATGTTTGCAGCCCAAACTATGTCAAAAGGAGATAAAATTATACCCGAACTACCCGTTCAGGATGTTCTGCCTATCATGAAAAAATATAATAGATTGCATCTTTTGAAAAAATAAGATGGAGGGGAACAACCAGCTTGGCATTATTATCCTGGCAGCAGGAAAAGCAAGTAGAATGGGAGAGCCAAAAGCCCTTCTGCCCTATAAAGGCAATTCCTTTTTATTTCATACCTTCCAGCTGGCAAAAAGCTTAAATCCATCAGTTCTTACCTGCGTCTTAGGACATTATTATGAGCCAATGTCTGCTCATTGCCTCGAAAACAATATTCCCTTCATTCTTAATCATGAATATGAAAAAGGGATGAGTGAAAGTATTAAATGTGGTTTACTGCATGTTTTAACTACATTTCCAGACTTAAATATGGTGTTGATTTTACTGGCTGATCAACCTAAAATAGACCATTTCCACTTATCGGCTATGCTTCAAAGAATTAGAAAGCATAAATTGCATTTAGTATGCACATCCTATAGTTCAACGCTGGGAGTTCCTGCCCTTTTTAGTAAAGAACTATTCGAAGAAATATTAGAAATTAATGGAGAAAAGGGAGCTAAAACCCTGATTCAACAATATGCAATCAATGAGTTAAACGCCATTCTGTACGAAGAAGGACACATAGATATAGATACGCCATCAGATTATGAAAAGTTAATTAAAATGGAAAAGCTGGCTAAATAAATTTCCTTATGCTGATATTCCTCCGTTTCTTATTCCTCATTTCCTTTTTACTTTCTACATCGGGCGCACTGATCAGCCAATCTACCCTGTTCAAAAATTTTTGGGATGAATCGGATACTCTTGATAAAACAAGGCTTAATACCTTAGCTATTGCGTCAACCATTGGATACTTAGGATCAACCCTGGCATTTAATGAATTATGGTATAAAGATTATCCCAGAGTATCCTTTCATTTAAAAGACGATTGGATTCTCTGGGAACATGTTGATAAATATGGACACGCCTATGCTGCTTACCAAACCGCGAGAACTGGTTTTTCAATGTATAAATGGGCTGGATTAACCAATAATAAATCCACCTTTATGGGTGCCGGAATCAGTATTGCCATTATGAATACCTTAGAAATTATGGATGGTTTTTCAGAAGGTTGGGGTTATTCCCTATATGATGCTGGATTTAATACCTTTGGTACCGCATTATTCGCCGCTCAGCAACTGGCCTGGAAGGAGCAAAGATTGCAACTGAAATGGTCATCTACACGCCCGGAATATAGTAAAGATCCAATTGCAACAAATGATCCTACCTTTTTTGGATCTCAATATTATGCCGCTCAAGGTCATTTTGGGAAATATTTCTGGGAATATATTTTCAAGGATTATAATGCAATGACCATCTGGACAAGTATTTCGCCTGGTGCTTTTATACTCCCTGGAAAAAGTAAAAATATACTTCGCAGTTTATGCCTGTCTGTCGGATTTGGAGGTGAGAATATTTATGGTGCCGCTTACAACAATTATTACGATCAAAATGGCCGAATTACCTCTATCGGATTACCCAGATATAAACAATTCTATTTGTCCCTCGATTTAAATACGGACTTGATACCTACTAATAATAAATTATTAAAAACCATATTTAAAGCAATTAACATTATTAAATTTCCAGCTCCAGCAATTGAATTTAATACATTGGGAGAGGTTCATTTTCACCCATTCAGATGGTAACAAGGTTACATTATCGATACCGGTTTCATTTCGACTTTTTCTTTAAGATATTGAATTATTTTTCCTGCTACATCGACCCCGGTGACAGATTCTATACCCTCTAATCCGGGAGAACCATTCACTTCAAGGATTAAAGGTCCTCTATTACTTCTTAGCATATCGATGCCCGTCACATCCAATTTACAAACTTTTGCCGTTTTTAGGATAAGTTCATGTTCTTCATTGGTTAACACCACAGGGGTAGCCTGGCCACCCTGATGAAGATTAGACCTGAAATCATTCGCTCTTGCACACCTTTCCATAGCGGCTACTATTTCGCCATTAACTACAAATGCACGAATATCCTTACCTCTGGCTTCCTTGATGAACTCCTGAACAATAACGGGCACTTTCATTCTGTGAAAAGCATCGAGGATTGATTTTAATGCTGCCTGAGATTCTGCAAGTACGACACCTGCTCCTTTATTTCCATGCAACATCTTCACAATCAATGGATAATCTCCAGGCATAAAATTCCAGTTATCAGGATTTGTTTCATCTGCAGGAAAGTAGGTATTGGGCATGGGGATATTTTCCCAGGTCATAATTTGCTGTACAATTAATTTGTCTCTTACTGTGACCAACGCTTCAGCATCAATGGTACTTGGAATATTGAGTAAGCTGTATTGTCTGATAAGCCTTGCGCCAAGGTGGGTAGCTGAAGAAGCAATTCTTGGTATGATACCCTGTAAATCTGAAATTTTTTTGCCTCCATAATAAATTACAGGGAGGCCATTTTCAAAAGAAATATCCGTTTTGTTGTAGTTTAAAACCTCTATATCAATCTTATTTTTCCGACATGCTTCCATGAGCGTAACGGTAGAGTAAACTTTTGGGAACTGGGATAATAAACCAAATTTCATGATAGGGCTTGAGTAGGAATCAATTTTCTCAAGATTGCACAAAATACAATTAATTCCCTATCTTGTTAACGTTCCTCCATTAACTTCAAAAATTTATGCATTCAACAACTTCAGATACCAATAAGTTAAATGATCCAAAGATTATCAGTGCGTGGGCCTATTATGACTGGGCAAACTCAGCGTTTGCCCTGGTGATAACCACGGCTATTTTTCCCGCCTATTATTTGGCTGTCACCAATGATATGATACATATAGCGGGATTAATTGTTCCTAACAGTGCTTTATATGCATTTACCATCACGATTGCCTATATCATTCTGACACTTGCCTCTCCCCTTTTATCTGGTATGGCAGATTATGGGGGCAGGAAAAAGCAATTTCTACTTTTTTTCACGCTCATTGGCTCTATTTCCTGTATCGGATTATTTTTCTTTCAGGGAATGAATCAAATTTTCCTTGGCACCCTGCTTTTTCTATTAGGACTAATTGGTTTTGCAGGGGGGTTAGTATTTTACAATGCATTCCTTCCAGAAATTGCAAGTCCAGATCAATATGACCGCGTAAGTGCAAAAGGTTTTTCATTAGGGTTTTTAGGTAGTCTGATCTTATTGAGTTTTTGCCTGTTAATGATACAAAAACCAGGTATTATCGGTGTTGAGGAAGGGACTACACTACCTGTGAGGTTATCCTTTGTTTTGGTAGGAATCTGGTGGCTATTTTTTTCATTGAGATCACTTGCCATGCTGCCAGGGCAAAGTAATCATAAACCCTATGATAATCCATTTAAGAATGGGATAAATGCATTTCTTAAGGTTTGGAAATCTTCAAAACAGTTCCCGGAATTATATAAATTCCTTTTTTCATTTTTTACCTATAGTGCTGGCGTTCAGACCATTTTATACATGGCAGCAACCTTTGCAGAAAAAGAACTTCATTTTGAGACTTCAGAATTAATACTGGTTATTTTATTCATTCAGTTGCTGGGTATCCTTGGTGCTTATATTGCCTCGAGATGTTCCATAAAATGGGGAAATAAAATCACCTTAATGTTTATCTTATTTATCTGGACAATCGTGTGTATTGTCGCTTATATGACCTATGTTAAAAGCCACTTTTATTTCCTGGCAGCATCCGTTGGATTTGTAATGGGTGCTGTGCAGTCTTTATCGCGCTCTACCTATGCCAAACTTATTCCAAAGCAAACAGCAGACCATACTTCATACTTTAGTCTGTATGATATACTTGAAAAGGCAGCCATCATTTTAGGCACCTTTATTTTCGGATTTTTAAATCATTTGACAGGTAGTATGCGTTTTAGTATTTTATTTTTAAGTGCTATTTTTATTTTAAGTATCTTTTTATTTTCGAGGATAAAAATGAAAAATGAAGCTTGATTTTCCTGACTTTCTGACTTCTAAAATTAACCTGATTATACTGCTGGTATGTTTTATCTGTTCCGCCTTAATCAGTCAACGCGGTGTCCCTTTATATTTATCAGAACATACCAGCATAAGTTTATTAACCTCTTCCCCAGGCAGGGAATTATATGCTCAGTTTGGACATAGTGCTATTAGGATTAAAGACACCCTGTCGGGTCAGGATTTAGTTTTTAATTATGGTTTGTTTGATTTTAATACCCCTGGATTCTATTTAAAATTTATTCGCGGGAAATTACCCTATCAGTTGGGTATTCAAAGATTTGATGCTTTTTTAAATGCATATATAGAAGAAAACCGACAATTGCGTGAATTAGATCTTAATCTGTCTGAGAAAGACAGATTAGCATTCATTGATTTCTTGTCCGTCAATTATCTGCCTGAAAACAGGGAGTATGCTTATGATTTTTTCTTTGATAATTGCGCCACCCGAATTAGAGATATTTTAGAAAAGAAGTATAAGGTCACCTATCCTGATACAAGTATGGTAAAAAAAATGACCTTCCGGCACTTTTTAGCTGAATATGTTGGTCAAAATACCTGGATAAATGTTGGATTCTATCTGATTCTTGGTTTACCCGCTGATGCCAGAGCCACATTCAGAGATGAAATGTTTCTTCCTGATTATCTGGAGAAACATCTTCAAAATGCTTCCTTAAAGGACAAGTTGTTAGCCAAAAACAAGGTTCGTATATTATTCCAGCATCAGCCGGAAAAAGATGATTCTATAAAACCCGGACCTATTCTGTTAGGCTGGATTCTTTTCTTTACCGGAGCCTTCTTTACTTTCTTACCCGGAAAGCGCTGGATTCATTTTTTTGATATTATCTATTTTTCTGTCCTTTCTCTGGCAGGTTTACTTTTTATTTTTATGTGGACTGGAACAGATCATCTGGTAACTCATAAAAACATGAATGTAGGATGGGCCAATCCACTATACTTGTTATGCTTATTAACATGTTGGACAGATAAACAACAAAAACAACTGGCTGCCATCCTTTTAATTTGCAATTTATGCATATTGCTGGGCTGGGAGCTTCTCCCACAGGAATTTCATGTCGCTATCTTACCCTTAATATTATTGAACCTGCTTCGATTAACAGATAAATTTTTCCTTAAGCGTGTTAGAAATACTATTTACCAGCCCGGAAAGTAATGCCAACTTTCATTAAATCAGAATATGAACCGATAATAGTAATCTATTTTCAGGTTAAATAAAGCGTATCTTTGGTTGAACCCGAAAGAGAAAACGCTCATGATTATTGCAAATCCCATTTATGATGTGATCTTTAAAAGATTGATGGAAAATGAAAGAGTTGCCAAATTCTTCATTGGAACACTAATGGAGGAGACCATCAAAGGGATGGATGTGAAGCCACAGGAATTCACCAACAAAATTAAATTAGCTGGATTAGCAGTTTTTCGTCTTGATTTTGTGGCAATGTTAAAATTCAAAGCGATGAAACAAAAAAAATACGCATAGAAATACAAAAAGCCAGAAATCATATAGACCTGGCTCGATTTAGAAATTATTTAGCTGAAAATTATAAAAATAATGATTGGTTCAAAGAAAAAAGGATATTGAAATTGATAAAATGAATAAACTTTTGAAGGAATTGGTAAAAAAGTAAAAGTAATAGGCTGGGTGCCACTTAACCTTTTCTTCTTATCACCCTTCATTAATAATTTCATTACATTCGTAATAAAAAACAAGTAAGCATGAATAACATTGGAGAAAAAATAACGACGATTGTTTTTGATTTAGGGGGGGTATTAATTGATTGGAATCCTAGATACCTGTACAGGGATATTTTTGATAATGACGAAGAGGCAATGGAATTATTCCTCGAAAAAATATGCACCCCTGAGTGGAATGAAAAACAAGATGCCGGAAGGAGTTTAAAAGAAGCCACCGCTTTGTTAACCGATGATCATCCACTTTGGGAAAAAGAAATTCGTGCCTTCTACGATCAATGGGAAAAAATGTTGCGAGGGCCTATTGAATCAACCGTGAAAATATTAGATTTTCTGGTTAAACAAAAAAAATACAAATTATTTGCACTCACCAACTGGTCTTCAGAAACCTGGCCTGTTGCCTGGGATTTATTTCCTTTCCTTGGCTGGTTCGAGGGCATTTTAGTTTCGGGTAGAGAAGAAATGGCAAAACCTGATCCAAGGATATATGCCCTTTTATATGAAAGATTTCATATAATTCCTTCAAAGGCTTTATTTATTGATGATAACTTAAGAAATATAGATGCTGGAATAGCATCAGGGATGTTTGGCAAACATTTTACCTCTCCCGAAGAATTAAACATTTGGATGGTCGAACAGAAAATCATACCAACCATGATAATTTAAGAAAGGAATGATTATATTTATCAAAATTATATTAACGTGAAAAAAGCCAATAATCTTACGCTATACATTATCATTGCCATGGTAGCGGGTATTATACTGGGATATACGGTACACACCCAGTCATCTCCGGAATTTATAGAAGTTTTTGCGAGTAGAATTAAAATTTTAACCAAGATATTTCTTTTATTGGTTCAGATGATTATAGCTCCTTTAGTCTTTTCAACCTTAGTAGTTGGCATTGCTAAGCTAGGTGATTTAAAGACGGTTGGAAGAATCGGAGGCAAAGCTATGTTATGGTTCATTTCCGCATCGTTAATTAGTTTAATGATTGGAATGATTTTAGTGAATATCCTGAAACCTGGTGTAGGTATCGATTTAGACAATGCCGATGCTACAGCTGCTGCAGATGTACTTAGCAAAACACAGGTTTTTTCACTCGAAAATTTTGTAGTTCATCTTTTTCCAAGAAGTATTTTTGAAGCACTGGCTCAGAATGAAATTTTGCAAATTGTTATATTCTCTATACTTTTTGGGGTCGCAACTGCAGGTTTAGGCGAAAGTGGAAAGGTAATTGTGAAAGGACTTGATGCAGTGGCACACGCCATATTGAAAATGGTTGGATATGTAATGAACGTTGCACCATTGGGCGTTTTTGGCGCTATTGCTGCAGTTATTGCAACCAAGGGATTAGGCATATTTTATTTTTATGGCAAGTATATGGGTTTTTTCCTCATCGGCATTGCCGTTTTATGGATTGTCTTGTTGTTTTTTGGCAGGCTCTTTTTAGGCAATCGCTTATCTGGGTTACTTAAGAAAATTGTACAACCCATAATTATTGCCTTTAGTACGACAAGCAGTGAGGCTGTATTTCCTAAATTGACGGAAGAACTTGAAAAATTTGGTTGTAAGGATAAAATAGTATCTTTTATTTTACCCTTAGGCTACTCTTTCAATCTGGATGGCAGTATGATGTATATGACCTTTGCAAGCATTGCCATTGCCCAGGCTTATGGCATTCAACTCGACGCCGGAACACAGCTAACAATGCTATTAGTATTAATGTTAACAAGTAAGGGAATTGCAGGCGTTCCCAGGGCTTCTTTGGTCGTCATTACTGCTACCTTATCCATGTTTAATATTCCACCTGAAGGAATTGCCTTAATATTACCGATTGATCATTTTTGTGATATGTTTCGTTCGGGAACCAATGTGATTGGTAATGCATTGGCAACCAGTGTGATTAGTAAATGGGAGGGTGAATTAGGTCCTGAACAGGAGACAATCATTTAATTATCCAATTGGTAAATTGCATATTTCGTTTTACCTTTGCTAAAATTTTAAAAACATGGAAACTGTTAAAGATACAACTAAAATGGACTGGGTAATTTTTCTGATTTCGCTTGCCGGAATGATTGCCCTATTGGCTTATGCAGATGAATGGTTTTGGTTGGCATTGCCGTTTGTATTGACTTATTTCGTCAAAGCATTAAAATTTATGTAATATTCAACATACATTCTATACCCATTTTTTCTAATTTTCTGATTAAATGGGTATTTGCATGTACTTTCTTGTCTTTCATACTAAATAAAATCCTGTTTCTGGATGACAATTCGTATATCTCAATTTTTACAGGGTGAGTTCCCTTTTCTTTATTTATAATATTTTCAACATCATTTATCATTTTTTCATTTATACCCTCCAGAGGAAGTCGAAGTGTCAGGTTTTTAGTTAGTTTCTGGGCAATATCCTCCAGAAGCGTGACTTCCATTAATTTAAATTCCAAACCCTGTTCTCGCCAAGCAGCTTGAAATTTTCCTTTTAAGAAAACACTCATCCCCTCATCTAACAAAAATTTAAATTGTTGATAATCTGTACCAAACAATCTAAACTCGAACGAAGCATTAAAATCACTGATTTCGAAAACGCCCCAACCATTTCCATTTTTTGAAACCTTATGTGATACTTTAGATACCAGTCCTGCTAACAAAACAAAGGGCCGTTGCTGATGATTTGCTATGGCATCTAGGGAACAGGTTGAAAATTGTTTAATTTCATATTGATAATCATCCAGCGGGTGACCACTAATAAAAAATCCGGTTACTTCTTCCTCTCTTCTTAATTTTTCCAGTAAATTCCAATCGGCGACAACAGGAAAAACGGGTTCAGGAACCATTATTTCTTCTGTGTCTGAAAACAAGGATAAGCCACCGCCAACAGTACCTTGTCTCACGGCCTGTCCATATCTCATGGCATGCTCAATTAATGATTCATATTTATCAGAAGGAGCAAAATATTGAGACCGGTAAACCTTATTACAATCGTCGAATGCACCGGATAATACCAAACTTTCTACTACCCGCTTACCTACGGCCTGTGATGACATCCTTCGCATGAAATCGAAAAAATCAGTAAATGGACCATCTTTAAGTCTGGCATTTAAAATTTCTTCTACCGGTCCTTCTCCCACTCCCTTTAATGCAACCAGTCCAAAGCGAACGGCACCATTTTTATTCGCGGTAAAATCAGCACCACTCTCATTGATGTTAGGTCCTAAAACAGACTGACCCATTCTTCGACATTCCTGAAGGAAGAAAGTAACATCTGAAATATTTCCTTTATTATTGGTGAGTACTGCAGCCATAAATTCAGCTGGAAAATGAGCTTTCAGGTAAGCAGTCTGAAAAGCTACAAAAGCATAACAAGTTGAGTGCGATTTATTGAAAGCATAGGAAGCAAAAGCCTCCCAGTCACCCCAGATTTTTAACAATATCTCTTCAGGATGACCATGGTCTTTTCCTCCACTCAAAAATTTTGGCAGCATAGTATCAAGCACCGATTTTTGCTTCTTACCCATTGCCTTTCTTAAAACATCTGCCTCGCCTTTTGTGAAACCTGCCAGCTTTTGGGAGAGTAACATAACTTGCTCCTGATAAACAGTTATACCGTAAGTATCCTTTAAAATTTCTTCCATTACTGGAAGATCATACGTAATTATCTCTCTTCCGTGCTTTCTGCTGATAAAATTTGGAATATAACTTAACGGACCTGGCCTGTATAAAGCATTCATAGCAATCAGATCTTCAAAGGTAGTAGGCACCAGTTCTTTCAGATATTTTTGCATACCCGGACTTTCATACTGAAAAATACCTACTGTTTCACCAAGCTGAAAAAGCCTGAAGGTCTTCTCGTCTGTTAAAGAAATACCGTCCATATCCAGATCAATCCCGTGATTGATCTTAATCATTTTTACGGCATTTTTTATGATGGTCAGCGTTTTTAAACCTAAAAAATCCATTTTTAACAACCCTGCTGATTCAGCAACGCTGTTATCAAATTGGGTGACTAACATGCCACTGTCCTTATCGACTTTTACAGGAACATATTTTGTTATTTCTTCCGGTGTAATAACCACACCGCAGGCATGTATTCCTGTATTTCTTACAGATCCCTCCAGCCGTTTTGCTGTTCGGATCATTTTTCCGATGGCATCGGATCCCTGAGCTAAGTCTCTGAACTGGTAAGCCTTTTCAACTTCCTCATTCCTTAAATCTTCCTTTAATTTGGTATTAATATCCTTTTCCTCCAATACTTTTGATAAAGTGGCATTGAGCGCATTCGGGAACGTTTTTGTTACTCTGTCAACTTCTGCCAAGGGAATCTGCATAACCCTGCCCACATCCCTCAGGGATAGCTTGGCAGCCATTGTACCATAGGTAACTATCTGTGCTACCTTATTTTTTCCATATTTATCGATAACATAATCAAGGACTTTTTGCCTTCCTTCATCATCAAAATCAATATCGATATCGGGTAATGAAACTCTCTCCGGGTTCAGGAATCTTTCGAAAAGCAAATCATATTTAATTGGATCAATATTTGTAATACCGGTACAATATGCCACCACAGAACCCGCAGCACTGCCTCTGCCAGGTCCTACAGAGACATTCATTTTTCTGGCAGCTGATGTAAAATCCTGAACAATTAAAAAATATCCGGGATAACCTGAATGTTGAATTACTTTCAATTCAAAATCAATCCTCTCACATAATTCAGCCGTTAACTCCGGATATCTTTTTTTTGCACCTTCATAAGTTAAATATCTCAGGTAGCTGTCCTGATCAGTAAATTCCGGAGGCATAGGAAAAGCAGGTAATAATACATCCCTTGCAAGATCAAGGGTTTCAATTTTCTCAAAAACCTCCATTGTATTTTCAAGCGAAAAAGGAACATCTTTAAAAAGAGTCTGCATTTCCGCTTTTGTCTTAAAGTAAAAATCGGAAGATGGAAATTGAAAACGATCTGCATCAGTAATAAAACTATTCGTATTTATACACAACAAAATATCATGAGGTAAATAATCATCTTCATTGATATAATGGGAATCATTGGTGGCAATTACCTTTAGGTTATATTTTTTTGCAAATGAAAGCAGTACCTGATTTACATCTTCCTGACTTACACCGGACCCATCTATATTTTCCATCCCTCTATGTCGTTGAATTTCAATATAGAAATCATCCCCAAAAAGGTCAATCCACCATTTTAGTTTATCTTCGGCGTCTTCCAGGTTCCCTTTTAAAATAGCTTGTGGAATTTCTGCTCCAATACAACAACT
>Ga0169931_10001461_pt1 | contig 39046 bp, 45 predicted proteins | sample Kivu_15m_20L_FD_129675 | JGI IMG/M metagenome (GOLD analysis project Ga0169931, IMG submission 129675) | Freshwater microbial communities from Lake Kivu, Western Province, Rwanda to study Microbial Dark Matter (Phase II) - Kivu_15m_20L... | ecosystem: Environmental > Aquatic > Freshwater > Lake... | reverse complement strand
GTTTCCTATCATGGCATACATGATCTTGCTCTCATTCGCAAGAACATTGCTGGCGACTGTTGAAACCTCAGCAAGAGCAAGACGCTGCTTGGACTGCTCGCTCAATCCTTCAGTGGTTCTCATTATGGTGGCAAGATCATCTCTGCTGATCTTCCCCATCGCATACATCATTTCGGCATTTGCCTTTGTGACTTGAGATTGCCTCATGAGCGAATCACTCAATTTACCAACATCGGCAGAACCAGCAAGCTGAGCAGCCCTCAGCTTTTCAGCGGCATCAATCATCAACAGTTGATCTTCATATGCTGCGTAAGCCTTCTGGCTCAACCCTTCAAGCCTGCCAGCATACCCCTTTATGGCCTCTGAAGTCATGCCAAAACGATCACCAGCGAACTGCACCACAGCAGCCATCTTTTCCTGCCCAGTGATTGCCACAGGCATCTTCATGGCAAGATCCTGCTGCAATGTCAACATATCTTCGTATGGAAGAGAGAATTGACGAGAAAGCTTGGCAGTACTCGCTGCAATTCCGTCGGCAGTCTTGCCATAGAGGGAAAGACTGCGCTCAGCAGCCACAAGGCTAACATTTATCTTGTTCCCGAACTCTAGTAAATTTGACATGGAAAGCCCAAGGCCTCCCATGCTCTCAATGGCATTATTCGCCGCCACGCCCATATCGGCTACAGCGCCAGATAAGCCTGTGATTTTGTCTACAATATCAGCCAAGACAGAGTCCGCCTCTCTGTCTATTTTCTAGCACAAGGCAGACTCACCTCTCCGAGACGAGAGAGGTGAGGAATATGGCAGCGTCTTCGGAAAGAGTGCCTATCTTCTCCTCGTTGCAGGGTATTGCGTTGCCCTCTGAGTCTGTGAATGACCAGCCTATCATCATCTTTTTGAACCTGGCTGATCGGAATGTGATGGGGTCAAAAACAAGTCTTGATCCATCGTTTCTCATGGAGGACTCCTGAATCTTCAGAGAAGTGGCGTATGAAATTGGTCGGCACATGATGTGGTGCTGCTGAAAATTACCTTCGCCCAAGGCTGTGGATGCATCTTCCTTAGTTTTGAAGAAGGCTGTATTACCTGCCTGAAAACCAACCCAGAAATCAATCTTGAACTCGTCCGACTTTGAGATGAATATTGACATGTTAGATCCTTGCTCCCATCATCATGCTGAACACCTTTACTATATCGGCATTTTTCAATCTTGCCCCCAACATTGCCATGTTGGAAAAGGAATAAAAATCTGACACCCTCAGATTCCTGATATCTTCTATTGTCCATCCATAGTGGTGTGCCATTATGTATTCTCTCAGGCGATCAGTCACGAGCGGGATGTCCTCGTCCCGCCACAGGCGACCGACCGCCTCTATGGTTTTCCCGGGTCTGGATCCTCATCTTTAAACATGAATTTTTCGTATGCAGAAATCAAGGGGTCAAAGACATCAGAATCCATCTTTGTGATGTCGCCATTGTCAAATGACCCCGACTTTTCCCCTTCGTGCCAAAAGCCACCAACCAAGCCAGTCTGTGCCATGAGAGATCTGTAAACCATGGGGTCGATGACATAGTCCCCCTGTATTGGATCGAAGCGCCTGGCGCCCGAAACAACCTGAGCACGCTGACCCCAAGTTACAGTTTTCCATTTACAAGTTACATACATGTCCACAGGCGCTCCTGGAATCTGCCCGTTCCAAGAGCCGACAAGCGACCACCGCCTGCCCTGCTTTTCACTGCGGACAAAACCAGTACATGTGGTGAACTCTGTGCCAAATGGTCCTGTCATGAACCCATTTTATCGGCTTCGAGAGCAGACCACCACCCTTGGGGTTGGGATGCTTCAACGGATGAAGAGGCTAATTATTGGGGGAATGGGTGTGGCTGGTCTGTATCACTCCACTCGTCACCACCATAATCAGATATTGCAAGATACCTGCCGGCATCGGTACCCAGAGAAACAAATTGCATGGGTGTCTTGATGATCCCGTTGGTGAGCTCTGTGCTGTCCAACTGGAAGATGCAGCCGAAAAACTTCACAAGAGTTTGCGGCATGACCCCGATTTTGGCATTCAACAGAAGATTGACATGCGGAATATTCGTGCCCGGATCATTTTCCCGATTTTTTGCCTGATCGGCTAAGGTTGATGGGCGACCAAAAAATGTTATAGAACCAGTCACTTTACGCTTCTTTGGCAGGATGTCGTATGGAGCCAACTGCCCCGCAATGACATACACCTCTTCCGACTGGTTGTCAATGGTTACATCAAAGCTCTCAACCAAATTGAACTCGTTAACATTGACCCCACCGTTGTTCATGTTCTCCACACCGATGGTTACATCGTTATAAGAGATCACACGGAGGGGAGATTCCGCATTTGCAGTGTCAAGGTTGGGAAGAATATCGCTAGCAGTTGTTGGACGACGACCCCTGCCTCGGAACGAAGCAGTGCAATCCAAGGTGCCACTAGCAGATATTTTCAAACTTATTCTGTCAACAACCATGTTGTCGTATGCAAAAGTGAAACCACTGTGGTAATGAACAATCACATCAACGGTTTCCGCAAATTTGCCATCTGCCGTTCTTCTGCCTGCAGCAGCCCACAGATCCGCGAAGGTATCAAGATTCCCGCCAGTCTCGGCCTTATCTAGGGTGAATGTCACATCGCCTGATGCCTTAAAATTACCCATCTTGTATCTGGTCATGTCAATGCTGCCGTCGATGTCCTCAACTGGCTCAATTGACTGTTCGCCCTTGATGCTGCAACTCGTTGCACGCAGGATTGCCCCGTTGATGGCCACCACGCCAGGAAATCCAGCACGCACAAGAAAGGTTTGGTTTTCAATCGGATTCTCAAATGATGGCATGATTTTACCTCATCTCGTCGATGATCGTGAGAACAAATTCATCAGGGCTCAATATTGCCTGAACTGATGGTGAAGCCCAAATTGGCGCTCATCTGTGCAAAAACTGGATCGACCTGGGTACCGCCCGCCTGCAAGAAACTGTCAAGAGAAGCATTTGTCCTGCGCAGCACATGATTATTCAGAGCTGCCACGGCAGAATTAAGGGTCGTGGTTGTCTGTGTGTTCGCGGTCACTGCTTCATAGCTACTGAAGAAGGGAGACAAGAGGTCAATTGAAGGTTGGATCTCATCAAAAAGCGCAATCTCGTACACAGCGCTATACACGGAATCCTTTGCCAGCAACAAGGTTGCCTTACACTGTGCAAGGTAGTCCGAAAGATTTTTGTATTCTGTTGCTGAAATTACTGCCATTTGCTCCTCCGATGGTTCATAAAATTGTTACACTTTCTACATCAAGTTTCCTTGCTTCCCTTCTCGATATTAGTGGCAGAAGTTTTATAAAAATATCAAGATGGCTAGGAGCCCCTGCCGAATCGCACGGTTGCGAGGGTTCTGGCAGGGACGACAGGGTCACCAAGGTTTCTGCAAGAACCCCTGGAATCGGTATGTGCAGCAACCTGCCTGGCGCAGACATGAATGGAACAGATGGCAGGAGATGCCTGCATCCAAGGGCTCGGAAAACTGGACAGTCGGTCACCACCGAATCAACCCCAAATTTTGCAGCTTCAAGCACAGAAACAGCAGAAGACGGGCAGAGGGCTGGAAAAACCACTGCCCAAGCGCCAGCAAGCGTCTGCGCGTACAGGAGGTCGTCCACCCCGTACTCCACAGAGGAAGCAGCCCAGGCCTGTCTAGAGCCTGCTGGCAGCATCCCACGACCAAGGTCAAAATCTCCAGGATCAGCCCCATTTGTTCCAATCACAAGTTCCCATCCGCCGCCAGAAAGGCCAGACTTCTCCCATTCTGACAGAAGGTATGAAAAATTATTAGACTCAAAGTTTCTCATCGGTGCAAAAAAATATTTTCCCCTCTTGATCCCATGCACGTCCTGCAAAAACAGGGCAGTGGAAGGCATGGAAACTTGAATATTTTTTACACCAGATCGGGCGGCTTGGTTTGCTGCCACACTGCTGCAGGCTATGACCGCATCAGCCATGGGGCATGACTCATAAGGTCTGTCAACATATCTTTCGCAGTCATTCAATATGTGCAGCCACCCAAAATCGTGAATTCCAACCACCCTACAGGCTGCGACATGGGCGGCATCTGCGTCATCCCCAAAAGATACCACAAAGTCTGGCTTCGCTGATTCACAAAATGCGCCGAAGTTGACTGCTGCTGCAACCCCCCTGGGTAGTGGCAAGCACCTTGGAATGACTGAATCAGCAGATAGATCAAAAAACACCCCGACATGTTCGGGAAAAGATGCTTGAACATATCGCCATATGATATCGCCAATTCTTGAATTGGCGGTCAGCAGATAGGGATTGCACCCTGTGACGGCAACAATCATCCTGGAGGCTGCCTCCAAGAATCGCCAAATCCGTATGGATGGTGCATCTGGGCTTCGGTTGCACTCCAACTGATCCTTGCAGCCTTCAACAAAGTGCCCTTATGTACAAAGCCATAATCTATGCTTTTTGGCCAGCACTTGTACAAGAATCGCTCAACGAGAATGACTTTAGGATCGTTTGCCACAAGATATTCGTTTTTTGCTGGCTCAGATAACCTGATCACCTGACCGTCAACAACCTCAGCCACATGGCAATCTTCAGATATAAATACACTGTCTAGCAAGATGAACTGCCCCGCAGTGATGCCGTCTGTGTCTGAAAGTCTAACAAAAACATCGCCATGCTCGATATCAGCTATGACTGACACATATCCCTTTTCGCCGGCAATCGCAACAGGATTTTTCTTTAGACCTGTTTCTATGATGTGAGCAAGATGCATGAGATACTCATATCCCTCCTCCTGAGTGGCGTCCGCAACATAACAGGTAATGTCAACCTCGTATGTTTCGTTGGTGACCTCCAAACCAATCCATTCAGAATTCTTGCTCTTGCCATTTATTGTTATTGCAGGGTATTTTATGATATTATCTGGATCCCCAAGATATATACCCTGAACAAATTGCCCCTTCACAGCCTTGCGCAAATTGCAGCTCCCAATGTTCCAATCAGAAAATCTGACACCATCTTGAAGAACTATATGTGTATCATCGGGAACCTCCGCAATAACATGCGGATATTCAAATTCAGTACCATCGGTGATCAGAACATCATCGCCAACCTTAAATCGATGAGAGGTTCTCAGCGTCAAAACACTGTCACCAACAGCGATAGACTCTGTTATGGGTGATTCAGAATTAATCCACCTGTGTATGATCTGTCGGAGACTGGTGAGAACCTTATACATCAGAGTGGGTATTTCATTATTTTGTCAACAACCCTATCAAGCATATCCTCCACAACCGCATTTATCTTGTCCATCTTGGCAGCATCTTCGGGCGAGGCGCTTCTTAAGGTGGCGTCTTGAGTTGCCTCTCCTCTCGAAGAGAATATTCTTGTGCCAGTATATATGCGAGATGGAGCGCCAGAATAATCGGCAGACCCATCCTTTATAGCATTGATCTGCGCCAAAGCCGAGCTCACAATGTCTCCCATTGCTTCCATGATCACATCTCTGGAATGTCTCTAGTCGAATCCTGATCACTACTGGGTAGTGAATATCTGCCCAAAAGCGTAGGGTTGGCAAATCTGCTTGAGATTCTGGTCTGACCATGAAGAACAGTTCTTCCGTTCAATATGTTCATCAACATGACGCGTGCCTGATTTCTCAAACCTTTGCCATACTCATTCTTTTCAGTGCCGCTCATGCTAGAGAAATACCTGTCAAATAGGCTGGCGACACAGAAACGAGCTGATGCCCCTGGGACAGGATCTGGGAATTTCACGCGCAGCAATCGTGATTCTGCTGCTGCATAATCCACCAAGAAAGGCTCGTTGACGGTTAGGGTTGTTCCGTTCGCAACATCAGTGACTGTTCTTCTCTCATTAGCAAATCCATTTGTCAACACAATCACATCGCCGGGAACAAACACATTTGCGTTGGGGCTCATGATGACAACATCTGTGTTGTAGGGATCAACATCCACCACGAGTTCAAATTCCACATCACTGATCTCCGTCAGAGGAGTGCTGTACATGGAGTTCAAAATAGAGTTTATATACTCGTCGGCGAGAGCGATATGCTGATCAAGAATCTCATCGGTTATCAAATTACCCTTGAGGCTGTTGCCAAAATTGATCAGATTGCCTTTTTGGGTAAGCGTTGGGTCTGTAGCAGTCGTAAAAGACTGGGAAAAAACACGCTTACAAAGGTCTCGCGTTGCATATCCCATCAGACCTGCTCCCTAGTTATTACACCCTTAACAAGTCTATTCTTTACAATCTGCGCAGATGTCAAAAGTCCAGAGCAAACAGAGTTTCGCGGGTCTGCAGCCTTACGGACATCTCCAATCTTGAACGGCAAATTTACGGAAGACATGATTCTTGCCAATTTCTTCTCGAAACCTTTTGGCATAGAAGTTCCTCCGGCGATCACCACATCAAGAGGTTTGTCAAACTGGCTCTTAACTTCTGTGAACTTCTTGGCAAACAAACCAACGACATGACGGAGCATCGCATCGTAATATGCATCAAGGGCAAAAGCTATGTCGTTGTCCTCATCGATATTTTCAAAATCAAGAACCCGTTCTTTGAAGTCAATCACCTGAGACACTGGCACCGCAGTCTGCTCTGAAACCTGCTTGTCCACCCAGTCTCCACTCCTGCTGACAGACATCCCGAGAACCTGCATGCCCTTGTATGCCACAACGCAGTTTGCCCTGCCAGCACCAAATGACATTCCTATTCCACTGAACGGCACTTCTGTACCGTCATCAAGAACAACAGACGGTCTCTCGCTGAGGATGACAGCAAGACCCTCTTCTATGACCTTTACATTCCAGCCAAGGCGGGTAAACATAGCCTTGAGGCGAGCCGTGTGGAAAGTGCTGTCCTGCCCAGCGTCCGCACATGGACTCGACACGCATGTGCAAATAACGGAATTTTCATCAGGGGCCTTACCAAGAGAAGATTCTATGACACCAGAAAGAACTAAGCTCTTCTTTGGTTCATCTCTGTTGAGTACTCCATCTTGAAGAGGACGACGAATCTCCACCGAACCAGGAAATAACTTGGCAACCTGCATGGAGTCATCTCCAACGACAAAATACTGCGTACCGTCTTTTACATATCTCCAGCCATTTCTGGTCAAGATCTCCTCTAATTCTGATGAATATGGGATTTCTACAAATGCGTTCCTGACGGCAGAGACACTTATCTTGTCATCCACGAGTTCTGCTGTCTGAAAAAACATAGTTCCCACATCAACTCCCACGGCTCGAGCTGGTGACTCTTGCGCCTGTAGCGATTCAGTATTATTCGCAGTTTTCACAGGGGCATTCGGAGCCACTGACGCTGGTCGTTTTAGGGAGGCAACATTATGCACGGCTTTTTGATGGGCGTTCATCAGAGAAGACCCTCCAATTCATCTAGTTTTTTCTTCATGTCGGACGCGTCCTTTGATTTGCTTTTTTGAGGATCTATATTTGTGGAAAGATTGGACGCCATGCGTGAAACAACTTTTTCATGTATGGCTACAAGGTTTTCGGCTTGAGGCTCAGATATTGGTTCTATAACATCATTTTTTTCAAAACGAGATGAAACATGAACAACTTGAGTTGTCGGCATGGAAGACAACATGCTTTTTAGCTCTGCTAGTGATTCTGCTATGGCAGATATGGTCTTGCCGTCATTTTCTTCTCTGACTATCTTTCTCAATTCGTCCATGTCTATAGTATTATGACGTCCATGGCTTGAATCTTTTGTCACCACTCTCAGATACCCGGCGACCACAGCTTTCTTTACTGAAGGACTTGCCTCGACAATTCTCCTGTCAGCAACATTGTCAAGATCTATAGACTGACTTGGAGACAGGACAACCTTTATGTCTCCAAGCGACAAATGCTGCCTAGTTGTATTTACCACCAAAAACATCAACCCTGCAATCTGGTTCGAGGTAAAGGTTCGAAGTTTTTTGATGGATCCACAATCATAGTCGAACTCTTTTTACACGATGGACAAGCCATGTGAATCGTGCCCTGTGAGAAGTTGATCTCCACATTGCCACGAGCCGGTGTACTAGAGAAACACGCAGGACACACCACCCTGAACGCCTCAGACTCATAGACCACCTCCTTTGGTTCAGGCAAGGAACAAACTCCTTGCCAATTTCAACATGTAATCCCTTACATCTTCGTGAGAACATTCTGCCTCTTTGACAAATGGAACATCATCTATAAATGCCATTCTTCGCCCTTGCTCTCGAGTTCGTCTTGACGTGCCAAGACCGCTAGCTCGCCAACTCTTGCTGTCAGGTTCTTCTCCAATAAAGTTCATAAGTGCAACAACTTCTTCATTGTTTATGATGGCCGACTGGTTGAGTTGCCAAGCCAAACCGGCAATCACTCTTTGGGCATTGTATTTATCCTTGTCTCTTTTTGTCGCCATATCAAATGCTTTCACAAGAGCATTGTCTAACTTCTTCTGCTCTTGAGGATCGGTATTTGTCAACGATGCTATCCATGCCGCAAAATTGAATCTGCCGTCATTTTGCTTCAGTTTTTGATATATCAACTGAACCTCATTCGGACCACGAGCAGGGATGCGCTCAACAGTTCTGTGCGTATTGTCTTTCAACAACTGCATCATGCACTTAGCCATTTCTTCACTGTTGATGGCATCCCTGATCTGCTGCACCTTCTCCTCAAAAGGAAGATCAAAAATTCTTGGGGCCAATGTGTGCACAAGCACATCCCTGCAGCGACGCTTAACCTCTTCGCTTTTGGAAGGAGTTCTCGTTCGAGCCTGCTGAAGACTGTGAAGGTCAGATTTTTCGAAATCATCAGGTGCGAAATTAATCCAGTCCATCGGAGGATTGGCCCTATTTGCTCTGACAATTGCAGTCAAAACCCTGATGCCCTGAATAGTATCACCACCTTCTGTGGTGATATCACCACCTTCTGTGGTGATTGCAATTTGAGCGTGATTGTGGTTGACATATGCTGTCTTCTTCCTACCAAACAATGACTTTAGGTACATCAGCGCAGGAATTGAATGGCCACGGTTAGCAACACCCAGAAGCGCGGTAAGCCTATTGATAATCTTATCGCGTGCCTTCATTGCATCATCGAGAGACTGATCCAAAATTTTTCTCATAGGCTCTACGGCCGCCTGCCTGCTCTTCATCTGATCAGCACCAATCGCATCAATGGATAGTTTATCAACTATGCCTCTCAAAGAGTTAATATTGGTGTCAAGTTTGATGTAAAGTTCATTATTGAATGCTTCAAGAATTCTGATAGCTGCATCGTTGTATGGAACAGGAGTCTCATTCTTAATATTATCAATTCCATGCTGAATATCGGTATCAAAATCTCCTGGAACCATATTAAGAACTCGCTGCTCCTCTGGGTTCAATCCCATTGCACTAGCAGCGCTGTACTCATCCTGCACGAATTGGTTGACTCCAATTTCACGCCGACGTTTATCAATCGCATATGCAAACATATGTGCAGTCGCATCTTCGTCGCCACCCTGCAGAAGATTTACAAGCCTGCACAGAAGCGTGATGCCAACAACATCAAAATTAGATGATGTTCCTGGCATCTGTGCAATAGTTCTGTGAGAGATTGCCTGAACATTTACCTTGTCAAATTCATTCAAAACACTTTGGACACGCTGAGGCATCTTTTCACGATGCTGATCAAAGAAACTAAATACAAAGTTTCCCCTAGAATTCTGAAAATCAGAAATCTCTATTGCCGCCTTACCTCCTTCAATCTCATCTAGATATTCAAGATATAAATAGTTTGATCTTGCTTTAAACCAGTTAGCATTGAAGCCGTTCCTGACACATGCTGCACGAGGAGCACTTTGTGGGTTAGCAAGAGCTGTCCTGCCAAATGCTGGCAACCCGCCCTTGGATATCACATCATTCAGGTGTGCTATGATGCTTGAAATGTCATCTCCACCTTCAGGAAATGTTGAACATGGAGACTCGTCCTGATTTACGCCTGGAACTGCTCTCATCTGCCTTGGGAGCACAACTCCATCCTGAACAATCTGAGTAGCATCCTGACCCTGAATGTTCGCCTCGGGGGACTGCAACCACTCTTGCAAGCATGTTAAACTTTCAGACAAAATATCTTGTGCTTCATCGGCAACACGATAGTTTTTTTCGTAGTCATTAATTTTTACATAAGCCTCCCCAGACAGGCGATTCAACTCCTGATGCCGATCATCAACAGACCTATCAGCGTTATTGGCAGCCTGCTCCATGCTTTTGATCACGCCAGTCAGGTATGCATGTAATTCTCTGTTGCGGCTGGATATAAAATTGAGCTTGCGAGTTACCGATTCGCAAGATCCAGCTGCGGTTTTTTGCAATTTCTGTGAAAACATGATATCTCTTCCCATAGATGGTATTTCTGAATTATTGAGACCTATCCTTGTGCGGAGGTGTGGGGCAAAAAAAATGAACTCTGCCCCACACCGCCGCAGCGATATCAGTTTTTTTCCTTGTATTTGAGGTCTATTTGAGAAACAAGACCATGTCGTTGGCAAGATTCTGGGGGGAATTCAAAACGACCAATTCCATCCACCCCCTTGAGTCTTCTCAAGGCATCTGTCAGACCATTCCTAGACGGCCTGCAGTCCAAGTCGCACTGGAATTCGTCTCCAGCTACAACTGCTTTAGATGATTTACCAAGCCTCGTGAGGAAAAGGTGCATCTGCTCAGGAGTGCTATTTTGCGCCTCGTCCATGATCATGAAAGCGTTTTCAAAAGTAACACCACGCATGAAGGCAAGGGGGAGTATTTCAATTTGATCAGATGACATCATTCTGCCAGCAGTGCTCTTACCAAGTATCTTATCCATAATCATCCTGATCGGAGACACAAAAGGATCGAATTTTTGCTCAAGAGACCCAGGAAGATATCCCAGTCTTTCGCCAGCGCTGACATAAGGACGCGTAATAACAATTTTGCTGATTCGTTTTTCACTCAACATCCGCAGAGCCATACCAGTGGCAATGGTTGTCTTCCCTGTTCCCGCCATTCCATACAGCATGGTCACTGCGCTGTCCTCAATTATTTTTACAGCTTGCCTCTGATGTTCATCAAGTGGCTTGAATGCTATATGAGGCTCAGCACGACTGTTCTCAATCGACTGCTTGCGCTTTGACTTGTTACTCATGTCGCTTCCCCTCCCAATGCTAAGATGACAAAACTAGACGAACGAGAATCACGACGGCACACAACACCATCCGTGAGCATCGCGGAATAGAAAGAGTCCACCTCACCCATGCGCGATACAATCGTTTCCCAAACAAAAGAAGGGAGGCGAATACGCCTCCCTTCAAGTAGCTGTAGCCTTATTTTTACTGGGTTGAAATCTGTCAAAGATTCAATCTGTACCAAAAAGTCGTCGAATTCGTTAGCCAATTCCAACTGCCAAAAGCCAGATTCATCTCTTGACCGCCTCAACTGGTCTATTTGTCCACTTCCCATGGACTCTCGTATATGAGCCAACTGATCTGCATTGAGCAGGCGAGTCAATCTGCAAAATTCTGGATATGATTCGAAAATGGGTTCGTCTTGTGTTTTTTTTCTTTTCATGCCTTTATGCTCAAGGGTGCATTGAGCATGATATTGCACATGTTCAACACATGGGTGGTATCCGCGTCTGCTTCGCCAGCAGCGAACTTAACCAATAGCCCGTTGTCAAGAGCAATACCCTTACCTGCAAGCAAAATTGCTCTAAAACCTTGAGGCATCTTGCTAAGCACATGATCATCATTCTTCATGATGTGATTTTTCATATCTTCAGTGGCGATGGCGTAGAAGAAACAATCATTATCCCCTGCGACCTTGTCAAGCAACTCTCGCAAAACTTTCTTGTTTACGATCATACACCACCACCTGTAAATATGTATCTGAACCATCTACTCCTGCCGCCAGGCAGAGTGTATTCAGGAGTGACAATATTTCTACTCTTGGGATATGGGCCAAGTTTCTTGCCATCCAAGAAGCCTTTTACACTCTCTTCATAATTCTTTTTCAAAGTGTCTAGACTGCTCGAAAGATTTGACGCACGCTCAGCACCGCCAAAAACAAGTTGTGGCTCCTGAAAAGCCAAAGACAGCATTATTTCTCTTATGGCATCGGCTGCGGCGCCGTAAAGAACAGCTGGGACAATCTCGCTTGGCACTGAAAAAAGACTGTAGTTGCTTCTAGGTGGATAAAAATTGAACTTGCCAAGTGCATTCCCCAAAAATCTATACAACTGATCATTGGAAAACCATCTGAAATTGTAGTCGGCATTCACAATGTCATATGATGTCAATGGTATGTCAAATGTAACTGTACCACGAAAATAATTCGTAGAAAATCCTTCGTCTACGATGTTGTTGTTTCTGTAGATTCTGCAGCCTGCTGACTGATTCCACCTCGGGAAAGAAAAGACGAAAGTGGAATTGTCTTTTGATGGACGACCCTGCTCAAAATACACAGGTATGTTCATGGTTGGTCTTATGTGGTATTCAAGAGCAACTATAAGATCCCTAATCTGCCCAAAGTAAACACCCTCTGGATCTGGTCTCTCATTTATGACAACCTCTTGCGTAATCGTGTTTGTTTCAATCCCATCATTATATGACCAGGTTAAATCCCAGCGACCAACTTCTGCATCAGATGCAACCGACCATATGTATGCATAATAACCGTCAGATATCGTAATTGCGGTGTCTGCATCGACATCAACCTCTCCAGATGGACTTGTCAGAGTCACAGATACATCAGTGGCTGCGACGGGCTGAGAGTTAAGAGATGTCAAACACAGGAATAAACTGTTTGAAGTGCCTTGAGTAAATGTTCCTTGAGACTCTGTCGATTGACTTAGTGCCATCAGAATTTCCTCAAGTCTTGCGAGATTCTGCCTCTTGATGTTACTTCAATACGACCGGGAATACCTGCCTGAGAAACCTGAACACCAGACATGGGAGAACCAAAACCAACAACTGCCCCAGAAGGAGATTCAAAACACAAGGCATACATTCCGGATTTTATCGCCACCACCATGGCATCAGTCAATCCAGTAAACTTCAAAGATCCATAAGGCGGAGTGTAAGAAACTCGCTTGAGGTCTTGTGTGGTTTTTAGACCTGCATCTACTGTACGCAGTGAAACTCTGCTGACCTGCGCAGTGGATGTTCCTGCGGACACCTTGGCGTATACAACTTTATCATTGAAAGGATAGAAAACCGATGCAGATCCAGCCCTAGATCCAGACATAAAAAAGTTGTCAAACCTACTGTTTTCGTCAGATGAAAAGGCTCGCAAAGCAATTTGAGAAGGATCGTTTCCGCGAATAGCCGTGCCAAGAACAGGATCCCACAACAACTCCTCGTGAGACACAAGCAGATCATCAGCAGTTGGCGAGGCTCCCATCATCTCATATATGCAGACGTTCACTTTATCATTTTTGATGCCGTCAGCCAATACTGAAGCCGCATACATAGGAAAACGGAGCAAATTCAAAGTTATGACAGCAGCAGAATGTGTTATGGCAGATGAGAAAATACCTGAAGACGGGTTTAGCTTTAGACCATCTTCTGAAGTGCATATACAGTAAAAAATAGATTGTCTTGGTGCAATAAATCTCACCGAAAATGACGGCATGACTTATGTTTCCATAATTTTGTCAACTATGCCTCTTGGATCCGCATTAATACCAGAAGCAATCGCATTTGCAGCAACCCCAGCAACAAAAGCGTTGGCAAAACTAGAGCCCCTAGAATCCATAAATCTGTCTCCAACAGTCAAGGTGTCATATGTCCAATTCGGCATGGTTATCCTGATCCCATCAGCAGATGGCGAATCGCCTCCGCCCAGTGCCACTGAAATAACTCCAGAATCTGAAGACGGGAAGGAATAAGAACGCGTGTCAGGAACCGCAGAAAATATTAATATATCCTTTGAGAGCAATTTTTTAATCACTTCTGAAGCCAGATGCTCTTCTTCAGAAGATGTGAGACTGCAAACCACTATGTCGCACTGAAAAGCCATGCACCACAAAAGCCCTCCGACAAGAGCGGATATGTCTCCTGATCTGTCAGAATTTGCACACTTGGCATGAAAAAAAGTGGCTTCATGACAAAGACCAGGAATGCCTGAAGCATGAGAAGAAGATAAAATTCCAGACACAGAAGTGCCGTGACCATCTCGATCGTATGGCTCTTCGCCATCAATCATGCTCACCTGTCTGCTGTATTCATTTAACTTAATGTCTCTATGTGTTGGAGTCCCCGTGTCTACGATTCCAATATTGAGACCTGAACAGTCAACTCTCTCCACCTTAAATCCCCCATGCGCTGGCAAGGAAGCCTGCCTGAATCTGGGCGATATTCTCGGTCTTCTATCTGGAGAAAAGTCACCCACCACCATCTGGCAAAATCTCCTCTTCAACCATGTCTGAAAAGCCAAAAACCGGATTGCAAGACCATAGAGACCTGAGCAAAAGAGCCCTGCCCCCACCCGAAGCGCAACCCCATGCGCACACAGGATCATCTGTCACCAGAGCGCAAACGGTTCTGCTCTCTTCAATTCTCTTCACCAAACTCTTGCGAACAGGCACATGCCAAAGCCTACCTGTCTCAAAAAACTTTGACTTGACAGCCATGCGGAGGGAGTCATTGGCGATTGAAACGCCCTGTCTGTCATGCATCTTGGGAGAAAACTTAGTATAAAAATTTGGAAAAATAACATCATCAAGATGAAATGCCTTGGGTAAAGAAGATATAACAGGCTGTCCCTCAAAATATGCAGAAAGTATGTGAGAAAATCTTGCCTCTGTTGCCACTATAGATCCGCCATCAAAAACCAAACCAGAAGCGCCTAGACTCAATGCATGGCGGCAGTCAACCGTGGAATCAGAAACGCACATAACCTCATCAAACTGGCCCCTAGAAACAGTGTGCAGATGAGCAAAGGATGGCCTACCGGTGAGCATCTGCTGAAACCCGTCCTCCCATCCTGCTGAGGATGAAATGGTGAATTCACACTGACCACCATAAATGCGCTTCATGATCTGCAGCACTAAAGAGGTGACGAGTATCCCCCATTCAGATGGAGGTGGGATCAGGCATATTTTTTTCATGTCATAGCCTTATTTCAGCCGCGTTTCTGATCCCGCCAGGCAAAACATCATCATCTGCTCCCATATCAACACCATCTCTCCTCCGTATGGAGCCTCGAGATTTTCTACTTGCTGCTTGAACTTCTTTCTTGAGTCTCAATTGTTCGTTATGCGACTGACGAATAGCTGACAGTTCTTGCCCAGACAACCTGACGAGATGACCTGACGATATCAGAGAAAGGACTTGAGCGGGGATATCGCCATATCCTTTTTTGATGGATGATAAAGATTTTCCGTCTATTTTACCATCAAACTTTAAAGGAGGCTGCAAATTGCTCAATATCAAGCATCCTTCTTTGGCAGGAGCTATAAAGTCTTTTTCTTGTGACCCCTGAATAGCAACAGCAGCATCACCAGAGAGAACAGGGGCAGACTGCGTAACAGATGTAGCCCCAAAAATCACCTCTTTGAGGTTCATCAAACCGCCATCAACCACAGCGGGCACGCTCATCAACTCAGGATGAACCATGACTCTGTCAATTGGCAGAGAATAGACCTTTTCTCCCATAAAAACAACCCTGCCAAAATCTCTGTCATAAAATGCTTTCATCATTTTGTCACCAAGCCTTTGAATTGCGAAACAACGGCGTCCGCAGAACACATGTCAGCCAATTTTGACGCTGCTCTTGAAGCCATCAAGTTTCTTTTTTTGGGAGATGCAGACCAACATAACCTCATGGATGTGCCAAGTCTTTTAATAAATTCTACGCCTACAGTGTCAGCCATCACTGTGCCATCCCATAGAATTGTGCCAGTTGTGCCGGGCTTTATGATGGTTCTTTCAATATCAACCAAAAAGGCTGAAGAGTCATCAAGAAAATCAAGTTGACCACCAAACCTTGGGGCAACTGAGGGTATTCCGCACATGGCTGCTTCTGCATAAGGAAGACAAAATCCTTCTCCCCTAGCAGCCAGCACGCATGCATCCACAGATCTGTACAGCTTGGCAAGATCTGCTTCCGTAACATTTTTGGGCATCCTAACCACGAGTGGCGGATGCTTTTTGCCACACCTTGACACCAAATCAGAAATAACATCTGCAAATTGTTTTTGAGCATCTTCCCCGCGCTTATCCCTATGCGCCACGATGAGACACACATCATCTGATGGATCAAACTCCTTCAGGAATGACTCAATTACATTGGTGCCAACCTTTCGGTGGCTCATTCCGAATATCGTGAAAAACTTGAAACTTGGCAACGGAGATGAGAATTGATATTCTTCTCCTTTTGAACAAAAAATGCCATCGTTAATGTGTGGGCTCAAAACCCCGGCATCAATACCATACTTCCCAAAAGTGTCGCAGCAGAATTTACTCACACACCAAACCCTTTCATACTTCTTTGCAGCGGAGACAACAGCATCAGGGATGGTCTCTGATTCAACGGTTGTATACAGCACCCTCATACCGGATGGGCCTGGCGAGCCGAATGTAGGAACCACACTGTTTATGTCAAGCATGCCTTGGCATCTTGGTCTTATAGGAAGTCCGCATCGTGCATCTCCGTACAAAAGCTGCGGCTTACCAAGATCTACTGGGTCAACGCTTACTGAAATGTTTTTTGCAGTAAGCGCCCTGACCAAACCCCTGTTGACCTTGCCATATCCTGAGTAGTCTAAGAATTGACCTCTGATCACGACATCATCAAGCATGGCATCCTCAGATGGCTTCTTTGCTTTAGTTGACATTTTTGCCAGCGATGCCTGTATCCCATCGGATTGGTCATGATCCAACACAACCACATAACCTTTTGCAACAGCCGAACGAAGAGATGGCGCGGATCTCACCCGATCTGAAGTTATCTCAAATTTTTCACCGTCATCTCCAGCAGGGATGCGATCATCCCATTCGGGGACATACACTGGTATACCAAGGGTATTTTTTACGATCATGGTATTTTATCGGAGAGGAAACCATGCTTATTGAGCAAACAGGATATTCGGATGAAAACAAAATATTTGGTGGATTTGGAGCTATAAAATTGAGCGTTGGCCCATCGAATACATGCAGACTTGAACCAACATGCACCGATGCCACGCCTGATGGATATTCTCACATATCATTAGGGGGATTCATAATAGGAACATCAACCTACGGGCGTGGAAGGGCATTGTGGGTTTTCACCCCTGAGGGGATGACTTCAGACGATGTATATGAAACGGTGTGGGAAGGTCTAAAATTCGAAATTGCAGCAGACGCCAATAATAAGTCTCTCTGCTCATACAATATCCACTACAACTCAGAGATACCAAATTCTGATAATATGATCACAATAGGAGGAGGCAATATATCTCTAAAAGATTCAGGAATAATTTTATGTGCAGATCAAGGGATTCCAGAAGACACCAAAGAGGCCGTCATAGGATCTAGAAGAATAACACTCGGAAGGTTCGGCGACATGTGGGCTATATCTCTATATTCTCGCTTCACGGCTTGAGAATAAAAACAACAAATGGTCATAACTCAGGACGGGTATAATTCTGATAAAAAAAACCTTGGAGGTCAAGGCAAGTTGCTTCTTGACACTAGCTCCACAGGCACCTGCAGATTAGAACCAGTTTCAACGACATGCACGCCTGATGGAAATTCTTATATATCTTTGGGTGGTTTTCAAATAGGCACAGCAACTTTTGGATCAAAAAGAGCTCTGTGGACATTCACTCCAGACATGTCTGCTGATGATTTAGAAGAGACATGTTGGGAAGGTCTCAAGTTTGAAATAATGTCAGACACAAATTACAAAGCATTTTGCTCGTATAACATATCATACTCTAAAGAAGACATTGCAGAGGACAATCATATAGTGCTTGGCGGTGGGAGAATAAGCCTAGATACAGCAGGCAGAATCCTTACAGTGGACAATGGTATCCCAGAAGAAACTAAAGAAGCAGTGATTGGATCCAAAAGAGTTACCCTTGGGAGATTCGGCAATTTTTGGAGCATAGCACTCTATTCTCGTTTCAAACCATGCGTCGAGGATACAATAAGTCCTCAAGCAAACAATTATTTAAACATTCAGAACCATGCAGAAGACGAGAGAAAAGTTTTGACAACAACATTTGATCCACAAATTCCATGCCCTGACGGGATACAAATTTGGCTAGAACGAACAAGCATTACCGACATAACTCAAATTTATTTTGAGGTCAGCACTGATGGAGGAACAACGTGGGCGTATATAAATCCACAAAACGGCAACCCGAGCGGGTCGACAGTGACAATTTTTCCAGATAAGGAATTTGGAACGGATATACTACTTACAGTCAGCCCTGTTCCATCTTACTTTGAAGGTGGGGAATTTTTTAGAGAATGGATAACCGACAATCATATATTTATTTTGAAAAATCTTAGCGACAATTCCACCATCCAAATAATAGAAGTACAAACAGACAGCGTCTGATTCTCAGATGATATAAAAAGAACTGCCCACCCCTTTCGGGGTGGGCAGTCGTGCTTCAAAATTCACCCAAACTTATCAGGTGGTTGTGGCATCCACGGTGATGACGGACACTGCGTAATCGTTCATGATCACGATGCCGACCTCCTCGTAGATTACCCAGCCAAGACGTAGCTTCTTCGGATCATCAGCGGGAAGGACAGTGATGTCCTGGCGGATGGGGAAGGCGCCAACGGTGTCAGGGCTAGCAGTGACGACAATCTTAGTGGAGTCGAGCTGACTTGACACATGGATATCAGCCGTCCACAGGTGCCCGTAAAGACCGGTGGTGAGGATCTCACGAGTGGTGGCCTCATCATAGAAGGTCTTGCCGAAGCTGCGGACTGCTGAATAAGACTCAGGGTGCATGACCACCTTTGAGGCCACCAGATCGTGGGTCTCAATGTGCTTGTAGGCAGTGTTCAGAGACGCAGTCTCCAAAGTGCCGACATTGGTGATCTCCTGGGCTGCCGGAGCAGCAGCAATCAGAGCGTTGAAGATGTTGCGATCCTCTTCCTTCTGGATTGCCTCTTTTGCCTTGATTTGGGCACGGTCAACGATGTAGAAGCGACGTGCTTTGATCTCGGACAAACGGATGGTGGGGTGCGCTGCTATCTCGAAGGTGGGGACAAGAACTTCCTCACCCTCGGTGATTTGATCAGGCACTGCACCTTGACGAGCAACGACTGTTGCCACGGAGGCCACGTCGCGCTCGTAGCGGGGGAGAGCGCCCTGGGGGAGCTCGTCCACCATCAGGAGCTTGCGGCCGACGGCCTGGTACTCCAGGGCACGCCGAATTGGCTCCACCATCGCCTGAGCAAGGGCAACGCGCCCCTCCTCAGTCGACAAGGCCTGTGCAATCACGGCCTCTTTCTCATCATAAGTCAAACCATCTTTGTTGATGCTCATTGTGTTTTTTCCTTTCTCCGACACCCCCTGATTTACGAATCAGGATGGTAAGTCGGAAGATTGATTAGGCAGATTGGACATTCAGGGCAATTCGGATAAAATTGCCCAGCGAGAGACTTCCGTCAACATCGGTGCCAGGAACGCCACTTGGATAGGAGTTCTGGGCAGCGATCAGAAAACCGACCTTGTTACCGTTGTTGGCGGAAGTTTTGGTGACCTTGCCGGCATTGTCTCCCGACTGAACTACATAGAGGGCGGCACCTGCAGCGTTGTCGTCATGGGCATCGAAATCTGCGCTGACGTACTGGTCAGTCAAGAACTCGCCCACGCCCATGTAGACGGTGATCTTGCCAGAAGCAAGGGTCTCGTCGAACATGTCGCTCACGCGATTGGTGGTGGTGCGGGTGCTGCCAGAGCCATTGACAACAACAGACGCAGAGTATGCGTTGCCGCTGGTGCTGGCAAGCTTGCTGTCACCAGCCAAACCAATGGTGAAACCACCGTTGGCGTCTGGAAGTTTTACATAGGGCTTCAAGTCTGTTGAGGTGTCAGCGGCAAGAGCGACGCCCATGCCCTCTGTGACGTTGCCGCTGCCACTAGCGACGGCAAACTGTGTTGCGATTGTGTGATGAACTGGAATCAGTGCCATATTGGGTTCCTTTACCCTTCTTTGGTGAAAAATCCTCTCAAACCGTCGGTCTTCACTTGAAGGCCCGACGCAGTACGTTGGTCTCAGTCTGATCTGCCAGTTCCACCTGCTGCTGCAGACGGAACATGGACGCGATCTTGCACTTGAGATCTCCATACGCATTACGCTCACTCTTCTGCTCGGGGATCACAAAAGCCGTTTCTGACCCTGCCGAGGCCGTCTTCAGGCCCTTGGCGACGACACCCTCTGCGAACATTGCCTTCTCAAGGTCCATGAGTTGAGCCACCTTGTAGCCCATCAACTCCTTGGCCTTTGCAGGCAGACTGTCTGCAGAGATCATCCCTGCAGCAACCATCTTGCCAGCAACCTTGAGAGCCAACTCGCTGGAATCTTCACCAGCCTTCTTCTTTGCATAGCCGCCAACTGGACCGGACTTGCCGGAGCCAACCTGGCCGCCTGTCATGAGATTCTGCTTCTCTGCACCATCCTGACCGCCAACCGGAATGGAGGGCGGGCTCAGACCTGCAGACTCGTTGCCCTCTGGAACTTCAAGCTCTCCCATACCTTCAAGACCCTCAGAGGTGCCCACGTCGCCAAGATCTGCCTGGTTCTGCACCAGTTCAGTCTTGAGACCAAGTTCCGATGCAAGCTTGGCCAAGGAGTCGGAGAATGCTGCCTTCTGTCCATCAAGCTTACCAGAGGCAGATTTGCCTGCTCCCTGAACGCCGCCTGTGGCCATATTGCCCTTCTCGCCCTTGATCTTATCTTCCTTGAAACCAGGACCGTCAACGGGAACCTTGGGCATGTCTGCATCGAAGCCGTCGCCGTGCTCGCTACTGAGCGGCTTGCCGCCGTTCTCAACAACCTTTGGCGACTTCAGGCCAGCCTTGCCAGTCATGACTGTGCCAAGTTCTGGCTGCTTCTGTGCATGACCTATCTCCACAGTCTTCTCTCCCGCCTCCTTAGTCAGAACAGATGCAAGGCGGGATATGTCAAGTTCCAACTTGCCCACGCCAACAACCCTGCCACGGCGGAGGGCCATGGCCTCTTTTTCAATGTCGGGGGTCTCGTCTGACTTGGAGCTAGCCTCATTTGGAGCGGTCTTTTTCATGACTGCTTCTTTCTCTTCGTTCCCGTCCGAATCTTCATCAGAAGAATCAAAGCCTTCAGCTTTACCCATGGGGGCAATCTCGGCAGGTTCTTCTGCATCAGTTTCTTCAGTTTCTTCAGCGTCTTCAGTGTCTTCGACCTTGATCGAGTCTTCGGAATCATCCATATCAACATCGTCAGACATCTCTGGCTCCATGTCGACTTCCATGTCCACGTCCATGTCGCCATCGTCTTCACCATGAGCCTTCGATAGAGCCTTCTGTATCTGCTCATCAATCTGCTTGAGGACATCTGGAGTCACGTCAAGACTGATGGAAACGGTCTTTTCCTCGTCAACTTCAGACCCATCCTCGCCATCAAACGGATCTAATTCTTCCATTTCGTCCCCCTTATGTGTCATCATTTCGTCATCGTCCTCTGCCAGATCTTCAGCGAGATACTCCTCATCCTCAGCATAGGCAGCCTTGATCATTTCACAGGCGTTAGAAGCCTGCTTCAGACCCATCCCTTCGCGGACAAGGTCCTCAACGCACTCGCACATGGGGTCGGGCTGCGCCCAAGATGAAGCAACTTTTTCAGCCACAGTCGTGCTGTACACGTTTTCGCTGGCAAGCTTGCTGCACACACAATCAGGCAGGCTATTTCCGCGACAGGGGCCGCTGAGAGCCACAGAATCAGCGCCGTACCTCCTGGCGAGTTTTTCCATGCACTCATTCATTGGGAACTCGCCATGCACGGTGAATGCCTTCTTGAATGATCCAATGGCAGTCTCTTCTTTAGAGGCTATCTTGACCTGTTTTACAACACCCTTACTCAGTGCATTGTTCAAAACTTCAGCCTTCTTGACAACAGACATGCCGTCAAATTTTGCACGATCAACACCCACAGAATTGAGAGCAGAATTGATGGATGCACGCTTACGGGAGCAACTGCTGCATGATGCCTTCTTGAACTCTGGCACCCACTCCCACTGGGCATACATGTCATTAGGAGAAGTTGTCGATGCAGCAAGGCGAACCTTGTACATCTGTCCAGAGTCCAAACACATCCAAGTTTCATTGTCGAGCTTGACAGTGTTTCTCTCGCCAGTGATTGGGCTCACAGATCCAAGAGGACCTTTGCTGGCAATCTTCCTGAGGGTTTCAGGAGTGATGCGTGTGGATGCGGCAACAGGAGGGAGCCCGAGCGCACCTGCAGGAGGGACGCCAGGGGGCATTTCAGCGCCAATTCCGCCGAGGCCCTTATCTGGCTCTGCAGGGTTTTTGTCGCCAACATCCTCTTGACCAATATATCCGTCAGTGATATTATCAAGAAGAGATGCATCTGGAATAACCTTGATGGTGAATCCGCTGCCACAACCTGGCCCCTTGCACTGGCTCTTACCCCCAGCGACATCAACATCCTGATTGCCGCATACAACGCAAACTGCAGCAGGTGGCTTGGGCTTGCCTGAGTCAGAGCTGGAGCCTACATCAAGACCTAGAGGATCTTGAGGAGCTGGAACAGGAGCTCCAGGCATGCCAGCGGGAACTCCTGGTGCTGGCGGAGCGCCAGTCAGCGCCTCTGCGCCAGGCATTCCGGGGGGCATGGCGCCAGGAACTGCTACGCCAGCACCCATGCCTGCTGGATTCAGAGCGCTCGGCATGGCGCCTCCAACCTGAGCCTTCTTCTCAAGTCGTTCAATCTCCTCAAGCAACTTCGCACGGCGAGATATCCTGTCCTCGCGGGAATCAGATACTTCAACAGAAGCAGTTGTTACATTTTTACTGTATGCCTTGTCATTCATTTTATCCACATCTGATGTAAACCTTTGATATGCCTCCTCCTCTTCTTGGGTGAGCATGCTTGCCTCCTTAACCACTGCCTCGACGACCCCATCGGCATCATCAAAATCGATTGACATCGGAACGACATCAACACCAGGGAAACGGTCGGAGATCATCCCCTGGGCAAATTTGGTGACCTCCGCTATGAAGTTGATACGGTCTGATGGGTCTGCAGAAATGTCATCACCAACGGTGCAGCAAACCTTGTAGAGACCGTCTTCAGGACGGAATGCCTCACGGATGGCATCGTCAAACGAAGCTTCTTTGACAAAATCTTTAGAAGCATCGGATGCCATCTTTATGGCCTGCTCGAAAGCCAAGTGATTGCTTGCGCAGTGTACAAATGCATGAATCGCATCTTCAGCTGTTATATTTTTTGCATTATCTGAGATGGAGGCCAAAACAAGATCAATTGGCTCAGCCATGAGGCCTGCGGAAGCGCCCTTGGTCATCTCGGAGTTTCTTTCGGCAACTTCACGACGCTGATACACAATCCAAGGGGCTGCATTGATGGAAACCATGAATGCAGCCTTGGCAGATCTTGATGGCTTGGCTGATATATACTGCGCAACCTTCGAAATGTCAGCAGGATCCAAACCATATGTTGCTATGCCATCAGCCATGGCACGAGTCGCGATCTTGACAAGATCAACTGCACTTGCCTTCTTGGACATTGATCCGAGTTGAGCCTCTGTGGTTGCGGTTGGCTCGACCCACTTATGATCCTTGCGGAGCATGTCGAGTTGGGCAGACTGGATATGATCTGTCCAGTCTGCAGGTATCTTGGCAAAGATCTCGCGGGTTGCATCCCCCCACTGACCCTCTGTGATGGTTTCTGGGAAAGAGTTCCAGCGGGCCATGAACCCATTGGCTCCGCTAGCGAGTTGCATCTCTATGGTGCCTTCGGGAGATCCAGACCTCACCTGTGGTGATGCACTCGAAACATCGACAAACGCAGGCTTGGATGCGCCAAGACGAGTGTCTGACTCGATGGTCTCAGTGTATTCCGAACCAACATGTGCGCCTATGCCTTTGCCTTCAACAAACTGCCCTTCAGTAATGGTGGAGGGAGGGTTGTTGGTGCGGTTTGAAGCTGTCTTGACGGTGCGGTTGTTTGTATCCAATTCGGGCTCCTTACTAGAGTTGATGTTTTCTTGCATCTCGAGGGATGCAAGGATGATGCGAGCTGCGACTTCGGGGTCTTCGACGATTGCACTCCTCAACTTGTGAGGGAATGCGTCTGCAGATGATGCTCTGACGATACGACCGCCAACAATTTCTGTTATGAAAGATTCGCCATCAGAGTCGGCGGATATCACAACAGAGCAGTTGTCTGATGCGACCTTTGCAATGATCTGGTTCTGTGCCAAGGCATCCTCCGAAGGAAAGTACTCTCCATTCTCCACGCGAATGGCGAGTCCACTGTCTCTAATATTAGTTTTTTCCAAAAACTCCTCCCCAAAAGATGCTGTTGTAATAAAAGTTGGTTTGGTAACCCTGCCTATGTCATCGCCCACATCCTGAAGAGACGGAGTTCCCAAAGACATAGGCCTTGTGGGAGATTGCTGAGGTGTAGGCACGGGAGCGGCTGCAGGGGGCGCCATTGAGGACGGTGTGGTTTGTGATATTTTTCCACCATCGACAGGGGATGCGGGGGCAGATGTGCCTTTAGCCATCTGTTCAGAAGATGGAGATGGCAGTTGTGCATAGCCCATTTCTATAAGTTCGTCTGTGGTTTTTTGCACATTAGACATGACCTTGACAAGATCGCTGACATACTCCATAGAAACTGCCTGTTTTTGTGCCATCATGGACCTGGCAACACGCTCAAGCAGGTTCATTGCCTCATTCAACTCCCCAATCTCTTGTCGACCGGCCACCTTTTTCATCCCGCAAACCCCGTCCTTGCAGAATGTTTCCTCTGCCACCTTGCTGAACCCCTCATTTACGGCTCTAACTTTCTCAACAAGACTGGCAATCTTTTTGCGGACGCCTTCTGGGTTGAGTATCTCTTGCACAAGACAATCATGGCACGCTGGATTGACCACAAAACTGTCTTCTATAAATTTGACTCCAAAATTGTGTTCAAAAATTTGGTGATCTTTGTGTGTGTGGGTCTTCTTTTCGCCCTTTTTGCAACCGCAAACTGGACAGGGCTCGTCGCCAGCATTGGGAGACTCATGATACTTACAGGCATGATCGCCATTGAAGCGCTTCTTCTTGCGCTCTTTGATATGTGAGCAAAATTCTTTTGCAGTTGCAGCTCTGTGATGACATATGCTGCAGCATGAGTACTGAACTTGGCAGCCCATAGATGTGCCATTCACATACCCCTGCTCAATACCCCTGGCAAGCCTAGGGAAAGCCACGCGATCAACCATATTGATGGTATATATGCCGCCTGAGGCATCATCGTACCATGCATGGACAACCTTACCCCTTGCTTTCTCAATGTCGTCATTTTGGTGATTGACAAAGACTGGAACCCCAATGAATGTCTTGGCAGCAAGTTTCAGTTCATTCTCACTAAACCAGTCGCCGTTGTCATTTACCTCATCCTTCTTTATTGCAAATACTTTAACAAATAGATGATCAGGATGTTCCTTGACTGCTGCAGTTATGTCGAATCCATTCAGATCAACACCAACTTTAGCCGCCTGCTTCTGCAATGCATCGGTGTTGAATTCCTCCCAATCCTCAGGCACATTGAGAGCAGTAACCTGCCTAGTTCCTGAAATGGCAAACTTGCCTGGGATCACGCTTTCACCGTCCTGGGGATTTTTACATTTGACAGATGGTTCAATGTATAATTAAATTGATTTTTCGGATATGGTATTCTGTATTTATTTGAGAGAAAAGACAGAGCCGAAGCGATGTTGGGAAAATACTTACCATACGGACTATATACTTTAGACTCAAATTTCATCCAGTTGTATGGCAATTTTTTGATGCCTGCAAAAAATGATTTTTTTAAATCTTTAGTTCTGGCTGGCGAGCAGACAACATAATAGTCTGAATTGGTGGTGTAGTCGTGACCCTCCCACCTGTAATACGCTCCAGGGCCAATATCTCTATCGTATCTATTCTTGAGAGGCTCAGTACGTTCCGTGTATGCCTCTTCCCAATTGATGTTACGGTCACGTATTCTGCGTGCTGATGTCTTCAGAATGCAATCCACCTGCTCCTGTTGGCAAGAAAATTTCGGCCACATCTGTGGAAATGACATGAGGCTCTCCATTGGATAAGTATGCCGCAGTTTTCCCCAAAATCCTCCGCTCTTCTATGACTTCTCTGATATTTGACATCACAACTTGAGCGACTTCGTCCGCTCGATTGTTTAGAGCACCCTCTTTTATCCTTATCACCCGCCAACCAAGTTGCGCAAGTTTCATGTCCCTTGCACGGTCACGCTCGATGGCTTCTTGATCTGAATGCCACATTTCTCCATCTGCCTCCACATCGACCCCTATCTGAGGATATGCAAAATCTAGAAGGAAAGGCTGTCTCTGACCGGGCATGTACTGTTGAAATTGTGCAAAAAGTGGGTAAGGGATTGCAAGTTGGTTGAGAATCGATGCCAACTTCTGCTCCGGCTTTGTCAAAAATATTTGCTTGGGCTGTTGAGGCTTGGGCATGTCTTTTGGCTTAGGCCCTTTGCCCTTTTTGAATATCTTTCCCGAGAAAGCAGATGCGGCTGACGCCATGGGTGGGACACCAAGGTTGCCACCCGCAGCAGGGGCCGCTTGCGGGATGCCGCCAGGAGGAGAGATACCCAAATCCATTGGCGGCGCTCCTGCTCCTGTGGGCGCAGGAGCAGGTGGCATGCCGCCGCCCATGCCTCCCAACCCACCAAGATCACCACCACCACCAAAACCGCCACCTGGAGAGCCGCCAAGAACCTGACCTCCAGCGCCAGCCATAACCTGCTCTTCCCTCATGCGCGAAATCTCAACATCGAAGTCTATGTCAAATTGATCAAGCAATTTTTGCCTGCTTATAACAGTCTTGTCATACAACTGTATGATCTTGTTCAGATATTCAGAGTTGTCACGGAGACGAAGATCGTTCCACTTTATTTTTGGATATAGCCATACAGTTTCATTCAACTGCTTCGACTTTACGGCGTCAACGAAGCCCTGCATTTGAGCAACAGGCAAGAAGATGTTCTTCTCTGCCCACTGCGCCAATTCCATGCGCCAAGTTTCAAGTCTTCTGATGAGAGTTTCCACGCCAACAGCAGCACCAGAATAAGCCTGCATCTCTCCGTTAAGCAAGGTCTGGTTGAGCATTAGACCATCAAGCATCTCCTTGCCAACATATTCAAGTTGATTGCTTATGTCGTGAATTTTACCAGTTGCACCCTCCCAAGTCATCTCAAATGCATGGTGGGTAACAATGGTCAAATTTGGGTCATTTGCCACTGCAGCGAGTTGAGCCTGCACATCTGAAATGTCCGTATCGTTTGCAGGGCGCTCGGCAGTTCCCACCTTAACTATCCTTATTGGTAATATATGACGCTCTGCCACGATCCAGTTCGCTGTCATCAACTTAGTCTTGTATGCAATCGTCATGAAAAGACGACGCAGTAATGACTCTCCATAAGTTCCGTAAGGACTTCCCTTATGTCGCAAATGACTCACACAACGCGGACTTAAAGGGATGGGATGTCCGGCGGCAACGAGATCACGAATCTGAGGAGATATCTTTTCATAGACATCCTTTGGCTTCTTCTGCTGCACCACCCTGCGCAAATCATCATCTGGCAGCATGGCAATTGTTGGATGGTCTGCAAGTTGTGTGTTTTGAACCTCAACAAAATCTGGATTGAGAACCATAAGTCTTTTGAATGTTCCACCCGGATGGTTACATATCGTACCGTCAGGGAGGTTTGTCTTGCCTCCACACACTGGGCAGTCTATTTCCAAAAACACAAAAACGTCACCAAGTAAAAAATACTCGTGTGATATCTTTCTGAACCAGTAATCAAGGTTGATTTTTTCAACCATGTGCTCAAAATAATTCAATACCTTTCGATCTCTGCATTCTAGCTTGAATCCATTCATGGGGAATGTTGAATAGAAATCTATGCCAGCAGCAGCTTTTGGCTCGTTTTCGTAATAGAAACGTGCCCACTGATATACCTCCTTACGCCTGCTTGCAATCTGCCAACTCTGCGGGGTGTGCAGAGGGGAGAAAAACATCGGCTGGGTGAATATTGTGGACACATTGCCGCCAACGTACTGAGCAGCCTTGGTCAAGGGTAGCGGAACTATCGTCCCATTTGCATATGTCTTGTTGTCCACCATAAATTCACTACTCGCTTTTTTCTTAGTTGCCATGAAATGATGTCCTTAAGTAGTTTTTCGTCATCGTGCCTGCACGGCAGCAACTTGAGCTATAGACGCTCCACAGTTAATACAATTAGACGCTGTTGCGTTGTTGCAGCCTCCACAAACTGGACAATTTTTCTTCCAGCCTGCCATTGGCTTTTTCTTCTCGCCATCCCTAAAGGGAGTTGATAGCGGATCAAATGCGGCAGTTTTATATGCCGTCAATTCTTTTTTTTTGATGCAGAAATATTGAAGGGAGCGAAAGTGACGCGACCATCGTTGCCGTTCAAATCTCCGCGCGCTGCAGACATCCTGGCCTCAAAAGAACCAAACTCAGGAATGAATGGACGTGGGCTTCCATCAATCGGCACTCGCAGATCGTTACCAACTGGGATGACTTTATTGACCTCAAAACGATCCTCAATGTAACCACCGCCCGAAAGACCATGGCTTCCATCGAAAGGACGATAATACTTGTCCATCACATTACCACGCCACAATGTTTCAAAATCTATGTCGTAAATACCACCCAAGAAAAACTGATTGCTTTTGTTGCGCTCGAGGGCAGATAGATTGCTCTCCACATCTCTTATGATGGGGCTTGGCCTTGTTTGTCCTGGACCAAACAATATGACATTCTTCATGTCGCCATGTGAGGCCTGCTTGGTCAAATTGAACACGCTTTTCTTGGAATCAGTCTTAACTATTTTTGAACTTTTTGCAAATCTCTCCGCAAGAATGGTAATCTGTTCGTCTGAAGCCTCCACTATGCTGTCGATGACGGCTGCTGCCTTCTGAATCGTATCCACTGGAACCACAGATGGGGCAATTATGCTAGAATATATTTCGAATGCTCTATCAACAATATCAGCAGAATTTTCTGAATCTTCATTTTGCTGATAAAAATCCTGAAGAGCTTCTTCAAGCATGGAGGCGTTGGGCGACGCGCCAAGACGAGGGGCGAAAAAACCATTCCACACCTGATCGTATCCAGATCCAGGCTCGCCATCCCTCCTGAAGTTATTCAGAAATTCAAACATTTCCGTGTGATTTGAGAATGACGGTAAATCCACCTGTCCCGAGTCAGCAGCCTGTGGGGCAATTGGATCCATGACAATTTGTGTTTCCGGAATGAGCGGAAGCTCTTCCTCAGTCGTTCTCATCTGCGCAACTTTGAAAAGATTGAATTTCAATTGGATTGCTTGCCTTTCATCGCTTCAAACATTCTTGTTACGGCACCAACATCAGAAGACAAAGATCTTCTTTGCGCATGTTTAGATGCCAAAGAGTCAAACATGGAAGCAGTTATGCCTCTGCTGTTGACCGAAGGCTCTGGCTGAGTCTCTTTACGTGCGGAGACAGGTCTAGCAACCATCGCAGTATCCTTGATGTGAGAGAATGCCTCCTTGTCAAAGATGCTGACAGAGTCGTTGCGAATGAGACCTCTGCCACCAGATTTGCCAGAAAGAGATGAGACATGAGCGGACATACGCTCCGCAGAGGTGGGCAGGGGCTCTTCCTCCTTGACAGCATGCTCGCTCACACTATTGGCAGCCACCCGTGGAGCGGGTGGGTCTTTAAGTCCAAATAAGGTGTCTGATGCGGCCTTTACTCCAAGGCTACCAACATGCCCACCTGCATCAATTGTGTGTGAGCCTAAAAGCCTATTGCGGAGCAATCCTCCCTCGGGAACCTGAGTCTCAGGAGAGCCAGCCACTTTACGAGCAAAGTTTTCAAGCCAAGAAGGCTGAGAAACTTCTTCTGCTAGCTTTTCAACTTTGTCCCCAAAAAGCTCAGACCGACCCCCATTTTGATTTTTGAAAATTCTCATATGCGGAAACCTGCTTTCTTCAGGGCATCTGCCATGGCAGATTTTCTCATCATGAAGGCATCATGATGTGCCGAAGCAGCCTTTGCGATGGCATCTCCTGCAAGATCTGCGAACGAATCGTTTTCGGTGGAGAGTTGGACGGCTTCGGGCTTTTTGCTGCGGAAATTGACTATATAGTTACGACCCTCATGACTCATATCTCCCTCCAAGCCAAATGCCTCACAGATCTGACCTGCAATTTGTGAAGCTTTAGACTCTGTGATACGAGATTTTGCAGTCGCTGAAGGTATCATGAAAGATCCACTCAATTGACCTGATCCAATCGAAGATCTCTGCTGAAATATTTTCTTAGAAACCTTCGGGTCTGTCAAATGCCTTGGCTCAACACCAAGATCTTCCAAGACTGCGAAAACATACTCCCTCAAAGACTTCTCTCTGCCCTCATTCGATGCAGGCGCCTGATCCTGTGACGGGGCGGGCAGAGGAGCTGAACTGCCCGTATCCATGTATACAGACCCCATTTCAGGCTGAGGGATCTGCTCGTCTGCCAACTTAAAAAGCTGGCTCTGCATGTGCCTGCGTCGGCCTACCGGCAGGAAAGACATAGTTCAGTTCTCCGTATCAAGAACGGCGTCTATGAATTCTTTGGGCCAAACATTCGACCAGTACGAACGGAACTTGCCCTTCTGCTTTTCGGTGAGATTGGCTATCTTGACAAACTTCGGAGACTCAGACGCAGCCTTAGCTGACCAACCTGCCTCCTCGGTCATGCCGCCAGCCTCCTCAGCCTCGCCAGCAGCATAAGATGTGCCGCATGCCTCGCATGAACCTGACTCCTTTGAGCCATAGCCACAACCAGCGGCAGAAACAACACCCATAGCCTCTGCGATTGCCTCGTCAGTAGAATCGTCTTCAATATCCACATCGGTATCGCACTCTTTATCCTCCGCCAAAACCAGCAAAACTTCATCGTCATTGACCTTGATCACATCAGCAACCTTGACGATGTCATCAGAGCCTGCCTTCTTGTTCTTCTTCTTCTTCGTATATTGGGCGAGCTGCGGAGGAACCTTGCCCTTCGCAGGCTTCTCGCCAACAGAATCGCCGCCCTCGTGCCCCTTGCGCTCCTCGATCTTCTCCTTGATGAAGGCGGGCAAATTTTTCTTAGCCTCCTTCTCCAAGACTTCGGGCGCATCGACTGCAGATGCCTGCTTCTTCATTCCGCCTGCGACATCCTGTATGATGTCATTAAAACTGCGGGACGGACCATTAACTGAAATTTTGTTGCTGAAGAACTTCATAATTGCTCCTTTGTTGTTCTTTACCTCAAACCCCTATCAAGCCTCGTCAGGGAGTGATGCTTTGGTGATTTCCCATGCCTCATCTCTCAAACAGGAAGCTGCGACACGCAGCCTGCCTGAAGTCGCAGGATCTTTCGACTGTATGAAAGAGGCAACTTTTCCCATTTCGTTTGAACATCGAACCATTCTGTCTGGAATGGCCATTGCATGCTCTGCAACAGCCTCTGGAATGGCAATTCCACTCGGAGTGCCTGAGGACACCTTTGCCTCAATTATGGTCTGAAGGTTAAAATCTCCACCCATAGGCTCTCTTTCCCATGAAGCACCTGAAGACGCATACTTATTCCAGGTCTTCACATTACCAGAAACGGCAGACACGTATTCGCTGTGGCACTCACTCCATGCCTCCTGTGGGCGCATGCCTTGAGCGCGCTTGTGCCTAAAACATCCCTGCCAACATCTGCTGTTGCGAACAGCCACCCCCTGTATGCCCATATACTGAGCAGTCTTGACCATAGATAGGTCAGATGCAACTTTGTCAAGCGCAACCGCCTGAGGCTGATTGCCCCTAGCATCAAGTCCGTTGGCGATGAGGACTATATCTTTGATGATATCTGATAGTTCCATGACTTCAATTGACTACGAATTTACGTGTAAATATCCTCCCCGAGAAAGAAAATCTGAATATTCTAGTCAATAAATAATTTCTCGGCTCGCCAACAGTGGCGTCCCACGAAACAACAACCTGCCTGCGACTGGCTTGAGAAAAATGCATATCATGGGGCTCAATCTCCCTTGAAATAATTTTGCCGCCCTCTGTCAAATATTCTATAAGCATCGACTGTCTGTTTGCCACAGACCACCTGACTGCATCGCCAACTCCTGAAAAATTTGGAACTGGAACGGATGTAGAAATCTGAGAATCTACTGCAGATCTGGCTGGATCTGTGCTGATTTCGGCCCTATTTGCGGGAATCTCATCTGCCTGAGGAGGCGGGGTTGAGGTGGCGCCCTCCCCTTCAGATGGCGGTGAAACCTCTTCAGGATCGATGCTTTTGGGCTTCAAAGATGTGAGGAGCATATTTTGGGCAAGCTTATAATTTCTGCTAAATATGCAACAGGGTGGATTTTCCTCTCTGCTGAGATGACACTCATCGCCAACCCTGAACCCATTCTTGGAAAGCCAGCCATCAGGCAGTTCAACAGCCAAGCTGCATGGCTCAGAAGCCGCAACAGATGTCAAGTCGTGTGGCTTTATCCTGCCAACTGTCACAATTTTACCTGACGGATTTACAAAAGCCACGTCCAATGGCAAAAATGTATTCATACCCCAAAAACTGTGTCGCCCTGGCAGGTCAAAAACAAAAGCCATACCGTGACCGTCTTGCAATTCATGCCTAAACATCAAGCCCCTCTCTCTCAGATGTGGCTTGTCTGCCAACTCAACCACAACTCGAGAAAGTGGACTATGCATATTCAGAGACGCGGAAGCCCCCACGCACAAGCCGATCAGCGAAGTCCTCGCACTCATTTTCATCATCAAATTCGAGGCGATATCCAGATCCATGACGAAAAACATCAGCTCCAGCACCGCGAGCCTGCCTGACCGCTTCATCCAAGCTCCAGGAACGCTCAAAAGATCCTGAGGATCTAGCAGGTCTGTCTTTCAGAATGCAGATTCTCATCGGCGTGCAATTCCTGTTTTGGCTGTGTTCTTGATGGCAAAAACACAGTCGTCGTCGTTAAGAATGACCGCCTCCAGCAGCCGCTTGCCGCTTGCAGTGATCTTTATCATTTCCCCATGCCATTCTGCAAATCCCAAACTCTCGAGATTGATCAACTCGTCAGTTCTCAAGCCAAACGGTCTTTTGAATGTGAGAGGCTCCACCCCAGCCTCGCCAGACTTGAAAAGTGAGTACAAGACCTTTGCAGCCTTGCCCTTGGGGTCGCCCAATCCAGATATTGCAGACCCTGACCTCTCTCGCATGATAAAATCAAGGATAGAGCTGTTTGCTGTTTTTGGATTCATCCGAGGTGTCTCCACAGGTATTCCCTGTATTTGTATGGACTTTCATTCTTTGCATTATCTATAAGATACGGCTCTGTTGCCAACTCTCTCCAGTAGAATCCGGGTCTGAAACGAGGCTCATTATATGCCTCAGTCCAAGAGCGATATCTGTATTGACTCTTGCGAGCGGTCGAATCACCCTCAATGCTCTCCTCTATGTCCCTCCAGGGAATAACACGATCACCCATGGGAAGATCTAGACGACCGTATGGACCATCCATAACAGAAGCAGTCTTCTGGGAGAATGAAGCACGGAACAGTCTGTGCTTATATGAAAGGCGTGCAATCATGTACTCATGAAGAGATATTTTGGAAAGCAACGCAGATATTTCCGAACAAGCAGGAGTGGGAAGTTTTGCCACATCGAATGAAGCCATGAAGTTTCTGATGATTTCATGCTTCATCTGATCATTCAACCGATCCTTGGCGGACATGGTGCACAATCCTTCAAGAGCACACACAGCCATCCTTGAACCGACTACAGAGCATGAACCAGCAGAGGGAATAGATTCAAGCATGCTGCAAAGTGCTGTCCACAGGTCTTCAAGCACAAGAGCCAATTCATCAGCCCTCTTGGAGAGTGCTGATGGGTAATCTGAAGCAAGAATCTGAATCTGAATCTGCGAATCAAAAACAACATCGACGCCAATCTTAACGCCGAGTCGTGCAAGTTCAATCTTGGCCTGATCAGGACTTATCGTTGGAGTTGCCATCGCATTTTGCTCCCGCCATCGAACTGGCGTAGTCCTTGTCATAGATCAGAGTGAAATAACGGCACAAATTCTTGCGGTTTTTAATCCGCGTATTCTTCAGTACGCGCGTGAATTTGTCCGTTGCGATTCTGACCATTCAATTTATCTCCGTGTTCATCATCCCGAATATGGAATCATTGACAACTGCTTCCTTGGGTTTTTTAGCTCGGAAAGATTTACGCGTGACCTTCTTTTCTGGTTGTGATGGTTTGTCTTTCTTCGCCTGTCCATGCTCACTGGCAGCGTCCGAAGGAACCGAAGCCAAGGGAGAGGAGCATGACAGATATCCAGCACTTACCAGCCTCATGGCAGTTTCTACATTTGGATCAGACTTTTTCAGTATGAAACGCTGGTTGGGTGACAATGTTCTCTTCAAAAAGGCGACCATGATACCACCCCCCTTGACATTCAAAAACTCTATTTCATCCTCAGATGTTTTGCCGGACACCCCGTCATCCGCAGAATCGAATGATATGTAACCCTTCTTCTTGGCCCACAACACATCCGTATGAGATGCCAATTCATCTGGCAAATCAACAACAGCACCTGGTTTGAACTTCTTCTTTATGGAAGACAAAACCAATTCGCCTTTTAGTGTTTTAGAAACTATTACTTTCATGTCTTTCTCCTTCTGTGTAACATTTTTTCCATGCTGCCCGAATTGTTATCACCCTCGAATATGGTTCTCGCACGAGAAACTGGAGACGACGGGTCTGCAAAAGTACCCTCTTTTGCTCCCTCTCCATATTCAGTCTCGCCTTCAAGTCTTTCTCGACCGGAGAACGGATCATCTGGGTCACCATAGTCAAAATCATGATTATATCTGTACTCACTATCGCCCTTGCCCTGCTCCCAAAGCAAAAGGTCAGCGGCCATGTCGGGGGGTCCTCCGGCAATGCCCTGAGACATGGGTGTTGTAAATTTATAACCCTCTCCGCTATTGGGGCCCCGATACAATTTATATGGATCAACCCTATCAAAAGGGTCAAGAAGTGTGTTCGGCACAGTTGTGCCGAAGTTGGCAACCTTAACACGCCAACTATGGCTCTCAAGGCGAAGCATCAGTCACCCGATGTCCATATAGGAAGACAATATGGTTTTCTTGCGACTGTTCAACTTCGATATTTCAGATGTCTCATCCTTATGTAACTGTCTTTCCTCTGAAGCAGCAGCTAACCTGATTTCAAAAATTCTTTTGTCAATCGCAAACAGATTGGATTGAGCTTCCTTGATGACGACATTTTTGTTAATATTCTTTAGATTAGATGGGGCATCTTCAACAGGAAGATGACCAGTATTCTTTATGCGACCTGCCCTGTTGACAACAAGCGAATCCTCTGCATCCACAGGATCAACATCAGGACTACCCGTATTGAAGTGCAGGGAAAACATATCCCTCTCACCCCTCTTTGCCTCTGCGTATGCTTGCCTGAATTTTTGGTCAAAAGCCTCACTTGTCATGTTTATGCCAGAAACAGGAGAAGACTCGCGAGACTTGCGGGAGACAAGATGGCCATGCTCGTCTGAAGCAGTCTCATCGAGTCGTGCCTCAACAACTCTTGTCGGATATTTCTCTTCCCGATCTACCAGTCTCTGGGCGACAGACTTGTCGGCCTCGTTGCCATGAGACTCATCTATTGCCCGAGGAAGACTCACACCGTCCATGGACGATGTCTTGTTATCTTCCCTATTCTGCTCCAAAAGTTGTTCTCTTGATGCAGATTTAATCAAACCCATACGCCTCAAAAAATTGAACATTTTCAGCTCCTCATGTCTTTTGCCACTCTTTGACCTGAACCAACGCCATACGGAACACCCTGCATAGACCTCCACACAGTCTGACCCTCATCCATAGTTACTGACAATCTGGCTAGTCTACCTTGCGGCAACCTATATTCATCCTGCTCGGATGTGGCAAAACAGGCCCCTGCAAGGGCATCGACAAGGTCATCTGTCCTGATCGTTCCATCCCTCTTGGCAAAAACCCTATAGCCTGTGGGCATATATTTCCTCTGCAAATATAGCATTTCATTTTTCATCATTTCGTGATGAGGTATGCACAATTTGCCACTAGAAGCCAAATCATAAAGATAGTCGTAAATGATAATTTTGTAGCGCTTGGTGAAGCGTGTCAATTTTGCAGGTATCCCTTTAGCCTGCAGGCTTTTGATACTTGCTGCCGAGTTCCACTGATCAAATGAAACCTGTGAAAGATAAAATCTTCTGCTCAACTTTGCCACATATGACTCTATCTCTTCATTAACTATGGGTTTATCCTTACTTGGCTGCCAAAACTTTATATGATCAACCACCAGCCTAAAATCCATCTTGCCAGTGTCTTTCTTAATAAACTGCTCTCTGTGGCATACGACAAGAGCATAATTGTGACTTGAGGTGGCTGGATCAAGATGACAAAAATAGACCTGACCTGGCTCTCCATACTCTTTCAGTTGTAGGGATGGCTTGAAACAAGACTCAACTATATCTCTTGAAAAGAACGACTGCCCAGCCGTACCTGCAAATTCCGCACCGAACTCCATCTCAAACTCTTCATCGTGCATTTGGAGAAACATGTTTCTGAGACCATCTCGACTCTGTTTGGTGTTTACCACCCATGTCGGCAGTCGCAAAGACAGTCTCTGAGGAACTGTTGGAGAAGTTCTGAACAGCTCGTATAACACACCCTCTTTACCTCGCGGACTAGATATGCATATTATTTTACCATCGTATATAAATTTTTCCCGCTCCACCCCTTCTCCGTCGATGTATTTCTCTTTACGGACGTAGGTGGCAGTGGCGGGTGCCAAGGTTCTATATATTGCCTCCCCACCGCTAGACCCAGGGGTCTGCTTGTATAAACCAATTTCATCAAGCATGAGACAATAGCAACCAATACCTGCAAGAGAGTCAGAGTTTGAGTGACCTGCCCTGATGACCACTGAGCCGGGAGAGGTCGGCAGACCTCTTGCCGTCATCTCCTCATTTCTCTTCCTGTCGGCAGGAGTCATGATGTAAATTGTGTCCTGAAGCATCCCATCTTGACTGATCTTATCAGAGAAATAAACACTTTTGAGAACTTTGTCCCTTATTTCCTGAAACAGAATCTCTGCCTGCTTAGAAGAATTCGCGATGGTTATGATGGTAAATGGAGCTCCAGTGCTCAAGCCGTACAAAGCGTGAGGATCTCCGCCTGGAGACTCAATCAGTTTAAGAGCCTCATAAAGTGCCAAAATGGATATGACAAAATCTTTTCCAGAACGACGTCCCCACACCAGAACCAACTCCTGAAACAGGTTGCCACTTTCGTATTTTTTTAGAAGGTCGCCCTGCTCAAAGTCTGGGTCGTCTAGACCATGCTGCTTACACAATTCAATCTCTTCATCGGTCAACTTCAGTTCTTCATTCCCCTTAGTGCCCCTATAGAAGGCTTTGAGTGCAATCTTCTGGAATGGAAACAACTCGATTGGAGTTGGCTCATAATGGCTCATGCCCAAATATTCACGACTCTCAATAAATTCAATTATTGAAGGTATATTGCCAGATGATGCTATTTGACCGCCTACCTCGTTTTCGAGTGATTCTCTAAAAGCAGTCAGCTCGGCGAGGAGCGGATTGTTCTTCGAAGGACGACCGCGCTTAGCCATCAAGTTTCCTCACTCTGTACCCAACAGACGATACGCACGATTCGAAGTCGACCTCTTCCCCTAGATACTTCAGTGAAGTTGCTGCGTTCGTTTCCAAAAGTATTCCTTCTTCTCCGTCAATCCGCCAAAAAAAGAATCTTCTCAAGCGCTCAGGATCTATCATATAAACATATTTCATAAAATTTTCTGGGATGCTTGCACAGGCAACACATATGGGCTCTGCAGTTGATTTTGGCACGCAAGACCACGCGAATATGTCATCCCTATCAGTCATTTTGGTGGAGATAACAGCCTTAACAACCTCTGCATGCTTCAGAGGAATCACCACATGGAAGACATCCATGAGACCACCTCCTCTCCGAAAGAGATCTACCCACAAACGTCAGCAATACCTCCACAAAAACAAGATGCACATCAAACTGACTCTTCTGGAGATTCAGAAAATCCTGGTGTAGCTTCTGGGCCGTACACACATCCAGGTGCACACCATTCCCCTTCAGAAAGCTGAACAAGCGTCATACCTGAAAAGATATCGCCAGTTCCATCCCACACAACAACGTTTGAAACACGATTGGCATCAACGATTGCCCATCTCATAAGATCTCCATCCTTTCATTTGTAACAGAATATTGCAACATAGCCATCTCCACCTCTACCTCCAGCTCCACTATTTACTCCATCTTTAGACCCACCGCCGCCACCGCCACCGCAACTGCTTGCGAAGCTAGCATAGCTTGCACCTCCACCACCAGAACCACCAGCACCAATCAGAAGCACATACAGCCTTCTGGCAAAAGACGGTATAACAAAGGTTCCACTTGTATCAAACTCTTGGAGTTCTATGAGGGGATTGTCTTTCAGCAAACTTGGGAAGCTAAAAAAACCGTGATTCATAAATCACCTCAATGCCACTATTAGGCAATAGCCATTTCCACCCCTACCACCATTGCCAGCAGATCAT
>Ga0169931_10001459_pt1 | contig 39054 bp, 42 predicted proteins | sample Kivu_15m_20L_FD_129675 | JGI IMG/M metagenome (GOLD analysis project Ga0169931, IMG submission 129675) | Freshwater microbial communities from Lake Kivu, Western Province, Rwanda to study Microbial Dark Matter (Phase II) - Kivu_15m_20L... | ecosystem: Environmental > Aquatic > Freshwater > Lake... | reverse complement strand
TGTCGATGGCGGTGGCCAACGAGTAGGCGATCTCCTGCACCGGCGTGGCGCCGGCCTCCTGCAGGTGGTACGAGCACACGTTCATGGGGTTCCACTTCGGCGCGTGCAGGGCGCACCACGCCACCATGTCGACGATCAGGCGCTTGGAGGGGGCCGGCGGGAAGATGTACGTACCCCGCGACAGGTACTCCTTCACGATGTCGTTCTGTGTGGTGCCGCGCAGGGCCGTCGACGGGGTGCCCTGCTCCTGCGCGTTGGCCACGTACAGTGCCAACAGCCACGCCGCCGTGGCATTGATGGTCATGGACGTGTTCATCTGCCCGGGCGGAATGCCGTCGAGCAGCGTGCGCAGATGCCCGAGGTGCGCCACGGGGACACCCACCTTGCCCACCTCGCCGCGGGCGAGCACGGCGTCGGGGTCGTAGCCGGTCTGCGTGGGCAGGTCGAACGCGATCGACAGACCCGTCTGCCCCTTGGCGAGGTTGGTGCGGTACAGCTCGTTGGAGGCTCTGGCCGTCGAGTGCCCCGAGTACGTCCGCATCATCCACGGTTCGTCGCGTCGCGTCATGGGCACAGTGTGTCGCCTTCACCCGAGATCGGACGAGCCAGGTAGGTCACCGACCTCGACGCTCCAAAGGGCCCGTTCCCCGCACTCGTGTACTTCCACGGGGGCGCCTTCTGCCTCGGCAGCGCCATGGGCGTCCGCCGGCCGTGCAAGCGCCTTTCTGCCGGTGCAGGGTATGTCGTGATCAACGTCGACTCAGCGGTGTCGACCTGCGCATCGCTGGCGCCCGGCCGTTGTTCGGGTTGTTCGACATGCCGATGTCGGTGCGCGAGCCCGGGTCGAATCAGGGTTCGATCGAGGTCTGGCTTCACCAGGCGTATCTGGGATCACACTGCCTGCGCCACCACAGCTCCCCCGTGCTACCTCACGGTCGGGTGTGAGGACTCCCTGGCCGGTCAGACCCTCGAGATGGAACCGATGATCGGGTGGCTGTGCGGGATCGCCGCAACGTCTCAGGCGACAGCCGCGGTGACCAACGCCAGGTAATGACGGCGCGGTATCTCGATGACGCCCAGTGATGCCAGATGCGGCGTGGACCACTGCGTGTCGAGCAGCCACATCCCGTGGTCGCGCATGGCCTCGACGAGGTGGACCAACGCCACCTTCGAGGCATCGGTGGCGCGGTGGAACATGGACTCGCCGGCGAAGAGTGCTCCCGTGCGAACCCCGTACAGCCCTCCGACCAGGTCACCCCGATCGTCGAAGCATTCGACACTGTGGGCGAAGCCCAACTCGTGCAACTGCCGGTATGCCTGCACGAACGCCGGGGTGATCCATCCGTGGGGCCGGTGGGGGTCGGCGCACGCCAACATGACGTCGGTGAATCGCGTGTCGAAACGGACCTCGAACCGGGCGAGACTGCGCCGCAGGGAGCGCGACACCACGAGGTCGTCGAGTGGTAGGACCCCACGCGGGTCGGGTGACCACCAGCCGACGCGACGACGGCCGTAGGGCATGGGGAACAGCCCGGACCGGTAGGCGGCGAGCAGGGTGCCCGGTTCGAGGTCGCCACCCACCGCCATCAGGTCCCCCGGTCCCGCCTCGGCGGGATGGGGAAGGGACCACGGCGAGGCCGGAGGTTCGCGGGGCGGGATGGCGAAGGGGTGCACCACGGGCTGTTGTAGCAGCGCTCGGCGCCGACTCGATGCGCAGGCGACTACGTCATGAGCGCCCGGTGTCGTTACAGTCCCGTGCTCGTGCCCTCCGACGAGCGACGCCCATGACCGACACGACTTCCCGGGAGACCGTCAGGGCGGCGCCGTTCGCACCGCTGCGGTCGTTCTTGAAAGCCGAGACCACCGGTGGTGTGCTCCTGGTGGTGGGTGCGGTGATCGCCCTGGTCTGGGTGAACCTGTTCCCCGGCAGTTATCACGACCTGTGGGAGACCGAACTCGGTCTGTCGCTCGGAGGGCGGGAGCTGTCGCTGACGCTGCACGGGTGGCTCAACGACGGCCTGATGACCCTGTTCTTCTTCGTGGTCGGTCTGGAGATCAAGCGTGAGATCGTCCAGGGTGAACTACGGTCACCCCGCGCGGCGGCGCTCCCCATCGTGGGTGCTCTGGGGGGCATGGTCGTTCCGGCGCTGCTCTACACGGTGTTCAACGCCGGCACGGCCACCAGTCGGGGTTGGGGCGTGCCCATGGCCACCGACATCGCCATGGCCGTGGGTGTGGTGACCCTGATCGGGCGGCGCTTCGTACCGGCCTCGCTGACCGTATTCCTGCTCGCCCTCGCGATCGCCGACGATCTGGGCGCCATCATCGTGATCGCCGTCTTCTACAGCGAGAGCCTCGACGGCCTGTGGCTGCTCGCCGCCCTGGCCTTGGTCGCTGTCACCATCGGTGTGAGGCGCCTCGGTATCCGACCCATTCCCGCCTATTCCATCCTTGGCGTCGCCCTGTGGTTCAGCCTGCACGAGAGTGGGGTGCACGCCACGATCGCAGGTGTCGTCATGGGGTTCATCGCCCCGACGAAGCCACTCGAGACACCCAGTGCCATCGCCTTCGGCGAGAACGAGGACCTGACCGACCCCGAAGCGCTGCAGCGCCACGTCGCCACGAGTCGCCACGTCATCTCGGTGGTCGAGCGCCTCATCCACGCCCTCCTGCCCTGGACCTCGCTGGTGATCGTGCCCGTGTTCGCCATCGCCAACGCCGGTATCGAGATCGACGGCGACGTGCTGGGCGACACCTTCGGGTCCTCGGTCGCCTGGGGTGTGCTGGTCGGCCTGGTGCTCGGTAAGCCCTTGGGCATCACGCTGGCGACGTTCCTCGCCGTCAAGGTCGGTGTGGCGGTACTGCCCCAGGGGGTCACGTGGCGTCAGCTGGCGTCGGTCGCCACCGTGGCCGGTATCGGCTTCACCGTCGCCATCTTCGTGGCCGACCTGGCATTCGTGGACGAGTCGGTGCTGGGCGCCGCCAAACTGGGCATTCTGGTTGCCTCGGTCATCGCAGGCCTGGTGGGTTTCGTGGCGGTGCGGGCATCGGGACGTAGCCGTCTACGCTCGGACGCGTGACCGGAATCCTCGCCCTGCAGGGAGGCGGCCCCTTCGTCGCCAACGACGAACTCGACCGGCGCCTGCTCGGCGAGGTCGGCGCCCAACGGGTCGTCGTGCTGCCGACGGCCGATGCCTACGAGCATCCCGACCGGCTGCTCGCAGCGGCCGACGCCTGGGGTACACGCCTGGGTGTCGACGTGGTCGGCTTGCGGGTGCTCAACCGCCCGGGTGCCCTCGACACCGAGCACGTCTCGGCCGTCGCCGGTGCTCGCGCCGTGTATCTGGCGGGCGACTCGCCCATGCACCTGCGCAGCGTCCTGAAGGACACGCCACTGTGGGACGCGCTGCGCGCCGTGCTCGCCCGTGGCGGTCTGGTGGTCGCGGTGGGCAACAGTGCCGCGGCGGTCTGCGATCCCATGGTGGATCCGCGTGGTGGCGCCTTCACCCTGGGTCTGGGTCTGGTGACGGGGCTCGCCCTGGTCAGCGAGGTGGAGACGTGGTCGGCCGACCGGCTGCACCGCACGCTGAAGCTGGCCAACACGCCGATCGCCATGCTGCATACCGGAAGTGCGCTGATCGCCCGCGACCAGGGCTGGGAGCTGGTCGGAGCCCCCGATATCCGGGGGGACCTACCCGTCAGCTCTGAGTGATGCGCACCGACTCGATGCGGATCTCGCCCAGGGGCGGAACGCCGTTGGCCTCGGGATTGCCCAGGGCATCCATGGCTGCGACGGTGGTGTCGAGGCCGTCGATGACCTTGCCGAACAACGAGTAGCTCGGGGGAAGATCGGCACCGTTCTGGCCGGTGATCACGAAGAACTGGCTGCCGTTGGTGTCAGGGCCGCTGTTGGCCATGGCGAGAGACCCGATCTCGTACTCGCCGGCGGACGGAAGCTCGTCGGGGAAGGTGTAGCCGGGGCCTCCCGTACCGGTGGCCGTGGGGTCACCGCACTGGACGACGAACGACGGGATCGCCCGGTGGCACACCGTGCCGTCGAAGTAGTTGTAGCGGGCCAGGGTGACGAAGTTGTTCACGGTGATCGGTGCCCGGTCGGGGAACAACTCGACGGTGAAGACGCCCTGGTTCGTGGTGACCGCAGCGGTGTAGGTGGCACCGTCGTCCAGACAGTTCGACGGTGGCTGCTCGAAGGACCCCACCTTGGCCTCGCTGTGGTCGGTTGCCGGGCACGGTGTCTCACCCGTGATGGTGCGATCCTCGGCGGCGGGTGCGGCGGGTGCGGCAGTGGTGGTCGGGGCCGTCGTGGTGGTGGGCGCCGGTGTCGTGGTCGGTGCCTCGGCTCCATCGTCGCCGCCGCCCAGCACGACGGCGAGCACCACGAGGAACAGCACGATCGCCGCCGCCAGGACGCCGATGCGGATCGCCTTGCGCTTGGCCTTGCGCTTCAGTTCGGCTTTGCGCTCCGCCTCCACTCGCAGTTGACGGTTCGCCTTTTTGCGCTCGCGCTTCTCAGTGCCCACGAGCGTCGAACACTACCCTTGCCGTCGTGGTCGAACCTCGTCCGTACCCGACCGTGGTCCTCACCGGTGGCCCCGGTGGTGGGAAGACGACCGCCGCCGACCTGTATCTGCGTGAGTTGGGCGACGAGGCGATCGTGGTCCCCGAGTCGGCGACGCTGCTGTTCGCCGGTGGTTTTCCTCGCCTTGCCCAGGAGCACGCCCAGCGTTCCCTCCAGCAAGCCATCTTCCACGTGCAGCGGAACCTCGAGGACGTTCAGCGAACCCGGTTCCCCGACCGTGTCGTCATCTGCGACCGGGGCACCCTGGACGGCGCAGCGTTCTGGCCCGACGGACAGGCCGAGTTCCTGGCCGTGAACGGCACCGATCTGGCGAACGAACTGCTGCGCTACGACGCTGTGCTGTTCTTCGAGACGGGTGCCGTCGGTGGTCTGAGCATCGAGGGAGGGAACCGCTACCGGCAGGAATCCCTGGCCGAGGCAGTCGAGTTGGACCGGCGTCTGCGACACCTCTGGCAGCAGCATCCCCGCTTCTTCCTCATACCGCACCAGGAGTCGTTCCTGGCCAAGATCACGGCCGGCCTGGCCATACTGCGCAGCGTGATGGGGACTCACGGCGACCGCGGACGCTAGCGTTCCCCCACCGTGGCCCTGATCGTTCAGAAGTTCGGCGGAACCTCCGTCGCCGACCCCGACCGCATGCGAGCCGTCGCCGAGCACGTCGCCTTCACGCGTCGCCACGGCAACGACGTCGTCGTGGTGGTGTCGGCCATGGGCAAGACCACCGACAACCTCATCTCGCTGGCCAACCAGGTGTCACGAACACAGCCGGGCCGCGAGTTGGACATGCTGCTGACCACCGGGGAACGAATCTCGATGGCGCTGTTGTGCATGGCCCTCGCCGACGTGGGCATCGAGGCGGTCAGTTTCACCGGCAGCCAGGTGGGCATCATCACCGACACCGTCCACACCAAGGCCAAGATCCTCCAGGTGAAGGGCGACCGCGTGCGGGATGCGCTGGCGGCGGGCAAGGTGTGCGTGGTGGCCGGTTTCCAGGGTGTCAGCACGGCGAACGAGATCACCACCCTGGGTCGTGGTGGCAGCGACACGACGGCGGTGGCGTTGGCCGCAGCGCTGAACGCCGACAGTTGTGAGATCTACACCGATGTGACCGGGGTGTTCACCGCCGATCCGCGCCTGGTGCCCCAGGCCCGCAAGTTGGCGCATCTCACCTTCGACGAGATGCTCGAGATGGCGGCCTCGGGCTCGAAGGTGCTGGCGCTCCGCTCGGTCGAGTTCGCTCGCAACCACTCCGTTCCCATCCAGGTCCGGTCCAGTTTCACCTGGGAGCCCGGCACCTGGGTCACCGCCGATGCACCCCGAGGAGGGGCCGATATGGAAGATCCCATCATTTCGGGTGTCGTGCACGACGTCAGCGAGGCCAAGGTGACGGTGCGCGCGGTACCCGACCGGCCAGGGGTGTCGGCAGCACTGTTCGAGCCGTTGGCCGCCGCCAACGTGAACGTCGACATGATCGTGCAGAACACCTCCAGCCGCGGGTCCACCGACATCAGCTTCACGCTTCCCAAGGCCGACCTCGCCGTGGCCGAGGAGATCATGCGCCGCGTGGCGAGCGACATCGGTGCCGCCGATGTGATCCACGATTCGGCGATCGCCAAGGTGTCGCTGGTCGGCGCAGGCATGAAGACCAGTCCGGGTGTGGCCGCCACCATGTTCCGAGTACTCGCCGATGAGGGCATCAACATCGAGATGATCTCGACGTCGACGATCCGCATCTCGGTGGTCGTGTCGGCCGACAAGGTGGAGCAGGCGGCGCGGGCGCTGCACACGGCCTTCGGTCTGGACAGCGGGCAGGCCTACGCCGCTCCGCTGCCCGAGCGGAAGTGAACCGGGACCGCCCCGGGTCATGAGTCGCCGACGCCTCCAGCAGGTGCCCTGGAATGCGGCGGGGCGCACCAGTGAGGTGCAGTCGAGCGCCGACGACGTCGTGCGCGAAGTCGGCTGGGTGTTCAACAACGCAACGGGTGAACGCCTGACCTTGGCCGAGTTCGTGCGAACCGGGGACGAGGAGGTCGGCTCGTACCTGCAGTTGTTCGGGCTGGCATCCTCCGAAGACGAGCGGCGGACCCTGGTCGAGATCGGCGCCGGCATCGGCCGAATGACCGCCGGGTTCAGCCGGCGTTTCGGGCAGGTGATCGCCTGTGACCTGGACGCTGCGTTCCTCGAGCGCTGCCGGCAGACGGTGGCGACGTTCGGGCGGGTCGGCAACCTGCGCACCTCGCCGGTGACCGATGGGCGAAGTCTGGGCCTCCCCGATGCCGTCGCCGACGTGACGTTCTCGTACATCACCCTGCAGCACTGTGCCCACGACGATGCACTGGCACTGGTGGGGGAGGCGTTGCGGGTGACGCGCCCGGGCGGGCAGGTGGCACTCAACTTCCGGGCGTGGACCACGCTCGATGCGGTGTTGGTGCCGCTCGGATCCCTGATGCGCGCTGCGTGGCGACTACCGACGGTGGGTGCCTGGTTGGCACGCCAGCGTTTCGCCACCCGACTGGGCTGGCAGGCCAACCGCCTGGCGCCCGAGGAAGTGCTGGCCTACGTGGCCGCCCAGCCGCATGGCTGCGCCGAACTGGCCCTGTACACCTCTCCGCGGCGCACCTCGCCCCGGCGTTCCGGCGTGGCGGTGCACACCTTCGAGGGCATCAACCGCAGTCACTGGTGGCTGGTGGCCCGCCGTGATGGTGCGCCCGGCCAGTAGCCTCGCCGCTCATGCGTGTGGGCGTCGTCGGAGCAACAGGTCAGGTCGGCGGGGTCATGCTCGCCCTACTCGCCGAGCGCGGGTTTCCCGTCACGGCGTTGCGATGCTTCGCCTCGGCACGCTCCGCGGGCTCGGTCATCTCGTGGCAGGGTCGTGAGATCGTCGTCGAGGACGCCGCCACCGCGGACGTGAGCGACCTCGATGTGGCGCTCTTCTCGGCCGGCGCCAGCACGTCGCGCGAACTGGCCCCGCGTTTCGCCGAGGCGGGCGCCATCGTGATCGACAACTCCTCGGCCTGGCGTATGCACCCCGAGGTGCCCCTCGTGGTGGCCGAAGTGAACGGCGACCAGGTGGCCAACGCCCCTCGGGGGATCATCGCCAACCCCAACTGCACGACCATGGCCGCCATGCCGGTGCTCAAGCCACTGCACGACGAGGCCGGTCTGGTGCGCATCGTCGCCAGCACGTACCAGGCGGTGTCGGGCGGCGGTCTGGCCGGTGTCGACGAACTGGACCGACAGGCCCAGGCCGTCACGGTGGGGGCTCGGGCGCTCACCTACGACGGCAACGCCGTGGTGCACCCGGCGCCCACCAAGTTCGTGCGGCCCATCGCCTACAACGTGGTGCCTTTCGCCGGATCGATGGCGGGCGACGGTTCGCTCGAGACCGACGAGGAGCAGAAACTGCGCAACGAGAGCCGCAAGATCCTCGCCATCCCCGACCTGCGGGTTTCGGGCACATGCGTGCGGGTGCCGGTGTTCACGGGTCACTCCCTGGCGCTGAACCTCGAGTTCGCCCGGCCCATCTCCGTGGCCCGGGCCACCGAGCTGCTGGCGGAGGCCCCGGGTGTGGCCATGTCGGAGGTCCCCACCCCACTGGAAGCCGCCGGTCGCGACCCCAGCTACGTCGGCCGCATCCGCCAGGACTCGAGTGTGGACGACGGGCGCGGCCTGGCGTTGTTCGTGAGCAACGACAACCTGCGCAAGGGTGCGGCGCTGAACGCGATCCAGATCGCCGAACTGCTGGTCGAGACCTGAGTTCGGCCGGTGCTCAGCAGGCGCAGGGAATGGCGCCGCAGCGCGGGCAGCCTTCCCGGTAGCGGGCCACCGCCTCGTCCAGGTCGACGCCGATCTGGTTGGCCAGGCTCGCCAGCCACGCCAGCACATCGCCCACCTCGTGGCGCTGCTGGTCCGGGGTGCCCTTACGCACCGCCTGGGCCAGTTCGCCCAACTCCTCGGTCAGCCAGGCGATGGTGGCGGCGACGCCTCGTTCGCGGTCGCGGGTGCCGTAGGTGCGTTCGATCACGTCTTGGAGGGCGGCCAGTTCCACGGCGATGACGCTAACGGGCACGCCCCGGGGGCAGGATCGTGGCCGTGACACAGCGTGCCGACGGGGTCGACCCCGCTCATCTCGATCAGGTTCAGGCCACGGTGTCGGCGGCCATGGACCACGGCGATGGCCTGCGCTGCGTGGTCGCGATGCCCACACCCGGAGGTCTGGTCGTCGAGGCACTGCTGGCCGAGGGTGCGCCCGGCGCCGAACGCACCACGGTGCTGGCGGCAGCCGACCTCGCCGATGACGGTTCGCTCGACGGCATCCGTTGGGCACGCATTGCGCCGGCCGTGCCGATCGAGTTCGACCCGGCGGAGGTGCTGGCCGACCAGGACGCTGCGAGGCCCGAGGGGTGGGCGGTGTTCACCTCGTTCGTCGCCGCTCTGGGGGAGGGCCCCGCCGCTGCAGCGGCCTGCTTCGCCGACGGCGGGGTGTTCTCGCATGCGGCCTACGTACCGGGCCGTCCCCGCATCCTGGTGACGGGGCGCCACGCGATCGAGTCGGCGTTTGCCGATCGGCGGCCGGGACCGCCCGACCTCCATGTGGTGGCACTGGTGCAGGTCGGTCGATGGGTGATGATCGACGGTCGGGCGAACACGCCCGAGGGGCCCCGGCCCTTCGTGTCCAGTTTCAGCGTGGATCCCACTGGTCGACTGCTGCGTTACGTCAGCGCCGGCGTGAACCGTCACTCGTAGCGCAGGGCCTCGACCGGGTCGAGATTGGCGGCCCGACGGGCTGGCAGTCGGCCGGCGACCATGCCGATGGCGGTCGTCACGGCGATCACCACGAGTGCCACCAAGGGTGCGATCTGCACGATGTTCTGGTCGAGGACCCCGCGCTCGCGCAGTTGCTGGTTGAGGATCTGGTTGAGGCCGAAGGCGAACAGCACCGAGGCGATCACGCCGACCACGCCGCCGACGCAACCGACGATCGCCGCCTCGATGGTGAACAGTCGGCGCACGGTGCGTTTGGTGGCGCCGATGGCACGCATGACCCCGATCTCGCGTGTGCGTTCCAGCGTGGCCATGACCATGGTGTTCACCACGCCGATGGCCGCCACCAGCAGAGCGATACCTCCGATGCCGCCCAGCACGGCCCCCACGATCGTGAAGGCCTGACTCTGGGCGTCGATCTCGTCCTTACCGGCGGCGGCACCCAGTCCCATCGACTCGACGTCGAGCACGATCCGCTCCACGTCGCCCTTGGAGCGGGCGTCGACCACGATCGAGGTGTAGCCGTTGCGCTCGATCGGGTTCTCGACCCGGGTCTCCTTCTGCCCGTTGGGACCCGAGTTCTCCATCCAGCTGAAGGTCTGCATCGCCACGCCGCGCTCGAGGTCGACGCTGATGCGGCCACCGTCCTGCGACGCCATGACCCCCACCACCGTGAGCGTTTCATCGGGCTTCTGCGCCTCGGGCGGGCCCATGTCACCGCGGTAGCGAAGGGTGACCTGTTGGCCGATCAAGGCTTCGTAGTCGCCGGCGTAACCGAGGTCGTCGGCGAGGTCTGTGCTCAGCAACATGGCGTTCCCACCATCGTCGGGCGACAACTCGGCACCCGCCAGGAGCGAATGCCGGATCGTGCCGTTGGGGGTGTAGGCCACGATCGCCGTGTTCTGCAGCGTCACCTCCCTGCCGTCGAATGCCATGGACTCGAACTGGCCGATCTGGGCGAACAGGGTCGCCGAGTTCACGTTGGCCACCGCCTCCACCTCGGCCAGCGTGGTCTCGTCGATGCGGCGGCCCGAGCCTTCGGGACGTGCCCACACCGCCTCGCGGTAGCTGAGCCCGGCGGAGCCGGTGACGATGACCCGCTTGTCCTCGCCCGTCTTCTCGAACGACGACACCAGGAAGCCCCGGGCACTGGTGACCAGCGACAGCATGATGGTCACCGACATGGCGCCGATGACGATGGCGAACACCGTGAGTGTGGTGCGCAGTTTCTGGCGGCCCAGATTGCGCCATCCGGTGCGGAACTGATCGGCGATCTTCATCGCGCCACCGCCTTCTCGGTGATACGTCCGTCCATGATCTCCACGACCCTCGAGGCGAGTTGCGCCACCGCAGCGTCATGCGTGATCACGATGAGGGTCATACCCTGCTGGTTCAGCCGCACCAGCTCTCGCATCACGTCGGCACCACGAGTGCTGTCGAGGTTCCCGGTGGGTTCGTCGGCGATGATCACCTTGGGATCGTTCACCAGGGCGCGTGCGATGGCCACGCGTTGGCGCTGCCCGCCCGACAACTGAGTGGGACGGTGATTGGCCCGGTCGCTCAGGCCGACGCGCTCGAGTGCGCGAAGCCCTCGCTCTCGTCGTTCCCTGCGCTTTCCCACACCGCCGATGACCAGTGGCGAGATGACGTTCTCGAGGGCGGTCTCGTGGGCCTGGAGGTTGAAACTCTGGAACACGAAACCGATGGTGCGGTTGCGGTAGTCCGACAACTGTCGGTCCTTGGCGTCGGACAGGTCCACGCCGTCGATCACCACGCGGCCCCGGTCGGGTCGGTCCAGTCCTCCGATCACGTTGGCGAGGGTGGACTTCCCCGACCCCGACGGCCCACGTATGGCGAGGAAGTCGCCCGCAGCCACCTCGAGGTTCACGTCGTCCAGCGCCGTGACGGTTTCGCCACCGACGACGTAGGTCTTGTGCAGCCCGACACATCGAATGAGCGACATGTTTGGACACCCCTTCACCGCCGGGCCCCCGCACGTCGGCGTTCCGGAGTGTGTGCGCGGCCGCACAGGCCACGAGACCACATCTCACTGGTCGGGGTGGGGAGATTTGAACTCCCGGCCTCCACGTCCCGAACGTGGCGCGCTAACCAAGCTGCGCTACACCCCGTGCACGACCGTGGTAGCGGCCGGGCTCGCACTCCCGAGGGAGCGAGGAAGGACTCTAGCCCGCGGTGTCCGATTCGCCAGCAGCCACGACGGTGAGGAGGTCCTCGACTTCGGGCTCCGCCACCCGGCCGCCCTGGGCCACACGGCGAGCAGCCCGCCGCAGTCGCAGCGAGTCGAGCGGCTTGATCAGCCAGCCTTCGGCGCCGCATCGACGGGCCAGGTGCACGTCGGCCACCCGGTCGAGCAGCATCAGTACGGGAACGTGGGGCATCAGCCCACCCGACTCGTCGAGTCGCAGGCCCATGGTCACGGCCATACCGCCCATCGAACCGATCTGCAGGTCGAGCACTGCGAGATCGGGTGTGCGCGATGCGACCACACCGGCCACGGCACGGCCCTCACGGCACACGGTGAACGACGTGTCGGGACCGCTCAGCGCGGCGACGATCTCGTCGAGGACCCAGTCAGCGTCGGTGGCCACCAGCACGTGCACGAAGCGAACCCTATCGGCCGGCCGAGGTCGAGGCGAAGAGGGGCGTCATGATGGCCATGAGACCCCCGAGGTCGGTCATGTCGTCGTCGAGCAACGGCACCTCGGCCCATGCGGCATCCCCGACGGCCTCGTGCAGTGCCGTCAGTTGCGCCCGTTCGGCCTCGGCGACGTGGCGCAGTTCGGCCAGGTTGTCCCACAGTCGTGCGAGGTCGGCATCCCCGAGGTCACGGGCCTGCCCGGCCCGGTGACGTGCGTTCGCGGCGCTTCCCGGGCCGTAGAGGGGGTGTATCCGGTTCACCACGACGGCGGCGACCCGGCGGTGGCGACGGCGCAGTTCGTCGGCGAAGAACCGTGCCTCGTCGATCGTGTCGTGGCGCGGTGAGGCCACGAGCACGTAGCGGGTCTCGGCTGCGCCGAGCAGTTCACCCACGGCGTGGGCCCGGTCGCGGAACCCGCGCTCCATGCCCTCGAACGCCTGAAGAAACGCCATGGCGTCGGCCAGGGCGCTGGCGCCGACCACCCGACCCAGTGTGCGCAGCAGTGGTTGCGCGGCGAGGTTGACGACGCGCAGGCTGGTGCGCGCCGGAGCCAGCATGATGCGCGCCACCCGATGATCGAGGAAGCGGGTGAGGCGCCCGGGAGCCTCGAAGAAGTCGAGCGCTCGCCGGGTGGGCGGCGTGTCGACGATGACGAGGTCGAACCGGTCGTCGTGGACCAGTGAGTACAACTTCTCGCCGGCCATGTACTCCTGCGTGCCCGACATGGCGCTGGACACGTTCCGGTAGAAGCTGTTGGCCAGGATCCCGGCGGCCCGCTCGGGGGTCGGCGCGTAGGTGCGCACCAGGTCGTCGAAGGTGGCGCGGGCGTCGAGCATGAGAGCCCACAGTTCGCCACCCTCCGCTGCGAGGGGCAGGTCCAGTCGGCGGGGGTCGTTGGTCAGGCCTCCGCTCGCACCCAGGGCTTCGGCGAGACGTCTCGCCGGGTCGATGGTGACCACGACTGCCCGCCTGCCCCGCAGTGCTGCAGCGAGGGCCAGGGTGGCGGCCGTGGTGGTCTTGCCGACCCCGCCACTGCCGCAGCAGACGATCACGCCTGCTGTCTCGATGAGGTCGTCCAGCGTCGGGGTGCTCATGACGGCAGGGTCACCGCATGCAGTTGCGAGACCAGGTGCGGGAGGTCGGCGGACGTGATTCCCGCCGTGGGGAGCCAGGGCAGTGCCAGCAGTGGTAGTGGCAGTTCGTCGGCCAGACGGCGCAGGGCGACGGCCTGGCGGTGTTGCCGGGTGCGGCGGCTCGTCGCAGCGTCCGACAGCGCCCGGCCCTCGGCGCCGGACGGCTGGCGCCCGGCCAGTTCGGCGGGGTCGGGCAGTGCGCCGAAGGTGTCGACACCGTTCACCACGATGGGGCCCAGTTGCACACCGACCCGGTCCTCGAGGGCGAAGGCGGTTTCGATGAGTTCGGTGACCGGCGTGGTGTCGGGCGTGGTCACCATGACCACCTGGCATCGGCGGGGGTCGTGCAGCATGTCGAGCACCTCGCGTGCCTGCGAGGCCACCGGTCCCGACGTGACCGCCTCGGCCAGGCCGGCCGGCGACTGCAGCAGGGTGATCGCATGCCCGGCGGCCGGCCCGTCGACCACGATCAGATCGAGGTCGCTGCGCTCACGCGCCAGGGACTTCAACTGCGCCAGCACCAGCAGGTCGTCGATGCCCGGCGATGCCGTCGACACCACGTCGATCACCCCGGTGTTCATGAGGCGGCGCGAGATACGGGCCAGTCCGTGCGTGTTCAGGTAGTGCTCCAGCGCCTCGGAGGGGGTCAGGGTCAGCGTCTCGATCCGGGGGTCGCCCCGCAGCAGCCCGGCGAGGGCTGGCTTCTCCTCCAGTTCCACGGCCAGCACGCGCCGTCCGGCGTCGGCTGCCGCCCGGGCCACGACGGCCGATACCGTGGTCTTCCCGACGCCGCCCTTGCCCGCCACCACCATCAACCGGGCTGCGGTCACCAGGGCCAAAGGATCCACGTCCACAGGAGGCACTCGTGCGAAGACTACTGACCGCCGTGTTGGCTGCCATGGCCGCGAGCGCTCTGTGGGCCTCGACGGCCGGTGCTCAGGACGCCAGCGATGCCAGCCAACTCGCACCCGTCGACGTGTTCGAGGTCAGTGGTCTGATCGACGACATCATGGTCGACGAGATCGTCGAGGCGATCGAGCTGGCCAGTGCCGGCGATGCCCAGGCCCTCATCCTGCAGATGAACTCGCGGGCCGCCGTGGTGTCGCGCAGCGACATGGCCCGGCTCGCCGAACGCATCCACACGGCCGACGTGCCCATCGCCATCTGGGTGGGGCCGTCGGGATCGCGGGCGTACGGCCTGCCGGCGCAGTTGCTGGCGGTGGCCGACGTGACCGGTATGGCGCCGGGCACCCGTATCGGCCGCACCGGCACGCCGCTCACCGTGCCGGGGGTCGAGATCGAGTTCGGCCAGGCCACCGAGCAGTTGCGGTCGGGGACGCTGGGTTTTCAGGACGCCCGGCGCCTGGGTGCGCTGCGCCTCACCACCTCCGACGAGGGGGTGCCGGTGCTGCGCAACATGGTGTTCGCCCTCGATGGCCTGACGCTGGGAGGTCAGGTGCTCGACACCGTGGTCGAGCGGCTCGACGACGACGGCGGTGTGGTGCGCGACGCCACCACGGTGCGGTTCTCCAAACTCGATGCACTGCCCCGTCTGCTGCACACCGTTGCCAGCCCTCCGGTGACCTACCTGCTGTTCACCATCGGCTTGGCGCTGCTCATCTTCGAGTTCTTCACCGCCGGTGTCGGCGTCGCCGGCCTCGTCGGGGCGGTCTCGGCGGTGTTGGGCAGTTACGGCCTGGGGGCACTGCCGGTGCGGGGCTGGGCGATCGCGCTGCTGATCGTCGCCATGCTGGCCTTGGCCATCGACGTGCAGGTGGGCGTCCCCCGGCTGTGGACCGGGATCGGGCTCGCCGCCTACGGCGTGGCGTCGTGGACCTTGTTCCTCCCGGTCGACGGTACATCCCTGCGGCCCAGTTGGATCACCCTCGTGGCGGGGATCGGCGGCACGGCACTGGCCTTCATCGTGGGCATGCCCTCGATGGTGCGCACGCGCTTCGCCACGCCGACCATCGGGCGCGAGTGGATGGTCGGGCAGATGGCCACTGCGGTGGGGCCGATCGACCCCGAGGGCATCGTGCGCCTGGGCGACGCCCAGTGGCGCGCCCGGACCAACCGGGCGACGCCCATCCCCGCTGGGACGCCCGCCCGGGTGGTGGCGATCGACGGCATCACCCTGGAGGTGGAGCCCGAGGAGGGTGCCGCCCGCGATTATCGGGAACGGCGATCCAAGGGCGGCGACTCGGCGTCGTAGGGTGAGACCATGACGGCGGTCGTGGTCGAAAAGCGGACGTGGGTCGACGAGCGCCACGCCAGCTACAGCACCGCAGGTGAGGGTATGCCGGTGCTGTTCCTGCACGGTTGGGCGCTGGGACACCAGACGTACCGTGAGGTCATCGAGGCGGTTGCGGCGCAGGGTGTGCGAGTGGTCGCCCCCGCCCTGCCCGGCTTCGGCCGCACCGATCCGTTGCCGGGCGACCAGTTCTCGCTGGCGGGTTTCGCCCGATGGGTGGCGTCGTTCTGCGACGCCGTCGGCATCGACGAGTCGGCCGTCGTCCTGGGGCACAGTTTCGGTGGCGGTGTGGCCGTACGGCTGGCCCACGACCACCGGGCCCGCGTGCGGTCGCTGGTGCTGGTGAACTCGATCGGCGGCTCGGCCTGGAAGCGCGGCCGCACGCTCACCTCGATCGCCGAACGCCCCCTGTGGGACTGGGGTCTTCACTTCCCGGCCGACGTGTGGCCGGTGCGCCAGGCGACGCGCGTGTTGCCGGTGATCGTGGAGGACTTCGTACCCAATCTGGTGCGCAACCCCCGCAACCTGGTGAAGGTGGCCGGCCTGGCCCGGCGCGCCGACCTGCGCTACGAGTTGGAGGAACTACGTGACTCCGGCCTGCCGATCACCATTCTGTGGGCGGAACGCGACAGGGTGATCCCGCGGGAGTCGTTCGAGGCGCTGTGCGTGGCGGCCGGGGTGCAGGGCACGGTGGTGGAGGGGTCGCACTCGTGGCTCCTGGCCGATCCCGACCAGTTCGGCGAGGTGATCACCAACGACGTGAACGTGGCGCGCCTGGCGCGGGAACTGGAGCGAGTGGAGGCGCCGGCCCGGGTGCGCACGCTTCGCGGTCGGCCGCGTTTGCGCCCCACGGGAATCTGGGACGAAAAGCGAGCGAAAAACGCTCGCTGAGCTACCGAGAATGCTCAGGTGGGCCCGGGCAGGCGCGGTCCGCCGATGCGCAGGTCGCCGCGGCGGCGGGTGATGCCCCGGGCGTCCAGTTCGGTGGCCAGCGGCACGGCGTGCTTGCGCGTGATGCCGAGGGCGTCCCGGAACATCGCCATGGTGAAGCCCTCGGGTGACGTCGCCAGCAGTCGTGCTGCAGTCCGACCCGCCAGGTCCAGTGCCTCGACGTGGAACCACAAGTCGTCTCGTTCGAACAGCACACCGCGGCGCACGAGTTCGCGTAACTGACCCCGGTCGAGCACCTCGGGGTCGGGCGGGGCCAGGCCCCCGGCCCGCAGGCGTTCGATCTCGGGATGATCGGCCAGCGGATCGACCACGCCGGGGCGCCGGACGCGGTCGCTCACCACCTCGACCTCACCCCGGGCGAGCGCCACCTCGAGCGCGGCGCGGGCATGCTCATCCAGCGATGCCACGTCGACACCGGAGTCTCCGGCTTCGTCGATGCGACGCCCCAGAGCGTCCGCCGCCGCCTCCCAGGCTCGGGGCGCCACCACCAGTCGGCCGACCGTAGGCATGTGACGCTCGCCGGTGAGCCGTTCCAACAGGTCCACGTCGATCCATCCGTGCTCGTCGATCACACGGTCCACGCTGCGGTCGGGACGGGCCTGCGAGGCGCGGCGGCGCGGCGCAACATCGAGGATCTCGCCACCCCCCACCGTCTCACTGCGCCCCGATTCGCGCAGCACGAAGCGGTCGCCCGGCAGCAGTGGCACATCGGTCGCCAGGTGGAGCCGCACCGCGTTGCACGCCCCCGGGTCCAGGGCCTCGGTGCCCAGGACCCGCATACGTGCCGGTATCTCGGCCGAACCCACGTAGGCCACGTACGCCCCACGGCGCGACACCGCGTGATCGAGGCTGGGCAGCACGCTCAGTTCGGCGTCCACCGTGCGGGTCCAATGCCACTGGCCCATCCGGACCACGGCATCGCCGCGGGCCAGCAGGTGGTGCTCGACGCCGGCCAGGTTCACGGCCACTCGGTGTCCGGGGCCGATGACGTCCACGGGGTGGCCCAGGGTCTGCAGCCCGCGCACGCGTGCCGGGAGCCGCCGTGCACCGACCTCGACACGGTCGTCGACCGCCACGGTTCCGCCGGTCAGCGTGCCGGTGACCACCGTGCCGCTGCCACGGGCGGCGAACACGCGGTCGATCCACAGACGGGGCCGGTCCCGATCGGGCGCCGAGGGTGTGGCAACCACCAGATCGTCGAGCGCCCGGCGCACGGCGTCGAGGCCTTCTCCCGTGGTGCTCGACACCTCGACGACGGGTGCTCCGGCCAGGAAGGTGTCGGCCACGTGGTCGACCACGTCGGCGGCGGCGAGCCAGCGATGATCGGCGTCGACCAGGTCGACCTTGGTCAGGGCGATGACGCCGTGTTGCACCCCCAGCAACTCGAGGATGCGAAGGTGCTCCTCGCTCTGGGGTTTCCACACCTCGGTGGCGGCCACCACGAACAGGCAGGCCGACACGGCACCCACGCCGGCCAGCATGTTGGGGAGGAAGCGCACATGGCCGGGTACGTCGACGATGCTCAGGCCCGCACCCGACGGCAGTCGAGTGTGGGCGAAGCCGAGGTCGAGGGTCAGGCCGCGACGTTGTTCTTCGGCCCAGCGGTCGGGGTCGGTGCCGGTGAGTGCCCGCACCAGTGACGACTTGCCGTGGTCGACGTGGCCTGCCGTGGCGACCACCCGCATGACGTCCGTCGCTGCCTCGGACATGTCAGCGGCAGTGCCTCAGCGCCCGTGCGACCATCGTGTCGTCGTCGGGGTCGACCGATCGCAGGTCGAGGACGGTACGCCCCTCGCGCACGCGGGCGATCACGGGCGGATCGTGTGCACGCAGCGATGCCAGGTGGTCACCATCGAGGACGATACCCACCGACGCCATGCCCACGCCGGGTGCCGAGCCCGCACCGGGGAGAGCCAGGGTGTCGACGATCTCGCCCCGTTCTGCGGCTGCGACGATGGCCGTCGCCCGAGCGCGCAGCGCGCCCGACGACGGGGCGACCATGCGCCAGAAGGGCAGTGCCCCCGCCTGCTTGCGCAGATACGTCAGACAGACCTCCTGCAGTGCGCCCAGCACCAGACCTCCGGGCCGCAGGGCCCGGGCCAGGGGGTGTCGGGCGCATGCCGTCACCAGATCGGCTCGCCCTGCGATCACTCCACCCTGGGGGCCGCCGAACAACTTGTCGGTGCTGAAGGTCACGAGCGCTGCCCCGGCAGCGAGGGTCTGGCGGGCGGCGGGTTCGTCGGCGAGCCACGCCGGTGCGCCGGTGGGCAGCCAGGGGCATGCAGCGTCGATGAGGCCCGAGCCGATATCGGCGACCACGGGTACCTCCAGGGTCGCCAGTTGGGCCACCGGTGTGTCCTCGACGAACCCCTCGACCCGATAGTTCGACGGATGCACCTTGAGCACCATGGCGACATCGGCTCCGCGTCGGGTGAGGGCCCGGCGGTAGTCGGCGAGCCGTGTGCGGTTGGTCGTGCCGACATCGACCAGTTGGGCGCCGCCCTGCTCGGTGACCTCGGGCACCCGGAAGGCGCCGCCGATCTCGACGCTCTCGCCTCGGCTCACCAGCACCTGGCGCCCACCGGCCAGGGCCGCCACCGCCAGCAGAACGGCGGCGGCGTTGTTGTTCACGACCATCGCCGCTTCTGCCCCCGTCAGCCGGGCGAGGAGTTGCCCGACGGCTCGTTGGCGCGACCCGCGCTCACCCGTCGCCAGGTCGAACTCGACCGTCTGGGGTCGCGCCTGCTGGCTGTGGGCCAGTGGCGCCCGGCCCAGGTTCGTGTGCAGGAGTACCCCGGTGGCGTTCACCACCGGGGTCAGCAGGGTGCGGGCCAGGGCCCGGGCCCTGGCGGGGGCCTCGTCCACGACGCCCTCGGCGATGGCGGCGCGAGCGACGTCGACCAGCAGTGGGTGCGGAAGGTCGACCTGGGCGCTCAGCGCGCGGGCCAGGGCATCGACACTGGGCGGGCGTGACACGTCGGGACGCTACCGCGCCGCCGGTACCGTAGCGCCCATGGCGATCCTGCTGGGACTGGCGATCATGGCTGTCGTCGAGTTGTACGTGTTCGTGCAGACGGCCCAGTGGTTGGGATTTTTCACCGCACTGCTGGCCGTGATCGTCGTCTCGTTCGTCGGTTTCGTCCTCGTGAAGAAGGAAGGCCTCCGGACCCTGCGGCGCTTCGAGCGCCAGGCGCGCCAGGGCCAACTTCCCAGCCGCGAACTGGCCGACACCGTGGCACTCCTGATCGCCGGCGGTCTGCTGCTGTTCCCCGGTCTGGCAACCGACCTCCTCGGTCTGGTGCTGTTGACCCCACCCGCGCGCGCCGTGATCCGCCGCAGGCTCATCGGAAAGGCCCGACGGCTCTCGGGGTCGAGCACCACGGGGATCATCACCACCACGTCCACCCAGCGCGAGGAACCGCCCCACCGTGACTGACGCCCCCATCGACCTCGCCAACGTGCCACTGCGGCCGGCCGCCACGGTGATGCTCGTGCGGGACGCCGCGACCGGTGCCGGCATCGAGGTGTTCATGCTGCGCCGCACCCTGGCGGCGGCCTTCGCCGGCGGCATGTACGTGTTCCCCGGCGGCAAGGTCGACGACGCCGACGGGACCACCGAGATCGAGGGAATCGCCGACGGACTCGACGACGAGGCGGCGAGTACCCGCCTCGGGTTGGCCTCAGGCGGCCTCGCCTACTGGGCGGCGGCCATTCGCGAGTGTTTCGAGGAGGCGGGTGTGCTGATGGCGCGCCACGCCCGTGGTGACCGGGCGGGCGACATCGTGCGCTTCGACGACGAACACGTGGTGGACCGCTTCGAACAGCATCGTCATGCCGTGCATCAGGGGTCCCTGAGCATCGTCGACCTGTGCGAGCGGGAGCAGTTGAGGCTGTGCGCCGGCGACCTGGCCTACGTCAGCCACTGGATCACCCCCGTGGGTGAGGTGCGGCGCTTCGACACCCGCTTCTTCGTGGCGCGAGCACCTCAGGCGCAGGAACCCCTGCATGACGACGGCGAGACCATCGAGAGCCTGTGGGTGGCACCCGGTGAGGCGCTCGCCCGCTTCCGGCGGGGCGAGTTGGCCATGATCCCGCCCACGATCGCCAACCTCGAGTTCCTGGTGGACCACATCTCGGCCGACGCCGTGATGGTGGCGGCGCACGCCATACCGACGCCGCCGGCGATCCTGCCCAAACTGCGCGTCAACGCCGACGGAAAGGTGGTCGGTGTGGTGCTGCCCGACGAAGCGGACTACGACTCGTTGCCCTGACGGTCTTTGACGGCCAGCGCCACAGCGACCGCCTCGAGCATGCGGGCCGAACAACCGGCCATGGCGGCGGGCGGTGCGGTGTCCGTGGCGATGCGCTCGGCGAGCGCCCGAAATGCCTCCGCCGCCGGGCCCTGCCCGTGCACCGAGACCGGGAGGCCAGTGTCGCCGCCTGCGGCCACTGAGTGCTCGAGCGGTATGCGGCCCAGCAGTTCGACCCCCACCTCGTCGGCCAGGGCCTGGCCGCCGCCCTCGCCGAACAGCGGGTACGACGTGCCGTGTTCACAGACGAAGGCGCTCATGTTCTCGATGACGCCGGCCACGCGCAGGAAACTGCGGCGCGCCATGTCGGCGGCCCTGATGGCCACCTTCTGGGCGGCGGTGGCGGGCGTCGTCACGATGAGCAGGTCGGTGCGCGGCAGCATGCGCGCCAGGCCCATCTGCACGTCGCCGGTGCCGGGGGGCATGTCGATGAGCAGATAGTCCAGTTCGCCCCAGTGCACGTCGTGCAGGAACTGCTCGACCGCCTTGGTGAGCATGAGGCCCCGCCACATGAGCGCCGTGCCCTCGTCCTCGACCAGTAGCCCGGTCGACACGACCTTCAGGCGACCCCGGCCGACGGCCAACTCACTGGGCATGATGCGCGGCTTGTCGCTGCCTTCCACCCGTTCCGCCTCGAGGCGGTCGCCCACGCCCAGCATGCGAGGCACGGAGAAACCCCAGATGTCGGCGTCCAGAACCCCCACGGTGTGACCTCGTGCAGCCAGGGCAGCCGCCAGGTTCACCGTGACCGAGCTCTTGCCGACCCCGCCCTTCCCGCTGGCGATCGCCAGCACCCGAGTGGTGACGGGCACCTGGGTGGCGGCTGCATTCTGCGCTGCGTTCCAGCGGGCCTTGGACATGACGGCGCTGCGCTCGTCGCTGGTCATCTCGCCCCACTCGATGTGCACGGAGCGCACACCCGGGTGCGTCGCCACACGGGTCTCGACGTCTTTCTTGATCTGGGCGCGCAACGGGCAGCCGCCGATGGTCAACTTGATGCCGACGCGCACGTCGCCGTCGGGAAACACCTGCGCACCGGTGACCATGCCCAGTTCGACGATGTCGGCGCCGAGTTCGGGGTCGATCACCGCCCGGAGCAGGGTCATCACGTCGTCGGGTGTGGGGGGCGCGGCAACCGTCACCATGACTCGCATTTTACCGGTAGGGGCCGTGTAATCTCCAGGCCGTGGTGCCGTCCACTCCGCGTCTCGATGTGCTCAAGGCACTGGGCGACACGACGCGCTATGCGATCTACCAGGAACTGGCCGCATCGCCCCGGCCCCGGGCCACCGCTGAGGTGGCCGAGGCGCTCGGTCTGCACCCCAACACGGTTCGGCCGCATCTGGAGCGCATGCGTGACGTGGGTCTGCTCGAGGTGACCGCCGACGCTCGTGGCGGTGTCGGGCGACCCCAGCACCGGTACGGCCTGGCGGCGCACGCCCCGTCGCTGGGTCTGGAACCTCCTCCGCTGCCCATGCTGGCCCGCCTGGTGCTGCGCCTCGCCGAGCGGGCGGGCCTCAGTGGCGCCGACGCTGCCGAGGTGGCGACAGCTCAGGGAGCCGTCGATGCCGGCGCCTACCGCGAGTCACCCTCCACGCTGGAGGCCCTCGTCTCGGAGCTCGACCGGCTGGGTTTCGACCCCGAGGTCACCGACGGTGCCACGGCCGACGAAGCGGTGATCGGCTTCTGTCACTGCCCCTTTCGGGAGGTCGCCGAACGCTTCCCCGAGCTGGTGTGCGGCCTGCACCGCGGTCTGGTCGAAGGGTTCGTCGATGCCATGGGTGACGCCTCGATCACCCACTTCGCCACCTTGACCGACCGTACGCCGTGTCGGGTCGCCCTGAGCGCCCGATAGTTTTCCCCACAGCACATCCCACAGGAGGAGTCACCGTGATCACCTTGACCGACGCCGCAACCACCAAGGTGGCCGAACTGCTGGCGGCTGAAGGCGCCACCGATCTCGCCCTGCGCGTGGCGGTTCGCCCCGGCGGCTGCTCCGGCTTCAGCTATGAGATGTTCTTCGACGGCGACATCGCCGCCGATGACGAGAAGGTCGTGTACGAGGCCTCCGACAAGGTCGTGATGGTCGTGGTCGACCCCGCCTCCAAGCAGCTGCTCGAGGGTGCGCAGCTCGACTACAAGGACGGCCTGAACCAGGCGGGCTTCGCCATCACCAACCCCAACGCATCCCGTACCTGCGGCTGCGGCTCCAGCTTCAGCTGAGCGCCCGAGCGACCGCCGCCCGTATCTCGGCGGCGTCGAACACGGCGTCCAGGCGCTCGACGATCCGACCTGACGCATCGGTGATGAACAGCGACGGCTCGAAGTCCAGCCCACAGGCCCTGACGGCCGGTGCCACCGTGGTGGCCGTCGTGTCGGTGTACACCTCGGCATGCACCATGGTCACGGCGTCGCCCAACTCGCTGCGAACGGCCAGCAGTGCGTCCAGCGCCGGCGCGCACGTCCCCGTCTGGCAGTGGGCCGGAGTGCCGACCAGGTAGGCCACCGGTGTGCCGGAGGCCAAGGCCTGCGTCAGGGTGACCTCGTGGAGCGGACAGGGTTCGGGCACCCGGGTGCACAGTGGGTCGACACCGCGGAGATCGTCGAAGGTCGGCGTGTCGAAGCCGGGCAGCAGCGAGCCGACGGCTGGCACGGTGACGGCGTCGGTGGGGAGTACCTGCAGTGCTGCACCGTCGGCCCGAGCACCGTCGACGAGCAGCGTGTAGACGCCGGGTGAGGCGAGTTCCACCCGGAACGGCCAGTAGGGAAGTTCGAGGCCTTCCCCGTGGCGCGCAGCCCGCAACCCGTCGGCGACCACGGTGCCGTCCTGCGCCACCACACGCCCCACGAGTTCGGCCGGACCCTCCGACAGCAGACGCTGGTCGTCGGCGAGCGATAACGGCAACCTGAGTGCGCCCGGTACCAGGCTGGTGGTGGGCCACCGCTGTACCAACGACCAGCCGGTGTCGGCTGCCTGTGGCCCCGCGGAGCCGCCGCACCCCACGAGCAGCGCAGTCAGCGGACCCACCGCCAGGGCAGCACCCGTGGCCGAGCCGGCGAGTGTCAGGAACGAGCGTCGCGTCGCACGGTGCATCGAGGCCACGGTATCGGCGAGACTGACCCGATGCCCGAACTGACCTGCGTGGTGAACGATGCACCCGTCGCCATCGAGGTCGCTGGCGAGACCCTGCTCGAGGTGCTGCGCGACCGCCTCGGACTGACATCGGTCAAGGACGGCTGCAGCCCCCAGGGCCAGTGCGGGTGCTGCACGGTGCTGGTCGACGGCCAGCCGCGCGTGGCGTGCGTGACCCCGGCCGGCAGGGTGGCAGGGAGGCAGGTGACCACTCTCGAGGGACTTCCCGACGTCGAGCGCCGGCGGTGGACACAGGCGTTGTGCGCCACCGGTGGCACCCAGTGCGGCTTCTGCACGCCGGGAATCATCATGCGCCTCACCGGGCAGGACCTCGCACCCGAGTCGGTGAAGCGTGCGCTGCTGGCGCATCTGTGCCGCTGCACCGGTTGGCAGACCATCGTCGAGGCCGCCGAGATGGTGGCCGCCGGTGGCGCGGTACCGGGCGAACGAAACCTCGACGCAGCGGCCCGGCGGGCGACACTGGAGGGTGGCCACCCCCAACAGGTGGGACCGCGTGTGGCCGCCGGCGACGCCGGGTTCGCCGACGATCGGGCGCCGGCCGGGGCGTTGGTGGCGGTGCGGCGCAGCGACGGGGCGTGGGTGGTGGGCGACACGCTCACGCAGGCCCGTCAGCGGTCGGGGGTGGTGCCCGGTCGCCGCACGACAGCCCCACTGCGATGGCCCGTCGAGGTTCCCGAGGGGGACTGGGTGCGCACGCTGCGCACCACGTGGGTGGAACCCGCCTACGTCGAACTCGACACCAGTTGGTGCCTGTCCGGAGGCGAGCCCGCCTCACCGTTGGGAAACGGGGGTGCGTTCGGCGGCAAGTTGCACAGTGCGGTGACGGGCGTGGCGCGCCGCCTGGCCGCGGAGCACGGCCGACCCGTGCGGGTGCGCCTCAGCCGTGAGGATGCAGTGCGCCTGGGGCTCAAGCGGCCCCCGCTGGCCATGGGCCTGCGCGCCGACGGTTCGGGGGTGGTGCGGGCGGTACGCACCGAGGGTTTGGCCCACGCGGTGGCGCAGTGGTTCCCCGATCTGGTGGTCGAGCAGGTCGATGTGCCCGGACCCGCGACATCACTCGACCTGCGGGGTGCCGTCTGGGCCGAGATCGCGGCGGTGCGATCAGCGTTGGGGAGTGGGCCCGATCATGCGACCACACCCGAGGGCGCCCACTGCGTGGCCGAGTTCCGGGGCGACACCCTGCACGTGCGGGTACGGGCGGGCGAGCCCCTCGATGCCGTCGCCCTGCGCAGTTACGTGATCGGTGCCGCCCACCAGGCGTTGGGCCTGGTGCGGGGCGAGGGTCTGGCGGTGGACGAACAGGGGGAGGTGCACGACCTCACCATTCGTTCCTTCGGCGTACTTCGGGCGGCCGACATGCCGGTCGTCGAGGTCGAGATCGAAGCCGACGATCGGCCACCGGTGGCCGTGAGCATCGCCGTGCTGGCGGCGGTGGCGGCCGCTGCGTGGCGGGTCGAGGGGTATCCCGGAACCTGGCCGAACGGCCGCTGACGGGCGTCCGCCTGCTGCCCACACAACGTTGTCCGAGGTTCCATACTCCGTTCACCTCCTCGTGTTGTCCTGACAACCTGGGTGGTGTTCGCTCGGAAGCGTGGGGAACGACGCCACCTATCTGGAACTTGCTGACGATCTTGCCGGGGAACTGAACGGCGTCGAACCCGGGGTACGGGTGGTGTCGGAACACGAGTTGGCCGCCGAGCGTCGGGTGAGTCGTCCCACCGCTCGGGCCGCCCTCCAGGAACTGGAACGACGCTTCATGGTGCGACGGATTCAGGGTGCGGGCACCTTCACCCACCGTCGCGTCGACTACGTGATCTCTCCCGACGTGCCGCCCTCGGCATCGCTCACACTGCAGCGTTCGGGTGCCATGTTCGAGTTGCGCGTCGAACACGTGATCTCGGCGCATGCCGACTCGGTGTTGGCCGACGTGCTGGGCGTGGAGGTGGGGGACGCCGTGACGCGCATCGTGCGCAGCACCCGCATCGACGGCGTGCTGTCGGCCATCGCCACGGCTCATCTTCCCGAGGTGTTGGTTCCCGGAATCGCCCAGCATGCCCGGGATGGCGTGTCGCTCTATCAGGTGATGCGCGCCGCCTACGGGCTCGAGCCGGTACGTCACCGCAGCAGTGCCTCGCTGGAGGTGCCGCCCCTCGACATTGCCGAGGATCTGGGTGTCGAAGGCCGTCCGCCCATGTGGCGCATCGAGAACGTCAACCGTGACGCACGCCGCGGGCGGATGACCGAGCACACCCTCAGTTGGATGCGCGCCGACATGGTGCGTGTGGTGTTCGAGATGGGGGGAACCCGATGATGTCGATCGAGGAACGGGCCCAGCTTCTGGCCGCGGCCGAGCCCGTCGACCTGGTGAGGTTGGCCGAGCGGTGCCTGGACCGCTACGGCAAGCCACAGTTGTTACTGGCCCCCGAAACGGGCCTGGTCATGTTGCAGGTTCGTGAGCCGGTGCGCCGGGAGCGTTTCCACCTGGGAGAAGTGGTCGTGACCCGGGCCGAGGTGCATCTCGGCGGACACCGCGGCTGGTCCATGCGCCTGGGGCGCGACCGTCTGGCGGCGTTGGCGGCCGCGATGTGCGACGCCGTCGCCAATGCCGGTGGCCCCCTGGCTGACGAGGTCGACGAACTGTGCCGCCGCACCCGAGACACCCTGAGCACGGTCGAGGCCGAGACCTGGGCCGATCTGGTGGCGACCTCGGTCGCGTTCGAGGAGTTGGACTGATGACCACCGTGTCGCATGACCTGGCCGCCGCCATCGTGGCCGCCCGCCTCGACCCCAACGAGTCCCAGGTGGTGTTCCGCCGTCTGCTCGACGCCCTGGCCCGTCCCGGCCGCATGGTGTGGCTGCCCGCCGACGTGGCCCGGCGCGTTCCCCCGGCCCTCGTGCCGATCTTGGCCCTGTGCGATCTGGAGGTGACCTGCTGTGTCGCCGGCGACCATCCGACCGGTGTCGACTGGGCCGAGGTGGTGGCTGTCGCCACCGGCGCCCGCCGAGGCGAAGCCCACGAGGCGGCGTGGGTGGTCGTCCTCTCATCCTCGAGTCCGCACGACGTGGCACAGCTCCGACGGGGCACGGCACTGGCACCGGAGCAGGGGACACGTCTGGTGCACGCCTGCCGTCAGCTGCACGTGGGTGACGGTGAGCAACCCTGGTCGTCGGATGACCCTCTCGAGGCCCATGTGACCATCGAACTGCGAGGACCCGGTGTTCCCGACCGTCGCCGCATCACGGTCGCCGGGATCAAGGCGGACGTCTTCGAGGCTCTGAGCCAGGTCAACGAGAGTTTTCCGGCGGGAGTGGACACCTGGTTGGTGGCCGACTCGGGGGCGCTCATCGGTCTCCCTCGAACCACACAGATCACCGTTACCGCCCAGACGCGCAGAGGAGCACACTGATGGGATATGCCGCAGCCAGGGGGGGCCTCGACGCCATCACGGCGGCTGAGCAGTTGGTGCGCACGTTGCGACTTGCCGCACCCAGCGACTGGCTCGATGGTGACCAGATCGTCGAGCGCCTCCGCCTGGCCGTCGACCGGGTCATGGGCGAGGGCGGAATCTGGGACGAGCAGTTGGCGGCCATGGCACTGCGTCAGGCCGAAGGTGATCTCATCGAGGCCGCACACCTCCTGCGCTCGTATAGGTCCACGTTGCCTCGCCTGGCCTACAGCGAGCCCGTCGAAGCCGACGACCTCACGGTGCTGCGCCGCATCGTGCCGGCATTCCGCAACCCTCCCGGACCCCAGTTGCTGGGCCGCACCAGCGACTACACCGGGCGTCTGCTGGAGTTGATCGACGACGACCGGGCCCGTGAGGAGGCCGACAAGTTGACGGCAGCCCGTCGTGAACGGGTGCGTGCGGCGGCTGGTTCGGCGCCTGCCGGCACCCGCGACGAGCGTCGGCCACAACGCCTCATGACGCTGTTGCGCGACATGGATCTGCTGGTCGACCGGCGTCGTGACGACGACCCCGAACCCTTCGACATCACCCGTGTGCCGGCCCGACCCGGAGCGCCTCGCAGTGCGCGTCTGGCCACCATGGCTCGCGCCGAGACCGGTGCCCTGGTGAACCTGTGGTACCGCAACATCCTGGGGCCCGACGGCTATCTCCATGAGATCACCCTGGGTGAGGTGCGCCACGGGTGGCTCCCCGTGCCGGTCGTGCACCCCCACACCGGTCACCCTGTGGAGGTGGGCCGGGTGCGGGTCACCGAGGTGGAGGCCATCGAGGACCTCGACGGTCTGGAGGAGGACCGGACCCGCTTCGACGTGGGCTACGGCCTGTGTTTCGGCCACAACGAACGCAAGGCGATCGCCATGGCCAATCTGGACATCGCCTGTGACCGAGATGCCGGTCGCAGTGCCCTGGAGCAGTCGGTGCTGCTGACCACCGACGGCTTGGACGCTGCCGGCTTTCTGGAGCACCTCAAACTGCCGCACTACGTCACGTTCCGTTCCATGGTGGAACGCAAGATGGCGGTGCGCGCCGCCCGCCCGGCCCTGCAGGAGGAGCCGTCATGACGCTTGCCGATGTGCTTCCCGAGGCGTCGCCCACGCCCTCGGGCGGGGTTCCTACGTCGCTCCCCCCACTGCTCGACGAGCATGCCAAGCGGGAGATTCGCCGGACCATCCTGACCGCAGTGGCCGTGCCCGGCTATCAGGTTCCCTTCGGTTCACGCGAGATGCCGGTGGCCCGTGGGTGGGGTTCGGGCGGTCTGCAGGTCACCTTGGCCGTGGTGGGGTCCGGCGACACCGTGAAGGTGATCGACCAGGGCGATGACGCTGGTGTGAATGCGGTGAACCTCCGCCGCCTCATCACGGCGAGTACCGGGGCGAACGAGTCGACCGTGCCCGAGGAGTCCACGATCATCCAGAGTCGTCACCGGATCCCCGAGGACGAACTGCGCAGCGACCACATCGTGGTACTACAGGTCCCCGTGCCCGAACCGCTGCGCGGCGTGGAGCGTGACCAACGCGAGTTGGCCCGGATGCACGCCGAAGCCGACTACGCCAAGATGTGGGTGAGCCTGTACGAGGACAAAGTCCGCAACGGGGTCATCACCCAGACCACCGGCTATCCGTGCCTGGTGGATGGTCGTTATGTGATCGCCACCACGCCCATTCCCCGGTGGGACATTCCTCGCCTCCATCAGGCGCCGTTCCTCACCCTGTTCGGGGCGGGGCGCGAGAAGCGCATCTACGCCGTGCCACCCCACACCGATGTGGAGCCGTTGACGTTCACCGACGTGCCCTTCGAGGTGGAGCGCACCCCGGGCGCCACCTGCGCCACCTGTGGATCGGATCGCTCGTTCCTGGTCGAGGTGCCCGCCGCAACGGGATCGCGCTGGGTGTGCAGCGACAGCGATTGGTGTCGGCGACGTCAGAAGGCTCAGGGTCATGACTGAACCGAACCGTCCCGACTGGATGCTCAAAGTCGAAGGCCTGGGCAAGATCCACGGCGCGCCCGACCGGCGGTCGCTGCACGACACCGGTCCCGAACACGGCACCTCCAAGAGTCGTCTCACCGGGTCGGTGGTGGCGGCTTGGAATGTGTCGTTCGAGGTGGCGGCCGGTGAGGCGCTGGGAGTGATCGGCGAGAGTGGCTCGGGCAAGTCGACGGTCATGCGCTGCATCGCCGGGGATCAGCCCGCCACCGCCGGTTCGGTGCGCCTCGCCCGAGTGGGCGATGGTGCCACCGAGATCCTGGACCTGGAGCCCGCGGCGCGGCGACGACTGCGCGTCGACGAGTTGGCGGTGGTGTACCAGGACCCTGCTGAGGGTCTGGACCTGCGGGTCACCGCCGGAGGCAACGTGGCCGAGCGTCTGACGGCTGCCGGGTGGCGTCATTTCGGTGACATTCGCTCCCGGGCCAGCGAGTTGCTCTCGCGCACCGAGGTGCCCCTGGAACGTATGGACGATCTGGTGGCCACGTACTCGGGTGGTATGCGTCAACGCGTGCAGTTGGCCAAGGCGCTCGCCAACCGACCACCGATCGTGCTGCTGGACGAGCCCACCACCGGTCTGGACGCCTCGGTGGCGGCCGGAGTGCTGGATCTCATTCGCAACCTGCTGGAGGAACTGGGCCTGGCCGCCGTCGTGGTGTCACACGATTTCCGGGTGATCGAGATGCTCACCACGCGCTGCATCGTGATGCATCACGGGCGCGTGGTCGAGTCCGGTCTCACCGACCAACTGCTCGAGGACCCGCATCACCCTTACAGCCAGCGGCTCGTCGCGGCGGCCCGGTCATGAACGACCTGATGAACGCGGTCGTCGACATCCGAGACCTGCACAAGACCTTCGTGCTGCACACCATCGACGGTCGCAGTATCGAGGCGTTGCGCGGTGTGGACCTCACCGTTCACGGGGGCGAACATGTGGCGCTGGCCGGCTCCAGCGGCGCGGGCAAGTCGTCGCTGCTCAAGTGTGTGTACCGCACCTACCTCCCCACGGCAGGGTCGGTGCTGCTCACACCGCGTGTCGGTGCAGCAGTCGACCTCGTTGCGTCGAGCGATGCCGAACTCGCCGGCCTGCGCGGACGTGAAGTGGGCTATGTGTCGCAGTTCCTACGTGCCGAACCGCGGCGCGGGGCATTCGACATCGTCACCCGCGCCGGAGTGTTCCGAGGGATGCCCCGTGACGAGGCCCGCGATGCCGCTGCCGACGCGTTGCGGCGCCTGAACCTGGACGAAAGCCTGTGGGATGTTCACGCCACCGTGCTGTCGGGCGGCGAGAAGCAACGCGTCAACCTGGCCGCCGGGACCATCTCTCCGCCGCGCCTGCTGCTACTCGACGAACCGGTGTCGGCACTGGATCCCGCCAACCGCGAGGCGGCGCTGGCACTGATCGCCGATCTCACCCTTCAGGGTGTGGCCGTGCTGTCGGTGTTCCACGACCTCGACGCCATGTCCCGGCTGGCCACCCGTGTGGTGCTCATGAGGGATGGCCGCATCGCCCATCAGGGCGCCCCTGCTCACGTTCTGGAGTTGCTCGAAGGAGTTGCACGATGACCGACCGCCCCGACTTCGCCGTGCGCAATGTGCGTGCCGTGCTCCCCGACCGTGTACTCGACGACGCCACGGTGGTGGTACGTGACGGGGTGATCATCGACATCGGCACCTCGTCGGCGCCGAGTGACGCTCTCGATGGTCGGGGTGCATTCTGCCTCCCCGGTCTGGTCGACACCCACAGCGACGGCCTCGAGAAAGAGTTGGTTCCCCGACCGGGGGTGCACCTCCCGGTGCCGTTCGCCCTGCGTTCGTTCGAAGCCCGGGTGAGGTCTGCCGGTGTCACCACCGTGTTCCACGGAGTGGGCTTCGAAGACGACGACAACTACGGAAGAACGGTGGTGTTGGCGAACGAACTGTGTGACGCCATCGAGGCCCGCGCTGCATCGGGCGATGCGGTCATCGACCATCACATCCTGTACCGCCTGGATGCTCGCGACGCTCCTGGTTTCGACGGCCTGGTGGCACGGCTCGGGTCCCGACTGGCCGAGTTCGCCGCTCCACCCTTGGTGTCCTTCGAGGACCACACCCCTGGTATCGGTCAGTACACCGATCGCACGGCCTTCGAGCGCTACATCGCCGGCACCCGCAATGTGTCCCCCGATGAGGCACGTCGGCGTGTCGACGAGTTGATCGCCGAACGTGACGCGTTGTTGGTGAACCGAGATCGTGCGCTTCCCTGGCTCACCTCGCATGCTGCTGCAGGCGCCATCATGCTCATGGCGCACGATCCCGCCACCGAGGACGATGTGACCGAGGCCGTGTCGTGGCGAGCGCGCATCGCCGAGTTCCCCACCACGCTCCATGCGGCACAGTTGGCCAAAGGGTCCGGCCTGCGCACGGTGTGCGGCGCGCCCAACGTGTTGCGGGGCCAGAGTCATTCGGGCAACGTGAGCGCCACCGATCTCATACGTGCCGGGTTGTGTGACGGTTTGGCGTCGGACTATCTGCCCAGCACACTGCTGGGAGCTGTGGCGGCGCTGGTCGACCGAGGTGTGTGCGACCTGGCCGCTGCGGTGGCGCAGGTGACCAGTGGTCCTGCCGACGCCGTGGGCCTCACCGATCGTGGTCGTCTGATGACAGGGCAGCGGGGTGACCTGGTGCTGATGACCTTCGACGGTGCACTGCCCACCGTGCGCGCCGTGCTGTGCGTGCCCCAGCGCCAACCCGACCCTACGGGAGTGGCGGCGTGAGCACGGGTATTCATCCGGTGCTGGCCGCGGCCTTGGCCGCCGCCACCGGTGCCTATCGCTCGGCGTTGGCCACCTACCCCCGTGACGAGTTGGCTCGCGACATCGGGTTGGGCGGCGACGGCACCCTGACCACGCGGCTCGACGAGCTCGTCGACACCGCCGTACTCGATGCCGTGGCGCCACTCGGCGTGAACGTGTTGTCGGAGGAGATCGGCTGGGTCGACCATGGCTCGGCCATGACCCTGGTGGTCGACCCATTGGACGGCACCGCCAACGCCACGGCAGGCGTGCCCATCTGCGCCTTTGCCGGGGCCCTGGCCGTGGATGGGGTGTTCACTGAAGGCCTGGTGTCGTGGCTTGACCTCGGGCGTCGCTGGCACGCTCGCCGAGGTGACCGGGTCGCCACGGTGACGGGACGAACGAGCCTGTCGGGAGCCTCGGTGTCCATGCTGCGCCCGCGAGCCGCGACCCTTCCCGCATGGACCCGCGTGGCCACCCGTGCCGATCGCGTGCGGGTCTTGGGGTCGTCGGTGATCGAAGCCTGTCTGGTGGCCGATGGAGCGGTGGATGCCTTCGTGGACTGTGGTGGCGACGTGCATCGTCTCGTCGATCTCGCCGCCTCGAAAGTCATCGTCGAGGCCGCCGGTGGCGTCGTTCGTGACCTGCACGACCGGGCGATCGAGTTCGACATCGACCTTTCTCGCCGCTGGTCGGGCATTGCGGCCTGTAGCCAACAGGTGGCTGACGAGATCACCCGGATCGTGAGCGGCTGAAGCGCGAAGCGAATTCGCCACATGGTAACCGGACGGCCAGAAAGAGGCGATGCCTCGTTCACGAAGCCTTCCTACGGTTCTTGGCGATGAGGCGGACACGGTGTCCGCCATCGCTCAGGAGGACCTCCCCCATGATCCGACGCCACGCTCGCCGCACTGCGCTGCTGGCCTCCCTCGCGTCGCTGGCGGTGCTCGCCGCCGCCTGCGGCAACGATGACGGCGACTCGACGCCGGCCACCACCGCAGCCCCAGCGACTACTGCGGCGGCCGCTGGCGGCACCACGACCGCCGCCCCGACCACCACGGCCGCTCCAGACCCCAAGGCCGACTGGCCGAAGACGTTGCGCTTCGCCGCCGTTCCGGCCGAGAACGCCGAGGACATCTCGCAGTACGTGACCCATGAGATCATCTCGGACGAACTCGGGATCGAGATGGAGTTCGTCCAGGCAGCCGACTACGCGGGCGTGATCGAAGGCACGATCGCCGAGCGCGTCGACATCGGCGCCTTTGGCCCGTTCTCCTACGTGATCGCCTCGCTGGCGGGTGCCGACATCGATCTCGCCGGTGTGTGGGGTGACGAGGACGGGAACCCGGACGACTATCGCTCGTACCTGGTGGTTCCGGTTGGGTCCGACATTCGCAAACCGGCCGACCTGGCCGGAAAGAAGGTGTGCTTCGTCGACCCGGGCTCGACGTCGGGCTACCTGTTCCCCTCAGCCGCTCTGCTCGCCGTCGACCTGGACCCGTCGGAGACCTCCACCGACATCACGCCGATCTTCGCCGGTGGCCACGACTCGTCGGCCCTGGCGGTGAAGAACGGCGACTGCGATGCCGGCTTCGCCTACGACACGATGATCACCAGCCAACTCATCGAGGACGGATCGCTGGCCGGCGTCATCGACTCGGTCGAGGACGAGAACGTCAACCCTGACGCCGCCGAGTTGGACATCATCTGGAAGTCCACTCCGATCGCTGCGCCCCCGCTGGCCATCGGCAAGTGGCTGCCGCAGTCGCTGCAGGATGCCCTCAAGGACGTCGTGACCACGAAGGTGAACGTCGACTACGCCGTCGCCAACGGCTACTGCGAGTCCGTCGACAACTGCCCGCTGTCGGACGGGCCCTTCTGGGGCTACATCGCCGAGACCGACGCCTACTTCGACGGCATCCGCGAGCTGTGCCGTCTGACCGGTTCACCCAAGTGCAAGCTGTGAATCCAGGCGACTCACCGCTGTCCGCTGGGCCCGGGGGGGAGACCCCCCGGGCTTCGGCCCGTACGGTGGTGGCGGTCGACGGGTTGGTCAAGACCTTCGACAACGGTCGGGTCACGGCACTCGACCGGGTGACCTTCACCGTTCCCGAGGGTCAGTTGACGGTCATCATCGGGCTCTCGGGGTCGGGGAAGTCGACCCTGTTGCGCCACCTCAACGGCATGCACCAACCCACATCGGGTCGCGTGGAGGTGCTGGGCCAGACGGTCACCGAACTGTCGGGGAAGCGCCTTCGAGCCCTGCGGCGGGACATCGGGTTCGTGTTCCAGTCGTTCAACATCGTCGGCCGGGTGTCATGCCTCGAGAATGTCCTGTCGGGGGCGCTCGGTCGGCTCAAGGGGCCGCGGTACGGGGTGCTGAGCTACCCGAAATCGCTGCGTCGCGAGGCACTCGATCAACTCGAGCGGGTGGGGCTCGACGATCGGGCGTTCCAGCGCACCGACACGCTCTCGGGGGGTCAACAGCAACGGGTGGCCATCGCCCGTACCCTCATGCAGAAGCCACGCGTGGTATTGGCCGACGAGCCGGTGGCGTCGCTGGACCCGGAGATCTCGGGGCAGGTGATGGATGTGCTGTTCCGCTCGTGTGTCGAGGACAACATCACCGTGCTGTGCTCGCTGCACCAGGTGGATCTGGCGCTTGGCTGGGCCAACCGGCTCATCGGACTGCGCGACGGCGCCCTGGTGCTCGACACGCCGGTGGACACCGGTCTCGACGAGGCCAAGGTGATGGAGGTGTACCAGCGTCTCGATCCCACGGGTCAGAAAGTGCACGAGTACCGCGACTCGGTGGCGGCCCCCACGTGACGGCGTTGCCCGGCACACCTGCATCTCCCCGGCTCGACGTCCCTCGCCGGTCCTCCCGGCTGGGGCCGCCTCTCAGCACCAGCCGGGCCGTTCTGGGCATGATCGTGCTGGTGTTCGTAGCGGTCTCGGTATACGCGCTGCTCGACATCGGGGTCAACCCACTGACGCTGTTCTTCGAACGAGACGACGTGGGCAACTTGTTGGCGCGTATGTGGCCCCCCACCCTGAACAAGTTCGACCTGGTGTGGGACTCGGCCATCGATACCTTCTTCATGGCCTTTGTGGGCACCGTCCTGGGCCTGTTTCTGGCCATCCCTCTGGGCTTCCTGTCCGCCCGAAACGTGGTGCGCGCACCTTGGCTCCGTGGGGTGGCCCGAGGCGTGATCGCCTTCACCCGAGCTATTCCCGAACTGGTCTTTGCGCTGATCTTCGTGCGGGTGTATTCCATCGGGGTTCTGCCAGGCGTGATGGCCATCGGCATCCACTCGGTGGGAATGCTGGGCAAGTTGTTCGCCGACTCGATCGAGCAGATCGAGCGAGGCCCTCAGGAGGGAGTGGCGGCCACAGGTGCCAGTCGTCTCCAGGAACTCACCACCGGAGTCGTGCCTCAGTTGGTGCCGTCGTTCGTCGCCATCACCCTGTACCGACTGGACATCAACTTCCGCGGAGCGACCATCCTGGGACTGGTGGGGGCAGGTGGTATCGGTCTGCAGATCCGGGCCGCCCAGGGCTCACTGGACTACCCGCAGTTGCTGGGCATCACGTTGATCATCATCAGCATGATCGTGGTCGTCGAGTTCGTCTCCACCTCGGTCCGGGGCGTGGTCCTTGGTCACCAACGGACTCGTGTCAGCCTGGTGCAGCGACTGCGAGGCGGCCCTGCCCTCACCGACTATCGGCCTGAACCGCCGAAGGCCACCCCGGCGCCGGTGGTGGTTCGAAGGCTCACGCCGCCCTGGACCACCGAGCGCGTGACCATGTACGCGTTCGGGATCGCCTGTGCCGTGTTTCTCGTGCTGTCGTTCACGGTCACGGATATGTCCTTCGGGGAGATGATCGCCGGACTTCCCGAGGTGCCCCAGATGTTCTACCGCTTGGTGCCACGGTCGATGGACTGGTGGCGAGAGCCCTTCGGAGAGTTGCTTGTGGAAACCGTCCTCATGGGTTTCGCCGCCACGTTCCTCTCGCTGCTGTTCGCCATTCCCACGGCCTTTCTGGCGTCGCGCAACGTGGCACCCGCCCGTTGGATCTATGCCGCGGCACGCGGTTTCATCCTGGGTATGAGGGCGCTTCCCGACCTCATCGTGGCCGTGATCTTCGTGGCAGCACTCGGCCTCGGTCCGAAGCCCGGAGTGCTGGCCCTGGCGATCGGTCTGTACGCCTTCGCCACCAAACTGTTCGCCGACGCCATCGAAGAGGCGAAGGAGGGGCCCCGCGACGGAATTCGCGCCACGGGTGCATCGCGGCTTCAGGAGACGTTCTCGGGCGTCACTCCACAGGTCATGCCGGCACTGTTGGGCAACTCGCTGTATCTGCTCGACGTGTCGATCCGTTCCTCGACCGTGCTCGGCATCGTTGGCGGCGGCGGTATCGGCTTCGCCTTGCTCGGGGCGGCGCGCCTGCTGGAGTGGGAGATGCTGGGCGGTCTGCTGATCATCATCTTCGCCATCGTGTACGCCATCGAGTTGTTGGCCACCTGGGTGCGAAAGCAAGTGCTGTGACGCTCGGGCGCGCTCGTGCGTCGTAGGCTCGCCGCCATGTCGAAACCCCTCGGTCCCTACACCCCCGCCGTGCGCGCCGGCGATCTCGTGGTCGTCTCCGGCCAGGGCGGCGTCAAAGACGGCGTCCTGGTGGACGGCGTCGCCGCCCAGGCTCGCCAGGCGATCGCCAATGCCGAAGTACTGCTGGCCGAGCACGGCGCACAGCTCACCGACGTGTTCAAGACCATGTGCTTTCTCCTGGACATGAGCACTTTCGGCGACTTCAACGAGGGGTACCTCGCCGGTTTCGGTGACCATCGGCCTGCTCGCTCCACCGTGGGTGTGAGCGAACTCCCCGGCGGCTTCCGGGTCGAGATCGAGATGTGGGCGCACGCCCCGAAGCAGTAGGGTTCGCGCCATGGCCGGAGCCATCGTCTTAGTCATCGTGTTGGTGCTGTTCCCCGTCCTCGTGGGACTGGGCTCCGCCGTGCTGGCCGCCACCCTGGGCCACCTGCTGTGGAAGGACGGCGAGGCGCGCCACGAGGGCAGTGAACTCGTCGACCTGAACACCTGAGCGGCTCGACGCCGGTGCATCGCCACGACGACGACGCCGAGGTGCTGGCGGCCGACATCTTCGCCTACACGCTGCAGCGACTGCGGTTGCAGCCACCACCACTCGACCATCCGCGCAGCCCCGCCGAGTTGCGGGCGGCCGTCGGCACCACCATCACGCCCGATGGTCTGGGCGGCGCCGAAGCCCTGAGGCGCTTCACCGAGGTGCTGGCACCGGCATGTCTGTCCATCGACCACCCGATGTACCTGGCCTTCGTGCCCGGCGCCCCCACCGAGGCGGCGACGCTGTTCGACGTGGTGGTGTCGGCCTCGAACATCTACGCCGGGTCGTGGCTCGAGGGTGCGGGAGCGGTGCACGCCGAGAACGAGGCGATCGCGTGGCTGGCCGAGGCGGCGGAGTTCCCGGCCACGGCCGGGGGCACCTTCGTCAGCGGCGGGACGGCGGGGAACCTCTCGGCACTACTGGCCGCTCGTTGGGTGTGGCGGCACCGCGCCGGTGGTGTGCACGACCGGTCCCGTGGGCTGGTGCTGACGTCGTCGGGTGCGCACTCGTCGGTGGCCCAGGCCGCCCAGGTGATGGACGTGGACGTGGTGATGGCGCCCGCCGAGTGGCCGGGTCGCCTGACTCGGGCGTCCCTCGAGCGCGCCATCGCCGACCTGAGCCCCACCGACCGCCAGCGCGTGTTCGCCGTGGTCGCCACCGCCGGCACCACCAACGTGGGCATCATCGACGACCTCGGGGCGGCGGCCGACGCCGCCGCGGAACTCGGGGCGTGGTGCCATGTGGACGGGGCCTATGGCGGGGCCGGGCTCATCGCCCCCAGCGTGCGGCGGCGCTACGACGGCATCGAGCGTGCTCACTCCTTCATCGTCGACCCGCACAAATGGCTCTTCGCCCCCTTCGATGCGTGCGCCATCGTCTACCGCGACCCCGACCTGGCGCGTGCTGCGCATACGCAGCGCGCCGAATACCTGGACGCCCTGCACGAGGGCGATCGAGACGAGGGTCGGAACCCCAGCGACCTGGCCCATCATCTGACCCGGCGGGCGCGGGGCCTGCCGCTGTGGTTCAGCCTGGCAGTGCACGGGACCCGGGCCTACGCCGAGGCCGTCGAGGTGACCCTGCGCGTCACGCAGGAGGCGGCGCGGCTCATCGAGGCGGCGCCGCACCTCGATCTGCTCGTCACGCCCGAGTTGAGCGTGCTCACGTTCCGTCGCCGGGGCTGGACCCCCGAGCGTTACCGCCAGTGGTGCGACGATCTGCTGGATGCCGGAGTGGCCTTCGTGATGCCCACCAGCTTCGACGGTGAGACCGTCCTGCGGCTGTGCATCGTGAACCCGTTGACGACGTCGGACCAACTGGCCCGTCTGTTCGACCTGTTGGCATCGGAGTGACACCGTGACCGAACCCTGTGACCTGCTGATCCACGACGCCCGTCTGGTGGCCACCATGGACGCCGAGCGCCGTGAACTCGCCGGCGGCTGGGTGGCCGTCACCGGGGGGTTCATCAGCGGCGTGGGTGACTCCCTCACCCCGCCGCCGCCGGCACGCGAGCGCCTCGACGCTCGCGACTGCCTGGTCACGCCGGGCCTGATCAACACCCACCATCACCTCTACCAGAACCTCACCCGGGCGTATCCGCCCATGACCGACAAACCCCTGTTCGGGTGGCTGCAGTCGTTGTACCCGCTGTGGCGCGCCATCGACGCCGAGTCGGTGCACGTCTCGGCGTGGATCGGCCTGGCCGAGTTGGCCCTGTCGGGCTGCACCACCTCCACCGATCACTTGTACCTGCATCCGAGAGGGGCGGGCGATCTGCTGACGGCGGAGATCGACGCCGCCAAGGATCTGGGTATGCGCTTCCACCCCACCCGGGGGTCCATGTCGCTGTCGCAGAAGGACGG
>Ga0169931_10001458_pt1 | contig 39055 bp, 38 predicted proteins | sample Kivu_15m_20L_FD_129675 | JGI IMG/M metagenome (GOLD analysis project Ga0169931, IMG submission 129675) | Freshwater microbial communities from Lake Kivu, Western Province, Rwanda to study Microbial Dark Matter (Phase II) - Kivu_15m_20L... | ecosystem: Environmental > Aquatic > Freshwater > Lake... | reverse complement strand
TGCAGAATTGTAGCTGGCGGTTAGACTTTTAGCTTTTTAGTCCCTATTAGTCCCTATGAGGGGGAAGCTGATTTTTGTCAGAGAGGCTGAAACGCCCGTCTGGCCTTGAATTTACAATTGCTGTGTAAATCTGACAGCAGCGGCACCAGTCTGCCGAGTTAGGCAGATTTACAGAACTAATCCCACAGAAAACGGGTCGATAGAGCTATCGACCCGCTTCCTGCAAATCAGTGAAACCCTAACGGGCTGGCAGGTACGCCATGGGGTTAACGGTACCGCTGTTGGGTAAGTGCACCTCAAAGTGGAGGTGAGGGCCGGTGCTATAACCGGTGCTACCCATGGCAGAAATCTGCTGACCTTGGCGTACTTGTTCGCCCTCACGCACTAACAGTCGGCTGTTGTGGGCATAGCGAGTCATGCTGCCGTCAGCGTGGCGAATATCCACCAGATTACCGTAACCACCCGAGTTCCAACCCGATTGCACCACGACCCCAGAGGCGGCCGCCACAACCGGTGTACCCACTGGCGCGGCGATGTCAATGCCCCGGTGCATCCGTCCCCACCGTTGGCCGTAGCCAGAGGTGAATGTGCCCGTAGTCGGCCAAATATAGCCATTGGAGAGTCTAGGTGCCTCAGGCAGAAATTCGCTGGCTCCAGGCATCATCGGCATGCTGGGAGACACCGACTGGCCCACGGGCAGGTTAGGTGAAGTGCGATAGGCATCGGCACCCAGGGGGGCTGCCGCCAGAAGCTGTTGGGAGGTCTCTGCTGCCTCGGGCCGTTGCTCCACAACCGTCTCGACCGCAGGACTGAAGGCCGCCACCGGCTGAGACGCTTCTTGCGCGACGTCGGTCACCGTCCACTGCGTTGCCGGAGGCTGAGCACCTTCCCGAGCCATCAGAGCCGCATCACTCACGGGCTCAGGGCTACCAATGCTGGTAGAAGCTACGGGTACAGACTCAGGGCTGTGGTATTCCAGGGAAGAAGATGGCGCATCAGCGACTGTGCTGCGGCTAAGCCCTAGCTCCAGTCGAGCTTCCCGAATGCGAGCATTCAGCTCATCGCGATCAACCAGGGACGCGTTAGATTCACGAATGCGGGCCAAATGGTCGCGGATGGCTTCCTCACGGGTTTGAGGGGCCACGGCTAAGCTGGAAGTTGAGCGCCTCACCGGCTCCGTAACGGTGGCTAGCTCAACCTCGGCTGCCGGGGAAGGCAGGCTTAGGCGATCGCCCACAGCCAAGGCTTCCGGACTCTCAACGGCCTGGTTCTGACTCAGCAGTTCGTCTAGGGTCAGGTTGTTGCGCGTAGCAATCGACCACAGGGTATCACCGGGCTTGACCTGGTAAGAGCGCAGGGTAGTAGTTTCGGAAACAGCGCTAGGGGAAGTAACACCTAGGGGTAGAGCCGCAACCAGATCCTTCTTGCTATCTACTGAGGTAGCCGTTTCATGGTGGGACGACGGCTGCAATGGGGCAGCGGCCCTTGGCTGCTCGTCCTCGCCATGCAGCGGCAGACTGGCCACGGGAGTGGGTGAGTCGGTCTCAGCGGCCTCCACGGTCTCAGAAGGAGCAGAAACACGACTGGTCAAACCATCCGAGACATCAGCCGACTCTTCAGCCTGGGCGTCTGACACGGGCCAAGGCGCGACGCTCTGGGCCGGGGCCGCAGCGATTTGGTTAACCTCAGACTGAGGTGCATTGGTGGCTAGAGCTTCCCCTAGGGCGCTCGCTTCCTCGGCGGAAAGCGTGGCCAGTTTGGCCGCCAACTCCTCCTCGGTTAGCTCATCGCCATTGGCAGAAACCAGGAAAGATTCTAAGGTTGCAACGGCATCTAGATCGCCGACTAAGGGCACAACCTCCGACGTCGCTAAATCGGCTACGGCCACCATGTCGCCACCGACGCCACCCAGACCATCGGCCCGCAGCGCTAGACGAGAGCTATCAGACGCGGTGGGCAGATTATCCATGCCGACCGCCGGGACACGAATGACTTGGCCAGCCCGCAGCACCTCGTTAGCGGCGATGCCGTTGGCGGCCTTGATTACATGAATATCTAAGTCGTGCTGGGAGGCTATTTCCCACAAGTTTTCCCCAGGCTCAACGGTGTGGTAGGACGACGCACCTACATCTTGAGAAGACACCGCGTTGAAGGCCTGAAATTCTTCTCGATTCGCAGCGGGCAGAACAGTTAGGGTTGAGCCATCAGCGGCTAGAGCCAGCTCGGGTTTGACGAGTAGGGGAACCGCAACTCCAAAGGATAGGGCTAAGCCCAGCATGGCGACCGAGGTTTGAACTCGGCGATAACTTCCGGAAATCTCAGGCTCAAAGCCACTTGCATTCAGAACAGTACTAGGGAACTGAGACTCTTGGGGAACTACACGTTTCAAGGAACGACCTCCTGTAAACCAGCGCTTAACAACCGGATAAAAGCCTTTGAAGTCAATGGCTGATGGAGCGCTAAGGAGCGATAACCACAACCGAAAGAACCACTAAGACAAGTTGTCAGCTACAGAACAACAACGGATCGACAGAATTGCACCTTGGCTAGGTAAGAATACCTTGCCTTGGCAACCTAGAGCAAGTTTACATGACTTAACACATAAAGCAATACCCGAGATCTCTCTGCCACTTCCCTGAACACTAGGTTCGTAAGCGGCAACAGAGCAACATAACTTAAAGGTTTAACCTCAAAAAATAGGATTTGGCAAGCGGGCCATGGAGGACTGGCCCTGCCAGGTAAGGTGACTATCCAAGCCGATTGCGGTAGGGATCAATCGGTGGACGAAAGCCGCTAAACCGTTATGAACACACCGGATCACGGTTCCAATCCAGTGTCTTGATGGGGCGTTGGAGCAGGGGGTAACACCCCATAACAGGGGGTGTGTGGCAGGTTATAGGAATTTCTTATCGGGACTGCCCCAATTTTGTATCCCCAACAACTACTGGGCTTGAATGTTGTTTTTTTGGCGTCGATTCTCTGGGAATGGGCCTTGATTATGAGGTTGAGGTATTCACGGGTAGGATTCAGGTATCCAGAAACCTATGGGGCCGAGGCTCGTCTGCATTACTCTATGGTCATTAACCTTTCGACCGGGTGACCCGGAGGCTAGTCAATGACGGGGTTATCAACGATCGCCGGTGGCGGGTTTGGCGTCGCGGGTTGAGTCGGCGAAACCCAACGGCTCACCAGGGGCTGAAGAGCGAGGAATCAGGGGTTCATCCGGGGGCAAAACTCGAGCTGGCGCAGGGCCTCAAACAGGCCAACAGCGGCACTGACCGAGAGGTTCAGGCTGCGCACAACGCTGCGATCCATGGGAATGTAAGCGGTTTCGTCGCAGGTTGTGAGGATGTCTTTGGGGAGACCTTCGGTTTCGCTCCCAAATAAGAGCCAGTCGTCGGGACGATAGGTGAGATCTGTATAGCTCCATCGCCCGGAGGTACTAAATCCAATGGTGCGCCCCCCGGTTTGTCGCTGCTCATCGGAGAAGGCTGCCCAGTCGGGATGGAGGGTGAGGTCAACCTGGGGCCAGTAGTCTAGGCCAGCCCGCTTGAGATAGCGATCGCTGAGGTCAAAACCCAGAGGCCCAACCAGGTGTAGAGGCGTGGCTGTAGCCGCGCAGGTGCGGGCTATATTCCCCGTGTTGGGAGGGATTTGGGGATTTACAAGCACAATTGTAGGCATCGGCACCAGCACCAAAACAGGGTTCTAAGCAGCGTGACAGGGAAACGATCCAGACCAAGGGCAGAAATGTCTAGGGGTATAGATTTTATTAATACTTCCCCCGAAGTTTTACCCTGTCTGAAAAACGATCAAAAACCTGGGGATCAGGTACCCCTCAAAAAAGCTTTTCTTATGACCCGGATAAGTAGGTGTACCCTTGGGGGCTTGGGGAACCTTAGGCCGCACAGGGTTCACAGAGATCGCGCGCCAGTAGCCCTTCACTGGCAGCCACCTCTGCGATCGCGCCCTGCATGATCTGCTGCACCGACTGGCCTGCCTCGTACTGCTGCAGCCAGCGCAGCGCCTCGTTGCCCTCGCGCAGAATTTTTTTCACGGGGCTGAGAAAGCAGCTAATTCCATTACTCTTGGCGATTGGCCACACCTCATCATAGAGCTGCTGGATCCATTCTCGTGCCAGTAGAGCGCGCCCATCTTGCCAGTGGTGTAATTCGGCATCTAGGCTGTGCTTGGCGACGGCCATTTCGTTGGCATCACTGAGCGCAACCAGGTCATCATTACGGCTCCCGAGGGGCAGCGTGCTCATCGTTAACGGATCGAGGTCAGGGTCTTGAATCAGCTGGATCAGGCGGGCCTCGAGCAGGGCTGTAACGGCCAGCAGCGCCACCGGATCGCTGATCAGGTCGCAGATCCGCAGTTCTAGGCGGTTGTTGTTGTAGGGGCGGCGATCGCCATTGGGGCGCACCGCCGACCACAGGTGCCGCACATTTTGCATCGTGCCCGCCGCCAGCTGCGCCTCCATCCACTGAATGTGGTGGGCGTGGCTGGTGAACAGGGGCACCTGGGCTGGGGTTTTGGGAAATACCTGCCAGCGACTGGAGTGGGAACCGGTGACCTGACCGCCCAAAAACGGAGACGACGCGGTCAGGGCCAGATAGAGCGGCGCTTCGACCCGTACCAGGCGGCAGGCGCGCATCAGGGTTTCTGGATCTGAAAGGCCAATATTGATATGGACACTGGCGGTCACCACCGTCGTGCCGTAGGTCTGCTCAATGTAACTATGGTAGGGGTTGCTGGGGTCAGACCGGTAGAACCGATCCACCGGCCCCAGGGTCAGGGTGCTGCCGGGCACCAGGGTATAGTCGCCTAGGCCCTTCAGGTATTGCCGCAGCTCGTGGCGGGGGCGCACCAGTTCGCATAGCAGCTTCTCGTACTGGCAGAGGGGGGGCGTGGTGTACTCGACATTGCGGCTATCGGGCTCCCGCACGAAGCCATTGAGGGCCGCCACAATGCGATCGGAGAGGCCGACCACCTCTCCCGCCGGCGTGCCGGTGTACATCTCAATTTCAAACCCTTTAGACAGCAGCACGGCATTCCTCGCTGGAGAAGGCACTCTATATATATTCAGTCATGATTCGGGCAAGCGTTATACCCATCCGATTGGCAGCCGGAGACCATCAGGTCTCCGGCTGCCGGGGGTTACAGGTCGTCGGTTGTGGCCAGCGCGATCGCTCGATGGGCGGCAAAGGCTCGGGCGATGGTGTCGCAGCGCTCGTTCCCCACATCGCCCGAGTGGCCCCGCACATGGATCCATTGCAGGGGGCGATCGAGGGCTTGGTTCACGTCGATGGTCAGCCCATCGAGCCGCTCCCACAGGTCGCGGTTAAGCACCGGTTTTTTAGCCGAGTTGACCCAGCCACGCCGCTTCCAGCCAGCGATCCACTGGGTCATGCCCTTGAGCACGTATTCACTGTCAGTGTGAATGGTGGCGGCGGTGGTTTGGCCGCTGTCGCGCAGCACGGTGAGACCCGCGATCGCCGCCTGCATTTCCATTCGATTATTGGTGGTCTGGGTCTCCCCGCCCCCCAACTCGTGAACCCCGCCACCGGACAGATACAGCACCGTACCCCAACCGCCGGGGCCAGGGTTGCCGGAGCAGGCTCCGTCGGTATAAATTCGCTCGATGATTGGCATTTGCGCTAGAAAATCCTTAGAAATCTTGGGTTAGCCCCTGCAGAGTTTACCTCCCCAGGGGGCAATCTAGGGCTACGCCCGAAGGCTCTTCCCGAAGGCCCCTCCCGAAGGCCCGACCAAGGTCATGGGCCGGGCATAACTCCCATTGTCAGGGTTCTACCACAGTGCAGTTAATCCCATGATGCTACGAGAACTGGACGCTTTTGAGGCCTGCTGGTTAGATCTTAAGGATATTTACCCCACCAGCGGCCAAGACAATCGGCTGATTACCCAGGCCATGGGGCAATTGGTAGATTTCATGGCCAGACCCACCCAGGTGGAGCAAGACCTCCCTGATCACCTGAAAATTTTGTTCCGACGGCTAGCATTGGCCTACTTTCAGGGCTATGTCTCCCGCCCTGGGAACCAGGGGGCCGTCAAAGCGACGGCCTTGACCTCGCCCCCCGCCGACGGTGGACAGCGGCAGCAGGAAATTGCGGCGGCGGTGAGCCAAGTCAAGGCTCTGGCCCAACAATCCCAGGCGCGGCTGCGCCAAAATGGGGGGCATCACCTCAGAGCGATATCTCTGAAATGGAGACGTTGATTCTTGATGGGCCTCAGCACTGGCTGCCAGCGGCCCAACGCTGATTGCGGCAGGAGGAAAGACCAGAGGAGAGGCCAGCGCGGTATCGTAGTGCTATGGCCTACGAACCTCTGCACCACAAGTATCGCCCCCAGACCTTTGGCGCTCTGGTGGGGCAAGATGCGATCGCCACCACCCTGTCCAGCGCCTTGCGCCAGCGGCGTATTGCCCCCGCCTACCTGTTCTGCGGTCCCCGGGGTACAGGCAAAACTTCCAGTGCTCGCATTCTGGCCAAGTCGCTCAACTGTATTGCCCAGGACCACCCCACGCCGGAACCTTGCGGTACCTGCGAGACCTGCCGATCGATCACCAACGGCTCAGCCCTAGACTTTATTGAAATCGACGCCGCCAGCAACACGGGGGTCGACAACATTCGCGAGCTGATCGAGCGGGCCCAGTTTGCTCCGGTTCAGTGTCGATACAAAGTCTACGTTATTGACGAATGTCACATGCTTAGCACGGCAGCCTTCAATGCGCTGCTCAAAACCTTGGAAGAACCGCCGAGCAATGTGGTGTTTATTCTGGCCACCACGGATCCCCAGCGAGTGCTGCCCACGATCATCTCCCGCTGTCAGCGGTTTGACTATCGGCGCATTCCCCTAGAACCGATGATTGGCCATCTGCGAAAAATTGCCGATCAGGAAGAGATTGCCATTGATGATGAAGCCCTGCGGCTGGTGGCCCAGGTTTCCCAGGGTGGCTTGCGCGATGCCCAGAGTTTGCTAGATCAGCTCAGCCTGCTCGAGCCGCCCATTGCCGCTGACGCAGTATGGGATCTGGTCGGAGCCGTGCCGGAGCGCGATCTGCTGACCCTGGTGCAGGGTATTCTCAGCGACGACAGTACGATGGTGCTCGACCAGGCCCGCAAGCTCATGGATCGGGGCCGGGAGCCGCTGATTGTCCTGCAAAACCTAGCCGGGTTTTACCGAGATTTGCTGATTGCCAAGACGGCGGGCGATCGCCCCGACCTGGTCGCCATTACCCCCCAGACCTGGGCTGACATGCAAACGCTGGTGCAGAGTCTCGATGCCAAGCTGTTTCTGCTGGGGCAGCAGCATCTCCGCAGCGCCGAGGGGCAGGTGAAAAATACGACCCAGCCCCGGCTTTGGCTAGAGGTAACGCTGCTGGGGTTATTGCCCTCCACCCTAGCGGGCCAGATGGGTAGCGCGGGCGCAATGGTTATTCCCGCCCGCCCGGCGGGAGCCGTTACCCCTGCCATAGCCCCAGTCATAGCGCCTCAGCCAACGGCCCCTAGCATCCCACCATCCCCCGTCCCCCCACCCTCAACCGATCTACCCCCACCCTCGGCGACACTTAGCCCTGGCGATCGCCCCAGAGAGATAGAGCCACCACCGCCTGCTGAACCCCTGTTGCCACCGCCATCCGCCGCCGATGGCAATCTACCTGACCTGAATGATCTATGGATCCGGATCATTGCTGCGCTAGAACCCCTGGGTACCCGCGCCCTGATGCAGCAGCAGGGCAGCCTCCTGTTTTTTGACGGCGTTGTGGCCCGCGTCGGCATCAGTTCTAGGCCACTGTTTAAGATGGCCCAGGGTCGCGTCGATAATGTCGAAGCGGCTTTTATCAAGGTATTGGGTCACAAGGTGCAGGTTTCCCTGGAGGTACTGCCCGACCCAAAGCCTGAGGCCCCAGCCCCCAATATTTCCCAGGCAGTGGGCCAAAGTCAAAATGATTGCCCTGCCCCCCTGGGGCCAGCTACTCCAACGGCTCCACCTGCCGCCAGCCCCCCGGAGCCGCCGCTGGCCCCAGCTACACCGATCGCAGGGGCGATCCCTGAACCCGCCGAGCCGCAGATCCTACCGGCGATCGCTAGCGACTTTGACCGGGCCGTGAAGAACTTTGCCCAGTTTTTTAATGGTCAAGTGGTAGAATCAGACGATGACCTTGGCCTCAACAGCGAGCCGCTCAAACCCTCCAAGGCCGCCGCCCAACAACCATCCCATCCCGACAAGGATGTGCCCTTCTAGATCGGGGCGGCGCCTACCAAGGATTGCCCCCTCAATTAACCACCACAATCCGAATACCACCGTGGGTTTGGTTGGCGCTAATGCGCCTGATTAAACCGCTGCGTTACGCTGCTGCTTAGCCAAAGGTGCCGCCATTCCAACCCCACATGGCACCGGGGGCATCGGCAAATTCAATGTAGGTGCGATTTTGAGGGACTCCTAGGGCGCGTTCTAGCTGAGCGCAAAACTCCTGGCTCATGGCGCGGGTTTTGGCCCCATCCATGGTGCCCACGCTCTTAATTTCGACATAGCAGACTGGGTCGGTGGTGCCGCCAAAGGTCATCGGCACGCCAGCTTCAAAGGCCGTCATCACGTAAACTCATGTACTCATAGACCCATCTACCCACCATAGTTCCAGCCGGTGCTTTCCAGCAGGAGGGGTTCGCCTTCGTGGTGAATAGTGGCACCCACCACCTCGCCGACAAAGACGGTGTGATCCCCGTGTTCCACGGCACCGACCACCCGGCACTCCACATAGCCCAGGGTGTCTTTAATCACCGGGCAGCCGGTTTCGGGAGCCGCGTAGAACTCAATATCTTCGAACTTATTACCCACCCGGCGCAGGGGTTTAAAGAAGTTTTGAGCCAGATCTTTCTGACCTGCTTCTAAAAAGCTCAGGGCAAATACCCCACTGGCTTTGACCATGGCGTGGGAGGTGGAATCGTTTTTGACACAGTTCACCACCAGCGGCGGCTGAAAGGAGGCCTGCATCACCCAACTCGCCGTAAAGCCGTTTAGGTTGTCGCCATCCTTGACGCCACAGATGTAGAGACCGTGGGGAATTTTGCGCAAAAGCGTCTTTTTAGCCTGTTCATCTAACACGCTATACCTGGAGAACATCTCTACCACTAGTGTAGTACAGCACCGTCTTCTGCCTCCAGACAAAAAAGGCGCACCGCTGTGGTGCGCCCAGGATGGTGTGTGAAACCTAGAACCTACTTGTTGGGCTGAGGTGTCATGCGTAGGTAGGGCTTGATTTCGGTGACCCCTTTGGGGAAGCGCTGACGAGCTTCATCGGTGGGGATGGTGGGCACCACCACCACATCTTCACCATCTTTCCAGTCTACGGGGGTGGCCACGCTGTAGTTGTCGGTCAACTGCAGCGAGTCAATCACGCGCAGAATCTCAGCGAAGTTGCGTCCGGTGCTGGGCGGATAGGTGATGGTCAAGCGTAGGTTTTTCTTAGGATCAATGACAAACACGCTGCGCACGGTGACCTTAGCGTTGGCGTTGGGGTGAATCATGCCGTAGAGGTCAGACACTTTTTTGTCGTCGTCGGCAATGATGGGGTAGTTTACTGTCACCCCCTGGGTTTCATTGATATCGCCAATCCAACCCTGGTGGGAATCAGCGCTATCGACGCTGAGGGCAATGACTTTAGCACCCCGCTTATCGAACTCGGGCTTGAGCCTGGCCACGCTGCCCAGTTCGGTGGTGCAGACGGGGGTGTAGTCGGCGGGGTGCGAGAACAGCACCACCCAGCTATCGCCAGCCCAGGTATAAAAATCGATTTCACCCTCGCTGGTCTGCTGGGTAAAGTTAGGAACCTGATCACCAAGTTGAAGTGCCATATCTAATCTCCGTTTACTCTCGACAGGGGCAAAACCGTTGCTCAACCTTTACTAGCATTCTCCCATAAACCCCGGTATCCCGGTCGGAGTTTAGCGGATTATTTTAAGATTGTATCTTAGGAGGCAGATCCCATGGCGCTGACCCTGGGGTGTTGGTCGGTAGCGATGCCCCTCTGCCATGGCTGACCCGACTCTTTTCAGAACCTTGGGGCCATCATTGCCCACAGTGCAACCCATAGATAAGGCACCTGTGAAATGCTTCCAGGTGCCTTATCTATGGGTTGCCTAGCCTAGCTCCCAGCACCACTCGGGGTGAGAGCGCTAGGGAGGAGAAATAGCGCTTAAATCTGCCGCTCAAATACTTTTGGAGCGTAGGTGCTACAGCCGTCACAGGGGCCCATGGGGTTCATGGCACAGCGCAGGTAGGGCGATCGCGCATTGAGGTCGCAGGTGATGTCGCCAATCATGTAACCCATGCCATCGACGTAGTGGAGATCGGCATTGCCGTCGAGCAACTTCAGCATGTTTTGGCCGAGTGCCGTGGGTACGGTGGCCAACTCGTGGCGTTTTTCGTTCTGGTCAGCTCGCACGCTCAAATACGCAGAAATTACTGCTGGGGCGAGGCCAATGACAAAAATCAAAACGATAACTAGCATGAATCTGCCGGAATAAACTAGCAAAGTCATCTTAACCCGATGGATTGCAACTCTGGCTAGCGGCGGCAGGAGATTGGTACGTACCGTAGTGTTCCTTAGTCTTTCGCAATGTTGGGAGCCCCACTACCCGCCCAAATCTAAACTGAAGTCTATGGAGACTATAGCGATCCTGCATGGGAGGGTGTTTGAAAAGTCAAGAGCGTCTCAGGTTATACCTAGGTCGTAGGCTAATATCCTCAAAAATCAACGTTTTTGCTGTCTCTTGGTGGCAAATCAGATCTGGGACAACCCTTTTCAAACACCCTCTGAGTCAGAAAAAATCCTCGGCCCGGCAGACGAAACTATTCCGAGTTAAGTTCCCGTTTGCGGATATTTTTGGTAGATTCGTAGCCAAGTCGCAGCCGAGAACCGTTTTCGCCTCGGTTTTTGACCCAAATAGACTGTTTTTCTCCTCGCCTGAACAAGATCCAGAACTTTCCAGAACTTTCATGTATTGGCGAATTCTGGCCTGTGGTTGATGATGAACATATCCTGTAGACTCGCGTGTGCTCCAAAGCTAAGACCGGGTAAGGCCAACAGGACATCGCGGGGGTTCGCTCTTCAGTGATAGTGCCTTACCCGGCTTTTTATTCTTTAAACATCTAGCGATACCGCTGGGCTGATGATTTGCAGGCAGTAGCCAAAGGTTGCCCTAGGGGGCAGCTAGCGCTGCCCATGGACAGATCGGCTGAGTCAGCCTCTATAGCCCTAGTATTCCCTCTCTCGATTCAGCATGACCTGCTGAATGACATCTGCCAGCTTGGTGGCGCTGTCGGCAGTCGCTAAGCGTTCGGTGGCGGCGGCCATGGCATCCAACCGCTGGGGCTGAGTTAGCAGGTCTAGCACCAAGGTCTGGAGCTGGGCCGCCGATGTCCTGCTCTGGTTGACCATGAGCGCGGCCTGGGCCGTGGTAAAAACCTCTGCATTAATCGTTTGGTGGTCTTCTGCGGCGTAGGGATAGGGAATCAAAATAGATGGGGTGCGCGAAATAGCCAGCTCGGTCAGGGTACCGGCCCCCGCTCGCCCAATGGCCAGGGTGGCCCGGTGCATGAGGGCGGCCATGGCCCCAAAAAAGGGCCGATGAATGTACTGAGGATGGCTAAAGCAGTCGACATCGGGGTCGCTGCTGCCGGTTTGATGCACAATCCAGGCTCCGGCCTCGATCCAAGCAGGGGCGGCGGCTCGCACCAGTTGATTGACGGCTACAGCCCCCTGACTACCGCCCACCACCACAATCAGCGGCACGTCGTCGGGAATGGCCGGCTCGGTCAAAATGGGTGGCTCTGGGGTCAGAAAGTCGGCCCGTACCGGGGTGCCCACCACGACGGTATCGGCCTTGGGCAGGTAGGGGCGCGCGGCCTCAAACCCCAGGGCCACAACGGTACACCAGGGCCCCAGCCAGCGGGTGACCTTGCCGGGCAGGGCGTTAGACTCGTGCAGCACCGCAGGCAACCCCAGCGATCGCGCCGCGACGATGGCCGGAGCAGCAATATAGCCGCCGGTGGTAAACACCCCGTCAAACCGCCCCCGCTGCAACAGCTGCCGCACCTGGACGATGGCTTGGCCAAACTGCCCCAGCTGCTTCAGGGTGCCCCAGCCTGGCTTGCCCTGCAACCCTCCCATGCGGACGGTATGCAGCGGAAAGTGATCGGGGACGAGGGTGGTTTCCAAGCGATCGGGAACCCCCAACCATTCAATGGCATAGCCATCGTTGAGCAGAGCTTCGGCGGTGGCGATCGCCGGAAACAAATGCCCACCCGTGCCGCTAGCGGCCACCAGTAGCCGGGGCGATACAGCTTGGGTTGAGGTCTGTGGCAAGGAAGCAGCCTCGGCGCTAAAAACGATTCTAACTATACCAACTCCCTGTCAATTGATGTAAGGTAGACGGAGTATTTCTGGCGTAGGGCATTAGCGTGGTAAGAGCGACGACAAGGTCAGCAATGAGACGGTGGAGCCTGGCGGCATTGTCAATGGTGGCCTTTGGGGTTAGCGCCGGAGCGATCGCTCCCCCAGTTCGATCCAACCCACCGGTCAATGGCCTTCAGCTAGCCCAGGCGGTGCCCACCGAGGTGCAGGGCTTGATCACGGGTCTAGAAACAGCGGTCAGCGATCGCAACCTGGATGCGGTCATGGCCTTCTACAGCGAGAGTTTCGCCAGCGACACAGGCTTTGACTACGCTCAGCTCCGCCAAACCCTCGAAACCCTCTGGCAGCAGTACCCCGACATCACCTACGAGATCGAAGTCTTAAGCTGGCAGGCCGCTGGCCCCAGCAACTACACCCTCGAAACCCGCACCACCGTCAGCGGTACCCAATTGCGCCCCGATCGCGTCTTGACCCTGAGTGCCGATGTCACCTCTCGCCAGCGCCTCGAAGCCGGGAAAATTTCCTACCAGGAAACGCTGACCGGAACCAGCCGCCTAGTCTCAGGGACTAATCCACCCACCCTGCAGGTGCAGCTGCCCCAAACCCTGACCCCAGGTCAAACCTATAGTTTCGACACCATTGTGCTAGAACCGCTGGAGGGACGAGCGCTGATGGGCAGCGCCGTGGACGAGGGGGTAACCGCCGCAGACTTTTTTACCCCTCGGCCAGTGGTTCTAGATCTCCTGACGTCTGGGGGGCTCTATAAGATCGGCACCGCCCCCGCCGAACCCGACAACCGCTGGCTCTCCACCGTGGTGGTGCGAGAAGACGGCATGGTGGTCGAAACCCGCCGCGTGCGGGTGGAATAGCCATGGCCAATCACAACTGGCTCGTTACCAACGATGGCACCCATCGTTCCTTTGGCAACCCCGAAATTGTCGAGCCAGGGCGCTACTATCGCCTCTATCGTTTTTTGACAGAGCTAGATGATATTCTCGAAATCTTCCACGATGACATTGGTCGCCTGGAGGCCGTTACTCCCTTGGTGCGCAAACTGCTGGTAAGCTCCTACTGGCTGCAAATGGAGCACCGCGACCCCGATCCAAAAACGGGCTGGAGCGTCAACTTTCTCTACCGAGAGCACGAGTTTCCCCTGACGGTGCAGATGGTGGGCTGGTTGCCGGGGCGCACATCCACCATTCACAACCACGGGAGCTGGGGCATTGTGGCCCTGGTCGGGGGCCAAGAGCGCAACCGACTATGGCGACGCGATCCCCAGCCCGATCAGCCCGATCGCCTGGAGCTGGTGGATGAGGTGATTCTCAACCCTGGCGATGTGGTGGCGCTGACCGCCAACGCTATCCACAGTGTTGAGGCCCTGGGCAATGAGCCTACGGTATCGTTTAACCTCTACGGGGTAACGAATTTTAACGATCGCTACGAGTTTGACCTCGAGACCCAGACCGCCAAACGGTTTTGAGCAGCTTAGAAACTTGTTGGTTTTTTGGCCCGGTGGATGAAAGATTTGGAAAGTTGGGGTAAACTTCAGCAAACCATGGAAGGGGTGTCTGCTAGAGCTAGTTTTAGCTGCCGCCTGGATATGCCCCAGGCACCGTTCTATCTCCCGTTGCCAACGCCAGGATAAATCGACCCATGAACCAGGACGAATCTTGCAGCACCGCCACATTGCCGCCCGAGGATCTTACCCCGGTCGACCCAGAAACCCTGGTGACCACCTACGCTGACAGCTTAATTACCGAGCTGTTTGACGACGTAGACAGAATTTTAGAGGGCGACGACGCGGCCCTAGCCGCCGTAGAGTTTCCCCCAGAACCGGCTTCCACCGCCATCGCCCCCATTGTAGATGTCACCGCCGCCACGTCAGAGCCCTCCGGGTCAGACCAGGCCCTAGCGGCCCTAGGCCGCGAGATCGATTTCTTTAGCGGCGACGATGGCCAGCCTGTAGCTCCCCTGCCCCAGCCCCAGAAGCGCTTTGGCCAATGGCTGGATCGTTTGCTGTTGGCGGTGACAGCTTTGTCGCTGCTGGGGGTTGGCGGGCTGCTGTGGTTTGGTCAGCAGGGCAATCGATTTCTGCTGGGGCGATCGCCCGGCCCCGAGACTACGGTCCAGTCCGACGAAGAGTTTTTGACCTACCTACAACGCTCCTTAGACGTTATTTCTGGCAAGGTTGAGCGCGGCGAACTCGGCAATGGCACCAACCTGGGCCAAGCTCCAACCGGGGTGGTCGTACCGGCCCCGCCCATGCCGCCCCCCCTGGGAGCCGGTGGCACCGTGGGAAGCTTGGGTGCAGGCCCGCTCAACGTGATCGAACGGGTTTATATTCCTTACCAAACGGCGCAGCAGTCTGCGGCCAGCCCCGGAGCCCAGGCCCTGGTACTGGCTCGGCCCGGAACTGTGGCCCCGGTCGCCCCGACCCCGGCTGCCGCTGCCCCCGCCCCGATCCACACGATGGTGGGCATTTTAGAACTGGGCGATCGCTCGGCAGCCCTGTTTGAAATCAACGGTGTTTCCCAGCGGGTTTACATCGGTGAACGCATTGGCAACAGCGGCTGGAGCCTGGTGTCGGTCTCGAACCAAGAAGCGGTGATTCGCCGCAACGGCGAAGTGCGATCGATCTTCATCGGCCAGCGGTTCTAGGGCCTGGGTGCCATGGCAGCCACCGCCACGATTAAATTGCTTCACGTTCCTACCTCCCCAGCCTGGGTTCACCAAGCCCTGGCTAATTTGGATTTGATATTGCTGGATCATGCCCAGTGTGAGCGCAAAGCGGCCGGGGTGGCCATGGCGTTGATCAACCGCTACCCCTCCGATGGTGAATTGGTCAAAGCTCTCACCGCGATCGCCCAGGAAGAGCTGGCTCACTTTGCCCAGGTTAACCAGTGGCTAGAGCGGCGCGGAGTTCCTGTGGGCCCCTTGCCGCCGCCGCCCTACGGGGCTAAATTACGTCAGCAGGTGCGCCCTGAGGAGCCCCATCGCCAGCTCGACCTGCTGCTGGTGTCGGCGCTGATCGAAGCCCGTAGCCACGAGCGCCTGGGGCTGCTAGCTGAGCACTGCCCTGACCCAGAACTGGCCCAGTTTTACCACAGCCTGATGGCCTCCGAGGCCCGCCATTACGGGGCCTACTGGGTGCTGGCCACGGGCCGGTTTCCCCGCCCAACGGTGGCGGCTCGCCTCGAGGAATTGGCAGCGGTCGAGAGTACCATTCTGGCCGATCTACACCCCCAACCCCGCGTCCACAGCTAAGGAGTAGCGATGCCCCTAGACCACCGCAGCCGCTACGGGCCCTACCTGGTGCGCAGTTGGCAGCCCGGCGATCGCGCCGCCGCCGCCGCCCTCATCGCCCAGGTCCTGACGGAGTACGGCCTCACCTGTGAGCCTACCGCCAGCGATCGCGACGCCCTGGAAGTCGAAGCCTGCTACTGGACAACCGGCGGCGAATTTTGGATCGTGGAGACCGATGGGGTACTGGTGGGGACGGCGGGCTATCGACCCACCAGCCGAGGCACACAGGCCGTAGAACTGCGCAAAATGTATCTGTTGCCCCAGGCTCGAGGGCTGGGGCTGGGCCGCTACCTGCTCACGACCCTGGAAGCAACCATTCAGCAGCGCGGCTTCGATGAGATCTGGCTCGAAACCGCCTCGGTGCTAAAGCAAGCCGTAGGCCTCTACGAGGCCTACGGCTACGTCGTGGCTAGCGGGGTGGAGACAGCTCGCTGCGATCGCGTCTACCGCAAACCCTTGACCCCTATGGCCCCTGATCCCGTGGCCCCTCAGGTGCTGTCTTAGCCCTACCTGGCTAGAATTTAGCTATAATCGCCACATTCACACTGGCTAGGCTGTTTTGATTGCCATCTACCCCGGCAGTTTTGACCCCATCACCCTGGGCCATCTAGACATTATTACCCGTGGCAGTCGGTTATTTGAGCGGGTCATCGTGCTCGTGTCTAGTAACCCAAATAAGGTACCGATGTTTTCGACCGTCGAGCGCATTGGGCAAATTGAGTGCTCGGTCAGCCACCTGACTAATATCGATATCGACCACTACGACGGCCTCACCATTACCTACGCCAGGCAGCACCAGGCCCAGATTCTGCTGCGGGGGCTGCGGGTGCTCTCCGATTTCGAAAAAGAGCTGCAAATGGCGCATACTAATAAGACTCTGGCTGATGATATTGAAACTCTTTTCCTCTCAACCTCCACGGAATACAGCTTTCTCAGCAGCAGCTTAGTTAAAGAAATTGCCCGTTTTGGCGGCCCCATCGACCACCTTGTTCCCCACCATGTAGCGCGAGACGTTTACCAATGCTACGCCCAGACCCAGCCCGCCGCAATGCCCCGCCCCGCCAGGCCCAAGTCCGTGGGAACCAGCCCATCAGTCCCCAAACCAATGGATCATCGCTAGAGGCCATGGATAGTGGTGCCGCCTTACAGATTGCTGGCGATCTCGACATTCAGCAAGAGCTCAACAAGCTGGAAGAACTCATTCTCGCCAGCCCAAGAGTCCCTTTTAGCGGCCGCACCCTGGTCGATGAGGACCAGATCCTCGACCAGCTGGATGCCATTCGCCTCAACCTGCCGCCAGCCCTCCGCCAGGCGGTGCAACTCCTACAGCAGCGCAACACCCTGATGGTCGACGCCGAACGCTACGCCCAGGACCTGATCGCCGCAGCGGAGCAGCAGGCCGCCCAAATGCTCGATGAGCTCGGCATTGTGCGCCAGGCCGAACAATTGGCCCAGCAGATGAAAAGCCAGGCTCAGCAAGACTGCGACGGTCTACGCACCCAGATGATGGGCGACATCGAGCAAATGCAGCTTCAGGCCCAGCGCGAATGGGAAGTCCTGCGCCAAAAGGCCTTGGCCGAGCAAGACATGATTCAGCAAGATGCCGATGTCTATGCCGATCAGGTGCTTTCCAGCGTAGAGCAACAGCTTTCGCAGATGTTGCGCATCATTCAAAACGGTCGCAGTCATCTACAACCAGGCAAAGATACCCCCCCTGCCCCGCACCGGCCTCAGGGCAGCAAGGTAGGCTCGTCCAGCGCTGGCCCCCCCGAGAGACGCTCTGAGGGGCGTCCCGAAACCGGCACCGATCGCACCGCCAATCGCCCCCGTACCCCCAAAAAGCCTGCGGCCGAATGATCAGCTATCTCAAAGGAGTGCTGGCCGAGATTCAAAAGCCGGGCAACCACAAAATTATCGTCACCCTGGATGTCAACCAGGTGGGCTACGACATGCAGGTGCCGGCCCGCCAGCTGGCCCTCCTGCCGCCCCTGGGAGACATTGTGCAGCTCTTTAGTCACCTCTACTTTCGCGACGACCAGGCGGTGCTATTTGGCTTTGGCCAACGCCAGGAGCGCGACCTGTTTAGACTTTTAATTAGTGTTAGCGGCATTGGCCCTCAAATGGCCCTGGCCCTCCTCGACACCCTGGGCGAAGCGGAGCTCACCCAGGCGGTTGTCAGCGGCAATACCCGTCTGCTGTCTCGCACCCCAGGGGTAGGCACCAAAACCGCCGAGCGCCTGGTGCTGGAGCTTAAAACCAAGCTGCAAGATTGGCAAACCCAGTCGGGAATCGGGCTCATGCCCACCGCCGGGCCCATACCCACCCTCTACGAAGAGGTGGAAACCACCCTCAGCGCCCTGGGCTACAGTCAAAGCGAAATCCTCAAGGCGTTGCAGGCGGTGGGTCGCAGCTCGACCCTACAGAAGTCTGCCGACCCAGAAAGCTGGATGCGCGAGGCGATCGCCTGGTTGAGCCAGTAGCTGTCACCGAGAGTAGATGGAGTCAGCAAACCCTATGCTATAGTTAAAAGTCCTGGCTCAAAATTATCCTTCTAGAGAAGCTATCTGTCCCATGACTCTGTTGCAAGCGCGCAAGCAGGAACTGATGTCCACCTATCAGGTGCACGAAACCGACACTGGATCTGCCGACTTGCAGATTGCCATGCTCACTGATCGCATCAATCAGCTGAGCACCCATCTGCAAAAAAACAAAAAAGACTACTCATCTCGCCGTGGCCTGCTCAAAATGATTGGCCATCGTAAGCGGCTCATGGCTTATCTGCTCAAGCAAGACTCTGAGCGCTACCGGGCGCTCATTCAAAAGCTCGGCATTCGCGGCTAGGTTGATCAACCTAGCCCGGTTACGGCGTTACTTGTTGTTATCCTGTAGCCCCTATGGCCCCCGAGTCTCCCCGCAAGCGCCTGCCCTTTGAGCCTGTTGGCAAGACGGCTGGCAAGCCCGCCGAAGAGTCCAAAAAAGAGTCCAGAAAAGCGGCCAAACCAGCTCCTGCCCCGGCCAAGACTACGGCTAAGACTACTGCCAAGCAATCTACGTCAGCCAAAAAAGCCGCCTCTAAATCCGCTAGCGCATCAACCGCTATTCCTGAGGTGGTGAGCAACCGTATGCTGCGCCGGATGATGGTATTTTCTGGCATTCCCACCGGTCTGGGGGTGCTCACGTTTTTTGTCAGCTACTACCTGGTGGTTAATCAGGCCCTAGAGCTGCCCTCCTACTTTGTGCTGCTGATCACCCTGGGCTGCTTTGGCCTGGGGGTGGCAGGCCTGACCTACGGAGTGCTGTCGGCCTCCTGGGATGAAGATCGCCCCGGCAACCGGCTCGGCCTAGAGGAATTTCGGGTTAACTTTGGCCGCATGACCAGCGCTTGGGGTGCCAAGTCAGATCGTTAATCGACCGGCTGATCGCCTTGATTGGAGTCGGTCGATGACAGCACGATTTGCTCAATCTGCTCTTCCATGGTTTTGAGCAGTTGGCAGAGAGATTCTAGATTGCGAGTTGAGGGGGCCTCCAGGCTGAGTATCTGGCGTGATCGCTGGCGAATTTCAGTAATGCGCTTTTGCAAGTTTTGAGCCATCCCGAGGGCATCTTCCTCGAGTTGCTTAAGCTGTTGCTGTTGATAGAACTTGAGTGCCGCCCCCCGCAGCACTTGCAGGGTGGCCTCTTCGCCGTGGGTGCCTGGAATTAAGCGCAGCCGCAGCAGAACGCGATCGCCCTGGTAGAGGCGTTCAATATCGGCCTTTTTAAGCTCGGTGGTGGGCAGCAGGGGGAGGTGGAGCAGGCGCTTGAGTTCGTTAATAACGCTCTGCATCTGGTCCAGGGTGAGATCCCTAAGAGCGGCCTGCACGATACCGTCTTTACTCCAGAGCACCCGGCCATGACTGGGGCGACGCTCTAGATACAAGCGCTCAATACCCTCGTTGAGAACCTGATAGAGCAGGGCCTGGGTGAGTTGGGAGGGTGGCAGGCGGTGCAGCTGGCGGAGAGGGATCTGGGCGAGGCTGGAGTCGAGGGTAAGGGCGAGGGGCTGGGTTCTCGGAGTAGAGCCAGCGGCTGGAGTTAGGGGCGTAGCCTCAAGGTTAGAGCCTAGGGGAGTAATCCCTGGACTAGGGCCAGCGGCTGGGGTTAGGGGCGTAGCCCCAGGGTTAGCTTTTGGGGTTGATGACACAGCCGCTGAGATGACAGGCCCGAGAGCGGGAAGCTCGTCAGGCAGCTCGTCGGGGCTATCAACAATGAAGGTCAGCAGTTCGGCAGCGGTCGGTCTCTGGAGGGGGGCCTCGGCCTGGTCCGACGGGGGAGATTTGTGGCGCGCTTTGTGGCTCAGGTACTTGGACAGCATTTTGCGCTGCCAGTCCGAGGAAACCTGCCGTGACACCACCGAACAGTGAATAAAAGAGCCTTGTTTGCGGGCGTAGTCCGTGGCGGCCCTGTCGCTAGGGTTAACCATCCCCAGGTAGAGACAGCTCGACTCGACCGAGAGGGGAATGATTTCGTGGTAAAGACAGGCCTCGAAGGGAAAAATGCTGTCGATCAGCGATAGCATTTGAGCCGCGTTGAGGCGACTATCCACAGCCTCGCTGCCGCTGTAGAGGTCGAGGCCAGAAAGGTCGTTGGTTAAAGCGTAGGTGTCGGGCTGCGACATTTGGCTGATTATTGTAATGACCAGGATTCTTTTATGCTAAGCGTCTGTACGGTAAAGCGGCGAATTTTTAAGGTCAACTCTTCAATCTTTATAGTGGCCTGGGCCTGGACAAGAAATTAGCGAAGCACAAGGTAGCCAGGAACTCAGTTTCTGCCGTCGGGGTGATGATGGCTATACCTAGTGTTCCCCAAGGGCGATCGCCCTAACCACCCAGGGTTCAGACCAGGGGCCTAAGGACAAGGTTCTCAGGGTGGGTGGGTACGGATTGATCCCTTTCCCTAGGCTATGGGACGGCGGGTTCTCGGGCTGGGGGCAGAGCCTCGGGCACAGCAGCCTGGCCTGGCTCCACCAGGGTAGCGATCGCCCCCGGAACAGGATTGGGGGTGGAGGCCTCTGCCGACATAGCCGGAGCCAGCGGCTCGGGTTGGGGCACGGCCTCGGCGGGCCGATCGGGTGAGGTAACTGGGGCCGTCTGGGGGAAGGGACGGTAGACCGTGCTGTCAGGAAAGGCCCCTGGCATTGGAGCGGTGGGCGGGGTGGTCTGGCTACCCTCCCGAACGGTAGTCCAGGCCGGTGGAACGGTCACGGTGGGGGCTATCTCGGCCGCTGGCTCCGCAGCGGGTTCTGGGGCTAAGGTTACGGCGGGAGTAGCGGGTTCTGGGCGATTGCTCAGATCGCTAGCCACCGTTGCTGGGATAGCAGCAACGGGCGGTACAACCGCCAAGGTCTGGGATGTCGGGACACTCCCCCGGTTGAACAGTACCCCCGCCACGGAAGCCGTCTGCGGTGAGGTGGAAAACCCCTGGGGGAGAGCGGCCTGGGCCTGGGACAAGCCCTTGACCGTGATCTGCCACAGCGCGGCGAAGGGATCGTCGTCAGGAGGATCTGAACCCGAGTCATCCAACGCCAGTGTAGAAGAGGTAGAAGCCGCCACCAGGGCGTTATCTGGGTTGGGTTGAGTTTGGGCGATCGGGTCACTGGGTGATGTCCACATGTGCACCTCGCCGTCCCCAGAGTTCGTCGGAGTATCGTCTAGGGCGACTAGGGGTTCGGGGGGTGGGGCCAGGGTCCAGGTCTGGGGCTGGAGCGTCGGGTTTTGGACATCGTAGGCCGCGATCGCCTGGGCGACAGCATTGGCCCGGCGCTGCTGATCACGGCGAATGCTGACCTCGGTATTGCCCAGACCCGGTGCGTTCCAGCGCCCTGTTTTGGGGTTGATATAGGCACGGGTGCGGGCGATCACAATGGCCTCAGCCCCTTCGTGGCCATTGGCCTTAGCCTCGGCTAGGCGCTCAATGTAGCCTACCCGACCAATGGCGGCCAGGGGCGATTGGTTAGCCAAGTCTAGGCCGTTAAGCGTTTCTTCGAGGGTGAGATTCAACCCCTGATTCAAGGCGCGCTGCTGCAGGATCTCCCCCTGACTTTTTAACCGATTGAGCTGCTTTTGGTCGGCTTCCTCTGGCGTTGCAGCTCCGTGCTGGTAGGAGAACGTGCCCATGTTCCAGGCTCGGTTGCCAGGGTCGGTGTGGCCAAAATAAGCCGGATTCATGGCTCCGGTGGGCGTGCGGGTGCCCTCGGCGCCGCCGACGGCCCAGGCCACCAAGGAGTCAGAATTGCCCTCGAACAGACTGGGCAAGGGGTTAGCCAAGGGAGATGTTGCCAATTTGGCTCGGGCCACGGCTACGGCGGCAGAGGGCTCTAGGGCAAAATCTAACATCTCAGACACCTGGGGCCCAGAGCCTTGTTGATTGGCCTTCGGCGCGGCGGCAGGAACCACCGCCGGCAAGGCTGCCGCTACCATCTCCAGGGGCGGGGCGGGCGGCAGCAAGGCCGTAGCAGAGGTACCCTCGTTCAGGGCTACCGCTACCCCGCGCCGATAGACGCCAGCGGGCAACTGCTGGGGCGAGTGATACCGCATGGGCGGATTGGCGGCTCGGGCTGGAATGGGCAACGGCTGGTTCACAGGGTCTGACGCTGGGACGATTTCGGGGGCGATCGCGGTTACCCCCAGGTCATGGGTGCTTGCGGTCCGCTGGGGCTCCGGTAGATCAAAGTTCAGAATGCCATCTGCGGCAGGCCCGATGTCAGCATGCACCGTAGAGGGACTGAGCAGGGTCAGCAGCGAACTGGCGGCCAGCAGGGCGGGGGTAGGCTTCATGGGGTAACCAGGGAATAGATCATCAACATCGGGAGCTAAAACCTGAGGGTCGGTGACGGCTGATTGAGCGATTGTTCCAGGACGCGATCGGAGGGTTCAACAATGGCCCAGGCCCCATCGGGCTGGCGACGCAGGGTAGCAAAGTGAATAATTTGCCCGCGCCCTATGACCGCTCCCGCCTCCACCGACCCTAGGCGGGGCTGCCGCACGCCGCAGTAGCGGAACAGATAGGCGGGCACCTCCGGGGTCGAAAAATAAATGCAGTGAAACCCCTGGGACGCCAGCTCCACCTGGCCGGAAAAGGGAGCCCGAAGGCGAATCCCCCGCAACTGCACCGAAATATCTCCTAGGCCGCCCGTCACCACTTGTCCGGCGACGCGATCGCCCGACTCGATTTCCCAGGTCTGCTTCAGCACGATCTGCCGGGGCACCACGGGTAACAGATCGCGGCACCCCCCTAGGAGGCCAACCAGCACCAGCAGCAATCCCCACCACCACCCTAGCTGGAGCTGTGAGCTCCAGGGGGTAGCGCTGGGAGCATGGCGCGATCGCTCATCTGTGCCGATCTTCACCATGGCCACGGCATTACTGAAACCGAAAGCGATAGCCAGCGTACTCGTCATTTTCGTAGAGAATCACCAGCTGAACGGAGGGGTCCCAGGCCATGGGGTAGGCCTCCCGCTCAGACGTTACCCCCGATCGCACCTGGAGCTGAGGCAGACTACAGTAGGGCTCAGCCACAATGGCGCGAACGGTCTGCTTGGGGTCGCGTTCGGGTACGGCCAGCAGCTTAGCTAACTGTTCACGGCTCAGCTGGGCGTTGCTTTGCACGATTTTTTCGCAGCCCTCGGAGGTCTTGGGCCGGGCCGCCGCAAGCCAGCGACGTACCCCCTGGCCATCGATGGCCAGCAGCCCAATGGCCAACAGGATTCCTCCGGCCATCACCGTTTTGATCGTAGTTAGGGCTACTCCGCTCCCAGACTGATGGGTTGAAACCATGACCGACCTCCTTCTAAACCCGTAGGAACTATAGTGCTGGCCAGATAGCTGAGGGCAGGAGCCGCCGCCATAGCCAACCCTGGGACACTATCTGGCTGGTGGTGGGCGGCCAGCCTAAAGCTGACCGCCCACCACCAGCCCCACCACCAGCAAAAACACTCGAATCGCTGGGCCAAAGGCAAGCTTGGGGGCCAGGGTGGCCCGGTAGAGGGCATAGGCTGTCACCGCAGTAATGGCCGCCACCGCCACCGACCACAGGGCCGGGAAAGCCGCCAACAGTAAATTCAACGCTACCCGCCCAATCACACCACCGCCAAACCACAGCACAGCATCGACCCCAGACAGGGATGGTCTTGCCAAGGCCGGGGAATTCCCCCTAGGGCGGGGCGGCGCACCGGGGGGCTGGGTAGCCCCCGAGAGCGCAAAGCGGGTCAGGCCTTGGGCCATTTCCCAGGTCGCCTGACCCAGTCGGGCAACCAGTTGAGCCGGCTCTTGCCCCACCGCCAAGACATCGGCGGCGAGGGCTCGCCAACCACCCGGCACCGCTGCGGCAGGACCATAGGTGGCACGCAGATGGGCGGCCAAATCGGCGGCCTCAGAGTTTGGCCTGGGGTGAGCAGCCGACTGGGGGCCCTGGGACGGATTCACCGTGCGGTAGGACAGCAAGATATTGCCCTGGCTGTCTACCTCTGCAGAGGCAATGGCCGCCCGCTTAACGTCTAAGGACGGGGAAGCCAGGGGTAGCCCCTGACCATTCAACCGGGGCTGAAGCCGGGAGAGATGGGCCTGAATAGCCTGCATTTCAGCGATCGCGCGTTCTTGCTCCGCCGACAAATGGTTAATTTTGCCAGCCATCGCGTTTAGCCGCTTGAGGTGCATCTCAGGGGATACGGGAGGAGCCGATGGAGTTGGGGAATAGGGCCCCGAACGCCACTGCAAGGCATCCACAGCTGCTGAAAAGTCTACCCCTGGGCGAGGACCAGCCGCCGATTGTGATCGCTGGGGTTCGCCCCCCCAATCAACCTGAATATTGGCATCACTTTGGCCAAGAGCGTTGACGGTATGAACGAGCTTGGTTTTAATACTCTGCAAATCCATCGCGCAGTACCCCAGTGGACAGTAAATATAAAATTCAACCCCAAACCCCTACTCCATCAACCCGCAAAGCAAGGCTTGGCTGCTGAAAACTCCCCCTTAGGGAAGCGGTTCTGGCGTCTTGGTACAAGTGTACCATGCAATCCAGGATTTTGTACTATTTTCGTACTATTCCTGGGTTCTTACCGGCTTGTTCCCACCGATCTAGCATCCAGGAATCAGGAAGCTGTCCCGAGAAAGACTTAACCCTCGGCAGGACTCTGTACATTGGTATGAGGCGAGGAACAATTGATTACAGCAGGCCTTCAGACTGATCCGTAGAAGGCGCCAGCGCTTGGGCCTCAACCGGTCTCCGGAAGTGGCTTTGGACACCCACCATGGCCTGTAGCGCGACGGGTCGTGATGGGTTCAGTCCCATGACAGATCAAATATTCTTACGCCTTCCTTAGATAGTTAAGGGCAAACTAAGCCTAGCCATCGGTGCTGGCCCGACCACCTCACGAGGTTTTTTATGGTTAAGGCTTACGGTAAAACCATCCGGACTCCTCTCCGCCGATCAGACTCTGACCCAGCAGACTGTGACCACCCGTCTGACCTCGGATCCGAGATCGCGATGCGGCCGAAATCCTGCGCTTACCATATTGTGATGGCCTGCTTTTTGGGTGGTCAGGTGCTGATGCGGATTTTGCGGGGCGGGGTCAATCACCAGCGCACCGTTGAACAAATGGTGGCAGCCGGGCCGATGACCCTCGCACCCGTGTTGCTGACCAATTTGTTTGCCGGCATGATCTTTGCCCTGCAAACCGCTCGCGAACTCGATCGCTTTGGGGCCATGCACGCCCTGGGGGGTGCCTTTGCCATGGCGTTTTGCCGCGAGCTGGCGCCCATTCTAACCGCCGCGATTATGGCCGGGCAGGTGGGCACCGCCTACGCCGCCGAAATTGGCTGCATGAAGGTAACTGATCAGATCGATGCCCTCAAAGTGTTGCGCACCGACCCGGTGGATTACCTGGTGGTGCCCCGGGTGGTAGCCTGCTGTGTCATGCTGCCGGTGCTGACGGTGCTGGGGCTCAGCCTGGGCATTGTGGGCGGGGCGGGGGTGGCCTCCTATTTTTACGAGATGCCGGTCGGTCAGTTTTTAGACTCCGCGCGATCGCTGATGGTGCTCAGCGACCTGATGGCCGTACTGGTTAAATCGGTCTTATTTGGAGCCATCGTCGCCCTAGCGGGTTGTACCTGGGGGTTGACTACCACCTGTAGTCGTTCGGTGGGCCGGGCCGCTACCTCGGCGGTTGTGACGACCTGGGTCGGTCTATTTGTCGTTGATTTTTTTCTGTCGCTGCTGCTGTTTGGCCACTCCGCCGTAGCTCCGCACTAATTCCCCAGCGCCAGGCCGTTCCCATGGCGGGCAAGTCAAGCAGGACGGCCTGAGGAAGCAAATCAATATCATTCCATCGCCCTTTGTAACAAGTTAATTTGACATTTCGTTACATTTGGTTTACATTAGTTTACATAGGTAAAGGGCGTTGGTGTTAGGTCTAGATGAGTTCTTCTTGGCAACGCGCTTTGCGGCTGACATAGTCCTGAACTGGAGGTTCGCTGATGATTACTCTACTTATTTCTTTATTTGTGGTGGGTTGGGTGGCTGCAGCCCTGATTGGTACCCAGGCTTACTTCCGGGGTGAGCAGACCAAGCCCATCCACGAGCGCAACTGGCGCTCTGACTCCTTCGATCAGTTGGCCAAGTCTGTGACCGGTCAAGCCACTGACTTCGCTGATCGGGTTCCGGCCTACAGTGGCGATGCCTTTTCTAGCCAAGTCATTTCTGGCCAGTAGGCAACCCGGCCGAAGGCCACCCAAAATCAAATTCCAGAGTCTCTCCGCTAGGATTTGATCGTTTCAACCGCCCCTGTAAAGGAGCGGTTGTTTTTTGGAGTCGATCGCTTTCCTCGCGGGTGGCCGGTGGTCTAGCTCGGCTCTCGCTCCACCATGATGACGTTTTCGGTTAACTGCTCGAAGGTGTCGTCGTGGCTGATCACAAATAATTGCTGAAACGTCTTAATTCGGCCAATGGCTTCAGCCAACCCCTGGCGGCGAGGGCGATCCATATTGGTGGTGGGCTCGTCAAAGAAGGCTATATCTACGTCAGCGAGTACCTTGAGGAGCGCCAGCCGCACCGCCAGGGCTGCACACATTTGCTCCCCCCCTGAGAGATTGATAAACCGTCGCTGGTTCGGCCCATCCTGCACCAAAATTTCGTAGTCTCGCGTCCATTGCAGGGCTACGTTGGGGCGGTTAAGCAGGTCGCGAAACAGTCGATCGGCCTGCTGGGAGACGCTGCGCACGTACTGCTCGGTAATGCGTGGGCCAGCTTCGTTGTAGGCTTTGCGAGCAAAATTGATGAACCGCCTAGCCTTTTCCTGGGCCTGGAGCTGCTGCTGAGCGCGATCGCGGCGTTGGGCAATGGCTTCTAGCCCCATGATCTGCTGGTTGAGGTCGGCTAGGCGCTGATGTTGCTGGGGTAGGCTACCCGCCAACTGATCCGCCTCAGACTTGACGGTGCCGTAGGTGGCTTCGAGGGTGACCGCCGCCGCTGGGTCAAAGCTGGCCAGGGCCGTTTGATAGGCTTGGTCGGCTTCGACCTGCTGGGCCTGGATCTGGGCCAGTTCGGTTTGGGCCGTGGCCAGCTCGGCCTGGAGCGAGCTATGCTGGTTCGCCAGCTGCTGATGTTGTAAATACAGGCTGTAGCCGCTCTGGTACTGGGCGCGATCGCCCTGCACGAGGGTCAGCCGTTGGTCTAGATCGGCAAAGGACTCTAGCTGCTGAACCAGCGCCCTCAGCGGTGGGTCTAGCTCCCCCAGGGCCGCCATCAGGGCCTGGTGGGTCTGCTCTACCCGCGCTTTATCTTGGAGGGTACGCTCTAGAATCTGGCTTTTTTCTCGCGGGCGACCGAGGGCCTCAAGCTGACGATCGAGGTCAGCTAGGGCGGCGGTTGTCTTGGCCTGCTGGGCGATCGGCTGGCTGAGGCTCTCTAGCTGGGCGGTGAGCCCAGCGTGGGTCTGCTGAAGTTCCCCTAGACGGGCGGTGATATCGCTGAGCTGGTTCAGCTCAGCCCGCCAGCCATAGCGCTGTTTGAGGCTGTTTTCTACGGTTTTGAGGGCTTTCTTGAGCGCTGTTTCATCGGTTTGGTCGGCCAGGTCGTGGAGAATCGCTTCCAGCGCCGCCACTAAGGACTCGTGCAGCGCAGCGGTGTCTTGGAGCGCCCGCTGGAGCCGGTCTAGGGTCTGCCCCGACAGCAACGGTAGGCTGGTGGCCAGGGCGGCCAGATCCGTGAGCACGGCTGCAATTTCGGCCTGTTGGGCCTGGCCCTGGCTTTGGCTAGCGGCCACCAGGGTGCTAATTTCGGCCTCAAACTGGCGGGCGGCGGCGATCCGACTCAGCTGCTGCTGCAGGCGATCGCGGTGGTCTTCGAGGGCCAAAATCTCGTCGACCTGGGGCTGCAACCCCACCAGGCGATCGCGGGTTTGGGTCACCTGGGCCTGCTGGCTGATGAGTTGCTCGAGCTGGGCTTGCCCCTGATGCATCTGCCGCTGCCACTGCTGGAGCTGATCAAGATGCTGTTGCAGCTCCTGGCGCTGGGCCTCTAGGGTCACCTGGGTGCCAATCTGGGGTTGCAGCTGGGCCAGCTCCCGCTCGTTAATTGCAAAGGATTCGAGCTGGGTTTGCCACCGGGCCAGCTCAATCTGCTTTTGCCCCTGGGCGGCTTGCAGAGCTTGGAGCTCAGCCAGCAGGCACTGCCGCTGCTGCTGCTCGTTGCCCAAGCTCTGTAACGCCTGCTCGGCCGCCTGGTAGCCCTCGTAGGCCGCTCGGTTAGCCTGGCACAGGGCAGTGGCTTGCTCGGCCTGGCTGGCGGACTGCTGCAGCCGGGTTAACCCCGCCTGCTTGGCCTCTCGCTGGTGCATCAGCCCCTGGCAGCGGTTCGCCAGGGTTTGCACCTGCTGGGCCTGGGCATTGACGGCGCTGCGCTGGGCCTGCAGCTGGGTCAGGGTGACGGTCAGCTCCTGGAGCCGCTGGTCGCTGGTCGCGATCGCCTGCTGGAGAGTCAGCTGGCGATCGCGTAGGTCATCCCAGGTGGCGAGGGAGTCTTCGTACTGGGCGATCTGCCCCTTGGTGGCCTCGACTTGATCTTCGGCGTAGCGCCGGAGAGAATTCATCTGCTTAAAGGCCAGTTTGTAGTCTTCGACCTTAAGAATGGCGTCAAAGACTGTTTTACGGTGCTCGGCGGGCTGCAAAAAATCGGCCGTAAAGGTGCCCTGGGGCACCCCCAGGGTGCGGGCAAAGAGCTGGGCCAGATTGGTCGTGGGGCCTACCCCTAGGTGCTGGCGCAGCCAGGGCAAAACTTCGTCCTTAATGCGGCTATAGGACAGGCGCTCGTTGAGCTGGGGGTCAAAGATGGCGTAGCCCCGCTGGGTGCAGCGCTGTACCTGGTAAGTGCGGCCATCGTAGTTGGAGGTAAACGCAACGGTCACCTGGGCACTGCCGCTGCCGTTGCGAATCAGGTCTTCTTTGGCGTAGTCACCCTGGTAGTTGAAGAGCACCCAGGCGATCGCCTCTAAAATACTGGTTTTGCCAGCTCCATTCTCGCCGCAGATGGCGTTGGTGCCCGGCTGAAACTCAAAGTAGCGATCGCGGTGGGTCTTGAAATTTTGCAGCGCCACCGACAGTATTTGCATGCCCCGCTCCATCGCTCAAGCCACGCCCCCTAGCATAGCCTTCTTTGCCCTGGGCGAAGGTCACGGCTAGTCGCTGTGGGCGGCGGTAGAGGTAAAACATACCGGCTCGGCCTCGGTGTAGGTACACCAGATTTGCATCACCACGGCTGGGTCGTCGGGCGATATCCACGACGACTCTAGCCTGACCACCTGGTTGGCCGAGGGCAACGACTGGGAGGTCGAGGGGCCAGGGGGTAGAGATCTGGCTGGAGTAGGTGCTGCAGCCAAGGGGGGTGCTGCAGCCAAGGGGGGTGCCGCCGCCAGGGGGGGGGCCGCCGGGAGGGGCGCCAGCTACCTGGGTTGGCTGCAAAACTTTGGCGGTGGCAGCCAGGAGCTCTAGCCCCTGGGCTGCTTGGGCCAGAGCCCCTTGGATCGCTGGGGCGGCCAGCCGCTGGGGCTGGGACGCCGTCGTCCGCCTGGAGCCTGGGGCCAGGTTCAACACCCCCGTCCCCACCATGCCAGCCCAAGGCGATCCCAGGGTTGGCGCCGCACTGTCCGGCGGCGGGGTAGGGGCCACTAGCTCAAAGGACGGCACCATGGGCATGGCCACCGCCGCCTTAGTCACCGTCCTGGCCGGAGCACCCTGCCCCCTGGCCTGGCCTGGCTCGGACTGGGTCAAGTAGCTGTGGCTATAGGCGGTCAGCATACCCGTGGCCATGCTGAGGGGAATCAGTAGCCCCACCAGGTAACGCTGACGAGAACAGCGCCGATTGTGGCGATCGCAGGCGCTCAGGTAGCGGCTGGCCTGGAGCGACAGGTGCTCGGGATGGGCTTGCTGAAACAGTTTGGCTTCACCCAGACGGGTTTGCGTTAAAAAACAATCGGGATGATTGGGTCGCTGTGGGTGCCAGCCCTAGGCGGCCACCTCAATGGCTCGCGGCTGCTTCACCCAGGGCCCTTGGCTTTGGAGCCACTGCTGGAGTAAGGGCCAATTCCGAAGCAGGGCTTCATGGGCAATGTCAAAGTAGGGGGTATCTGGGGGGCCAGGCAGGCTAGCCACCGTCAGGGCACTGGTCACCAAGGCCTTACCATCCCCTCGCCCAGGGCTTGACGACCACCCCGGCACTGCGATCGCAGATGGATCGCGATCGGACTTAGATGGGTCGCCATCGAGGTCCGGCAGCACCGCCTGGGCCACCACCATTGGCCTGATCAGGCTACCCATGGCCCTAGGTCGCTAGGGTTTACTCTATACCTAGATTCGCACAGAGGATGCCATGACCATAAACCACACCTGTTGTCCCATCGGGCGGGGCCAGCTGAGGAGGATGTATGCGGACGGAACCTGGGGTCTGGGCCTAGCGCTGCTCGGCGGGACAGCCTTACCAGGTCAAGCCGCAATACCGTCAAACTGGCTGCAAATTGACGATAGCCTGGTGACGGTGTGCCAATTTACGGACTTTGCCACTACTGTGGGGTTTGTTGAACGCCTGGTCGAACCGTCGGATCGGCTAGGGCACCATCCTGACCTGGCGATCGCCTACAACCGGCTGACCATTCGCTTAACCACCCACGATGCTGGCGGAATCACCGCTCTAGATCTGGCCCTCGCCGAGGAAATTTCTGCCCTCCAAACGGGGCAGTGCCAACCACCCCCATCGTCTCAATTGCTGGATGTGGAAACCCAGCTGGGCTGGCTGCGTACCCTGGGCTTTAGGGACGTGGACTGCCACTGGAAATGGTTGGAAATGGCACTCTTGGCGGGGGGCAAACCCTAGGGACAATTCTGGAAACAAAATACCGAAGAATTTTGCTTCCTCGCTAGGGCGCAGAGCTCTGCGCCCCTACCGGGGGTATCTTCTTGTCCAGAAATCTCCTAGGTGCCTGGCCAGGTGGTGACCAAAAACACGACCAGACTGACTAGGGCCAAAATGCCCTGCAAAAAATTGCCCACCAGGGTGCCCACCACAATGGCCAGACCCACCTTGGCTGACTGCTTAATCCGCTGCAACAGCTTCAGCTCGCGGCGGTGCAAAAATTCGCCCACAAAGGCCCCCAGCACGGTGCCGAGCAAAAGCCCCAGCAGGGGAATGCCCGTGGGCAAAAACGGCAGCAGACCAAACAACCCTAAAAACATGCCCACAAAGGCCCCAATTTGCCCCCAATGGCTGGCCCCCACCCGCTGCGCCCCCAGTACCCCAGCCAGGTAGTCGATGGCCAGGCTGAGCACTAGGGCCGCGATCGCAACCCCCAGGGCCCACTTGAGACCGGCAAACCCCGCCACCAGCCCCCAGACGGCGATCGCCCCCACAATTAGACTAATGCCGGGCAGGGCGGGCACCACGGCCCCTACGACCCCCACGACCATGACCAGCACCAGCAACCAGTACAGGGCCAAGTGCCACACTGCCGAGGTGGTGAGGGTGGTGGGCACTTGTACCTGGGCGGGCAAACTAGCGATGCTGTGCGCTACCTGGGCCCAATACAATCCAGCGGCGCTGATCACCAGGGCGAGCCACTGGCTGACCTGCTGGTAAACCTGAGTCACGCTCTGGGGTAAGGAGGGCATAGCGGGGGCTAGGGCCAAAAAAGCAGCCATGGGAGACATCCTGGGGAAAGATTCTGGGAACTGTTGCGCCCCGAGCGCGCGGTGCTGGGGATAAGTTTCATTTAGTCTAAAGCGGATCGTAGCGAAATCTAGGGCCAAACCGACGCGGTATCCATGGTGGTCATATCAGACTATCGACGCCATCGTTAGGTGTGACGGGGCCGTGGGCGTTAGAGTTGGGGGGCTCTACCCCATTGCTACAGGAAGATCGCCCCTTGTTGCCCAACTCTTGGTTGCCCAAGCCCCTGGGGCCTGGCTTTGTCCTCTCAGCTCCGGCCCTAGTAATTGCGTCTATGGCCTCGACCCAGCTAGGCTCAACCTTGGCGAAGAGTCTATTTGGCCAGGTGGGGCCCCTGGGCATGGTGCTGCTGCGGGTGGGGCTGTCTGCGGCAGTGCTGGTGGCCTGGTGTCGCCCCCGCTGGCGTGGCCACCGACCCGCCGACTACCGGTTGCTGGTGGGGTTTGGGCTCTCCCTGGCGGTGATGAATGCCCTGTTTTACTGTGCGATCGCCCGCATTCCCATCGGCGTTGCGGTTGCGCTGGAGTTTTCCGGGCCGCTGATGGTAGCGCTGTTGCACTCTCGCCGCTGGCTAGACGGGCTATGGGTGGCCCTGGCGGCCGTAGGCATTGTGCTGCTGTCACCCCTGAACACGCCTACGTTAGATAGTTTGGGAGTGGCCTTGGCCCTGCTGGCGGGGGTGGCCTGGGGGAGTTATATTGTGCTCTCGGCCCGCATGGGGCAATCGTTTCGCGGTGGCGAAGGGCTGGCCCTGTCGATGGCGGTGGGGGCGCTGCTGTTGCTACCGATTGGGGTGTTGGCGGAGGGCCGGGCGCTGCTGTCTCCGCATATTTTGCTGCTGGGGCTAGGGGTATCGCTGTTGGCCTCCACGCTGCCCTACTCCCTGGAGATGACGGCGCTACGACGCATGCCCGTGAATGTGTTTGGGGTGCTGATGAGTTTAGAGCCTGCGATCGCAGCGGTGATCAGTTTTGTCTGGCTGGACGAAACCCTTACCCTGGCCATGGCGGGCGCCATTGGCCTGGTGATGATCGCCGCAGCCGGGGTGTCGCTCTCTCAACCCGCCGCTAAGGATGTCTGAAGAAGGAGTCAGGAGTCGGGAGTCGGGAGTCAGGAGTCAGGAGCCAGGAGTCAGGAGGCGGGAGGCAGATTCTGAATTCTGAATTCTGACTCCTGTATTCTTGAGGTCCTCGCCCTCGGGGACAATTGCAAAGAAAGCCCTACCGCTGAGATAAACCGCCCACGTTCCGTGGAACACTGGAACATACAGGGGAGAGCATTCTACCGTCGGCTATGAGTCTTTGTATTAACCCAAATTGCCGCCAGCCCAACCATCCCGATAATGGCGGCAGTGCCACCTGCGTGGCCTGTGGATCACCGCTGGTGCTCCAGGGTCGCTACCGAGTGATGCGGCTAATCAGCAGCGATAGCGGCTTTGGTCGAGTGTACGAAGCCTACGAGCGCAACGTGCCCAAACTGCTCAAGGTGCTTAAGGAGAGCTATAACAGCGACGACAAGGTGGTGGAGCTGTTTCGTCGCGAGGCCCAGGTGCTGAGCCAGCTCAACCATCCAGGCGTGCCGAGGGTAGAGACCGAGGGCTATTTTCTCCACTACCCGGCCGATGGTACCGAACCTTCCCACTGCCTGGTGATGGAAAAAATCGACGGCCCCAACCTCAAGCAGTGGATGGTGCAACAGGGCAATCACCCGATCAACGAAAAGCAGGCCATGCTGTGGCTAACCCAGCTGATCGATGTGCTGGATCTGGTGCACCAGCACAACTATTTTCACCGCGACATTAAGCCCGAAAATATTATGCTGCGGTCGTCGGGGCAGCTGGTGCTGGTTGACTTTGGTGCCACTCGGGAGATGACCCAAACCTACATCGCCAACCTGGGCGATAGCGGCATTACCACGGTGAGTTCGGCGGGGTACACCCCGCCAGAGCAGGAGCAGGGCCAGGCGGTGCCCCAGTCAGACTTTTATGCCCTGGGCCGTACCCTCATCTATCTGATGACCGCCAAGCTGCCCAACAACCCAGCCATCTATAGCCCCCGCACCAATGTCTTTACCTGGCGACCGCTGGCCCCGCAAATTTCCACCGCCCTGGCGGATTTGGTGGATGATCTGATTGCCCCAGCCGCCGCGAACCGGCCCCAGACGACGGCGGGGATTTTAGAGCGCCTAGCCCTAGTGCGATCGCGCCAGGTTTCTGTCTCGCCAAGCTCAGCGGCCAGCGCTGACACCAGCTGGCCGGTCACCACCCTCAACCCCCAGGAAGCTCAAACCCTAGCGGAGCCGTCTCGCAGCTTTTTACCCCCCTGGCTCGACCAGCGCCCCTGGCTGCTGGCGGGGCTGACGGGGCTAGCCCTGGCGGTGCCCCTGGGCTGGTATGCCATGACGCGATCGCCCCGGGGGGCCGTCCCAGAGCTATCGGTGATGGTGCAGGTGCCCCAGGTGAGCGTTCAGCCCCTAGGCTCGTTGTCAGGCCATGAGGGCTATGTGCTCGATATGCTGCTGCTGAAGGATGGCCATACCCTGGTGACAGCCAGCGCCGATCAGACCGTGCGTTTTTGGGATCTCAATACCCAGCGCCTGTCAAAAACCTTGAAGGGTCATACCAACGGGGTCAAAGCCTTAACCATGACCACCGATCAGGAGATCTTGATCAGCGCTGGAGACGATCGCACGATCCGGTTTTGGGACATGGCTACCGGTCAGCCCCTGGTTACCCTGGTCGATGCCCATCCTTTACCGATCAATGCCCTGGAGGTGAGCAATAACGGCGCGCTGCTGATCACTGCCGATGGTGGCGGTAACATTTATCTGTGGAAGTTAACCGACCAGAGTGGCCGAGTAAACCCCAAGAACTTGGTAGAAGCTGGCCCTGAGCGCACCCTCCAGGCTGATGGTACGGTGAACGACCTGCTCCTGACTGGCGACGACAGCTACCTAATCAGCGGCGGCAAGAGCCTGCTCGTATGGACAATGGCTGATCTTCTCAGGGAGCCCACCGTCCTGATCGGTCACGAGCCGCTGACCTTTGTGAATCGATTAGACATTAGTGAAGACAACCTCACCCTGGTGAGCGCCTCCAGCGACCAAACCGTGCGCCTGTGGAATATGGCCGATCGAACCCCCAAAGCCATTCTCAGGGGCCACCAAGACTACGTCAACGACGTCAGGATTAAGGGTCAACGCCTCTGGAGTTCTGACGCGGCCCAGACCATTAGCGTCTGGGATCTACAACAAAATGCCCATGTGGAAACCATTGTGGGGTTCAACACCGATATCTGGCGCTTTGCGGTGCAGCCCAACGACCAGATTGTCACCCTGGGCGGCAGCGGTCATGTCGTGGGGCTATGGAGCCTACCGGCTGAGGCTCAAAAGTAATAGCGTAGGCCTTCGCTACTGGACATTGGCAAGCACCTTGCGGTGGGTAACGTCGAAGCGATCGCCGTGGGCCAGTAGGTGTAGCCGCAGCCCGTGGATGCTGAGGGGATCGGTGGGAGCAATGTCGGGCTCATTGGTGCGGGTCATCTCACCGGGATCCACCACTGTGATCACCCCTTTGCCAATCACCTGAAAGCTTCCGTCGCCCTCGAACAGGGCGCAGGTGTCTTCGTCAATGCCCAGGCCAACGCGGTTAGGTTGCATGGCCATGGCGCTCATGAGCCGAGCCATGCGGTTGCGGTTGTGGAAGTGTTGGTCAACAATCACCTCGGGTACAAACCCGAGGCCAATGGCCATATCCACCAGCGCTCGATTGGGGGTCTCACCGCTGCCGCCCCCGGCGATCATGTGGTGGCCCATGACGGCGGCTCCGGCGCTGGTACCAGCCAGGGTAATCTCACCCAGCTGAGCCCGCTGGCGAATTAGATCAATCAGGGGGGTGTCGGCCAGCAGCCCGCACAGACGCACCTGATCGCCGCCGGTGATAAAGACCCCGGTGCAGGGCTCGACCAGGGTTTTCCAGCCAGGGTCTTCGCCCTGGGCGCGATCGCGGATATCCATCACCACCGTCTCGGGCGCGCCCATCTCGGCAAAAATCTGCTGATAGCGGCCCGAAATTGCCTCAGGATCCCGCGAGGCGCAGGGAATAATACCAATGCGAGCGGTGGCCCCCCCCGATCGTTCGAAAAAGGTGTGTAGAACCTCTTTACCGTGGACTTTATCTTCTGCGCCGCCGATGGCCAGAATAGCGTTGTGCGTAACGGGAGACATGGGCCGCTCAACAAAGGGACGAGAATTGCTACCTAGACTCTAGTACTGCATGATGGAGAGCGTTGTAATCAACCCATCCGGCCTTGGGGCCTCAGCAGGCTAAGCTATGGTAACTGGCATCTCCGGGGCTTCCCATCTGAGAGTAGATGTGGTTAGCCTGTTTCCAGACTTTTTCACATCTCCCCTGGAGTCAGGGCTAATTGGTAAAGCCCTGGCGCGCCAAATTGCAGAAGTTTATCTTACCAACCCAAGGGACTTTACAACGGATAAGCACCACCGGGTCGACGACGAACCCTACGGTGGCGGGGCCGGTATGTTAATGAAGCCTGACCCAATCTTTGCGGCGGTGGAGTCGCTGCCGGTGCTGCCCCAGCGGGAGGTGATTTTGTTCACCCCCCAGGGCGAGCCCATGACCCAGGATCTGTTTCGCTATCTCGTCACCCTCGATCAACTGGTGCTGATCTGCGGTCACTACGAAGGGGTGGATGAGCGGGTCAGCCATCTGCTGACTCGAGAGGTGTCCCTGGGGGACTTTGTGCTCACCTGCGGCGAGATTCCGGCCCTAGCGTTGCTGAATGGCGTGGTGCGACTGATGCCCGGCACGGTGGGCAAAACCGACTCGCTGCGCTACGAGAGCTTTGAGACGCCACTGTTGGACTACCCTCAGTACACGCGCCCGGCGAGCTTTCGTGGCTGGGCGGTGCCGGAGGTGCTGCTGTCGGGCAACCATGGGGCGATCGCCCAGTGGCGGCAAGAGCAACAGATCGAGCGCACCCGCCAGCGGCGACCGGATTTGTACGCGCGGTGGTTGGAGGAAGAAGGGGGCGATCGCAGCCCTTCAGATGATTAACGGGGCCCATCACCCGCCGCAGGCCTTCTGTACCTCATAACCAGCCAACTTCGGCGGTCGGTGTGCATGGGCGTTGTTAGCCGGCAGAACCAACGTCGCCCTTCCACGAGTTACCTCTACTCGGGCCGGAAGATGGCATTCCAGTCCTGCTTCATGTCCACAACGAGCCAACCGCGCTTGGGGGCATCCTTGAGGGCGTTGACAAGCTTGCCGGTGCTCTTCGTCTTGGCGTCATAGGCATATTCGCGTTCACTGTCGGTATGGTGGACGATGAGGCCTAAACTAGGGCGCGGGTTGTTGATCGTGGTGTATTGCAACATCGCGTGGTCGCCGTCACTGTTCCCACAACATAGCGTAGGTCGCCGGCCGATAAACTGATGAATGCCGACTGGCTTACCCTCTTTGTCGTTTACGAATAAATGGTCGAGTGTTTTTGTCAGCACCGGTCCGTTGTCGCGTAGCTCGAATGTCGTCCGCGTTGTCGAGCCGACAACCTGCTCCGGTGGTATGCCGTAAACGCGCTCCACCCAGACGCGCATGAAGTCCGCGCCGCCACCGGAAACGATGAAGTTCTTGAAGCCATTTGCCCGCAGATGGCGCAGGAGTTCCTGCATGGGTTGGTAGGTGAGTTCGTCATAGGCCCTGCCATATCGCGGATGTCTCGCCGATGTGAACCATGCCTCCACGGCGTCACGAAACTCGTCGATCGTCATCCCTGCATGGGTGAGTGCCAAGACCTGCATCAGGCCATCGAAGTGTTCGCCTTCCAGGAGTTTGGCAAGATCCCCGGCTAGGGCGGCTTGCACCATTGGATCGGAAGCAAGCGTGGGCTCAGCAAGGATGAGCCGGTTCAGTTCGTCGATGGCAAAGGCTACCTGAAACGGCATCGGATTCTCCGGCCAGAGACAGCCGTCGTTATCAAACACGGCGATGCGTTCTGCCCGTGGCAAGAAGTCGGGTGATCCTTCCTTTGTCACCTTGGCGACGAACGCGAGGATCCCCTGTTTAGCGGCGCCATCGTTCCAGGAGGGTAGGGGATCGGCAGCGGTGGAGAGGTCATAGAGCTTGTTCTGGGCGACGCCGTAATCCCCCACCTGGTAGATGCTCACGGATACTGACCGGAAGGTGAAGGCCTCGAAGGGCTCCGCTTTCAGATCGTCCACGAAGCCACGGGTACCTATACCCACGGTCAGATGAGGGTGGTAGTTCTGGCCGGTGCGCGGACCGACAAAGTTGTTCACGTAGTCCACTGTCGGCTGGCTGATCGCCCCGCCGTCGGGCCGGGGCGCAAAGGCCTCGCCTGTGCCCTTCTCCACAGCGAACGGGGCGATCGCGTCGATCATGCGTTGCTGCAGTCGAATCAGACCCTCGGTTGGTTCGATCACGATACCTACCAAGGCGAGATTCTTGTAGGCAAGATCATAGTAGCCAGTCGCATTGCTTTCCCATTTCATCGACTGCTCTGTCCGCAGCACTTCGGCCACAGCATTCGCGACCTCGTCGAGGTCTGCCTTCCTCACAAACCGCTGGAGAATAGTGATGTGCGGCGCGTGGTTGGCATCGAGGGCGAAACCGTCCGGATAGTCCTCTCGTAGCCGAGCGTTCGTCGCTTGTGCCTTCTCAACCGTGGCAGCATCTGGATCCAGCAGTACGTTGATCGCGATCAAGGTCATGCGGCTTCTCCTTTCCTGGTAGTTGATGGTGAGTGTATCCGGCTAACTATGTAAGTAGTTAGACAAAATTAATTACATATTTATCTCCAAATTCTCTTAAGCTGTTAGTCATTCAAACTGCACTAGTACAATCGCCACAAGAGCCTTGTTGCAAGGGCTCCACAGAAACCAATATGCAATTTAGATGCTCAACAGCTTAGCACTTCTTCTACATGCTTAACTAAGTAAGCCCAGCCTTGATAAGCCCTGACATCAAGCCATTCATACTTGATAAAGCGCCATAAAATCTCGATGAGATTCAGTTCTGGAGAATAACTG
>Ga0169931_10001456_pt1 | contig 39058 bp, 37 predicted proteins | sample Kivu_15m_20L_FD_129675 | JGI IMG/M metagenome (GOLD analysis project Ga0169931, IMG submission 129675) | Freshwater microbial communities from Lake Kivu, Western Province, Rwanda to study Microbial Dark Matter (Phase II) - Kivu_15m_20L... | ecosystem: Environmental > Aquatic > Freshwater > Lake... | reverse complement strand
TTAAATATAAAAAAATATTTAATTAAATTATAATTTTTATTTAAAATTATAAATGCAAATAATGAAATGCTGAGTGGAACTGTTACAGATACAAAAGATAAAATTAATGAATTGGATAGCCATATAATAAAAATTATTATTGTAAGATTTTTTACATTACTATTTATTATAAATTTATGAAAAAAAATTAGTAGTAACAATACTAACGATGGAAAAAAGCTAACATGATCAACAGTTTCCAACCCAAAAAGAAATGTATCAAAAGAAAAAAATAAAATTAAGAAAAGATATAAATATTTTTTTTTAATAAATTTTTTAAAATAATTTATAAATGTACAAATCGATGAAATTAAAAATATAAGAATAAAAAAATGAGAAATTATTAGGAATTCGTAAATTTCTTTAATTGAAAAGTTTTTATAAATAAAAAATAATAAAGTTGTGATATAATATAATGGAGTTCCAGGATGATTCCAGTCCACAAAAGATTGGGGGAGAAAATAGAAGGATTTTGCATTAAAAAAAATGTGAGTGTTAGAAGCAAGAATATAACTTTCGAGTGTAGTGGGATTTTCTATAATAAAGTAATATTTAATTGATATTACATATATTAAAATTGCAAAAAAAAAGTAGTTCTCTACTATTAATTTTTTTAAATTAAAATTTTGATACATATTTAAACTTATCATTATAAATTTAAATATCTATATTATCATAAACAAATATGAGCACTTTAATATTTTGTCATAATCTTGAAGAATTTTATCTTTTTTATAGAGAGCTAAATAGTTCTAAAGATTTTTTTGAAAAAAATTATTTTATTTTAAAAAATAAAAAAGATATTTTAAAAATACCTAAACTTTTTAGTAAAGATAGTTTTTTTTTTCAAGAACATGATTCTGCAGTTCCAGAGTTTAGCGGTTATATCTTAAACGCAGAAATTATTTCTAAATTCAAAAACACGGAATTATTATTTTTTCAGACCATGGACTATTATGAATATGAAAACTATGCAATTACTAGTAAAGATTCTAGGCAAACTTTTTATTATTATTTAAACAATATATTGCAGTTTATTAAAACAAATAGTTTTAAGTCTATTTATTTCTCACACAATCCTCATTCTTTAGTAGAGATTCTCTTTTTAAGTATTTTTAAAGAATTAAAATTGAAGACTATTTTTGTAAGAGGCTTGCCAATTGCTGATATGTATACTTATCAGAAAGATATATTTCAGCATAAAAAATTTCAAATAGAAACTAATGCTACTAAAACTGAAAAAGCACAAATTCATCCAGCTATAAAAAATTTTATCACAAATTCAAAATCAAATTTTAATTTTGCATCTACTAAAGCTAATAAATGGACAAATTATTATCTTGTTCAATTATATTATAAATTTTCTAAATTTAGATTTATAATTTTTTATAGTTCAATTTTATTTTTATTTTTCAAATATTTTTTTAGAATGTCTATAATATTAAATAAGCTATTTTTTTTTTATATTTATGATTTATTTAGTAATAATAATAAATTTAGAAGTTATTTTCATTTAACAGCGACGATGAAAAAAAAAAATCAGCGTTTGCAATATTCAAGAATCAATAGGTTCGATTTCGAAAAAATCTTGTTTGGAGGCTATATTCAAAAGATCCAAAATTTAAACCATTATTATTCATTTATAGAGAGTAATATAGAACTTAAAGATAAATACATTTTTTTTCCACTTTGGTTTCAGCCTTCATCCACAACATATCCTTTTGCAGGAAGAATGGTTGATTATGAGATATCCATTAACATGTTATCAGCTGCTCTACCATCGAATTATAAAATTTTAATTAAAGAGTCTCCTGACATATTTAATATGGCAAAACATTCTTGGTTAAAAGGTAACTATGTAAGAAATAAGTCTTTTTATAGTGAGATTTTAAAAAATAAGAAAATAAAACTTGTAGATTTTTCTTACAAAGACTCAGAACTCATCGATGCATCTGTGGCTGTAGCAAGCTTGTGCGACAAATTCAATTTAATTGCATTAATAAGAGGAAAACCTTCTATTACTTTTGTAGATACAGTGACAACTGAATTAAAAAACTCTTTTTATTGCAAAAATATAAATGATATTAAAAATGCTGTCCGTAAAATTAATGAAGATAACTATGATTTTAATAAAAAAACTAATAAAGATTTGAAGAATTTTTTTGATATCTTGTCCAAAAACTCTTTTTATAATCCTTTTAATGTAGGATTTCAAAACTTAAGTACTTTTTATGATTACAAACAAGCAGCAAGATTATTTAAAAAAATAATATGAGAAAAATAAATATTAACATACCTCAAATTGACGGAAAAGAAAGCCACACTTTTTTTATGAATAGTTATTTAAAATTGTATGGCAAGAAATATGAAAAAAAAATATATGAAGTGAATAATCCTATATTCTTAGACAAAAACAAAGAAGCGTATCTTCCGGAGTACTTAGATTTATATTTTTTATATAAATTGATTATTTTAAATAAGCGATTAACAGTTTTAGAATTTGGTTCTGGGTGGTCTAGTTTATTTTTTATTCTTGCCCTAGAAGAAAATAAAAAAAGATATGAAAAATATTCAAGAAAATTTAGGGCTAGCAATAAATTTGAAATTTTTATTCTCGAAAATGAAAAAAAATATTTAGATTTAACAAAATCTAGAATTAATAATATAAATAGTAAAAAAAATATTAAAGTCAATTATTTGTTATCACAAGTAAGGATGTCATTATTTAATAATTTGATTTGTACAGAATATTCTGAGCTTCCATTGTGCAATCCAGATTTTATTTATTTAGATGGCCCAGATCAATTTAATATAAAAAATAAGATTAGTGGAATCACAACTAGTCATGATGATTTTATGCCAATGGTTTCCGATTTAATTAAAATTGAATTTTTTTTAATACCAGGAACTATCATTTGTGTTGATGGAAGAGCAGCGAATGTTCAATTTCTCTTAAAAAATTTTAAGAGAGAATGGCTTTATTACTATCATAAATTGACTGATATGCATTTAATGTACTTAAATGCACCTTCGCTTGGGTACTCAAATAATAATAGACTAAAATTTTATAATAGTTAAATTTAATAAAATTATGTTTTCAAATATAAAAATTATTGCTGAAATTGGTATAAATCATAATGGCGATTTAGATGTAGCTAAAAAATTGATTTTAATGGCAAAAGCTTCTGGCTGTGATGCAGTAAAGTTTCAAAAAAGAACTATTGATATTGTTTATTCTAAAGAAGAGTTAGAAAAACCACGTCAAAGCCCCTGGGGAACTACTCAAAAAGATCAAAAAGAAGGTTTGGAATTTAATGAAAAACAATACGATGAGATTGATCAATTTTGTAAAAAAAATAATATTATTTGGTTTGCTTCAGCCTGGGATATTCCGAGTCTAGATTTTTTAGATAAATATAATTTATCTTATAACAAAATTGCTTCAGCAATGATTACAAATGTTGATTTTGTAAAAAAAACTGCAGACAAGAAAAAATATACATATATTTCAACTGGAATGTCAGATTATAAGAACATTGATGAAGCGGTAAAAATTTTTAAACTTGCCAAATGTGAATTTGAACTAATGCATTCTGTTTCAGCTTATCCTTGTCCAGAAGATCAGTTAAACTTGCATTTAATTAGAAAATTAAAAGAAAAATATGAATGTAAAGTAGGTTATAGTGGTCATGAACCTTCTGTTTCCCCCAGTATTGTTGCTGTTTGTTTAGGGGCTTCTAGCATAGAGCGTCATATCACGTTAGATCGATCTATGTACGGGAGTGATCAAGCCGCTTCATTAGAAAAAAAAGGGTTAGAAGAGTTAGTTAGTGTTATTAGAAAGATCCCAATAGTGTTTGGAGATAAAGATAAAAGAATATTTGAGTGTGAAATTGAAGTGGCAAAAAAATTAAGATATTGGGAGAGATAGTTTTTCTGAAATCAAGAGTAGTAGCCATAATACTTGCGCGATCTGGCTCTAAAAGCATAAAAGACAAGAATATTAAAATTTTAAACGGAAAACCATTAATTGCATGGTCAATTTTTTCCTGTTTAAAATGTAAAGCTATACAAAAAATTATAGTATCTACAGATTCAAAAAAATATGCAAAAATATCTAAAAAATATGGAGCTCATAAAATTATTATTAGACCTAAAAATATTTCTAAGGACAATTCAACTGATTATGAAGCAATCGAACATGTTATAAGAAATACAAGAGATTTTAATTATGATTTAATAGCTCATATTAGACCAACTACGCCAATAAGAGATATTCATGATCTAAATTTAGCAATAAAACTATTTAAAAAATCTAAAAGTAATTCATTGCGCTCAGTACATGAAATGCCAGAAAGCGCTTATAAAAGTTTTGAAATAAAAAATAAAAATCAATTAAAACCTATGGCAAATTTAAAGTTAAAAATTGATGACCTAAATAATTCACGTCAAAGTTTTGCCAAGACTTACGCTGCAAATGGAGTCATTGATATTTATAGGAAAGATTTTATTTTAAAAAATAAAAAACTTTTTGGTAGTAAAGTTATGGCTTATATAACGAAATATACTCCTGAAATTGATAGTTTATCAGAATTTAAATATATCGAGTATATATTCAAAAATAATAGATGAGCAAAAATTACAAAATCAAAACTAGAAATAGACATATATTAAAATCTTTACCAACAACGGCAACTTTAAAACTACATAAAACTTTATCACAAGTTGAATCTAGATCAATGCATGGTCAAGTTCCTATTGCTTGGAATAAAGCGAGAAACTTTAACATTTTTGATATAGATGGAAATAAATTTATTGATTTCACCTCGACAATTTTTGTTGCAAATATAGGACATTCAAACTCTAGGCTTATTAAGTATATAAAATTATGTCTTAAAAAAAATCTTTTAAATTCTTATGCTTATATTAATAAAATTAGAGAACGGTATCTTAAAAAACTAATATCATTTGCTGGCAAAAATTTTCAAAAAGTTTTTTTAATGTCAGCCGGAACAGAAGCAACAGAAGCTGCTTTAAAACTTATGAGAATGCATGGTCAAAAAATAAAAAAGAGAAAATTAGGAATCATTTGTTTTGAAGGTAATTGGCACGGAAGAACTATGGGGGCTCAAATGATGAGTGGAAATATTAAGCAAAAAGAATGGATTGGCTATCATGATAAAAATATTTATCATTTACCTTTTCCTTATCCTTGGCGTTTAAAAAAAGTTAATCCAGAAGTTTTTTTACTTAATTCATTAAAAAAAATGCAAAAAAAAATAGATTTAAAAAAAGATATATGCGGAGTAATGATAGAAACTTTTCAGGGCTGGGGCGCTCTTTATTATCCCAAACGATACATAAAATTATTAGATAAAATATGTAAAAAAAATAATATTTTAATAACGTTTGATGAAATGCAAGCAGGATTTGCAAGAACAGGCTATGCCTTTGGATATGAATATTATCAAATTAAGCCAGACTTGATTTGTTGTGGTAAAGGAATGGGAGGAGGACTTCCAGTATCTGGAGTAATAGGAAAGAAGAAAATAATGGATTTGCCAGAGGTTGGCAACATGAGCAGTACCCATTCGGCAAATCCTTTGGTTTGCTATGCTGGCTTGGCTGTTCTAGACGAAATATCAGAAAAAAAACTTATAAAAAGTACAAGAATTAAAGGACAGTTGTTATTTAATCGACTTAACCTAATAAAGAAAAAATTTGATAAAGATATAATGTTTGTCGGCGGGCAAGGTTTGATAGCTTCTTTAATATTTAGTAATAATAAAAAAAATATTGCTGCACTGCTAAAGTTAGTAGTTATGAAATGTTTAAAAAAAGGACTGTTAGTAGTTTACACTGGTAGAGAGTCCATTAAAATTGGTCCTCCGCTTACAATTTCTAAAAATGCTCTTATAGAAGGATTGGGTATATTAGAAGAAAGTATTTCTGAGGTTTTTTCAAAATAGTCCATGATTAAGATTAGGCACACAGGTATTGTTTCTAAAAATTTAAAAAAATCTATTTATTTTTGGGTAAATTTAATTGGATTTAGAGTAGTAAAAACTTTAAGTGAAGAAGGCGATTTAATTGATAAAATTATTGGGTATAAAAATGCGAAAGTTAAAACAATAAAATTAGAAGATAATTTTAAAAATTTAATTGAAATATTGTTTTTTTTAAATTCACCAAAACAACCTAAAACAAAAATAAAACCATATTCTTTTGGCTACACTCATATTTCTTTGACCGTAAAGAATATTAATTATTTATATAAAAATCTTAAAAAAAATAAAATTATTTTTAATTCCGCGCCAAAAATATCAGCGGATGGCAGAGTTATCATGACTTATTGCAAAACACCTGAAGGAGCTTATTTAGAATTAGTTGAGGAGTTATGAGATTTTTTTCAAGGATAGGGTGCATGCAGGGAAGACTCTCGCCTATGATACAGGGAAAAATCCAGTCTTTTCCAGAAAAAAACTGGAGAAAAGAGTTTTTTTATGCGGCTAAATTAAAATTAAAATTCATTGAATGGACGCTAGATTATAGAAATCTTTATAAAAATCCTATTTTTCACAAAAAAAATATTATTGAAATCAAAAAATTATGTAAAAAAAATTCTATAAAGGTAATTTCTTTAACAGGCGATTGTTTTATGCAGCATCCTTTTTGGAAAATAAAGAATTCAATCGCTAAACATATTATAAACTTTAAAAGAATTGTTAACGCCTGCAATAGTATTGGTATAAAATTTATTGTTATTCCGTTAGTTGATAAGGGTTCAATAAAGACAATGAATCAAGAAAAAAAAATTATTTCTTTAATGAAAAAATTTTCTCGTTTTATAAAAAGAAAAAAAATATTTATTCTATTCGAGTCTGATTATGCACCGCATAGATTAAAATTATTTATTAAAAAATTTGATAAAAAAATTTTTGGAATAAATTATGATACTGGAAATAGTGCTTATATGGGGTATGATTTAGAAGAAGAATTTAAATGTTATGGTGAGTATATTAAAGGTATTCATATTAAAGATAGAGTTTTTAATGGAAAATCCGTAAGGTTAGGCAGGGGGGATGTTAATTTTGATAAATTTTTTATACAATTAAAAAAAATTAAATATAAAAATCATTTAATTCTTCAAACGGCAAGATCTGTTAAAAACAAAGATATTCAAGAGATTAAAAAAAATTTAGAGTATATTAAACAGTGGATTCAAAAATAATGAAATTTAAAAAAAAAAAGATTTTTATTACAGGGTCTTCATCCGGCATCGGATATCAGATTGCTTCAAGGTTTGTCAGTTTAGGCTTTGAAGTTATTATTAATAGTAAAAATAAATCTAGACTTACGAAAGCTTCCAAGTCACTCAATAATTGTGATTATTTTGTTGCTGATTTGACTAAGGAAAATTTAATTAAAAAAATGTTCCTGAATATAAAAAAGAAACATGGTTATTTGGATCTTTTAATTTGCAATTATGGAAATAGCAATTATACAAAAAATCACTTAGACTTTTATCATGCTTTTAGACAAAATTTTTTTCCAACAGCAAATACTATTAAATACGGTCTATCGTTGTTAAAAAATAACAAAAGTAAAATTATTTGTATTTCTTCAATATGTGGCATCGAGAATATCAAAAATGCTCCAATAGGCTACTCAGTTGCAAAAGCTGCTGTTAACAATTATTCAAAAAGTATGTCATCAATAATAGCCAAAAGAGGGATAGCAATTAACACTCTTGCCTTGGGTAATGTTATGTTTAAAGATTCTTTGTGGGATAAAAAAATGCGTAAAAATTATTCTAAGACAAGAAAATATATTTTGGATAATGTTCCAATAAATAAGTTTGCATCTATTGATGATATTTTTGATATTTGCAATTTTTTATTTAAACAAGAATCTAATTTTATCACTGGATCAACATTTATTGTTGATGGAGGGCAAACGAGAAAATTTTAATATTATAATAATATGTTTAATCTTAAATTTAATCTTCATAAACAATATTCTTTGATTACAGGAGCATCAGGCTTGCTTGGAGAGGAGCATGCAATAGCACTTTTAGAAATTAACTCGAATATAATTTTGACAGATATAAATTATAAAAAATTAGTTATACAAAAAAAAAAATTAGAAAAGTCATTTAAAAACTCTAAAATTTTAATTTGCAAAATGGATGTAACTAAAGAAAAATCTATTATTCGGGTAATTAGATATTTAACAAATAAAAAAATAAAATTAAAAGTTTTAATTAATAACGCTGCAATTGATTCAAAAGTAAAAAAAAATCAAACAATGACGAACAGTGGGAATTTTGAAAGCATGAGTATTAATGAATGGAATAGACATATTAATGTTGGCTTGTTAGGAGCCACTTTGTGTTCTAAATTTTTTGGTAATATGATTGCTAAAAATAAATCTGGTGGAGTAATACTAAATGTGGCCTCAGATTTATCTGTTATAGCCCCAAATCATAATATTTATAAAAAAGGGACTTATAAACCAGTAATGTATTCAATTATTAAACACGGGTTGATTGGGCTAACAAAATATCTTTCAACATATTGGAATCATAAAAATATTAGATGTAACGCAATATCCCCGGGGTCAGTAGAAAATAATCAGTCAAAACATTTTATAATAAGAATAAAAAAATTAATCCCTTTAAATAGATTAGCTAAAAAAGATGAATACAAGTCATCAATCCAATTTTTATGTTCCGATGCCTCTGCTTATATGACGGGACAAAATCTCATAATTGATGGCGGAAGAACTGTTTGGTGATCGCGATCAATATTAAAAAAATTTTTCGAGTTTTTATTCTAATTTTTTTTTTAGACTACTATCAAAAATTTTTTAAGAAGAATATTAAGACTATATTTAGTAAATCAAAAAAAATCATTTTATTTAATGCTACAGAAGATTTAAAAGCATTATTTTTCGGATATTCTTTAGCATTAGAAAAAAAATTTTCAAATTACCAATTTATTTTTTATTGTCCATTATTCAGTTTTTACAGAGTAAATTATAAAAAAAATTTTTTTTTATTCTTAGTTTATTTTTATTATAAAAATATAATTCTTTTTTTTAGGAATTATAAATGGAAAAAACTTTATTCAAAATTTGGTTCAACCTTTTTAATATTTAATAATTGGAATATTGTAAAAGAAATTTTTTTACTTAGAAAAGCTGAAAAAATTTTAGCAAACATTAAATCACATAATGATTTAAAAAAACTAAGATATAAGTCTATTTTAATTGGCGATTTAGTTTACGATACTTATTTGAGGTATAATAATACTTACCAATTTGATTTAAAGAGTCCTTTTTTAGCTGAAATCTTAGCTAAAATAATTTTTCGATATGACAAGTTTAGCAAAATTTTATTAAAGTTTAATATTCACGAATATTATACTAATCAATTAGGATATACCCATCATGGATTATTAATAAGATTTTTAAGAAAAAATAAAAGAAAAGTATTCAACTTTATGTGGATGTCAGGTCCATACTATTCTAAAATTTCATCATATTTTTATCCTTATAATTTCAAAAAATATCGTGTAATTTTTAAAAAACTTAAGAATAAAAATCAATTACTTGCAGAAGCCTCGAAATTATTAAAAAAAAAATTTTCTGGAGATATAATTTCACAAGAAAACTACATGCCTTATAGTGTTTATAAAAGGACTAGTGTTAATTACCTACCCAAAATTAAAGGAATAATATTTTTACATTGTTTTGTTGATACTCCGATTTCTAAAGGAAAGCTTATATTCCAAGATCATTATTATTGGATTGTAGAAACTTTAGAATTTTTAAAAAATAATAATTTAATGGAAGGGATAGCCATTAAAACACATCCCGACAGTAAAGAAGCTAGCCTGAAATGTGTAAATGATTTAAAAAATAAATTCCCCAATTTTATATGGTTAGATTCAACGGTATCGAATGCAGATATATTTCGTAAAAAACCTATATTCGGCATTTCTGCAGCAGGCACTGTCTTATATGAGTTAGCATATCATAAAATTTTACCAATTAGCGCCGGAGAGCATCCTTCTATTGCATATAATTTTGTTTTGTCTCCTAAAAATAAGTCTGAGTATTTTCAATTTTTGACTAAAGCTATTAACATGAAGATAAAAATGACTTATAATTTTAGAGAAATTTTAGAGTTTGTTTATTGCAATTATATTTATGATACTAGCGAATCTAATCTTTTGGCAAAAAAAATTAATCTAAAAGATTGGGATTTTAAGACTAGCAAAGTAATAATAAATTTTTATAAAGCCTTAAAAAAAATTAAAAAATGTTAAAAAATATTTTTTCTTTATTTTTAACTGCATTAGGGTTAATTTTTTTTTATTTCTTAAGAAAAACTCCAGATATTTTTTATCAAAGCTATGTAAAATCTTACTGTTTCACAAGGGGGGCAAGTCAAAAATTTATTTTTACTATATGTAAAATTTTTTCATTAGATAAAAAAATTAAAGAAAGTGATTTCAAGACCTCCTTCACCAAGGAATATAATTTTAATAAAATAAATGAAGAAATTAATGAAAATGGTTATTACATATTTGAAGAGCGCTTAAATGAAGATTTAGTAGATTCAATAACGCAATTTTCGCTTAATACGAGATGTTTCTTTTATAATCAAGATAAAAAGAAAAATTTTTGCTATTATGAAAAAAATTTAGATAATTATATTGCTACTAAATATGACTATGAAGAAAATGATTTATATAACAACCAAATAATTAAATCATTATTATTAGATAAAAATTTTATCAAGATAGCCAATAATTTCTTTGGATCAAAACCATTATATAGTGCTATTAATATGTGGTGGAGTCCAGTTACAAAAAAAAAGATAAATTTTGAATTGGAGCTTCAAAATCAGACTGCACAATTATTTCATTTTGATTTAGATAGAATTAAATGGTTAAAATTTTTTATTTATCTTACAGATACTTCTGAATACGATGGCCCGCACGAATATGTTGAGGGTAGCCATAAAGTTTTTGCAAAACCTGGCGAGATAGCAAAGTTGGGATATCAAAGAATTCCCTCAAATTTAATAGATAAATATTATCCTGGTAAATTAAAAAAAGTCACGGGTAAAAAAGGTACCATATTTGTTGGCGATACAAGCGCCATTCATAGAGGATCGCCACCTCTTATGAATAATAGATTAATATTAGTAATAGAATACGCTAATAGTCTTTTTGGATCAGAATATAATAAAATTAAATCAGATATTTCAGGAGAATCTAAAAGCAAGTATAATTTTTTAATAAAAGAAAAGGTTTTAAAAAGTTAGATTTATATAAAATTTTTTAAAATAATTATTTAAATGCAAATCCCAATTTTATTATTAGTGTATAATCGTTATGAAGAGACAGAAAAACTCATTAAAATATTAAATAAAATAAAGCCTAAAAAAATTTATATCGCCGCAGACGGACCGAAATTAAATAACATTAATGACATTGTTAATTGTTCCAAAGTAAGAAAGTTATTAGACAAAATAAATTGGAGATGCAAAATTTATAAAAAATATAATAATTATAATTTAGGATGTAAGGAATCTATTTCAAGATCTCTTAATTGGTTTTTTAGTAAAGTGAAAGAAGGAATAATTTTAGAAGATGACTGTATCCCCAATAAAAGTTTTTTTAGATTTTGCAATCTTATGTTAAACAAATACCGTTATAATAAGAAAATTTTTTGCATAAGTGGCTCAAATTATTCTAAGAACAATAAAATTAAGTCATCGTATTATTTTTCCAAATACCCACATTGTTGGGGCTGGGCTTCTTGGAGGAGAGCCTGGAAATATAATAAGACAAACATAAGTTTTTGGCCAAAATATAAAAAAAAAGATATATGGAAAAAAATGCATACAAACTATATAGAAAAAATTTATTGGGAAAAGATTTTTGATAATACGTATAATAACAAATTTAATAGTTGGGCGTATCCTTGGACTCTGTCTGTCTGGAAGAAAAATGCATTAACTATTATTCCAAAAAAAAATCTTATTACGAATATTGGAATTGGAAAAAATTCAGAAAATAGTTTTTTTAGGAAAAGTAACGATATTCACAAAAGTCATTCTATTAAAAAAATTAATAAACATCCGAGAATAATTAGTGTTAACAAAGAAAATGATTTAGAGGTTTTTTATTCACATTATAAACCATTTAATTATTTATATCCATGGAGAATTGTATATTTATTTTTGATTCTGTTAAAAAATCCTATTTCATTTGCAAAAAAAATAATAAAACTATAAAAATAATATAACTATAATTAAGTGAAACAGTATCAATCTATGAATGAACTTTTTTTTCTTGAAAATTATAAAAACGAATTAATAAATATTTTAAAGACCACAAATCAATTTAGCAATAACATAGTTAAAACAAAAAAATTATTTGAAAATTGTAATAAAAGTAATGGAAAAGTAATAATAGTTGGAAATGGTGGTAGTGCAGCAATATCTAGTCATGTGTCTGTTGATTTGTCTAAAAATGCCCGAATTAGATCAGTGAATTTTAACGAAGCTGATCTAATTACTTGTTTATCAAATGATTTTAGTTATGAAGATTGGATTGTTGCAGCATTAAAACTTTATTCTGATAAAAATGATGTTTTAGTTCTAATTTCTTCATCCGGTAATTCTGAAAATCATATAAGAGCAGCGAAGTATGCTAACCAAAAAAAAATAAAACTTATTACTTTCACTGGACATAGTATCAATAATCCACTTAAAAAAATAAATAATAAAGGATTAAATTTTTGGGTAAATTCAAAGTCTTACAATTTAGTTGAAATTACTCATTTATATTTGTTGTTGAGTATAGTTGATTTATTAATAGGAAAAAAAGTTTACTCAGCTTCAAAAAAGATCATCTAATTCATAATTAAATTATAAATTAAATTAATGTTTTTTTTTCAAGATCTTAAAAAATATATTTTTCAAAGAAAAGAAATAAATTATTTATATTTAATTTTTTTTGGAATAATATTAGCCACAATAATTGAAGCTTTTTCTTTATCTATTATAGTACCTGTTTTTAATATTATTTTTTTTAACAAATATCCAAAAAACATTTCTTTTCTAGATTTTACAAATTTTGATTACAGTTCAAAATTACTAACCTTATTTTTATTTTTATCAATTTTTTTTGTAAAAAATATATTTCTGATTGTATTTAATTATTTTTATATAAATTTTTTTAATAAGCTTTCTTCTAGAGTTTCTAATAAGTTATTTGATCTAACATTAAATCAATCTTATGTTTTTTTTCTAGAACCATCATCAAATAATATTTTGCAGATAGCAATAGAAGAAGTTAAAAAAATGGGTTCCTTTTTTTTGTCTTTGATAAATTTATTAATAGAGGTAATTTTTGTTTTAGTAATCTGTATTTTTTTAATTTCCGCTAATTATAAAATATTTCTTTTTTGTTTTATAAACTTCTCTTTTGTTATTTTTGTATATTTTAGAATATTTAGAAATAGAATTAAGAATTGGTCATATACAAATCAAAAATCTACAGGCAAAGTTCAGGACATAATTCTTGACGGATTGAGAGGTATTAAGGATTTAATTATATATAAATTAAGAGCTAATTTTGTTGATTTATTTACAGCATCAAATGCTGACTGGTATCGAACAAAATCTAATATAGATTTTTTAAATACCGTACAAAAATATTGGCTAGAGTTGATTGGTGTCGCGTCAATAACCTCTGCCTTACTTTATTTTGTTTTTATGGGGTCTGATATTAATAACTTGATTCCTGTTTTTGGATTATATGTATTTGCTATGTTTCGTTTGATAACATCATTTAGCAGAATAGTACATTATGCTCAAAATGCAAAATTTTGTTATCCTTCTTATGAGATAATTCTTAATAAATTAAAAAAATTTAATCTTTATAATGAAGAAACTAAAGTCAATCATGACTTCGATTTTAAAAAACTTATTAAAATTAATAACGCAAGTTTTGCTTATGACAATAAATTTAAAGTTTTAAATAATATTAATCTTGAAATATCAAAAGGAGATTGTGTTGGGATTGTTGGAAAAAATGGCTCGGGTAAAAGTACTTTATTAAATTTAATTTCAGCATTAATTAAACCTACAGAAGGAAATATTCTTATTGATGATAAATTTGACTTATATTTAAATAAAATTCTTTGGCACTCAAAATTAAGTTATGTTCAGCAAAATATTTTTTTATTAAACGATACTATTAAAAACAATATTATTTTAAGTAATGTAGCCACAATCAATAATTTAAGGTTTGAAAAGATAGTGGAATCTTTAAAACTTGAAGATTTTTTTCGAGAGTTACCTAAAAAATTAGAAACCCAAGTCAATAATGATGGTATAAATTTATCCGGCGGTCAAAAACAAATGATTTCCTTTGCAAGAGCTTTATATAAAGAGAGCGAGATAATTATTTTAGATGAACCAAGTTCGGCGTTAGATTTTGTTAATACTAAGTTACTTAAGGAAGTTATTTTGTCTATTAAAAAAGAAAAAACTATAATTATGGTTACACATGATAAAGATCTTTTTTGTGATTGTTTCAGTAAAATATTTGAAATTGAATCTGGAAGAGTTAGTAAGTTATTAAAATAATAAAATTTTTATCAATCTATAAATAGTGAAAAAAAAATTACTTATAACAGGCGGAAATGGATATATTGGTTCTGTATTAGCTTTAAACGTTATTAAAAAATATTCTGTTTATATAATAGATAAAAAAAAGGGCTTTTTTAAAAACAAAAAGATAAATTTTATTAAAGCCAATCTACTAAATTATAATAGAGTATTTTTTATAATTAAAAAAGTTAAGCCAGATATCATAATACATCTTTCAGCCCAATCCACTATAGATATGGTTAAGCAAAAAAAAAATTCCTATTTATTGAATAATATTCTAGCCACTCAAAATATCGTTATAATTTCTAAAAAATTAAATATAAAAAAATTTATTTTTTCAAGCACAGCTTCGGTTTATAAAAAAAAAAATTCAAAATTATATGAGAATGATAGTCTACAACCCAATAATTTATATGGAGAAACCAAATTACAAAATGAAGAGTATATTAAAAAAAATTTTTTTTTGACTAACACGAAATATTGTATCCTGAGATTTTTTAACGTTTGTGGAGCCGACAAGAAGAATAAAATTGGTGAGTTTCATAACCCAGAAACTCATCTTTTGCCAATAATTGTTAAAAAAATTTTATGTGGTGAACAAATATTAATATATGGCAATAATTATAGAACATTAGACGGAACTTGCGTTAGAGACTATGTCCACGTCCAGGATATTGTAACGGGTATTATTAAATCAATTAATTATTTAAATTATAATAGTAGCAGTATATTTAATTTAGGAAGCAAAAAAGGTGTGTCTGTTTTGCAATTAATCAACATGGCATCAAAAATAATAAAAAAAAAGGCAATTATCAGATACACAAATAGGAGATTTGGAGATGTTGATAAATTAATCTGCAATTATAATAAAGCAAAAAAAAAATTAAATTGGAATCCTATTAGGTCATCCCCATTTAGAATTATCAGAGATGAGTTATATTGGTTTCGCTATTTAGGTAATAAAAAGTTTCAAAGGAAATTTCTTTATTAAAATTTTTTGTTTTAAATATGAAAAAAAACTTAGCAATCGTAACTACCCATCCCATACAATATCAAGTTCCATTATTTAAAGAAATTAATAAGATTAAAAAATTTAATTCATACGTATTTTACGGATGTGATCAGGGGGTCAATTTAAAAAAGATTGACAAAGATTTTAATAAAAAATTTTCTTGGAATATTTCAATGTTGTCAGGTTATAATTTTTTTTTTGCTAAAGATAATAGTAATTATAATAGCTGGTTTTTAAGATTTCCAAATTTATCAAGTGAGTTAGATAAGATTAATTGCAATTCTATATTAATCTTAGGATGGAATAAAATAATTTATTTACAAGCAATTTTATATGCAATTAGAAAAAGAATTCCAATAATATTAAGAGCTGAAAATAATCTCAATTCAGAAAAAAATATAATAATTAAAATTCTTAAAAAGATGATTTTTCCTATATTATTTTCTTTTTTTGATAAAATTTTATACATAGGCAAATTAAATAAAAATTTTTATTTATTCTATAAAGTAAAAGAGTCTAAACTTATTTATGCACCTTATTTTGTTGATAATAATTTTTTTTGTAAGAATAAAAAAAGACATAAATCTTTTAATATTTTATTTATTGGAAAGTTTATTCATCGTAAAAACCCATTTGATATATTAAAAATAGCCGTGATGTTAAAAGATTATAAAAATATAAAATTTATTTTAGTTGGAGATGGACCCCTTTTGTTAAAGTGTAAAAAATGGGCAATAACAAAATCTATAAATAATGTTTCATTCGAGGGCTTTAAGAATCAATTGCAAATGAGAAAAATATACAGTCAGGGAGATATTTTAGTAAATTCTTCAAGTTTTGAAACTTGGGGACTGGTTGTTAACGAAGCTATGATATCAGGACTACCTTGTATTGTTACGAGTAATACTAGTTGTTCCCTAGATCTAATAAAGGAGGGCAAAACAGGTTATATTTATCAAGTAGGCGATTTACTCACTTTAAAAAAATATATTTTAAAAATTTATAATAATAAAAAAAAGTATTTGCAAATGAGTACTGAGGCAAAAAATTTCATAAAAAAAAATAATATCAAAAAAACTGTTTCGGCAATTTCTATTTCAGTAGATTAATTATGACACCAAAAAAAATTTCAATATTAATAATTGGCTCAAATAATAAACATTCAATAGAGAGTTTTTATAAGAAAGCTTTTTATTCAATAGGAATTAAAAAAATTAATTTAATCTCAAATGATATTTATTTTTATTTATACTGCTTGCTTAGTAGTATGAGAGCAAAATTTTTATTTAATTTAATTAGACCAATTTATGAAAGCAAAATAAATTTTTTTTTGAGAAAAATAAAATCAATTGATTTTATTATTATTTTCAAAGGAATAGAAATAAATAAAGATTTTTTAATTAATTTAAAAAAAAAATATCCGAGAATTAAAATTATAAATATATACACAGATGATCCCTTTAACTTGAGATCAGTATCAACTTCTTCTTCTTTATTATTAAGTTCCATACCAGTTTATGATTTTTTTTTTATATGGTCTAAAAAAATTAACATTAAATTAAAAAAAAAGTATAAATTTCATAAAATTTTTCATTATTTACCTTTTGGTTATGACCAAAGGGCTACTTCTATTATTAAAAAAAAAATTGATATTAATTTTATTTCTTTTGTTGCTTCTGGGGACAAGTATAGAGAAAATATAGTTAAAAGAATTAATAAAATAAAACTAAATATTTTTGGCAATTCTTGGAGTTCAAATTTACGAAATCACTCAATTAATTCTTTTGTATATGGGAAAAAACTCTTTGATGTTATTAACAAATCATATGCTTCTATAAATATTTTGAGAAAGCAAAATTTAACATCTCATAATATGAAGACATTTGAAATACCAGCTATGGGTGGACTATTAGTTACTACGAGATCTAAAGAACAAAATCTATTTTTTCCAGAAAATAAGGCTAGCATTATGTTTAATAGTGTAAAAGAACTTGAAAAAAAAATTTTTTTTTTAAGGAAGAATAAAAAAATTGCAGAAAATATAAGAAAAAAAGGCTTTGAATTATCACGTAAGCATTCTTACAAGAATAGAGCTAAGTATATACTTAAAACAATTTATGAGAGAAATGTTAAATATTTTTTATAAAAAACCTAATTTAATTAATTTTAATAAAATATTATTTATTTTTTTATTTCTCCTTAATTTGTATAATATTGTATTTTCATTTAAAATTTTTTTATTATTAAATTTAGTTTTATTAGTACATTATATTTCAATTGTTTATTTTCTTAAGAACGAAAGTAATAAATACTTTCCAATATTTCCATTAATAATAGCCTTTTTTTTTATTACTTATACTTTAAGTTTTTTAATAGGTAATAAAGATTTTTTTTTATTATCTTTTGATGAAATAGTGTTGCAGAAATCAATTTTTATTTTGTTATTGGGGCTAAGTTCTCTACTTTTTGGATATATTATTATAGATAAAATTTTTACAAGAAGAGAAAAAAAAATATTTTATTTTAATTTTTCTAAACAACAACAAATTCTTATTCTAGTTGTTTTTTTAATTGTGACTTTTTTCGTTTATTATAATAATACTTGCTTTTCTTTTGTAAATTTTTCATTTGTAAAACAAATAAAAGAACCGTTAATTTTATTTAGTTTTGGATTATTTTTAACGCTAATTTTAATGAGAAATAATAAATCATTGTTCTTATATATTTTATTTATAACATTATTATTAATTTTATTTATTTTTGAAATTTCTTCTGGAGCTACTGTATTCATATTTTATTTATTATCATTCTTAATTGCAATTTATTTTTATTTAAAAAAGAAATTACCTGTAATTAGTATTGCTATTATTATTCTGCTAGCTATTTTTTTTCATTCTATGAAATATCAACTTAGACAATTAGTATGGAAAGAAAATGCGAATATAAATTGTATTGAAAAAATTTTAATTTTAAAATCAGTTGCCTCTAATTTTGATTATGAAGATAAAAGCAAAACTAATGGTACAAGTTATTATTATATAAATACAACCCGATTATTTCATTCTATAAATTCTCTTAATATAGTATCAAAGTTAACACCTGATATAGTTCCTTTTTTTCAAGGCAATAGTTATAAAATAATTCATTCAAAGTTTATTCCAAGAGATCTCTGGAACAATAAACCGGAAGATATTCAGGGAAATTTTTGGGGTCATAGATATTTTACTCTTTCGCCAGATGATAAAGTAACTTCGTGGAATTTTCCTGTCCTTAACGAATTTTATGCTAATTTTGGAATGATAGGAGTCATTTTTGGTATGTTTTTTCTTGGTTTTTTTACAAAATTATTACTTCTAAAATTATGGTCTAAAAATTCTTCAAATATCGAGATTTTAACATGGTCTGTTATTATCTTTAATATTTTTTTTTTAGAGAATAATTTGTCTCAAATAATAGGAAAAATAATTAATCAATTTATTTTTTTTAATATAATTTTTCTTTTTTTATATTTATTAATAAAATTTATATCAAGATATTTTAAATCATTTTCTTTATGAAAAAAAATACTGTTTGTTTGTTTTTAAGAAAGCCAATTTATGGCAAAAACTATAGTGTAGAAAAATACTATTATGAATTAATTAAAAATCATTATGATAGTAAATTTATTTTAAAATTAAAAATATGCCCAGTATTAAGTAAAGGTTTTTTTAGAAGGATTTACTTAATTTTTTGGGCATATTTTAATCAAGGTGATATTAATCATGTTTGTGGCGACATAAATTTTATAACAATTCTTTTAAAGAAAAGTCACACTATTTTGACAGTACTAGATAACTATTCAATGAAGAGGTTAAAGGGATTTAAAAAAATTGTATACTATTTTTTTTGGTTAAAAATACCTTTATCTAGATGTAGTCAAATTATTTCAATATCAAGAAACACTTCTAATGAATTAATAAAATATTTTCCAAAATTGAGAAATAGAATTACTGAAATTGATGTATCTATTCAAAAAATTTTTAAAAAAAGTATTAAAAAATTTAATAGTTTTCCATCTATTTTAATTATCGGAACTAGTGTCAATAAAAATTTACACAATTCTATATCTGCTTTATTTAAAATTAGATGTAAAGTTTTAATTATTGGAAAATTAAATGAGACACAAAAACATTTATTAAATAATTTTAATATAGAATATGAAAATTTTTTTAATTTAAATGATTTCGAAGTTTATAAAATTTATCGCAAATCAGATATTTTATTGTTCCCATCCACTTACGAAGGTTTTGGAATGCCAATTCTTGAAGCACAGGCGGTAGGAAGACCAGTGATTACTAGCAATATTAACCCTCTTACTTATGTGGGAGGAAATGGTGCTTTGTTTGTAAATCCTCATTCTATTCAAAGCATAACCAAAGGTGTAAAAAGAATAATTAAAAATAATTTTTTGAGAAAAAAATTAATAAAGAATGGATTTAAAAATATTAAAAGATTTAACTTAAAATCAATCTTACAGCAGCATTACAATTGCTACAATCAAATACTACATAATCAGTAAAATTTTAATATGCGATTAACGATTATTGTTGGCGGAAGATTTCATGCATTCGATCTAGTATATCAATTGCAAAAAAGAAAAATAATTTTTGAATTAATTACTTCTTATCCGAAATTTATTGTAAAAAAATATAATATTAAAATAAATAATGTTAAAAGTATTTTTATTAAAGAGTTTTTAAAAAGATTTTTTGATAAATTTAAATTTATAGGAAGAATTTTTGATTATAATTATTGGTTAAACTATTATTTTTCAATAAAAGCTGCAAATATTATCAATTATAATAACACAGACATAATAGTTGGCTGGTCTGGATTTAGTTACCATTCTTTTAAAAAAGCACAAAAATTTAATTGCATAAAAATATTAGAGAGAGGCTCTTCTCATATATTGCATCAGGTTAAGATTTTAAAATCAGAGTATAAAATTCTTAAATTAAAACCCGTATTGCCATCAAAAAGAATTATTGAAACCGAATTAAAAGAGTATGATTTGGCTGATTATATTTCAGTACCAAGTGAATTTGTAAGAAAGTCTTTTTTAGATAGAGGCTTTAATAAAAATAAAATTATTAAAATCCCATATGGTGTCGATTTAAAAAGTTTTAAACCTGCAATTAAAAAGTATATAAATGTGAATAATAAATTTACTATAATAACAACAGGATCTATTTCTGTAAGAAAAGGCTCTATTTATCTCTTAAAGGCGTTTGTCGAATTAAACTTACCAAATTCTGAATTAATAATTGTAGGTGAAGTGGATACAGAACTTAAAAAAGTATTAAAAGAATTTACATCAGTAAAAAATATTAAATTTTATAAGCATCAACCTCAAAAAAAATTGAGTTTTTTTTATAATAAAGCAGATGTTTTTGCTTTACTCTCATTAGAAGAAGGTTTGTCTATGGTTCAACTCCAGGCAATGGCAAGTGGCTTGCCAGTAATTTGCACTCATAATACAGGTGGTGGAGAAATTATTGATAATGGAGTTAATGGATTTTTACTACCTATAAGAAATATTAATTTATTAAAAAAAAAAATTTTGATTTTGTACAAGGATAGATCTTTATTAAAAAAAATGAAGAATAACGCGTATATAAAAGCTCAAGAATTACTTTCTTGGAATAATTATGGAAATAATATGGTTAAATTTTATAAAAAATCTATTTTGTATTAATTTATTTATTTAACAGCAACCGCTCTAATTTGATTACGCCTAGTGTCTATTCTTGCATAAATTCTACAAAGAATATGAAATATGTTCCAAGAAATAAATTTTTTTATAATTTGATGAAAAGGAATCCATTTATGAATAAATGGTTTGCTCTCTAACACTTTAAAACCAGCCGTCGTTAGTAAATTACCTAAGTTCATAGGCGACCAGGAGTATAAATGAAAATCCTTATCATTTTTTTGATATTTAATTTTAATACTATCTATAGGAACTACTACGCAAATTTTACCACCTTTTTTTAATGATCTATTAAGTTCTTTTAATTCTAGAAGTGGGTTGTCAGTATGTTCAAGTGCATGATTCGAAATTATTAAATCAAAAAAGTTACTAGGTAATTGTCTTGAATTTAAAAAAACTCTTAGCCCATTTTTTTTTGCAGTTTTTCTTGCTAATGGATTAACCTCTACTCCATATTTCTTAATATTTTTAAAGGTTGAAAGCATATATCCACCTCCGCAACCAAAATCTAAAACATTTTGATTATTTTTTATAAAATTTTTAAATTTAATTTGGTTGGCTATTGCTCCAAACAATCCTACTTCAGATTGCCAGTTAAAGTAAAATTTATTGTAGTGATTTATAGATGTCATTTTTCAAATTAAATATATTATAACATTATTAAGACGATATAAAAATACATATGAATTTACTAATTATCGGTAGAAATAGTCTACTGTGTAGATTGTTTATAGAAAATACTCGAATTAAAAATTATCAAATTTATTCTAGAAATGAGCTTAAAAAAATTAATTTTAACAACTTTACACATGTCATTAATTTTTCTTTTAATCCGGAATTAAAAAAAAATAGTTATAAAAAAAAATTAGATTTTGATTTGAAACTATCAAAAATAGTCTGCAAATATAAGATTATTTATATATTTATATCTACCAGATTTGTTTATTCTGGAATCAAAGGCAGGTTTACAGAAAAAATAAAAAAATTAGAACCAACAAATATTTATGGTAGAAATAAATTAATTACAGAAAATATAATTAAGAAACTTATTCCTAAAAGATATTTGATATTAAGATTATCTACAATATTGTATTATAATTCAAATTATAAAAGAAAATTATTCTCATACACGATGTTAAGTGGACTAAAAAAAAATAAAAGAATTTCTTTCGATTTTAGAGAAGATACTTATAAAGATTTTATTTTACCAAATTATTTTGTAAAATGCTTGGATTTATTAATATTAAATAATGTTACAGGGGTCTATAACATTTGTTCTGGATTAAAAATCAAAGTTAAAAATATTGCTAAAAAAATTATTTATGGATTTAAAAAAGGAAAGATTATTTTTTATAGTAAAAATAATCAAAATCAGAGTTTTTCCATGTCCAATAAATTAATTTTTAAAAAAACTGGAATTTCTTTATCATTAAAAGAAGTTTATGATTATTGCATTGGAATGGGTTTAAGAATTAAAAATGAATAAAATTTTAATAACAGGCGGCTGTGGTTTTATAGGTTCACATCTTGCTGAGTACATTTTTGAAAAATTTAAAAAAACAGAAATAGTTATATATGACAAGATTACTTATGCTGCTAACAGGAAGTATTTAAGCGGTATCACAAAAAGTAAAAGAATTAGAATTATTGAAGCTGATATTAATAATCTAAAAAAGCTTATCAGCTCAAGTAGAAAAGTAGATCTGTTAATTCATGTCGCAGCAGAAAGTCATGTGGACAAATCTTTTAGATTGTCCAATAAATTTATTATTACCAATGTTTTAGGAACTTCAAATGTCATGGAGGCTGCAAGAGTTAATAGAATAAAAAAAATAATTCATGTTAGTACAGATGAAGTTTACGGAGAAATTTTCAAAGGCTCTTTCACAGAAGATGATAAATTCAATCCTTCCAATCCGTATTCAAGCTCTAAGGCAGCTGCAGAAATGATAGTTAATGGTTACAAACATTCGTACAAGTTACCAGTTATAATTGTAAGATCTAATAATATTTATGGTCCCAGACAGTATCCTGAAAAATTAATTTCTGGATGCTGTTTATCTTTAATAAAAAAACGTAAATTTTATTTGCATGGAAATGGACAGCAAAAAAGAACTTTTTTATACGTCAAAGATTTTTGCGATGCAGTCTACAGAATTATTGTTAATAAAAAAAATATTAATCCAATATATAATATTGGTTCACATGATGAGTTAAAAAATATTGAAGTTGTTAAATTAATTTGCAATTTTTTAAAGGTAGATTTTAAAAAAAATATCTTTTTTAAAAAAGATCGACCATTTAATGATTTTAGATATAGTGTTAATTTTTCAAGATTAAAAAAACTTTCGTGGAAACCTAAATCTAGATTTATACAGAAATTACCAGAATTGATTAAGTGGTATAAAAAGAACAAAAATCTTTTTATATGAGAATATTATTGGTTACCAATAATTTTTATATAAGTGACGGAGGAAGTTATACAGCAGTAAGCGAATTAGCATATGCCTTAAATAGAAAAAAAGGATTAATTGCTAAAATTCTCCATAATAATAATAATAATAATATTTTTAATTCAAATAATTATAAAATTATCCTTAAAAATTTCGATATTATTCATATCTTTGGTATCTGGTCTCCTTTTTTGTGCTTAGTTTTTTATTATAGTAAAAACTTAGGTAAAAAAGTAATTATATCCCCTATTGGGTATCTTGAACCATGGTCATTAACACAGTCTAGAATTAAAAAAAAAATTGCATGGCATCTTTATCAAAAAAAAATTTTAGAAAAATCAGATTGCATTCACGTTACTAGTCAACAAGAATTTGATTCTATAATAAAATTAAATTTGAATCATGAAAATATAATTCTTTTGCCACATGGTAATTTAGAAATAATTTATTCTGATTTAAAAAGAACGGAAAACAAAGATAATAATAACAAAGTGATGTTATTTTTTTCAAGAATTCACAAAAAAAAAGGACTTCTCGAATTAATTGAGGCATGGAATGTTTTAAAACCGCAGAAATGGAAATTGGATATTACTGGCCCAACTTCAGATATAAATTATAAAAATATTGTAAAAAAAAAAATTAGCACATATCATTTAGATGAAGATATCTTTTTTAGCGAACCTGTTTTTGATAAATATTCTAAACAATCGAAAATTGTTAATTCTGATGTTGTGGTATTACCATCTAAGAATGAAAACTTTGCCTTTTCTGTTTGTGAAGCTATGTCGCTAGGTTCTGTAATTCTGACTTCTAAGGAAACCCCTTGGGAGGAAATTAATACAATAGAAGCAGGGTTTTGTATTAATCTAAATAATGTAGATAATATCGTGAATGCCTTAAGAAAAATTTTCAATCTTAAAGATCATGATTTTTTGAAGATAAGAGATAATGCCAAAAATTATATAAAGCTAAAGTACGATTTAGAAAGTATTATTATTAATAAATATATTAACTTATATAAATCTCAGTTGTCATAATTGATGAATATTTTATCTATAATTGATTCTAAAGATTTAAGTAGTGGCGGTCCAATATATCTTTGCAATTCTCAAAAAAAATTTTTAAGCAAAAAATGTTATATAAAAATTTTTTCGGTTAATAATATAGATATCGTAAAATTTATTTTATTTGTCTTAGGATATAAAAGAAAAAAAATAATTGATATTTTGCTAAAATTTAGTTTAGTACATTTTCATGACGTTTGGAGCATAAGACATCATTTGCTAGCGATTATATTAAGAAAATTATCAATCCCTTATATATTTTCTGTCCACGGCCATTTTGATATTTGGTCATTAAAGAAAAAATATCTTTTAAAAAAAATATTTTATTTTTTATTTAAAAAAAATTTTATTCTTGCTTCTGGATTACAAATATCAAGCATAGAAGAATTAAATGAAGCAAAAATTTTTTTACAAAATGAAAATATAAATTTTTTTTTAATTTCAAATGGTGTTGATATAAATATAAATGATATAGATTTTAATAAAAAAAAAGTAGATGCAAATATTATAAAACTACTATTTTTTGGCAGAATACACCATAAAAAAGGAATTGAGTTAATATTACACTCTTTTAAAAAAATATTGAGTTCTAAAAAAGACCAAACAATTAATTATAGCTTAACAATTGTTGGGCCTGGTGAAAAATATTATTTAAGGAAAATTAAGAATTTAATTTTAGATCTAGAATTAACTTCTGTTGTTAAATTTTTAGAACCTATTTATGAGGAGCGATATAAAATAAATCTCTTAACTTCATATGACATTTTTCTTCTACCATCTTATGAAGAGGCTGATTCAATAGCTTTAAAGGAAGCTTTGGCCTGCGGGTTACCAGTAATTATATCTAAAGAATGTAGATTTAATGAAGTTGAAATATTTAATTGTGGCTTAATTCTAAAGAATAATACATCTGATGATTTGTTAATCGCAATTAAAAAGATGTCCGATACTAAATTGCTTGCTGCCATGAGTAAGAACTCGGCCCAATTAATTGATAAGAAATATAAGTCTAGTTTAATGAATGAAAACTTTTATGAAATTTATTTTGATGTAATGAATGGAACAAGAGTTGCTAAAAACTGGGCATGTAATAATTATAGACTATAGTATAGACAAAATTCTTTATGTATATTTTGGGATTAAATATTAATCACGCAGATACTTCTGCTGCAATTTTTCAAGATAATAATTTAATAGCTGCCGCGGAAGAAGAGAGATTTGTAAGAGTGAAGCATTATTCACAATTTCCATTTAACTCTATAAAGTATTGTTTATCTGAAGCAAAAATTAATATGTCTCAGGTTAACTTCGTAACAATTAATTCCAATCCTCTTAAATCATTTTTTAAAAAGATTTTTTACACTTTTTTAAATCCCAAAAGCATTAAAGTAGGCTTATCTAGTTTAATAAATTATGAAAAAAAATTTACAATCAAAAAATTGTTGAATAACGTAGATCAGAATAACTCTTTTAATGGAAAGGTAAAATATTTTGATCATCATTTGTCTCACTTAAATTCTTCTTCTAATAATTTTGAAACTTCTGTTAATGTATCAATCGATGGGTTTGGAGACTTTTCGAGCTGTTCATGGGGAGTAAAAAAAAATAATATTGTAAAAATTGATGGCAAAATTTATTTTCCTCACTCTTTAGGTGTATTTTATCAAGCCATTACGCAATATTTGGGTTTTAAAAACTACGGAGATGAGTACAAAGTTATGGGTTTGGCTCCATACGGCGAACCTAAATATGCAGACGAAATATCTAAGCTAATTAATTATAAAAAAAATTGTAATTTTGAATTAGATTTAAAATATTTTACTCACCACAAAAAAAAAATATTTTTTATAAATAATAACGGTTATCCTTTTTTTGAAAATCTTTATTCGCAAGATTTAATAAAACTTCTTGGTTTGGAAAGATTAAAAAATGAAGAATTGTCTCAAAAGCATAAAGATATAGCAAAATCAACTCAAGTAGTTTTTGAAAAAATTTTATTTAATTTATTAAATGATATTTACAAAAAATACAGAATAAAAAATTTAGATTTATCAGGCGGTTGTGCAATGAATTCAGCAGCTAACGGTAAGATAATTAAAAACACACCCTTTGAAAATATTTATATATCATCTAATCCAGGAGATGCTGGAGGAGCAATAGGATCTGCAGTATGTCTTGTTTCTGAAAAATTGAAATCTAATCAAATAAATGGTGTTACTGCTTATCTTGGTAATGAGTATAATAATAAAGAGATAGAAAAAGTAATTAATAAATTAAATTTGAGTAATAAATTTTCAATAAAAAAAATTGAAGATAATTTACTATTTAAGACAATAGCAAACTTAATTAGTCAATCATTAGTCGTGGGTTGGTTTCAGGGAAAAATGGAGTGGGGTCCTAGAGCTTTGGGTAATCGCTCTATTTTAGCCGATCCAAGAAATCCTAAAATGAGAGAGATATTAAATCTAAAGATTAAAAGAAGAGAGAGCTTTAGACCTTTTGCGCCTTCAATATTACACGATGAGATGCACAAATGGTTTGAGTTGAAAAAGTCAGTGCCTCATATGTCAGAAGTTTATAGTATTATTGAGAGTAAGAGATCTTTAATTCCAGCTGTAACACACGTTGATGGCACTGGCAGAGTTCAGACAGTTGATATTTTAGAAAACTTTAAATTTTATAATTTAATTAAAGAATTTAAAACTTTGTCAGGAGTCCCAATGCTTTTAAATACTTCTTTTAACGAAAATGAACCAATTGTGCAGAATCCAGAGCAAGCCATCTCTTGTTTTGTTCGTACGCATATGGATGTTTTAGTATTAGAAAATTGGGTAATAAGCAGAGTTCAATGAAAGTCACAATTATAACTGTTACACTTAATAGTGAGAGAACAGTGGAAAAAACAATTAGGTCAGTTTTAAGTCAAAAATACAAAGATAAAGAATATATAATTATTGATGGAGGCTCAACTGATTCAACGGTTAGTATAATAAATAAATATAAAAAAAAGATTAATAAAATTATAATTGAGAAAGATCAAGGAGTGTATGATGCTATAAACAAAGGAATAAATTTATCAACAGGTTCAGTGATTTCATTGCTTCACTCAGATGATATTTATAAAAATGCTTTTGTATTATCAGATGTTGTTAAAAAATTTAATTACAATGAAAAAACTATGATCGTGATAGGTGACACCGGCTATCTTCAAAAAAAATTGTTTTTCTTAAATAGATATTATTCTGCAAGTTTTTTTAATTGTTGGATGATGAGATTAGGTTATTCTCCTCCGCATCCCTCAACATTCATAAGAAAAATTGTTTATACTAAACATGGTTTATACAAGCATAAGTATAAAATTGCTGGAGATTTTGAATTTTTTTTGAGAGTTTTATTTATTAAAAAACTTAGTTATATTTTAGTTAAAAGATTTTATGTTTTAATGAGTCCGGGTGGAGTTAGTGATAGAGGAATGAAGTCTTATTTTAAAACATCCATTGAGATCTTGAGGGCATTAAAAGAAAATGGTGTATATTCTAATATCTTTTTAATTTTATTAAGATTTCCAATCAAATTAAGTAATTTTTTAATTAAGATATAATGAATAAAAATGATACACAGTTTGCAAGATATTCATCTTATTTACTTTATTTAATTCCATTTTTTTTAATAAAATTTATTTTTTTTGCTGAGCTTTTTTTAATACTTTTGAGTTTAATATTTTTATATTTATCCATTAAATATAAAAAATATAACTACTTTAATAATATTTACTTTAAAATTTTTCTATTTTTTTATTTACTTATAATAATAAGATCTCTTCTCTCGGAAAATATTTTTTTATCATTGGGTAGTTCATTATTTTATATTCGATTTGCATTATTTAGTTTGGCAACAATATTTTTTTTAGATGTAAATAAAAAATTAGTAAAAATATTAAAGATTGTGTTTATTATAATTTTGTTAATGTTATTTTTTGATACAATATTTCAATATTTTTTTAAGAAAAATATTTTAGGATTCCAATATAGATTTTATAATGAAGATAATTTTAGATTAACCAGTTTTTTTCATGACAAAGGAGTTTTAGGAAGTTATGTTGTGCGATTTTTACCATTCATTATTGCTCTTTTTTTCTTTGAAAGAAAAAATAAATTAAAAAAGATAGATTTATTTTTCATTTCATTAATCACCTTAATTTCAATTATCTTAGTAATTCTAAGTGGTGAAAGAACATCATTATTATTGTTATTTATATGTTTATTATTTATTTTTTTATTTTCAAATGGATCTTTGAAAAAAATATTTAATTATTTATCTGTAATATCAATAGTAATAGTTGTTTTTTTTATTACTGTAGATTTAAGAATTAAAAAAAGATTTATAAATTTAACATTGGATCAGGTTGGTTTGGGCAATCAGCCTGATGAGAGACTTTATATTTTCAGTAGTATTTATGAAACTCATTTTAAAATAGCTTATAAAATGTTTAAAGAAAATCCTATTTTTGGAAAAGGAGTTAAGATGTTCAGAGATTTTTGCAGTAAACCTGAGAATTTTATTATAGAAGGCGGGTGCACCACCCATCCACATCACACTTACGTTCAAATATTAGCTGAAACTGGATTAGTAGGTTTTATAATTATTTTTTTTGTATTTATTTTCGCTACTATCTCTTTGTTTAAAATTTTTTATATTAATAATTTTAGTAGGAATAAATTAAATTTAACACTTTCAAATTATTATAATGCTAAAATATGTTTATTGATAACAATTTTTATGACACTGTTTCCGTTTTTACCTTCGGGAAATTTTTTTAATAATTGGTTATCAATTATATATTTTTTTCCAATAGGTTTTTTATTATATTTAGATAATATTAATAAATTTAAAAAGTGATTTATAATTTATTAATAATTTTTGCATTAGTTAACACCCCGTTATTTTTTTTTTATAAAAAAATAGTTTCGGTGTTTAATTTATATGACAAAGGAGATAATTTTAGGAAATTGCAAAAGAAGGCAGTGCCACTAACTGGCGGATTAATTATTTGCTATAATTTTATAATATTTTTTTTAATAAATTATTTTTACAATTTAGAAATTATTGATCAATTATTTATAACAAGTAAAAGAGAATTTTTTACCTTTCTGGCCATTCCTCTGATTTTTTATTTTTTTGGCTATATAGACGATAAGTATAATATTAACGCAAATGTTAAGCTTATAGTTTTATCTACGTTTGTTACTATTTCGATATTATTGGATGATAAATACATTATTAGTGAATTAAATTTTTCTTTTCTAACTTCTCCTATTAATTTATTAAATTTTTCATTTTTTATAACATTGTTATGTTCTCTTTTATTTATCAATGCCCTTAATATGTTTGATGGCATTGATCTTCAAGTAGGAAGTTATGTTATAGTTATTTTAATAATATTTATTATTAAATCAGTATTAGTTAATTTGTCTATCGTATTAATTTTTACTATTTTATTATTTCTCTATTATAATTATAAAAAAAAATCTTATTTAGGAAATAGTGGAGTACTTTTTTTAGGTTATCTAGTTTCGTATTTTTTTATTAAAGCAAATAATTTAAATTCAAAAATTTTTAATGCCGATGAGATTTTTGTCATTATGTTACTGCCAGGTTTAGATATGTTTAGATTATTTTTTTATAGAATTATCAGTGGAAGACACCCATTTTCGGCAGATCGTAAACATATTCATCATTTATTATTAAATAGTTTTTCTGAAAGAAAAACATATTTTATTTTACAAGGATTTATAATTTTTTCTATCGCAGGATATTATTTAATTCATTATAAATTTTATTTTATAATTATTTTATTGTTTCTGTATTTTTTTCTTATTAATTTTATACTTAGAAAAAATTAGTTTTAGAAGATATTTAAGAAATTTAACTAAATTAATACTTTTAATGACTTCTTAAGTTTAATTTTATAAGTGAAATTCAAATTGTCCTAATTTGGTTGCGGGGCTTGGATTTGAACCAAGGACCTTCAGGTTATGAGCCTGACGAGCTACCAGACTGCTCCACCCCGCGATTTCATTTAATATATATCTTAAAATAATATTAAGAAAATATAATTTATTTATAAGTTAAAATTGTATACCCAAGTAGTTGTTTAGCAATTAACTTCTCATCAACTTTATAGTTAGTGCAGGGTGCAGCGCTAAACATACATTCACCACTTTTTGAAAAATAATAGTAAAAATTATTTTTTTTATATTTTTTTTCTGTATCAATTATTTCATTATTTCCAAATGAATAAATTCTAGGCCACGGTTTGTTATTATAATTAAGAGTATAGTTATTAACAATTCTTAAACTTTGTTTACTGATAAATACAATGATTGATAAAAAAAAAAAAAATTTACATATATGAATTATTTTTTTTTTAGCAATCATTCCTTTTATAAAAAAAATAAATATTAGTATAATTAAACTTATTAGATAAGAATAACCGTATCTATATAAAGGAAATTTTATAAAAAATAATACCGTACCTATAAAACAGGTAAAAAAAGTTAGCCAATAGAATAGCGGTAACTTAATTAAAATAATTTTATTTTTAGCATTTTTAATATGGCTTTTTAGTAACAGAAATATCGTTAACAATATAAGTACAAAAGGCGCAGTAATATTTATTATATAAATTAAGTGTTTATTACTCCAAGCAGAAATCCAATTAAAATCTTTTATAAAAATTTCCATAGTAAGTCTGTGATTATTATTTTCGGGCCAAGCTTTCGACCATGCCTCAGAAGCAATGTTATCTGCAGAAGTTGCTTGAATGTTTAACCATGGAAGATAATCTACGCATGTAATGACAGCAGGATAAACTGCGCATCCACTAGTACTGAAATTCTTTATTAACCATAGAGATAAAAATATAATCGGGAATGACAATGTTAGAATAAATATTTTTTTTAAATCTAATTTATATTTGTAAAACATAATAAAAACAGGGATGATAAAAGCAAAAATCATTGTGCTTTTATTTAAAAAAATAAATACTGAGATTAAAAAAGCATGTGTTACATCGATAGATTTTTTTTCTAATTTTAAAGCGTATGAGATTAAATAGAAAAAACTTAAGTGTGCTATAGCGTCATTTCCAAATCCATCATATCCCATTATTTTAAAAGAAATATAAATTAAAACTAATAACGAAAATAAATAACTTGAATTTATTCTTGATTTTTTTTTGTAAATTTTAAAAACTTCGCTTGAAAAGTATATATAATAGAATGAGGCGATGCTCGCTAAAGGTATAATTATTCCATCTTCTTTAAAAAAATAATTATTATTTAAGGCACTTAAATATTGAATTATTGAAACATGCCCAAATCTTGAATGTAAATTATTAAGACCGAAGATTATTTTGTATTCATTCAATATCGCAATGTAAGGTAAATGGTATAAACCAGCATCTGGTCTATTAACATTGCTTAGTAAAATTAATAAGAAACATATTAATGTTGAAATAGTTAAAAATAAGATTTCTTTTTTTTTTATAATTACTTTGAATTTTAATAAAAAAATTAAGAAAACTAAAATAAATATAAAAGAATTTATATTTTTATTTAAGGGTGTAAAAAAATTTAATGATAAAGCAATAAACGATGCTGTTATTAGCCCTATTAAAGCTTTATAAAATATTGAATAATTGGTATTTTTATTTTCACGCAGAACAATAGAACCAAGTGAATAGTAAAAAAAATTAGTTAAAAAAGAAAATAAGAATATTTTTATCATTTTTAATAGATTATGAAGTTATCAATTATAATTCCAGTTTTTAATGAACTAAATACTATTGAGACTATAGTTGATAAGATTAATGATCTGCAATCTTTAAATAAAGAAATTATAATAGTCGATGATTTTTCTAATGACGGAACAACTTCTTTATTAAAACATGTTGTCCATAAAAAGGTACATATAATAGTTTATCATGATAAAAATTTAGGAAAAGGAGCTGCAATCAAAAGCGCAAAAAGTCTCGTTACCGGAGATATAGTTATTATACAAGACGCTGACTTAGAATATGATCCTAAAGATTATTATAATCTAATAAAACCTATTCAAGATAAACAATATAAAGTTGTTTATGGATCAAGAGTTTTAGGAAGAAATAGATATTTGCAAGATAATTTTACTTCTCTTTATAGAATTTTCTTTAATCACTTTTTAACATTCTTATCAAATTTATTAAATAAACAGAGCCTAACGGACGCTCATACTTGCTATAAAGTTTTTTCTAGAGATATTTTTGATAGTATTAATTTAGAAGAGAATGATTTTAGTTTTTGTCCAGAGGTTACAACAAAACTTGCTCTAAAAAATATTAAAATTAAAGAAGTTCCCATTAATTATTATGGGAGGGATTATAAAGAAGGAAAAAAAATTAAGGCTTTTGATGGTTTAAAAGCTATTTTTGTTTTAATTAAGTATAAATTTTTTTCAAGATGAATGTTTCAAAATTAAAAAATTGTCGTATTTGTGGCTCTAATAAATTTAGCAAGGTAATTAATCTTGGAAAGCAAAATATACAAGGTTCTTTTATTAAGAAAAATTTTCCCAAACCATTTCTAAAAAAAGTGCCTTTGCAATTAATTAGGTGCAAACAATGTAGTTTGATACAAACTTTATACACAGTAGATCCAAAAATTTTATATAAAAATTATTGGTATCGTTCGGGTATAAATCATACCATGTCTAATCATTTAAAAAATATTGCTAAAGAATGTGAGAAAATTATAAATAAGCATAATAAAAAATTTTTTGGAATAAAAGTTTTAGATATAGGATGCAATGATTGTACTTTACTTAAAGCGTATCCAGGAAATTTTGATAAGCACGGAATAGATCCAAGTCAGATTCCATTCAAGCATAAAAATCATTCGATTAAAATATATAATGATTTCTTCCCAAATAAAAAAATTATCTCAAATTTTTTCAAAGACAAAGCGAGTATCATAACCTCAATAGCTATGTTTTATGATCTACAAGACCCAAAAAGCTTTGTTAAGTCTATAAAAAATATATTAGATTTTAATGGTATTTGGGTATTTGAATTGTCCTACGTAATGGCAATGCTAAAATTAAATTCATTTGATACCATCTGTCATGAGCATCTTGAATATTATTCTTTGACAGTTTTAGATTTTTTAATGAAAACTTGTGATATGAAAATTTTTAAAATTTCATTTAATGATAGTAACGGAGGAAGCATAAGATGCTTTGTTACTCATAAAAATAATAATATATATGATAATTATAAAGATTCTTTGTTAGTTAAGAAGATTCTCTTAAAAGAAAAAAAAGCAAAGATAAATTCTGATTATCCTTATAAACAGTTTTTTAAAAGAATTGTCAAAATTAAGAAAAAATTAGTTAATTTAATTGATGATATAATTAAAAATAAAAAATCTATCCATATTTATGGGGCGTCCACGAAAGGCAACACCATTATACAATGGTTAAATATAAATAATAAACAAATTAATTATGCAGCAGATAGAAATAAAGATAAATGGGGAGCAAAAACAATTGGTACACATATAAATATTGTAAGTGAAGATTTTTCTAAAAAATTACAACCAAGTTATTATTTAGTTCTTCCTTGGCATTTTAAATCTGAGTTTATTAAAAGAGAGAAGATTTTTTTAAAAAATGGGGGAAAATTCATTTTTCCACTACCTGTAGTTAAAGTATATTAGTTTAATATTAAGATTTAAATTTTATATAAATAAGTATAACTATAATAGATGTCTAAGATTGCTTTAATTTTTGGTATTACAGGACAAGATGGGGCTTATTTATCAAGATTTCTTTTAAAAAAAAAATATATAGTTCATGGAGTTAAAAGAAGAAGCTCTTCTTTCAATACCGCAAGAATTGATAGTATTTATAACAACCCAAAATTTAATAAAAAATTTTTTTTACATTATGGGGATATCACGGACTCACTCTCAGTTTTAAAAATTATAAAAAATGTAAAACCGGATGAAGTATATAATCTAGCCGCTCAGTCCCACGTAGCCGTCTCATTTGAAATGCCAGAATATACTGCTAACGCAGATGCACTTGGGCCTTTAAGAATTTTAGAAGCTATAAGATCTCTTCAAAATTTTAAAAAAATTAAATTTTATCAAGCCGGCACTTCTGAAATGTTTGGAAAGGTTACAGAAATTCCACAAAATGAAAAAACTCCATTTTATCCTAGAAGCCCCTACGGAAGTGCAAAGCTTTATGCTCATTGGATAACAATTAATTATAGAGAAGCTTATAAAATCTTTGCATGTAATGGGATATTATTTAATCATGAAAGTCCTTTTCGCGGAGAAACATTTGTTACAAAAAAAATTATTTCTGCATTGGTTAAGATAAAATCAGGATCTCAAAACAAGCTGCATCTAGGAAATTTATATGCCAAGAGAGACTGGGGTCACGCCAAGGATTATGTTGAGGCTATGTGGAAAATCATGAATCAAAAACTGGCAAAAGATTATGTGGTTGCAACTGGAAAACAAAGTACTGTTAAGAATTTTATTAATTTAGCAGCAAAAGAATTAAACATGAAAATAAACTGGAAAGGCAAAGGAATGAATGAGAAGGCATACTATAATAATAAGATAATCATTCAATGTGATAAAAAATATTTAAGACCATTAGAAGTAGACACATTGCTTGGTGATGCCTCTAAAGCAAGGAAAGAACTTAAATGGAAAGTAAGATTTAATCTAAAAAGTCTTATTCAGGATATGATTAGAGAAGAAATAGGCAATAAGAATTTTTAAAAAAATTCAATCTTAACATCAGTAAAATGCAAAATATTATATTTGCTATTTGGGATAATCCTAGATGGTATAATACATTAATTTTCTCTGCAAAAAGTTTTTGCGATAAAAATTATAACGTTCATATTGTAAATCATAAAGCAGATGACGATGGTTTAGGAAAAATAAATTTTGGAAAAAAAACTTCATTTTATACTTTCGGAAAAAAAAAAAATTTTTTTATTTTATTAGATTGTTTTTTATTTTTTTTCTTGAGCTTTAAGTTAATATTTTTATACAAGCCGAGATTTTTAGTTATTTATAATAGAAAAGCTTTATTTTGTAATATTTTCTTAAGAATTTTCTTTCCTAGACTAAAAATAATTTATCATAATTTTGATTTTGACAATCCAAGAAACATAAAAGATTTTAAAATTTTATTACAAACAAAACTCGAATTTTTTTTTGCTAGATTTTGTAAAATGTTAATTTTTCCAAATGGCAAACGTGGAAAAAAATTTATAAATTTGGCTAATATTAAAAACACTAAAGTGATTGAGTTCTTAAACTGTTTCCCAAAAAATTATTATCCTAAGCGTTCCAAGTCATTAAACAGAATGTTAAACATTAACAATAAAATTTTGCTTGTGAGCAGGTTGGGATCAATTGGTCCAAACCATTATATTAAAGAATTAATTTTATCGGCAAGATTTTGGAAAAAAGATACTTTGTTAGTAATTGCAGGCATTGTCAATTCTAATAAATACCTTAACGAATTGCAAAATATAATTTTTAAATATCAATTAAAAAATAGGGTTAAGATTATCACTTTGGTCAACAATGAAATGTGGTTTGAAATTTTATTTAGATCAAAAATAGGAGTATGTTTTTATGAACCAAATTCTATTAGTCATCAATATATGGCAGGAACTTCTACAAAATTTAATAATTATTTATATGCAAATGTTCCTTTCATAGCTCATCAAAATAGAGATTTTGTTACATTTAATAAGAAACATAATATTTGTAAAATTGTTAATGCTAAAAATCCACTACAGATAGCAAAAGCTGTAAATTTTTTATTAAATAATAAAAAGATATATTTAAAATTACAAAAAAATAGTCATATATTGTTCAATAAACATATGAATTTTGAATTTCAATTTAACAATTTCTTTAAATCTATTAACGCACTATAAAATGTTTTCTAAATGATATGAGTATAAATAAGAATTCAAGAATTTATGTTGCGGGTCATAATGGTTTAGTAGGGTCTGCAATAGTAAGAAGATTAAAATTTAATAATTTCAAAAATATTTTAACGGTAGATAGGAAATATTTAGATCTTTCTGATCAAAAAAAAGTTTATCAGTTTTTAAAAAAAAATAAGCCAAAGGCTATAATTATAGCAGCAGCCAGAGTAGGTGGAATTGCCGCTAATAATAAATATAGAGCTGATTTTATTCATGAAAATTTAATTATACAGAGTAATTTAATACACGGAGCTTTTTTAAATAAGATTAAAAATTTAATATTTTTAGGATCTAGTTGCGTTTATCCCAGAAATTGCAAACAACCGATCAAAGAAGATTTTTTACTTAATGGAGGCCTTGAATATACAAATGAACCTTATGCGATTGCAAAAATTGCAGGAATTAAAATGTGTGAAAATTATAACTTGCAATACAAAACAAATTATAAGTCTTTGATGCCAACTAATACTTACGGTCCTGGCGATAATTATAATAGTGAAACTTCACATTTTTTTTCAGCTATTATTAAAAAGGTTATTGAAGCTAAAATAAAAAATAAAAAAATAATAACTCTATGGGGCACTGGAAAGGCAAAAAGAGAATTGATATATGTCGATGATCTTGCGGATGCTTGCATATTTTTTATGCTGAAAAAGACAAAAGAAACTTTAATAAATATTGGCTCTGGTAAAGATTTCACAATAAAAGAATATGCTAATTTTATAATTAAATCTTTAAATTTAAATATTAAAATTAAATTTGATAAATCAAAACCTGACGGAACGCCTAGAAAACTTTTAGACATATCTATATCAAAAAAATACGGTTGGTTTCCAAAGATTAGCCTAAAAGAAGGTTTTATTAGAACTTACGAGAGCTTTGTGTCTTCTATAAATAGATATTAGTAAACCAATTTACATAAAAAATTTAGTAAGTTTTTAATATAATTATTTTAATAATTAATAATGCTTCGTGGTTTCCAGTCAACGTCGGATCTTATAAAGATTAGGTTTTCGCCATTAATATATGTATTAAACTTATAATTATTTTTTATAAATAATTTTAAGATTTTTTGAGTAGTGAGTGGAAAATCAGAGTCAGGAACTTCCATTATAATACATTTAACTAAGTGTAGCCATTTTTTACATGATTTATTGAAAAGTTTTCTTTCCGCTCCTTCAATATCAATTTTAAGTATGCAAATATTTTAAATTAAATATTTGGATAAGATTTTGTTTAAAGGCATTCCTTTTATATGAAATTTTTCTGAATTATAAACCTCTCTGACATACCTTGCTTGACCACTTTCTGATTTTTTTATTATTTTTAATTTAGAATTTTTATTCCAAATAGCCGTATTTACAGTTGTTACATTTGACATGTTTTTTGTATTTTTGACTAATGTTTCAAAATTTTCTTTTGCAGCTTCAATCGCAAATATTTTAGCATTTGGATACATTTTCGCGAATCTTAAAGTTTCAACCCCAATATTTGCTCCTAAATCAATAATTAATTTTACTTCAATTTTATTATTGGGTGAAAAAATTTCTATTTGTGGAGTGTAAAAATGAGTAATAACCCAATCTCTCTTTGTGTTCCAAAAACTTCTCCAAATTTTTTTGTTGAGATTTTGATATCAATATTATTTCTTTTTAGAGTACGAAACCAAATAATTTTTAAGGTAGAAACAATTCCTAGATTTTCGAATGAATATGTAAATCTTATTATAGCTTGTAAAAAACGAACAATCATTTATTAATTTTATGTGTAATTTATTTTAAAATATCTAACTTTGTTAAAGTTAGAAGCATTAATTCTTAAAGTATATTTACAAATCAACATTATTAACGTATAATTTTCTGCCTGGTGATTATTGCAAAGGAGTAACACCCGATCCCATTCCGAACTCGGCAGTTAAGCCCTTTAGCGCCAATGGTACTTTGTCTTAAGGCACGGAAGAGTAGGTCGTTGCCAGGCTTTAT
>Ga0169931_10001454_pt1 | contig 39098 bp, 32 predicted proteins | sample Kivu_15m_20L_FD_129675 | JGI IMG/M metagenome (GOLD analysis project Ga0169931, IMG submission 129675) | Freshwater microbial communities from Lake Kivu, Western Province, Rwanda to study Microbial Dark Matter (Phase II) - Kivu_15m_20L... | ecosystem: Environmental > Aquatic > Freshwater > Lake... | reverse complement strand
TGCTTGTACACCACTCCCTCGGCGAAGGTGAGCCAGCCCGCCGGCACGGTGGCCACCACGCTGTTCATGAAGAGATAGATCATCTTGCTCATCGGCGAGATGTGGAACTCGCGCAACGGACCACAGACCGGCAGCCACATCAGGATCGACGACGAGACCAGGAACACGTGCACCGCGTAGTGCAGAGGTCCGTTCGACACCGATGCGTTGACGACACCGGGCACGTGGCTCACCATCACGGCCACGTTGAAGAAGAACCCCGCTCGAACCGGATGCGCCATGAAACGCACGAACCGGTAGCCGCGTCCCTCCCCCACCAGGGTTCGGGCCAACCACTCGGGAGTGGCCAACACCACCAGAGGAGGCATGAAATAGGTCAGCGCCATGTGCTGGAACATGTGCACCGAGTACAGGTACTCCTCGGCGATGTCGTGCATCGGCCAATCACTGCCGAACCACAACACCACGATGCCGGCGACGAAGGCCATCTTCTGTCGGTTGGTGACCACGGGCTGTCCCGGCGCCACCGCCTTCGGTCCGAGCACGCGCACCACGTACACGTACGAGGCCACGAGAAAGGCGACCAACAACCACACCTCGGGGTGCCACTGGAAACGCCACGGTTCGGCCGTGTCGGCCAGCACGGCTCAGCCCTTCTGCAGGAAGAACTTGAAGGTCGCCAAGGCCCCCACGTACACGGCGATGGCCAACAGGAGCCCCGAATAGAACAGATAGGTGAAGATCTTGTTGTCGAACTTCAGGTGCATGAAGTACGAGGCGACGATCACGAACTTCACGATCATCAGCACGAAGAGCGTCGGCATGAAGAGCGGTCCGAAGTCGATGTAGTACGTCGACACCTCGATCGCGGTGAGTGCCGCGAGGATCAGGGCGATGATCACGTACTGCTTGTCGGACGATCCGTGTTGAGCGTGCGAATCGTGACCGGCGTCGTGACCCGTGTCGTGCTGGGTGTCGGTGGCGGTGCTCATCGGTGATGTCTCCGTGGTTCTGCGATCAGGCGGGGATCAGGTAGACGAGGGTGAAGATGACGATCCACACCACGTCGACGAAGTGCCAGTAGAGCCCGATCATCTCGACGGTCTCGGCCTTGCTGCCCGGAATCCGGTTGCGACGAACCATTCCGACCAGCGCCATCAGCATGATGATGCCGACGGTGACGTGCACCCCGTGGAAACCGGTGAGGGTGTAGAAGGACGAACCGAACAGGCTGGTCGTGAAGCCCAGACCCTCGCGGTAGAAGGCCGTGAACTCGTACACCTGTCCACCGACGAAGGTGGCACCGAGGAGTGCGGTGATCGTGAGCCACAGGTTGGTCCGCCGGTCATCGGCCCGGTTGGCCGACGACACCGCCAACACCATGGTGAGCGAACTCATGAGGAGCACGAACGAGCTCACCGACGTGAACGGGATGTCGTAGATCTGATCGGGCTGGGGTCCGGTGCCGATGCGACCCTTGTAGAGCATGTAGGTCGAGATCAGGCCGCCGAACAGCAAGCACTCCGAACCGAGGAACAACCACATTCCGAGCTTGACGTTCGACAGGCCCGTGGTGGTGTGGTGGGCGCCGTGTTCGGCACCGTGAGCGACAGCGGTGTCAGCCAAGAGGTGCCAACTCCTTCGTGTGGCCGCCACCCTCGCCGGGTGCCGGAGGATCGAAATCGTCGTCGGGGGCGGTGGACGGCTCCATGGCCCATCCGAACATGGTGAGCAGCAGGAACGCGGCCCCGACCGCCATCAGCATCCGGTTGTAGATGAGTCCGTAGCAGATCACCGGCAACGCAAGCGCCACGAGAATCGGCCAGTACGAGCGCGAGGGCATGTGGATGTGCTCGTCGGGTCGCGAGTTCAGTTCGGCCAGCACTTCCTCGGCCGTCGCCACCCGCTTGATCTCGTGGGTGTTCGAATCCTCCTCGTACTTGCGATGGAAGAACTCGTCGAGGTGTCCGATCGTCGGAATCGCATCGAAGTTGTGCTCGACCGGCGGGTTGGCGGTCATCCACTCCAACGAACGGGCGTCCCACGGGTCGAGTGGCGCGTAGGGAACCTTCTTCGACTTGTGGGTGTAGACGATGTTGATGATGAAGAACAGCACGCTCACCGAGAGGATCAACGATCCGAACGAGGCGATCATGTTCCAGAAGCCCAGATTGAAGAATCCCTCGCCGGCGCGGGCTTCCGTCCACACCTGCATGCGGCGTGGTTGACCCTGCAGACCGAGGATGTGCATCGGCCCGAAGGTCATGTTCATGCCGATCACCATCAGCCAGAAATTCCACTTGCCGATGCCTTCGTTGAGTTGCTTGCGGAAGATCTTGGGCCACCAGTAGTAGAAACCAGAGAAGAGACCGAAGATCGCACCACCGAACAGCACGTAGTGGAAGTGGGCGACGATGTAGTAGGTGTCGGTCTGTTGGGTGTCGCTCGGAGCCACCGAGTGCGTCACACCCGACAGACCCCCGATGGTGAACTGCACCACCAGTCCGATCGCGAAGAGCATCGCCACCGAGAACCGGATCTTGCCACCCCACATGGTCATCACCCAGTTCACGATCTTCACGCCGGTGGGCACGGCGATCGCCATCGTGGCGATCGAGAACACCGCCACCGACACCGGACCGAGTCCGGACGCGAACATGTGGTGGGCCCACACGCCCCATCCCACGAAGCCGATCGCCGCTCCCGACATCGCCACGATCGGGTACCCGAACAGGGGCTTCTTCGAGAAGACCGGGATGACCTCGGAGACGATTCCGAACGAGGGAAGGATCAAGATGTAGACCTCGGGGTGTCCGAAGATCCAGAAGAGGTGCTGCCACAGCAACGGATCCGCGCCGGCCGCCACGTCGAAGAACGTGGCGTCGAACGTGCGCTGGAACGAGAGCAGGAAGAGCGCCACGGTGATCACCGGGATGGCGAACAACAAGAGGAACTGCACGACCAGCACCATCCAGGTGAAGATCGGCATGCGCATCAGCTTCATACCCGGCGCGCGCATGTTCAGCACCGTCACGATCAGGTTGATCGCTCCGGTCAGCGAGGCGATACCGGTGATCTGCAGACCCAGCACCCAGAAGTCGATGCCATGGCTGGGCGAGAAGATGGTGCTCGAGTTGGGGGCGTACATGAACCAGCCGCCGTCGGCCGCGCCGCCGAGGAACCACGAGGTGTTCAGGAAAATTCCACCGAAGAGGAAGCACCAGAAGCCGAAGGCGTTGATTCGAGGGAACGCCACGTCGCGCGCCCCGATCTGCAGGGGAACGAAGTAGTTGGCGAAAGCCGCCGCCATGGGCATCACGAAGAGGAACACCATCGTGGTGGCGTGCATGGTGAACATCTGGTTGTACTGATCGGCGCTCAGCACCTTGCCGTCCGGGCCCATCAACTGCAGGCGGATCAGCACCGCCTCCAGGCCACCGACGATGAAGAAGAAGAACGCGGCGACTCCGTACATGATGCCGAGTTTCTTGTGGTCGACCGTGACGAGCCAGTCGCGCCACGAGGACGTCGCCGGCGGCCGCTTCAGAACGCCAAGAGCGTCGCTCGGCTTGACGCCGACCGTCGCACCGGCGACGGCGACCTCGCTGGAGGGTCTTTCGATGATGGCCATCTCGTGTCTCCCGTTACTTCCGCTCGAGCAGGTACGCGACCACGGCGTCGATCTGGTCCTCGGTGAGGCCGAGGGCAGGCATGCCGCGGTACTTGCCGCCGGTCTCGGCCAAATTGGCCGGATCGGCGTACATGGGCTTCTTCTCCGGCGAGTTGCGCAGCCATTCGCGGAGATCCTTCTGGTTCAGGCAATCCTCCGACACTCCAGCGAGATACCGAGCGCCGAATTCCTCGGGCGACGCGTTCCACACATCGTCGCGGCACTCGGCCCGCAGCAAATCCCAGGCCGCGCCGGCGAAGGTGATGCGGGTCATGAGATTGGTGAGGTTCGGAGCGGCACCCGACACGACGTACTGCTCGGGGGCCGACACCACCACGTTGCCCTGCGAGTCGACGATTCCGTTCACCTGGTGGCAACGAGCGCACTGTTGCAAGAAGACCTGCTCGCCCTCGGCGGCCAAGGTGCCGGCCTCGGGAGCCTCGTAAGGCGCCAACTGGTTGGCGACCCAGGCATCGAAATCGGGGCGGGAGAGCACGATGGTCTCCATGCGCATGTAGGCGTGAGACAGACCACAGAACTCGGTGCACTGACCCGCATAGATGCCGGGCGTGTCGCCCTCGAGGCGCAGGAGGTGAACGCGTCCCGGCACACCGTCCTTCTTGCCGTTCAACTTCGGAATCCAGTACGAGTGGATCACGTCGCGACTCGTGATGCGCAACAGGACCTTGGTGTCCTCGGGGATCACGAGTTGACCGGAGGTGACGATCGGTTCGGCGATTCCGTAGGAGGCGTTGTCGCCCGTCGACGGATAGTCGTACTCCCACCACCACTGCTGACCCGTGACGTTGATGATCATCTCGGTGTCGTCGGTCTTGGCGAGGTCGAAGATCGTTCCGACCGTGGGAACCGCCACGCCAGCGAGGATGAGCACCGGGATCACGGTGAGTGTGATCTCCAAAGCCGGCTTGCCGTGGGTCTGCTCGGGAATGGCCTGACCCTTGTCGCGGTACCGAACGACCACCCACGCCATCGCGGCGATGACGATGAGACCGACGATGCCGGCCACCAGGAAGACGGGTTGCTGCAGGTCGTCGATCATCTTGGCGTTCGGACCGGCCGGCTGCCACGTGTCCTGCGGGGCGTCGTTGGCGCAACCGGCCAGCGCGAGCAGGACCGAACCGGAAAGCAGAGCGAGGGGCAAACGGCGGCGGGTCTTCATCGAATCTCCGGAGTTCTGGTTCTCACAGATTCGCACGGCTTCGTCTCGATTCTCCACGGCGCTCCGGTGACTCACGGCACCACCACCTCGATCCGACCCTCGACGCCCGGCACGGTGATCGAGTAGGGCTCGGTCGCGGCGAACGACGGTTGGGGAATGGTCACGGTGAACGACTGCTGTCCGCCCTTGTCGACGAGAAGCGTGCAGGCCTCGAGTTCGACGTCGCGGGTGACTCCGTCACCGAGGTCCTCGGTGACGGTTCCGTACTTCAGCACCATGCGTCGATAGCCGTCGTCCTCGTTCACGAACACCAACGTCGACGGGTTGGCTCGCTGCAGTGTCACCGACTGCTGCGGCCCGGAGAAGCCGTCGACCTCGGCGCTCAGGACTCCGCCACTCAGCGTGATGGTGGCGGCGATGCTGCTCTTGGATCCCACCGACCGGGCGGCCTTCTTGTCGGCGTAACCCTTCTCCTCGGTGCACTCGCGATGCGCGAAGTGATCCTCCTCGGCCGCGACGACGAGTTGCTCGCGCTCGCCGTCGAGGGCGGTGGCGACACCGGTGCCGGCCAACGCCACCAGGGCGACTCCGCAGATTCCGCCGACGACCTTGCGATTGAGGTTGGGCTTGAAGGCGATCAACGCACCGAAGGCCAACACCACGGCGCCGGCCAAGGCGAACAGCAGGGCGCCGGCATCCTTCGAGACGGTCAGCATGATGCGCGAGAACGACAGAACCACGACGGCCAGCAACAGAGCGCCGGCCACGGGCAACTCGAGCGGATGGACGATGTAGCCGCGAACGCGCTCGTTGTATTCGGCATCGCCCGACGAACGCTCGGCGTGGGCCTGCACCATCCACTCTCCGAGCATGGCGATGACGAGGGCGACCCCGACCTTGAAGATGCCGGGGTTCGACACCAATCCGACCACCACGACTCCGAACGACATCGCCGTTCCGATCGGCCACAGGCTGCGCCCCACCGGACGCTGATTGGCCGCCGATGAGGCGTGCTGCGCCACGTCGGTGGAGAGGACGTGCCCGTCGCGGGTGAACGATGCGATGGCACCGAAGAAGACGAGTGCGGTGGCCAGGAACAAGAGCGCGACCGAACCGATCGAACCGCCGTCGTTGGCGATGAACCAGAGGATGGCCGCGACGAGCGACCCTCCACCGAGGCCGTAGAGGAGTTTGGAACCTGTGGTGATCATCGGGTCGTCTCCGTCACTTCTGCACGTAGATCACAAACCACACCGCGCAGAACGCGGCGGTGAGGAAGTACCAATAGAGAGCGTGCGCCGAGAGGATCTCGGTGCCAGCCGAGCCGCGGGCCAGGAACCGGAAGGCGGCGACGACCGTGTAGACCAATCCCGCCACCAGCAACGCCGCGAACGTGGCGGTGGCCGCGTAGTACATCGAGTGGAAGGCTCCGTCGCGGGCCGCGACACCCATCTGCGTCCAGATGAACACCTGGGCGTTGAGTGCGGCGAGTCCGATCAGGAGCGACATGCCGAGGGCGATTCCGGTGTGCTGGCGATCGTTGCGCTTGGCCGCCCACACCGCCCACTGCGCCATGACGCACACCACGAAGAAGGCGACGAGCATCATGTTGGCGGCGACCTCGGGAACCTTGATCTGCTCGGGCATCCAGTCCTTGATGAATCCCACCTTGCCGCCCTCGCGCGTGGGCGAATCGGCGCGGAACTGGAGCCACACCGCGAGCATGCCGCCGATCAACATGGTGCCGATCACCGACGCGATGGCGGTGCCCACGAACACCTGACGGCGCGGTGCGGGCTGGGGAGCGGGGGGCAGGGCGAGCATCACGCGTCCTTCCGATCGTTCGACGATCCGTTGTTCGACTTGAGATCGGCGAGCGGATACTCCGATCCGACCACGGTCAGCGCGGCGAAGTTGTCGGCCGGAGGGGGCGACGAGGTGGCCCACTCGAGAGTGAGTCCATTCCACGGATCGTCGCCGGCCGCCTCACCGCTGGTGAAGCTGCGAACGGCGAGACCGGCGAACGCGAGCAACGACAACAGCATCAGGGCGAATCCGGCGGTCGCCAGAACGTTCCAGAGTTCCTGCGGTCCGTCGTAGGAGAATCCGTCGAGAACACCAGCGGGCTGATCGGCGAAACCGGCCACGAGGTAGGCCAACGACGACACGGCCGTGCCGGCGAAAGCCAGCAAGGCCAAGGGCAGGGCCGCCTTGTCCGGTATGCGACGTCCCCACAGTTTCGGACCCCAGTAGGCGATGGCCCCGAGCGCGAGGATCAACGAACCGAACGTGACCGCCACGTACGAGCCGGCCTCGAAGATGGATCCGATGAGGCCGGCGTCCTCGATGGTGAGGAGAACGTGCGACGCCGCGCCGAGCAGGAGCATCAACATTCCGAGCACCGCGAACACCCAGGGCGCGGTGAGCGACGGCTTGCCCCCCTTCAGGGCGAGCATCGTCAGACCGAGGACACCGAGCACCCCGAGGAGTGGCACGAGATTCAGAAGAGCGAACGGCAGAAGATCGCCGATCTTGTCGCCCAGTCCGTCGAGGAACGAGTCGCCGTCCCACGGAAGCGTGACGGGCGACTGGGTGACGGCGGCGTACACGCCGACTCCGACGAGACCGACCGCGACGTTGGCCGCCTGCCGGGGAACGATCCGCGAACCGGTGAGGGTGGGCACCGAATCGAGAACGAAACCGAGCAACGGGATGGCGAGCACGAGAGTGAACGGCTGGGAAAGCACCCAACCCACCCAGTCGGAGACACCCATGTTGCCGCCGAAGCCCTGGCGGGCGTACCGATGATCCACGTACACGTAGATGCTGGTGCCGATGAACACCGGCACGGTGAGCAACAAGGTCACCGCACCGACGAACGAGGACCACGCGAAGAACGGTGCGCGCAGGAGACCCATGCCGGGCGCGCGCGCCGTCAGAGCCGTCGTCGCCACCGACGTGGCGACCATCAGCACACCGACCGCGAGAGCCACGGTCGCGGCGAGATACAGGTCGACCATGTTCGACTCGCCACCACCGGGACCACCGTTGCCGATGATCGAGGCCACGGCCAGACCGAGACCCACGAGCCACGTCCAGAAGCCGGTGGCCGCGAGACGCGGAAAGGCGATCGCTCGCGAGCCGAACTGCAACGGAGCGACGGCAACCACCAAACCGAGAACGAGCGGCGCCACTCCACCGAGAGTCAAGAGCAGTCGGGCGGCCGACAGAACCTGGGTCGCGCTGTCGGCGTCGAGAATCTGATAGCCGTCGGCTGCGATCCGTTCGAAGGCGACCAGAACGGCGAGGACGAGTCCGCCGAGCGCCCCCACGATGCCGGAGCCGATGAACAGGCGGCCGACCACTTTGTGGTCGGCCGAGGTGAGCCAGGTCAGCACGGCCGACGGTTGACCGGTCGTTCCGGACTGCTGTGTTCCGGAGTGGTGCGTGTCGATGGAAGTCATTCGCGCTTGCTCGCTTCACCCGGGGCGCGGAACGCCCCGGATCGGGTTCGAAAGGGAGGGTCGGAAACCAAACTCTCGGAGGAGATTACTTACTTTGACCTGCGCAGACAGAATTCCCCGGGGCCGTCGGCCAACCGCGAACGGGTGTCACACCCCGTGTCGGACGAGCACATCGACCGCGAGGGCGGCGAACAGCAGGGTGACGTACGAGATCGAGAAGCCGAAGAGTCGCATCGCCGAGGACGACGTGGATGCCGGGGACGACGAGGGTGACTCGACGGGGGCGGCGGCCTGTCGTCCCAGAACGACCGTGCCGACCACGAAGATCCCGCCCAGCACCACGGCCGACAGCAGGTAGATCAGCCCCAGGTCGGCGACGGGGGCCAGAACCACGGTGACCCCGGTGAGGACGACCGTGTAGATGGTCATGTGCCGGATGGTCTCGGCGACCGGTACCACCGCTGGGAGCATGGGTACCGAGGCGGCCCGGTAGTCGTCGGCGTGGCGGATCGCCAGGGCCCAGAAATGGGGTGGGGTCCAGAGGAAGATGGCGAGGAACAGCACGAGGGGCGCCCAGTCGAGCGAGTTCTGCACCGCCGCCCACCCGACCAGCACCGGAACCGCCCCGGCGGCCCCACCGATAACGATGTTCTGCCTGCTCGTGCGCTTAAGCCAGAGGGTGTACACGAACACGTAGAAGAGCGTGGCCGACAAGGCCAGGATCGCCGACAACAGGTTGGCGCCCCACCACAGCACACCGAAGGCGGCCACCTCCAGCGCCACCGCGAACACCAACGCGCCCCGCACCGACACCAAGCCGGTCACGAGCGGCCGGTTCTTCGTGCGCTCCATCAACTGGTCGATGTCGCGGTCGACCACCATGTTGAACGCGTTGGCCCCGCCGGCGGCCAGCGAACCACCGAGCAGGGTCACGAGGACCAGGCCCCACGACGGCCAACCACTCTCGGCCAACACCATGGTCGGCACCGTGGTGATGAGAAGCAACTCGATGATCCGTGGTTTGGTGAGAGCGATGTAACCACCCACCACCGAACGCGGAGCACGACGGGGTCCGTGCGCCGACACCCCTCCACGACCGCCGCGAGCGGGAGCGAGGCGGGACGGAACCAGGGGACGCGAACCAACGGACATTCGACTCGATGGTACGAGGGTGCGAAACACCACACCAACCGCGACAATGACGTGGTGGACACACCGGTCGCACCACGGGCCGCGGGCCCCCAGACGATCGAACGACCCGAGGTCGATTCCGACACCTCCGTCGCGCCCGATCATCCGTGGGTGGTGATCGTCTGGAACGACCCCATCAACCTCATGAGTTGGGTGACCTTCGTGTTCCAGAAACTCTTCGGATACTCCCTCGAGCGGGCCACCGAGTTGATGCTCGACGTGCATCACAAGGGTCGTGCCGTGGTGAGCAGCGGCAATCGGGAGAAAGCCGAGATGGACGTGTTCCGCCTGCACGAACACGGTCTGTGGGCGACCATGGAAAAAGACGGCGTCGAGGGCGACTCCTGACGTGCCGCGCCGCGTGCCCATCCGTCGGGTCCCGGGCGGATTCCGATTCGGCATCGAGGCCGACGAGCTGCTCCTGGTTCGCCGCTTGGTGGGCGAGGTGCGTCAGTTGCTCGAATCGCTCGAGCCCGGTGACGCCAAGATGCGACGGCTCTTCCCCCCGGCCTACACGGACGACGACGAGAAGAACGCCGAATACCACCGGCTCATGCGCGACGAACTGGTGGCCAGTCGAGTGGCCGACCTCGCCCTGGTCGACGAACTGTTGGCCGACGCCGACCACGTGTTCGACGCCGGTCGAGTCGAGGCGCTCGCACGCAGCGTGAACTCGGTCCGGCTGGTTCTCGGTTCGTTGCTGGGTCTCGACGACGAGGACGACGATCACGAGCGCCTCGCCGGTCGGCCCGAGTACGAGCTCTACCAATTCCTCTCGTGGGTCCTCGACGGGGCGGTCGACGCCCTCATGCCGGGCTGACCGGCGACGATCGTTCGGCCCACCCCGGTGGCGTTGCCGAGGTCGGTTGCTAGGATTCCCCACGCTCTCAACAGGACGAGTGCCCAGCCCCCATCGTCTAGTGGCCTAGGACACCACCCTTTCAAGGTGGCGGCACGGGTTCGAATCCCGTTGGGGGTGCGAGCGATCACTTCGCTCCCGAATACCCACATAACGATCACCCTTGCGGTGATCGCCCGAACAGAAATGCCGAAGTAATGCCGAATAGGTCGGTGCGAGGTCCGAAGCACCGACACTGCACGAATGGTCTCGTGGTGAAGTTGGAGTTCACGCCGGCCTGTCAAGCCGGAGGTCGCGGGTTCGAGTCCCGTCGGGACCGCCAGTGCGCGTGGTGAGAACCGGGCGCACACGGTCGAGTAGCTCAGTCGGCAGAGCGTCCGCCTGAAAAGCGGAAGGTCACCGGATCGACGCCGGTCTCGACCACCATCGCGCGGTCAGTGACGACCGCGAACCTCGCGCAACAGGAACTCCTGAGCCGCGGTCGCCACGTGCACCCCGTCCTCGTTGAACACGTGCCCGATGGCGAGTCCCCGACTGTTGGTGAGCGAATGACACGTGAAGTCGTGCAGGTGCCACCGATCGGCCTCCATCGGACGATGGAACCAGATGGTGTGGTCGAGACTCGCTCCGTAGTAGTTGCCGTGCGGATCGGGGTCGACGGCGCGCACCGGATGGGTTCGGTCGACGGCTTCCGACGGCAGATCGTCCGACAGGTAGGTGAAGGCGCACCGATGCAGGAGTTGGGACGATGCGTCGCTCGGATCCCCCATCGGCTCGATGATGCGGAACCAACTCATGCTCCGACCACGGCCCTCGCGTCCGTCGTCGGGCATCGCCGACGGTTCGATGGCCCGCCGATCGAACACATCCGACCACGACGAGTTGTCGATCCGATCCGGTCGCGGAACGTCGACGGGAAATCGGACGGTCTGAATGTCGGGTGACTCCTCGGGCACCTGGAAACTGGCCTCGAGGTTCAGGATCGCGCCGACGGTCTGACGCGCGACCACGCGTCGGGTGCAGAAGCTTCGACCGTTGCGGATGCGGTCGACCTCGTAACGCACCGGTTCGGACGGGTCGCCACGCCGAATGAAGTAGGCGCGCAACGAATGCGGCTCCATGGACGGTTCGACGGTGGCGGCCGCCGCCCGCAACGCCTGGGCGACGATGTGTCCGCCGTAGAGCCCACCCCACGGATACCGACGGCCGGCACCGACGTACGTGTCGGGGCCGTGCTCCTGCAGAGCGAACAGTTCGGCGATGGTCACGTCGACAGGTTAGGGATGACGACGCCGTCACGAACCGTGAACGATGACCACCGGACCCCGGCTACGGTGGGCGACCCCCACCGCGGTGCTGCCGAGCAGAACCGCGGCCAGCAGGCTGTGACTCTTCGAGGCCACGACCACGATGTCGCGCGGCCCGGCGAACTCGGCGAGCGAATCGGCCGCCGAACCCTCGAGCACGTCGGTCTCGATGTGGACTCCGTGTCCGCCCTGCAGCCGTGTTCGCTCGCGCCGCACCAGATCCTTGGCGTCGCGAAGCACGGCGAGTCGCAACTCCTCCACGTCCGGACCCATCATCATCTCGGCTTCCGGAATCGCCGCCTGGTACGGGTAGTGCCAGGCGGTGACGATCTCCAATGGTCGATGCAGGCAACGCGCGAGAGCGAGAGCCCAGTCGGCCGCGGCCGACGACCGCGACGAACCATCGACACCCACCACCACTCGACCGGCCTCGGCGCGATCACTGGACTCGGGAACGAGCATCACCGGTCGCTTGGCTCGATGAGCCACCGCGTAACTCACCGACCCCATCAGCAACCCTTGCGCCGAGCCGACCCCTCGGGTTCCGAGAACGATCATCGAAACGTCGTCGGAGGCCTTCAGCAACGAGGGTCCCGGCGCCCCCTGATCGAGGAAGGTCTCGATCTCCAGACCCGGATGGGTTTCTTTCACCCGTCGCGCGACCGTCTCCAACAGTTCGCGGTGCTTCACGTCGATCTCGTGCACCTCCTGCGAGGTCAGCACCGGAGCGAGATAGCCCGCGGTGGCTCCCACGCCGACGAGCATGGGCAACGAGTAACTGGTGAGTATCCGAAGCTTGCGCTCGGTGGCCCGGGCCACGTCGGCGGCCCAGAAGACCGCCTTCTCCGAGTTGACGGATCCGTCGTAGCCGACGAGTACCGGACGGGCGTCGCCCGCCGACCGGTCGGCGGGATGCGTCTCGCTCATGACCCGATCCTGGGTCGGCGGTCACCGAACCGACAGGGTCCGAAGTCCCCACCGTGGGGGCACTTCGACCCTGACCGCGACGTCGCTCAGGTGCCGTATCCGAAACCGAGATCCGGTGCGGTGAGCATCGGCACGAAAGGGATTCCCCTCTCGGCGGCCATCGCCGCACACGTACCGCCCCGATCGACGATCACCGTGATCATCACCGGCACCGCACCGAAGGCCACGATCGCATCGACGGCTTCCATGATGCTGGTACCGCGCGTCACCGTGTCCTCGGTGACGACCACCCGATCTCCCGGGCGCAACGCGCCCGCCACCCGACCCGTGACGCCGTGATCCTTGGCTTCCTTGCGCACCGAGAAACTGCGCAACTCGCGTCCCCGGGTCGCGGCCACCGCGGCGACTCCGTAGGCCACCGGGTCGGCGCCCATCGTGAGACCGCCGATCGCCACCGCATCTTCGGGAACGATCGACAACGCCACGTCGGCCACGAGAAGGATTCCGTCGGGGCGACACGCGGTCTGCTTGGTGTCGAGGAACCACGAACTCTTCGCTCCGGACTTCAACGTGAAGTCACCGGTCTTCAGGGAATGCGCGAGAACGTGCTCGCGCAGCGCGTGTCGAGCGGGATCGAGGGAGGGAAGTTCGGTCACGACACGATTCTCACACGTCGGTCCGTCACACCCGCACGGAATCGAGCCGGTCGAACACCCGACCGATGTGCACGAGCGACCGCCCGAGATCGAAAGCGCCGTCCAGCACGTCGGCGGGAATCGACTTGGTGCGAGGGTCGGACTCGATGACGGACCGGAACGAGATCCTCTTCGACCACGCCGAGGCCGACGCGTCCTGCACGATCCGATAGGCCTCGTCGCGCGACAGACCGGACTGCACCAGCGCCAGCAACACCGGCTGACTGAACACCAGGCCGTGGGTGGATTCGAGATTCTCGAGCATTCGCTCCGGAAACACCTGCAAACCCTCGAGAAGTCGACGCGAACGACGCAACACGTAGTGGGCGAGCATCGACGAGTCGGGAATGACGATGCGCTCGACGGAACTGTGCGAGATGTCGCGTTCGTGCCACAGAGCGACGTCCTGCAGGCCGGCCTGCAGGTTTCCCCGCAACACCCGAGCCAGACCACTGATGGTCTCGGCCGAGATCGGGTTGCGCTTGTGCGGCATCGCCGACGAACCCTTCTGGCCCGGCTTGAAACCCTCCTCCACCTCGCGCACCTCGGTTCGCTGCAGATGACGCAGTTCGACCGCGATCATCTCGCACGTCGCTCCGACCGATGCGCAGGCCCAGAGGTATTCGGCGTGACGATCACGAGCGATCACCTGGGTGGCGGGCACCGCGCGCAGACCGAGCGCGTCGGCGACCCGCTGCTCGACCTCCGGGTCGATGTTCGAATAGGTGCCCACCGCGCCCGACAACTTGCACACGGCCACCGTCTCGCGAGCCCGTTCGAGTCGCGCGCGGTCGCGATCGAGTTGCAGAGCCCACAACGCCAACTTGGTGCCGAAGGTGGTCGGTTCGGCGTGCACACCGTGCGTACGGCCGATCATCACGGTGTCGCGGTGGCGCCTCGCCATCGACACGACCGTCCGGATCAGATCGTCGATCGACGAAACGAGCAACTCCGCCGCGTCGCGCATCATCCAGCACCACGCGGTGTCGACCACGTCGCTCGAGGTGAGGCCGTAGTGGATCCACGAGCCGGCCGGTGCCCCGATCGCATCCTGCACCACGTCGACGAACGCCGCGACGTCGTGATCGGTGACCGCTTCCCTCGCGAGAACGGCCTCGATGAAGGCCGAATCCACGACGGGAGCCGCCGCGCGACAACGATCGGCGTCGGAACCCGGCACCACCCCGATGGCCGCATGAGCCTCGGTCGCCAACAACTCGATCTCGAGCCATCGCGAGTACTTCGACTCGTCGCCGAACACGGATTCCATCTCGGGTAGCGCGTACCTCGGAATCATTCCGTCACCTCCACATCACGACGTCGTCGCGCTCCGGTCCCACGCCGACGATCCGAACCGGTGTGCCCGTACGGGCCTCGACCAACTCGACGAAGCGACGCGCGGCGGCGGGCAGATCCGACACCGAGCGGCACTCGCGCAGGGAGGTCTTCCAGCCGGGGAGCGTCTCGTACACCGGCACGACTCTCGCCAACACGTCGCTGCGGTCCGGATAGCCAACGAGACGTCGGCCGTCCAGTTCGTAACCGACGCACACCTTCACTTCGTCGAAGTCGTCGAGCACGTCGAGTTTGGTGAGGGCGAACTCGGTGAGGGTGTTCACGCGCACCGCGTGACGCAGCATCACGCAATCCAGCCAGCCGGGTCGACGACGACGACCGGTGACGGTGCCGAACTCGCGACCGATGTCGACCAGCCGATCACCGTCGTCGTCGAGCAACTCGGTGGGAAACGGACCCGATCCGACCCGGGTCGTGTAGGCCTTGGTGATGCCCACGATGCGATCGAGCAGGCGCGGGCCGAGCCCGCTACCCGCACTGGCTCCACCGGCCGTGGGATTCGACGACGTCACGTAGGGATACGTGCCGTGATCGATGTCGAGGAACGTGGCCTGCGCGCCCTCCAACAACACTGCTTCGCCGCGCTCCACCGCATCGTGCAGCAGATTGACGGTGTCGGCGACGTGAGGGGCGAGACGGCGACCGAGGGCGGTGTAGGTGGCCACCACCTCGTCGACGTCGACGGTCCGGCCGCCCTGTCGCTCGATGTTCTCGTTCTCGGCGAGTGCCCGATCGCGCAGCGCGTCGGCGAAAGCCACCCGATCGAGCACCGCTCCCGCGCGGATTCCCGAACGTCGCGCCTTGTCGGCGTATGCCGGACCGATTCCCTTCAACGTCGTGCCGATGCTACTGGGACCGAGACTCGACTCGGAGAGCCGGTCGAGTTCCTGATGCCACGGGAAGATGAGGTGAGCCTGACTCGACACCCGCAACCGATCGCACGAAATCCCGCGCGCCTCGAGTCGATCGATCTCGGAGAAGAGGGTCACCATGTCGACCACGACTCCGTTGCCGATCACCGGTGTCACGTGCTCGTACAGGACACCCGACGGCGTGAGTTGCAGGGCGTACTTCTCGGAGCCGACGACAACGGTGTGTCCCGCGTTGTGTCCGCCCTGATAGCGAGCGACGACCGAATGATCGCGCGCGAGCAGGTCGATGACCTTGGCCTTGCCCTCGTCACCCCATTGGGCGCCGACGACGACGGTGACTGACATGGACACGCTCCTAACCGTGGGGAACGTACCTCGACTCTACTCGCGTCACGGGCCGAAAGGTCACGATTGCGTCACGAATGGAGAACGATCTCGCCATCCCGCACGTCGACGAAGATGGTTCCGTCCTCGCCGACCTTGCCCTCGAGGATCAGCACCGACGCGTTGTCGCCGATCACCCGCTGGATGACCCGCTTCAGCGGTCGCGCACCGAAGGTTGGGTCGTAGCCCTCGCTCGCCAATCGCCTCATGGCCTCGGGGGTGACGTCGAGGGTGATGCGTCGGGTGGCCAGACGCTGACGCAACTTCTCCACCTGGATCTCGACGATCGACCGGAGATCCTCCTCGGTGAGGGCACGGAATCTGATGATCTCATCGATCCGGTTCACGAACTCGGGCTTGAAGTACTCGATGGGTTCACCCGGGAGATTCGAGGTCATCACGACCACGACGTTCGTGAAGTCGACCGTGCGGCCCTGACCGTCGGTGAGGCGTCCGTCGTCGAGCACCTGCAGGAGGATGTTGAAGACGTCGGGATGCGCCTTCTCGATCTCGTCGAGCAGCACCACGCTGTACGGACGTCGCCGAACGGCCTCGGTCAACTGACCACCCTCGTCGTAGCCCACGTAGCCGGGAGGCGCCCCGACCAGACGCGACACGGAATGCTTCTCCATGTACTCGCCCATGTCGATGCGCACCATCGCCCGCTCGTCGTCGAACAAGAACTCGGCCACCGCTCGCGCGAGTTCGGTCTTGCCGACGCCCGTCGGGCCGAGGAACAAGAAGGACCCGATCGGACGATTCGGGTCGGACAAGCCGGCTCGACTTCGACGAATGGCGTTCGACACGGCGGTGACCGCCTCGTCCTGACCGATCACGCGACGGTGCAACAGTTCCTCGAGGTGGACGAGTTTGGCCATCTCGCCCTCCATGAGGCGCGTGACCGGGACCCCGGTCCACTTGCTCACCACCTCGGCGATGTCCTCGGCATCGACCTCCTCTTTCAGCATGCGCTGCTTCGACTGCAGACCGTCGAGGTGCAACGTCGCGTCGGTGATCCGGGTTTCGAGTTCGGGGATGCGTCCGTACCGGATCTCCGAGGCCTTCTGATAGTCGCCGGCCTTCTCGGCGTTGTCGGCGGTCACCCTCATCTGCTCGAGTTCTTCCTTCAGGTTCTGGATCGCGAGAATCGCGTCCTTCTCCTGCTGCCAGTGCTCCCGCATCACGCCGGACTCGTTCTTCAGGATCACGAGTTCGTCGTCGAGGGCTCCCAGTCGTTCGCGCGACGCCTGATCGGTCTCCTTCTCGAGAGCGACCTTCTCGATCTCCAGTTGCATGATGCGACGTTCGATGACGTCGATCTCGGTGGGCAGGGAGTCGATCTCGATGCGCAACTTGCTGGCGGCCTCGTCGACGAGGTCGATGGCCTTGTCGGGCAGGAAGCGGTTGGTGAGGTAGCGATTCGAGAGCACCGCGGCGCTCACCAACGCCGAGTCCTGGATGCGCACACCGTGGTGCACCTCGTACCGTTCCTTCAGACCGCGAAGGATCGCGATCGAGTCCTCGACCGAGGGTTCTCCCACGTACACCTGCTGGAACCGACGCTCGAGTGCGGGGTCCTTCTCGACGTACTTGCGATACTCGTCGAGCGTGGTGGCACCGATCATCCGCAACTCGCCACGCGCCAGCATCGGCTTGATCATGTTTCCGGCGTCCATCGCGCCTTCGGCACCACCGGCACCGACGATGGTGTGCAGTTCGTCGACGAAGGTGACGACCTCGCCCGCGGAATCGGTGATCTCCTTCAACACCGCCTTCAGTCGCTCCTCGAACTCTCCGCGGTACTTCGCCCCGGCCAACAACGCCGCGATGTCGAGCGAGATCAGGCGCTTGTTCTTCAGACCCTCGGGGACGTCGCCGTCGGCGATGCGCCGCGCGAGTCCCTCGACGATCGCCGTCTTGCCGACTCCCGGCTCGCCGATGAGGACCGGGTTGTTCTTGGTGCGCCGACTGAGCACCTGGATCACGCGCCGGATCTCGTCGTCGCGACCGATGACGGGATCGATCTTTCCGTCCCGGGCCTTCTTGGTGAGATCCTGCCCGTACTTCTCGAGGGCCTGGAACTGATCCTCGGGGTTCTGGCTGGTGACGCGATGGCTGCCACGCACGTCGCGCAACGCCTGCAGCAATTCCTCGCTGCCGATGCCGAGTCGTTGGTTCATCGCCAGGAGCAGATGCTCGACCGACAAGAAGTCGTCCTTGAAGTCCTTGCGGAAGCGCTCGGCGTTGGCGAACACGTTGTTGAGTTCGCGATTCATGTGCGGCTCGCCGCCGCCGTAGGCCTTCGGCAACTTGGCCACCGCCTCGTCGGCCTGATTGCGCACCATGAGAGGTGCCAGTCCGAGCTTGGCGAGGACCGGCGGCACGATGGTGTCGTCCTGCCGCATCATCGCCGCCAGCACGTGGTCGGGAGTGAGTTCGGGATTCGACAGCGACTTGGCCTGTTCGAGAGCGGCCGACACCGCTTCCTGGGTCTTCAGGGTCCACTGCTTGGGATTGATGGCCATGATGGTTACCTCCGGTTCACGGGCGGCCCTCGCGGGTCGCGGTCGGGATCCCCCCGGATCCACCGACGGTCGAGAGCGACGTCAACCAATGACGCGCCGCATCCGACAGCTCGGCGATCTTCTTGTACTCGGCGACGTCCGCCGGCAGATTCGCCAGTGCGTCGGCCAGCCGCCCGGCGTCCTCCGGTCGATCGACCAGATGACGCAACGGACGAATGTGGGTGCGAATCGTGAAGAGCACGCACGACTCGAAACGGCGGATGGTCTCGCGCTCGACCCGCATGAAGAGTCGGTCGGCGACGTCCGGTGCCCCCACCTCGGGGATGGGGGGTGGCTCGGACGCCGTGCCGTCGACCGCCTGGTACAGATCGTCGGTGTCGAGCACTCCCCACCCGAGCCTCCAGTACGGACGCTCGACGGACAGGCGATCGAAGAAGTCGTCGATGGGTCGTTCCAGTTGCTCGTTCAGTTGGGCCACGGGAGCGTGCACCTCGCTCATCGACAGACCGAGCTTCGACCGCAGATCCCAACGATTCGGGAAGCACACCGTGCCGCCGCCGAAGATCAGTCGGCCACGTTCGTCGGGCACCAGAATCGCCATGTCCTCCTGCACCAGTCGACCGGCGATGGACAACGGGTGCTCGTTCCATCGTCCGTCGACTCCCGGGACGAGCGGATGAGTCTCGCCGCGACGACGATTGACGACGGTGTCGCCGACGCGCTCGAACCACTCCGGGACGTGGGTCACCAGATGGTCGACCAGTTCCGACAGAACCTCGGCGCCGGCCTTCTCGGTTCCGGGCAACACCGAGACCACCGTCTCGGGATGGGACGACATCACCTCGGCTTTGCGATCCATCTCGTGGTCGTAGTCGTCACCGATCTGGATCCATTCGGCGACCTCGAGCGGCCGCAACGCGAGGCGCCACCGGAACGTGCCCGCCACCCAGGGCTGGTACTCGGGAATCGAACGCGCGTTCACGGCCGCCTCCGTCGATCGGGACGCAGCACGGGAGCAACCTCTCCGTACACGGCGATTCCCTGACGAAGCGGAACGAGTCCTCCCCGCGGTGAACGCACCGTGTTCGGATCGACCGCCTCGATGGCTTGTGCGGCCAGCAACCGCAGACGGTCGACTTCGTCGCGCAAGCGCGCCACTTCGGCTTCGAGCGACATCACCCGACGGATGCCCTCCACGTTCATTCCCTCGGCGGTGAGTTCGGCGATGCGCCGCAGGCGCGAGATGTCGGCGTCGGTGTATCGACGATCGCCGCCCGATGTGCGCGCCGGTTGCAGGAGACCACGGCGTTCGTAGATACGAAGGGTTTGGGGGTGCATACCCGCCAATTGCGCCGCCACCGAGATCACGTACCAATGAGGGGGCTCCGACTTGCGACGAGGCACGATCAACCTCCCTGTCCGAACAGATGAGCACGCGGATCGGCGGGAATCGCGCGCGCCACGGCCTCCACCGCGGTGCGTTGCGCATCGTCGAGATCGGTGGGCACGCTCACTTCGACGGTGACGATGAGGTCGCCCTTGGTCTTCGTCGTGGCGATGCCACGACCCTTCACGCGGTGACGGGTTCCGCTCTGGGTACCCGGCTTCAGTCGCAACGTGACCCGATCGCCCTCGAGGGTCGGCACATCGATGTCGGCTCCGAGGGTCGCCTCGAAGAACGTGATCGGAACCTTGACGGTGAGGTTGTCTCCGTCGCGACCGAAGAGGGTGTGGGCGGTCACGTGGCAGACGATGAACAGGTCGCCGGCGGGTCCGCCGTTGGTTCCCGGTGTCCCCTTGCCGGCGAGGCGGATGCGCTGACCATTCGACACACCGGCGGGCACGCGCACCTTCACCTCGCGGTTGCGACGTTCGATGCCGGTACCCCGACAGGTCTTGCACGGATCGTCGATCACCGTTCCGCGGCCGCCGCAACGGGTGCACGGACTGGCGAACGAGAAGAAGCCCTGGTTGTCGTCGACCTGACCGCGGCCGGAACACGCCGGGCACGTTCGCGCGGAGGAACCGGGATGCGCGCCCGAGCCGCTGCAGGTTCCGCATCGATCGTCGCTCGTGAGATGCACCGTGGTCGTCGCGCCGAGGGCCGCCTCGGTGAACTCGAGCATCAACTGCGCCTCGAGGTCGGATCCCCGACGAGGGCCGACTCCGCCACGACCGGCACCACCCCGTCCCTTTCCGCCTCCGAACATGCGGAACAGGTCCTCGAACGATCCCGTGTCGCCACCGACGGTGAAGCGCATGCCACCCATGCCACCGCCCGCGCCTCCCATCGGGCCGAGTCGTCGAACCTCGTCGTATTCGCGACGCTTCTCGTCGTCGGACAACACGTCGTAGGCCGCCGAGATCTCCTTGAAGCGCTCCTCGGCCGCGGCGTCACCGGGCTTGGCGTCGGGATGGTTCTCGCGAGCGAGTTTGCGGTACGCCTTGGTGATGTCCTTGGCCGGGGCATCCTTCTGAACGCCGAGAATCGCGTAGTAGTCCTTCTCGAACCATTCACGTTGCGCGGTCATCGTCTTGCCCTCCCCTCGATCACCATCGCCGGATGCTCACGCGACCCGCGGTTCCCTCGCGCCCGGATCGACGCACGAGGGAACGCCGATCTGCCGTCAGCCCTTCACCTTCACCATCGCCGGACGCAGGACGCGTCCCTTCCACTGATAACCCGAGCGCAGAACGTCGAGGACCACGGTCTCGCCGGTGCCGTCACCCTCCTCGTGGAGAACCGCCTCGGCGAGCGCGGGATCGAACGGCTTGCCCGCCAGATCGAGCGACTCGAGACCCTGCTTGCGAAGTTCGACGAGCAGGAGATTGAACAACGGCTCGACCTCGGCCGGGTGCGCGACGTAGGCCGCCTCGCACGCGTCGAGGACGGGCAGGAGCGCCTCGGCCAGCCGGCCGGTGGCGCGTTCGACCTCGTCGGTCAGTTGGCTCGAGACTCGCTTTCGGTAGTTCTCGAAGTCGGCCTGCAGACGTTGTGCGATGTCGCGGAACGAATCGCGCTCGGCGAGCAGCGCCTCGATGTCGTACTCGGCGACCTCGGCCGGGTCGCTCGTCTCGATGATCCCGTCCACCGCGACCGACGGGTCGCTCTCGGCGGCGGGATCGGACGACGCGGTCGAGGCGTCGTCCACCATGTCGGCGTCCATGGGTCAGCGCCTCACTTGTCGCCGTCGACGATCTCGGCGTCGACGATTTCGTCGTCGTTCGGGGTCGGCTGGCCGGAGGCCGACGTGCCGGTGGCGTTGGCGTCGCGAGCCGCCGTTTCGTAGAGCTTCTGGCTGAAGGCTTGGCTGGCGGTCATCAGAGCCTCGGTGGCCGCCTTGATCGACGCGGTGTCGTTGCCTTCGAGAGCCTTCTTCAGGTCGGCCAACGGAGTCTCGACGGCGGCCTTCTCGTCGGCCGACACCTTGTCACCCTGCTCGCGGAGCACCTTCTCGGTCTGGTACACGAGCGAGTCGGCGTTGTTACGAACTTCGGCTTCCTCGCGTCGCTGACGATCCTCCTCGGCGTGAGCCTCGGCATCCTTCACCATCTTGTCGATGTCGTCCTTCGAGAGGGTCGACTGACCACTGATGGTCATCGACTGTTCCTTGCTGGTGGCACGATCCTTGGCACTCACGTGCACGATGCCGTTGGCGTCGATGTCGAAGGTGACCTCGATCTGCGGCACGCCCCGCGGAGCCGGGGGCAGGTCGACCAGTTGGAACTTGCCGAGGGTCTTGTTGTAGGACGCCATCTCGCGTTCGCCCTGCAGCACGTGGATCTCGACCGACGGCTGCATGTCCTCGGCGGTGGTGAACACCTCGGTGCGCTTGGTCGGGATGGTGGTGTTGCGCTCGATGAGCTTGGTCATCACACCACCCTTGGTCTCGATGCCGAGCGACAGCGGGGTGACGTCGAGCAGGAGAACGTCCTTCACGTCGCCCTTCAGCACGCCGGCCTGGATCGCGGCACCGACGGCGACCACCTCGTCGGGGTTCACCGTCTTGTTGGGTTCCTTGTCGGTGAGCGACACGACGAGTTCCTGCACGGCCGGCATGCGGGTGGAACCGCCCACCAGGATGACGTGGTTGATCTGACCCTTGGTGAGACCGGCGTCCTTGATCGCCTGCTCGAACGGAATACGGCAACGTTCGATGAGATCGGCGGTCATTTCTTGGAACTTCGATCGCGACAGCGTCTCGTCGAGATGGAGCGGACCCTCGGGCGTGGCGGTGATGAACGGAAGATTGATCTGCGTCTGCTGCACCTGACTGAGTTCGATCTTGGCCTTCTCGGCGGCCTCCTTCAGTCGTTGCGTCGCCATGCGGTCGTTGCCGAGATCGACACCGTGAGCAGCCTTGAACTGGGCCACCAACCAGTCGATGACCCGCTGGTCCCAATCGTCACCGCCGAGATTGGTGTCGCCGTGGGTGCTCTTCACCTCGAACACGCCGTCGCCGATCTCGAGCACCGACACGTCGAAGGTTCCGCCGCCCAGGTCGAACACGAGAACGGTCTCGTCCTCGCTGCCCTTCTCGAGTCCGTAGGCGAGAGCCGCCGCGGTGGGCTCGTTGATGATGCGCAGCACCTCGAGACCGGCGATCTGACCGGCCTCCTTGGTGGCGGTGCGCTGCGCGTCGTCGAAGTAGGCCGGCACCGTGATGACCGCTTGGGTGACGGTGTCGCCGAGGTAGGCCTCGGCGTCGCGCTTCAACTTCATGAGCGTGCGGGCACTGATCTCCTGCGGCGTGTACTGCTTGCCATCGATCGACTCGCTCTTCCACGCCGTTCCGACGTGGCGCTTGATCGAGCGGAAGGTGCGATCGGGGTTGGTGATCGCCTGACGCTTGGCGACCTCGCCCACCAGAACCTCGCCGGCCTTGGAGAAGGCCACGACCGACGGAGTGGTGCGGGCTCCTTCGGAGTTGGGGATGACGACGGGGTCGCCGGCCTCCAGCACCGAGACGACCGAGTTGGTGGTTCCGAGGTCGATTCCGACGGCCTTGGGCATGATGCTGAACCTCTTCGTTGATCCCGGAGGGCCGACCCGCCGGGGCTGTCTGTTGAACTTCGTGGACCAAATGTGATGTCGACACTCGGTGGTGTCGACGAACAATTGGTCCGACGCAGATTCCCCGGGGGGATGCGGAACCTGCGTCGGCTCGTGTCAAGTTAGCCCGGCCAATGGAGTGTCGCAACCCGGAAAGAAAAGATCCTGAGTCATCTTGACTCAGGATCTTGACCCTCCTCGAGGGAGTTTGTTCTGAGAACGTTCTCAACAGGGCAGGTTGAAGTCCTTGGCCGAGCTCACGGTCCTGCCCGATTTGTCGGTGGCAACAACCGTGATCCGGTCGACGGCTCCGGCCACATTGACGGCCGACCACTCATTCCCAGCCCCGGTATCCGGGCCGAGGAAGGTCATCCTGGTCTCCAATTCGGCGCCCTCGTCGTTGGCCCGCTTCACCACCACGCGGTTGATGTCGGACGACCCCTTGTTCACGGTGGCGTTGACCCGAAGTCCACGATTCAGACAATCGACCTTGACGTCGCCGATCGTGGGGGACGCCGCCGGAGCCTGGGTGGTCGCCGCGACGGTGGCCGGGGCCTGGGTGGTCACGGCGGCGGCGGCCGGGGCCTGGGTGGTCACGGCGGCGGCGGCCGGGGCCTGGGTGGTCACGGCGGCGGCGGCCGGGGCCTGGGTGGTCACGGCGGCGGCGGCCGGGGCCTGGGTGGTCACGGCGGCGGCCGGGGCCTGGGTGGTCACGGCGGCCTCCTGCGATGCCGTGCCTTCTGAATCCGTCTCGGCACCACCCGTCGACTCGACATCCGCCGGGGACGTTCCGGTCGCATCGGATCCGGATGAGTCCGACCCGCATGCGACGAGGGACACCAGGGCGAGGCCCAGGACGACCGAAACTTTCGGGAACTTCTTCATGGTGGGCTCTCCCCTTTCAGGACGGTTTCCGAGGGCGCTTGTCCCGCCCCCTTCCTCCTAACCTACGGGGCGCCCACCCGAATCACGACCCACCGCCCATCCGAATCTTTCTGACAGACTTTTCGCATGGGATCCCACGATCTGGTCATCCGCAACGCCCGCCTGGTCGACGGTACGGGGGCCCCCGCCCGTGACGGGGTCGACATCGCCGTGGTCGGTGGGGTGATCACCGAGGTGGCCCCCGGGTTGTCCGGACGTGGTCGACGCGAGATCGACGCCTCGGGTCTGGTGGTGACACCCGGCTTCGTCGACATCCACACGCACTTCGACGGACAAGCCACCTGGGATCCTGTGCTCGCACCATCGAGCATCCACGGCGTGACGTCGATCGCCATGGGCAACTGCGGGGTCGGCTTCGCTCCGGCCCGCCCGACCCCCGAACAGCACGCGTGGTTGATCGGAATGCTCGAGGGTGTCGAGGACATTCCCGGAACGGCCCTTGCCGAGGGACTCACCTGGGATTGGGAAACCTTCCCGGACTATCTGGATGCACTCGATCGACGGTCGTACTCGATCGACGTGGCGTCGCACGTGGCGCACGCTCCATTGCGGGCCTACGTGATGGGCGAACGAGGCGCCGATCCGAACGAGGCCCCCACCGTCGACGAGTTGGCCACGATGGCCCGACTGGTGCGCGAAGGGGTGGAGGCCGGGGCGGTCGGTTTCTCCACCAGCCGCACCTACATCCACAAGACCAAGGACGGCGCTCCCCTCGGCACTCGCTTCAGTTCCGCCGACGAACTGTTGGCCCTCGGCACCGCCATGGCCGACACCGGACGCGGTGTGATCCAACTGATCTCCGACGCCTATCAATCCGACGACGAGGAATTCAGTCGCGCCGAGATGTCGCTGATGGCCGAATTGGCTCGCGCCACCGGACGCCCGTTGTCGATGACCGTTCAACAACCCGAGCCGCTCCCCGATCGCTGGCGGGAGATGGGCGAGTGGGTGGATCGGGGTGTGGCCGCGGGTCTGAACCTCGCCACGCAGGTAGCCGTGCGCCCCATCGGCGTGCTGCAGGGTCTCACCGCGACGCTGAATCCCTTGTTGATCTGTCCCAGTTTCCAGCAGGTGATGGGACGTCCGTTGGCCGACATCGTGGCCGCGTTGCGCGAACCCGACCGCCGAGCTCGTCTCGTCGTGGAGCACACCGAAGCGATGGCCCGCATCGACGGATTGGCCGGCGAGATGTTCAACGGCTTCCACAAGCTGTACCCGATGGAGAATCCCGTCGACTACGAACCAGCGCCCGCCGATTCGGTCGCCGGGCGCGCCGCCGCCACCGGACGACACCCGGTCGAGTTGGTGATCGATCTGCTGTGCGAGGACGGTGGCAACAAGTTGCTCTACATGCCGCTGTTCAACTTCGCTCGCGGCAACCTCGACGATGTTCGCGAGATGCTGTTGCGTCGCAACGCTGTCGTCGGACTCTCCGACGCCGGAGCCCACTGCGGTGCCATCTCCGACGGGAGTGCCACCACCACCGCGCTGGCACTCTGGAGCAAGGACCGTCGCCGGGGTGAGAGGTTGCCGCTCGAGATGATGGTGAACCACATCACGCAGCGCACCGCCCGTCACGTGGGCTGGCTCGATCGCGGAGTCGTGGCTCCCGGTTTCGTCGCCGACCTCAACGTCATCGACTTCGACGCACTGGGCACACCGCCACCCCGCATCGTGCACGATTTGCCGGCCGGCGGTCGACGCCTGATGCAGACCGCCCACGGGTATCGCTTCACGATGAAGAACGGCACCGTCACCTTCGTCGACGGCGAGCACACCGGCGAACTCCCGGGCCGTCTGGTGCGCGGCACACGACCCGCGCCGCGCTGAACGATCGGGTCAGACCGCTTCGACGTCGTCGAGGAACGTGCCACCGGCTCGAACCTGGCGCGCGTAGCGTCCGTCGATCGACATCAATTGGTCGTGGGTGCCCTGCTCGGCCACCCGTCCCTCCTCGAGAACCACGATCCGGTCGGCACCCCGAACCGTCGAGAGCCGATGGGCGATGACGATGGCGGTGCGACCCCGCAAGGCCTCGTCGAGGGCCTCCTGCACGAGCATCTCGTTCTCGTTGTCGAGATGACTGGTCGCCTCGTCGAGGATCATCACGGCCGGATTCTTCAGCAACAGTCGGGCGATGGCGAGACGTTGCTTCTCGCCTCCCGACAATCGATAGCCGCGCTCGCCCACCACGGTGTCGTAGCCATCGGGAAGCGCGGCGATCGTGTCGTGGATGCGGGCCTTGCGGCAGGCGTCGACCAGTTCGTCGGGGGTGGCCTCGGGTCGGGCGTACCGGAGATTGTCGGCGATGCTCTCGTGGAAGAGATGCGGATCCTGCGACACCACGCCGATCGCCCGGCGCAACGAATCCGCGGTGAGGTCGCGAACGTCGCGCCCGTCGACCAGCACGGCACCACCCGTGACGTCGTACAGGCGCGGCACCAACGACACCAGCGTGCTCTTGCCCGACCCGGATGAGCCGACGATCCCCATCGTTTCTCCGGCGGCCACGACGAGATCCACGCCGTGCAGCACGTCGGCGTCGGGGTCGCCACTGGCCGAACCGGGTGCCTCCAGCGACGGGATCGACACCGTCGCCGCGGGGGGATACCGGAAGACGACCTGATGGAACTCGACGCGCCCGGCGGGATCGACCAGATCGACCGCACCGGGTTTGTCGACGATCGCCTCCGGCGCGTCGAGAACCTCAAAGACCCGCTCGAAACTGACGAACGACGTCAGCAGATCCACGCGGGCATTGGTGAGTCCGGTGAGCGGTTGGTACACCCGGGCCACCAGCGTGGCCAACGCCACGAGAGTTCCGGGTGAGATGTCGCCCGACACCACGAACTGGGCACCGATGCCGTACACGGCCACCGCACCCAGGGCTCCGACCAGACCGAGCGCGACGAAGAACACCCGTCCGTACATCGCCGAACGCACACCGGTGTCACGGACGCCGGCCGCGCTCTCGGCGAAGCGATCGACCTCGGCGCCGCGCCGACCGAACAACTTCACGAGCAGTGCACCGGCGACGTTGAGTCGCTCGGCCATCTGGGTGTTCATTTGGGCGTTCAATCCCATTTGCTCCCGCGCGATGGCCTGCAGGCGGGTGCCCACCCGCCGGGCCGGAATCACGAACACCGGAAGCACGACCAACGAGAGAAGCGTGAGACGCCATTCGAGAGCGAACATGGCGGCCAGCGTGGTCACGAGAACGAGAACGTTGGACACCACCGACCCCAGGGTCGACGTGACGGCGGTCTGGGCACCGATGACGTCGTTGTTGAGTCGGCTCGTGAGAGCGCCGGTCTGGGTCCGGGTGAAGAACGCCACCGGCATCCGTTGAACCTTGTCGAACAAGGCGACCCGTAGGTCGTAGATCAGACCTTCGCCGATTCGCGCCGAATACCAACGTTGCACGATCGCCAACACCGCGTCGGCCACGGCGGCCGCGACCGCGATCGCGGCGAGTCGCCAGATCTGCGAGCGATCGGAATCGGGTATCGCCTGGTCGATGATCGCCCGGAAAACGAAGGGTGGCACGAGAGCGATGAGTGCGGCCAGCAGGATCGAGAACAGGAAGGCGACGATGCTCCACCGATAGGGCTGGGCGAAACGCCAGACCCGACGCATCGACGCCGACTGCAGACGTCGTCCCTTCACCGCTTCGGCGTCGCCCGGCATCATCATGTGCGGGCCCATGCGCATGGCGGCAGGCTAGCGAGAGGTAATCTCGGGCGTCCGACGTTCGAATCGAGGGGACACTTGAGATTTCGTTTCGTGCAGTCGACGACTCGTCGTTGCTTCGCTCTCGCGTCGTTGATCCTCGCGACCGGCATCGGTTGCGCCGGAGACCCGACGACGGGCACGAATACCGACCCGGAGGATGCCGGCCCATCGAGTTCCGGCACCGACCCGACGACCAACGAAACGTCACCGACGGAATCCACGGAGTACGAACCACTCGTTCTTCTCGACTGGAACAAATGCGACACCAACGTGGAATGCGCGACGATCCAGGTTCCCTTCGACTACTCGGATCCGTCGCTCGGGGAGTTCCGACTTCCCGTGGTTCGCCATCTCGCCCGCGACGCCGACCGTCGAATCGGTTCACTGCTCGTGAATCCGGGGGGACCCGGTTCGGGTGGTGTCGACATCGCCTACGGCGCGTCCGACTGGTTCAGCGACGAAGTGCTCGACCGCTTCGACATCGTGGCATGGGATCCGCGGGGGACCGGGGGTTCGATTCCCGCCATCGACTGCACCGAATCGATGGATTCGCTGTTCGGACTCGATCCCTCGCCCGACGACGGGCCGGAAAGCGACGCGCTGGTCGCGGCGGCCGACGAGTACGCGTTCCAATGCGCGATCAACAGCCCCGGATTCCTCGAATACGTCGGCACCGAGGCCTCGGCGCGCGACATCGACTCGATTCGGCGCGGGCTCGGAGAAGAGACGATCTCGTACATCGGCTTCTCGTACGGCACGGCACTCGGTTCGGTGTGGGTGACGCTCTTCCCCGAAACGGTGCGGGCGGCCGTGCTCGATGCCGCCGTCGATCCGGAGCTCGGCTACATCGACGGGCTGATCGATCAAGCCCGCGGATTCGAGGAGGCGCTGTACGCGTTTCTCGACGATTGCGACACCAAGGGGTGCGGATTCGTGCGGGACGGCGAAAGTGCCCGGGAGGCCATGGAAGCCATCCTCGACTCCCTCGAGACCGACCCGATTCCCAACGGCGACGGTCGCCCCGACACCGGACCGGGAGTCGCGGCGATCGGCGTTCCGAACGCCCTCTATTCCTCGTACTCGTGGTCGTATCTCTCCGACGCGTTGGAAGCGATCCGATCCGGCGACGGTGGCGCCCTGTTGGCCGAATACGACATGTACTTCGGCGGCTGGGACGACGGCCACCCGGACGATTCGATCGACGCCTACTTCGGCATCGCCTGCCTGGATCGCGATCGATCGGTCACGGTGGAAGAGGTGCTCGGGGCGCGCTCCCGTCTCGAGGAGTCCGCACCACTGATCGGACAGGGTTGGATCACCGAGATGCTGGTGTGCGCGAGCTGGCTCGTCGCGGCCCGTCCGCTTCCCGCGGTGGTGGCCACCTCCGATGTTCCGATCCTCGTGGTCGGAAGCACCGGGGACGCGGCCACCCCCATCGAGGGCACGCGCAACATGGCGCGGGTACTCGGTCGATCGATGCTCCTCGAGGTCGAGTCGGACGATCACACCAGCTACGGATACAACTCGTGCGCGACGACGATCATCGACGACTACCTGATCGATCTACGGGAAATTCCGGTCGGCGAAACCTGCTGACACCAACTTCCGGAACGCGCGGCAACCGCGGCGTTAGTCTCGCCACGTGGCGGCTCGCAGATTCACCCTGGCCATCCTTTCCCTCTCGCTGCTCGTCGTGGCGTGTGGCTCCGACGACCCCGGTGTCGAATCCTCGGGTTCGGCCGACGCGACCGAGGCCCCCGCCACGTCCGATGCTCCCGATGACTCGACCGGAACGGACAACACCGACGATGCCGACGTCGACGACGATTCGACGGCGTCGACCACCGAGCAATGGCCGACTCCCACGATCGAGTGGTCCGAGTGCGGCGACAACCTCGAGTGCGGAGCCATCGACGTTCCGATCGATTACTCAGATGCCGATTCCGCCAGCACCTCGTTGGCGTTGGTGCGCCATCTCGCTCTCGACCCCGACAATCGGATCGGCTCGCTGCTCGTCAATCCGGGTGGTCCCGGATTCGGCGGCACCTACCTCGCCCTCAGGGCGTCGCAGATCTACTCGCAGGAGATCCTCGACCGCTTCGACGTCGTGGGCTTCGATCCGCGCGGAACGGGTACGTCAGTGCCGGCCATCGATTGCATCGACGACTACGACGATTGGTTCGCGATCGGTGACGTGACCCCCGACTCCGACGAGGAGCGCCAGGAACTCGTCGATCTCCAGGAGCGCTTCACCGAGGTGTGCTTCGAGAAGAACGGCGAGATCCTCCCACACGTCGGAACCAACAACGTCGCCCGCGACATGGACATGATCCGACGGGCGCTCGGTGAGAAGAAGATCTCGTACTTCGGCTTCTCGTACGGGAGCGAATTGGGTGCCGTCTGGGCGACTCTCTTCCCCGGCACGGTGCGAGCAGCCGTTCTCGACGGGGCCGCCGATCCAGAAGCCGACAGCGACGAGTCGTCGCTGCAGCAGATCATCGGTTTCGAGGAAGCGATCGCCACGTTCCTCGCCGAATGCTCCGAGGACTCCACGTGCGCGATCCACAACGGAGGAGACGCCGAAGGCGCCTTCGACGAATTCATGGAGACGCTCGACGAGAACCCCATCCCGACCGAGACCGGTCGACCCGATCTGACCCGCGGAATGGCTCTCACCGCGGTGGCCCAGGCGATGTACAGCGACGCCTACTGGCCAACCCTCGAGCAGGCCCTGGCCGATGCGATCGACGGCGACGGAAGTGGCCTGCTGGAGCTCTGGGACACCTACTTCCAGCGTCTGCCCAACGGTTCGTACGGCAACGAACTCGAGGCTTTCACCAACATCCTGTGCGCCGACGAGCCCGAGCGCACGACGATCGAGGAAGCCGACGCCGTGACCGACCGGTTCCGCGAGGCCGGTCCGCGATTCGCACCCGGCTCCACCGGCAACTACGGCTGCGTGTTCTGGCCGGCCGCACTCGATCCGCGCGTCGCCGTCACCGGCAAGGGTGCCGGTCCCATCCTGGTGATCGGAACGACCGGCGATTCGGCAACGCCACTCGACAGCACCCGCAACATGGTGAGGGCGCTCGAGGACGGCCGACTCATCGTTGCCGATGCCAAGCAGCACACCGGTTACAACACCAGTCTGTGCGTCAACGACGCGGTCGACCGCTATCTCGTCGATCTCGAAGCACCGGACGATCAGCTCGACTGCTGAGCCGCGCCGACGTCGCCAACATTCGAATCAATGGCGGAAGGGGTGGGATTTGAACCCACGGACGCTTGCACGTCGCACGCTTTCGAGGCGTGTCCCTTCGGCCGCTCGGGCACCCTTCCGTCCGGCGACGCTATCGGCGGGCGGCGAAGAACTGCTCGAGCAAGGTGGCCGATTCGGCCGCCAGCACACCGTGGGTGACCGGCGGGTTGTGGTTCAGTCGCGGGTCGGCGCAGACGTTGTACAAACTCGCCGTGGCCCCGGCCTTCAGGTCGGCCGCCCCGTACACAAGTCGCCCGATGCGGGCGTTCAGCAGGGCCCCGGCGCACATCACGCACGGCTCCAGGGTGACCACCAACGTGCAGTCGTCGAGTCGCCACCGACCGAGATGCGCGGCCGCGTCGCGCAGGGCCAACACCTCCGCGTGGGCGGTGGGATCGCGATGATTCTCGCGTTCGTTGTGTCGCGCCGCGATGATCCGACCGTCGTGCAGGACGACCGCCCCCACGGGGACGTCGTCGTGATTCAGCGCGTCACGCGCCTGATCGAGCGCTGCTCGCATGGCCGACACGATCTCGTCGGTGGCCGACGAGGGACCCGTTGCATCCGAACCCATGGCGGAAGGGGTGGGATTCGAACCCACGGAAGCTTTCACTTCACACGCTTTCCAAGCGTGCCGATTCGGCCGCTCTCGCACCCTTCCAGGCCGACGCGCCCTGTCGGTCGAGGTGACGGCCAGGCGATCTGCGGCACACGAGTGGATCCGCTGAAGGCTGCTACCTCCCGGTCCTGACCTGATTCACGGGAACCCGTTGCACAGGACCCGACCGTCACCTCGTCCGACAGGTCGGACGACGCTCCGCCGAGGCTAGCGGGGCACTAGCGCGGGCGGCTCGCGGCCAGCGCGGCCACGCGCTCGGCCAGTCGTGCGACACCGAGATCGGTACAGAACTCCGCGAAATCGGCGGTCGGACCCCACCACTCCCAGTCGTCGACCCGACCCACATCGACGGTCTCCACCACCGTCGACACCCGCCGGAACAACAGAGCCAATTCACGCTGACCGGCGAGTGAATCGGCCAGTCGGGCCGCGCCCCGCAGGCCCGGGACGTCCCACTCGTCGACCGAATCCGGGATGTCCTCGAGTCGTCCGTAGCGGGCCAGCACCGCGGCCGCCGACTTGGCTCCCCACCCCGACAGGCCGGGAAAACCGTCGGCGGTGTCGCCGACGAGGGCGAGCCAATCGGCGATCGACGACGGCGGCACGCCGAACTTCTCGCGCACCGCGTCCTCATCGACCAGACCCGAACCGTCCTTGGCCATCCGGCGACGATCGATCTGCACCACGCGACGACCGGAGACACACTGACCGAGATCCTTGTCGGGACTGAGTATCTGCACCTGTTCGACGCGCCGATCGGCGGCGGCCACGCGAGCCGCCGAGGCCAGGGCGTCGTCGGCCTCGTACTCGATCATCGGCCACACCACGACACCCATGGAACGCAACGCCTCCTCGACGATCGGAATCTGGACGAGAATCTCCTCTTCCATGCCCTCCGACGTCTTGTAGCCGTCCCACAGATCGTTGCGGAAACTCTCGATCACGTGATCGGTGGCGACACCGAGATGGGTGGCTCCGTCCTTCAGCACCTGATACGTGGAGTTGAGGACACCGATCGTGGCCGCATTGGGAGACGGCGTGGACGAACGAACCGCCTGGCCGTAGTGCTGGCGGTACAACTCGTAGGTGCCGTCGATCAGGTGAACCTTCATCGGTCCCGAACGCTAGTGAACGAAATCCATCCGGCTCACCGTCGCCGTCGAACGACCGATTCGGTCCGCTCGACGCGAGACTGCCCGAGTGAGCATCAGCGTCTCCGAACTCGCCTACGCACCGCCGGGTGGCGACCAACTGTTCTTCGACGTCTCGTTCGGTGTGGCTCCGGGTGACCGCGCGGCTCTGGTGGGTGCCAACGGAGTGGGCAAGAGCACGATCCTGCGGATCCTCAGTGGAGTGATCGAGGCCGACGAGGGCGAGCACAACATTCTCGGAACGATGCTGTCGATGACGCAGGACGTTGGTATGTCGCGTCCCGAGGACTCGCTTCGCGACATGCTCATCGAAGTCGCCCCACTCCCTCTGCGCGAGGCCGGTCGACGGCTGGCGCGCGCCGAGCGGAATCTCGGTTCCGACGACGGAATGGAGTACGCCCAGGCCCTCGCCGACTGGGGCGATCTCGGCGGATACGAACTCGAGACGCAATGGTTCGCCGCCGCCGAGCGCAGCGTGAAGACCAGAGTCGACGATTTCTCGCGTCGTTTGGTGTCGGAACTATCCGGGGGCGAGCGCAAGCGATTGGTACTCGACCTCCTGCTCTCGTCCGGTGCCAACGTTCTTCTTCTTGACGAACCCGACAACTACCTCGACATTCCCACTCGCGGCTGGCTGGAGGAGAAACTGCTCGAGACGCGCAGCACCGTGCTGATGGTGAGCCACGATCGCACGTTGCTCGAGAGGGTCGCCACCAAGATCGTCGTCATCGAGGGCTCGGGAGCGTGGGTGCACGGAGGCTCGTACCGGACGTTCCCCGAGGCGCGAGCCAAACGGCAGGAGCAACTCGGCGACGAACTGAAGCGGTGGAACGACGAGGAGCGTCGCCTCTTCCACCACATGAAGATCATGAAGCAGCGAGCCGCGCAGAACTTCAAGAACGCCACCAAGGCCAACGCCGCCGAGACCCGCTGGGAGAAGTTCGTCGCCGCCGGTCCTCCCCCTCCACCCGTCCCCGATCAGAAGATCCACGTTCGATTGCGGGGAGCCGACGCGTCGAGACGCGTCGCTCGACTGGAGGACGTCGGTCTCGACGGACTCTTCATGCCGTTCTCGGAGGACTTCCACCACGGCGAGCGGGTCGGCCTGATCGGTCCGAACGGAACGGGCAAGACCCACCTCCTCGATCTGCTGGCGGGCAAGAACACTCCAGACTCGGGTCGAATCTCGTTCGGTCCGCGCACCTCGGTGGGCATGTTCACCCAGGTCAACAACCGACCGGAGTTCGCGGATCGCACCGCGCTCGACATCGTGCGCGATCGTCTGGTCGAGGACGAGAAGTGCATGCGCTCGTTGGCCCGCTACGGACTGCAGGGCAATGCCCGTCAGAACTTTCCGACGCTCTCGGGAGGCCAGAAGGCCCGGCTCGAGATCCTGTGTCTCGAGTTGGACGGCCACAACCTCCTGCTCCTCGACGAACCCACCGACAACCTAGACATCGAGTCCTCGGAGGCACTCGAGGAGGCACTCGATGGTTTCGAAGGCACCGTGATCGCGGTGAGCCACGATCGCACGTTCCTGTCCACGCTCGACCGGTTCGTCATGATCACCGACGAGGGTTCGGTGTTCGCCCTCCCCGATTACGAGATCGCCCTGCGGGCCCTCACGAATCCGGAGTCGACGGCATCGATCCGTCTGGCCAAGTCGCTCACCAGCTGACGAGATCGTCTCGTCGGGTGCTCGTCGGAGCCCCGTGGTCGGGCGGCGGTCCGACCCGGTGTCGAGCCAACCGGCGGCCGTGACAGAATTCGTCCGGTGCACGACGATCCGGTGGTGAAGCCTCTGCTGCGCGGCTGGGCGCACCTCGTGTCGTTCCCGCTCATGCTGGTGTTCGGTGGTGGCCTGCTCGTGGTCGCCAACCTGCCGTTCGAGTCGTTCGTGCCGGTGGCGATCTACGTCGCGGGCACCGCCATCATGTTCGGAGTCTCGGCGCTGTACCACCGCGGACGCTGGACGCCGACGGCACGTTCGCTCATGCAACGTTTCGATCGTTCGGCGATCTTCCTCGCCATCGCCGGTGGCTACACGCCGGTTGCCGTCCTGTGTCTCGACGGCTGGCGGCAATGGGTGGTGGTGATCGGCGTGTGGGTGGGGTCAGTGGTCGGGATGATCCTGCACTGGATTCCGAGCGTGCCCCGTGGTTGGCGAGCCAGTGCCTACATCGCGGTTCCGTGGACGGCGGTGTTCGCCCTGCCCGCCCTGTGGGAGGGTCTCGGCGGGCTCGGGTTCTCGCTGATCCTCGCCGGCGGCATCTGCTACACCCTCGGCGCGATCACCCTGGCCGCCCGATGGCCCGACCCATGGCCCAGGGTGTTCGGTTTCCACGAGGTCTTCCACGCCTTCACGGTCGTGGCCGCCGGACTTCAGTACGTCGCCATCGCCGGGGTCGTCGCACCCCGACTGGCCGGCTGAACCGAATCCTCAAGGCACCGTCAAGAACGCCCGCGGTGTCTTCACCGCCGCCTCGATTCGTCCGATAACGCGACGTGTTCACTCGAGGCCGTCCGCGGACCAACGAAGAATCCGTCGACGAATCGTCCACCGGCGGATCGGTCGGGTTCGATGTCGCACCCGTCGGTGACGACGACGCCTCGGTGGTGCAACTGGTCTCCACCATCGTCGGTCGGGCGTTGCGCGAGCGTTCCAGCGACGTCCACATCGAGCCCCAGAACGATGCGCTGCGGATTCGCTTCCGGGTCGACGGCACCCTGATCGAGGCCCAACGACTGCCGTTGGCCGTTCACGCATCGGTGGTCAGCCGCCTGAAGATCATGGCGGGCATGAACATCGTCGAGCGACGTCGCCCGCAGGACGGCCAGTTCTCGACCGTCGTCGACGGACGCGAGGTCGACGTCCGTGTCGCCACCGTGTCCACGGTCTTCGGCGAGAAGGTTGTGATGCGTCTGCTCGACAAGCGTCGTTCGATGATCGGCCTGTCCGAACTCGGGATGCCTCGCGACACGCATCGCGACTACTCGAGTCTCATCCGATCGCCGTTCGGAATGGTGATCTGCGCCGGTCCGACCGGCGCCGGCAAGACCACCACGTTGTACGCGTCGCTGCTCGAGATCAACTCGATGGGCAAGAACGTGACGACCATCGAGGATCCGGTGGAGTACGTGTTCCCCGGCATCAACCAGGTGCAGACCAACGAGCAGGCCGGGCTCACCTTCGCGACGGGCCTGCGGGCCCTGCTCCGACAGGATCCCGACGTCATCCTCGTCGGGGAGATTCGTGATCCCGACACCGCGCGCATCGCGGTGCAATCGGCGCTCACCGGTCACTTCGTCCTCTCGTCGCTCCACGGCACCGACGCCGCGGCGGCTCTGCATCGTCTCCTCGACATGGGTATCGAGGCGTTTCTCATCGCCTCGTCGGTGGTCGGCGTGGTCGGCCAAAGACTCCTGCGTCGCATCTGCGACAGTTGCAAGGAGCCGTACTCGCCGTCCGACGACGATCTGGCCGTCTGGGAGCGTTTTCGACCGGACTCCGACAAATCTCTCTTCTTCCACGGCGCGGGTTGCCCCGACTGCAGCGGCACCGGGTACCGCGATCGCATCGGCGTCTACGAGTTGCTGCGGATCACTCCCGAATTGCGCTCGGCACTCGTGGCCCACGCGACCACCGAGGAAGTGCGGTCCATCGCGGTCGCCCAGGGAATGTCACCCATGATCGACGAGGCGATGCGGCTGGTCGAGAACGACACCACCACCATCGCCGAGGTGGTCAGAACGTTGTACGCGGGCTGATCGACGTGCCGCGATTCGCCTATTCGGCCATCGACACCACGGGCGCGACCGTCGAGGGCGTCACCAAGGCCGAGAGTCTCGGCGCGGCTCGTTCGTTCCTGGTCGACCGCCACCTGCATCCGGTGGAACTGGCCGAGAGGAGGGGTCTGCTCCAGTTCGAAATCACCAAGGAGACGGTGAAGAAGAAGGAGTTGATGCACTTCACGCGGCAGTTGGGCGTGTTCGTGCGGGCCGGGATTCCGATCACTTCGGCCCTCGAGACCATCGGTGACGAGACCCAGGACGTCGCCCTGCGTCGGGCGATCGTGAGAATGGTCCACCGTCTGCGCAACGGCGGCACCCTGTCGGACGCGGCCGCCGAGCATCCCAACGTCTTCCCCGCCTACTACGTGGGCATTCTCCGATCGGCGGAACTCACCGGTCGACTCGATCGCACGCTCGACGATCTGGCCGGTTACCTGAACCGCGAGATCGAAACGCGCGCCAAGGTCGTGAACGCGCTCTCGTATCCGGGCGTCGTGATGGTGCTGGCCATCATGACGGTCGCGATCCTCGCCGGGTACGTCCTCCCCAAGTTCGAGCCACTCTTCGAGGAACTGAACGCCGACCTCCCCCTCCCCACCCGAATGCTGCTGGCGATGGCGTCGCTGTTCACCGATCTGGTGTTCGTTCCGCTCGGTGCCGTTCTCTGCGCGACGATCTTCGTGATCTGGCTGACGAGGAGCGAGAGGGGACGACGCACCAAGGATCGTCTCGTCCTGCGGATCCCCGTGGTGAAAGGGATCGTTGAGTACGCGATCCTCGAACGTTTCTGCAGGATTCTCGGCGCCATGGTTCGTGCCGGCGTGCCCTTGCCCGACGGCATGAAGACCACCACCGACGCCACCACCAACACCGTGTACCGGGACCGCCTCGCCGCGGCGCGGAACGAGATGCTCGAGGGATCCGGCTTCGCGGCACCCTTGGCCGCCACCGAGCTCTTCCCCGGAGCGGCGCGCCAGATGTTCAAGGTGGGTGAGGAAACCGGAACCCTCGACGAACAACTCGAGGCCGCATCGGAGTACTTCGACACCGAACTCGAGGTGCGCATCAAGCGCTTCACCACCATGTTCGAGCCGATCATGATCATCGGCGTCGGATTGATGGTCGGATTCGTCGCGGTGGCGCTGGTGTCGGCGATGTACGGGGTGCTGGGCGGCGTCAAGGACGGTGTCTGATGGCTCCCCGTGTCGACGGAAATCCGTCAGGCTCCCAACACGAGGTCGACGAAGTCCTGACCGACGAAGAGTGCCACCAGCGCACCGGTCGCGAGGAACGGCCCGAATGGAATCGCCGTGCGGCGTCCGGCGCGGCCGATCACCATCATCACCACACCGACCGCGGCACCGAGAGCGAACCCGAAGAAGAGGCCGACCGGTGCCAGACCCGGATTCCACCAACCGAGATGCAACCCCAACAACGGGCTGAGGCGCACGTCTCCGTCTCCCAGCGAATCCCGACTCGCCAGGTGCAGGACCAGCATCAGCGACGCGGCGATCACGGCACCGAAGAGTGCCGTCCAGATTCGTCGGGGTTCGTCGGCGGTCAACGCGGCGATGGCGAGAAGCGGAGCGCTCACGAACAGCGCGACGTAGCTGATCTCGCGCGGCAGGCGTCGCGTGCGCAGGTCGACGACGGTCAAGGCGATCAGCGCCGCGACCAAGGTGCAGTGCGCGGCCAGCAACCAGAGAGCCTCGAAGCGAACCGCCATCGTCGCGAAAGCACCCGCGGTCGCCAGTTCCAGCACGAGTGGCTCGACGCCGATGTCGGCACCACAATGTCCGCACCGTCCGCGACGAACCAGCCACGATACGACCGGAACGAGATCGCCGGGTCCGAGTCGGTGACCGCACGCCGAACAGGCCGATCCCGGTGCCACCACCGAACGACCGTCGGGAACCCGATCGGTCACCACCGTGAGGAACGAGCCGATCAACAGGCCCACAACTCCGGTCACCGCGATCACGACGACGTTCATCGACGCGACGACCTCGCCGAACTTCCCCTCGCAGACATCGGAAAGGGACGATACCGATGACCATCACGACGCTCTCCGCGGTCGACCGCGATCTGGAGGATTTCTTGCGTTCCACGGTGAACCG